>JABAHR010010676.1_pt5 | contig 23621 bp, 27 predicted proteins | sample 7062101 | NCBI WGS metagenome assembly JABAHR01 (sample SAMN14534553, study PRJNA622989) | marine sediment metagenome | biome: marine biome [ENVO:00000428]; feature: marine pelagic biome [ENVO:01000023]; material: deep marine sediment [ENVO:00002113] | place: India: Gulf of Kutch | collected...
CGTTCGGGAAATCGCCGAGCTCGGTGGTGACGTTTCGTCGTTTGTGCATCCAGAGGTTGCGGCGGCGCTGGCTGCCAAGTTCGGAGAGCGGCAATGAGCTCGATGGTGCGTTGCCTGACGGCGATTGTGCTTCTAGCGGCGTCGCTGCCGCTTGCCGCGCAGCGCGCGCCGGAGCGCGCTGCGGTCGCGAGTGCTCACCCGCTCGCAAGCGCTGCGGGTGCGGAGGTGCTCGAGGCAGGCGGAAACGCTTTCGATGCCGCCGTCGCCGTGAGCGCGGCACTCAGCGTGGTCGAGCCGTACGGATCGGGCATCGGTGGCGGTGCGTTCTTTCTGCTGCGTCGCGCTGAGGATGGGCACGAGGTCATGATCGACGCGCGCGAGGTTGCACCGGGCGAGGCCGATCGGGACATGTATCTCGACGCACGCAGACGGAGCCCCGGTGGCGGGCGCCTCCCGCGACGGCGCGCTCGCCGCGGGAATCCCGGGATTGCCGGCTGGGCTTGTCCACGTGGCTCGCAACTATGGCAGGCTGCCGTTGACTACCTCCTTGCGGCCGGCGATACGTTATGCGCGCGAGGGATTCGTTGCGGAGTCCGGTTACGCTGCACGGCTGCAACGCCGCGCGCCGGCGATGAATGCCGCGGCTCGCGAAGCGCTCGAGCCGCGCGCCGGTAACCGAGTCGTCCAACCCGACCTCGCCGAGACGCTCGAGCACATCGCGAGAGACGGCGCGGCAGGATTCTACGCCGGACCCGTCGCCGAGCGGCTCGTCGCCGGCGTCCGGGCAGGCGGGGGAATCTGGACGCTCGAGGATCTCGCGGGTTACGCGGTCGTCGAGCGCGCGCCCGTGTCGGCGACCTATCACGGTGTCGAGATTACGACTGCACCGCCACCGTCTTCCGGGGGTGTTGCGTTGCTCAATATGCTCAACATGCTCGAGGGTTTTGATCTCGAGGTCCTGGAAGCAGTCCAGCGTACCCACGTGCTCGTCGAGGTCATGCGACGCGCGTATCGCGATCGTGCCGAGCTGCTCGGCGATCCGGACTTCGTGGATGTGCCCGTCGACCGACTCATCCATCCCTATTACGCGGCCGGTCAGCGCATGACGATTAACATGAGCCGCGCAACGCGTAGCGATGACCTGCCTGGCCTACGACCGTTCGGGGCGCAGGGCGGTGACCAAACCAGTCATTTCTCAGTTCTCGATCGCGACGGCAACGCGGTCGCGGTGACGCAGTCGATCAATTTTTCGTTCGGCAGTGGCTTCGTGCCTCCCGGCACGGGGGTCGTGCTGAACAACGAGATGGACGATTTTTCGATCAAGCCCGGCGTGCCGAACGGCTATGGGCTCATTGGCGGCGAGGCCAACGCCATCGCGCCCGGTAAACGCATGCTTTCGAGCATGACCCCGACGTTTCTCGAAAGCGACGACGGCGTCGCGCTTCTCGGTACGCCGGGAGGAAGCCGGATCATTACGATGGTCCTGCTCGCGAGCCTCGCGTGGATAGAAGGCGGCGACGCGCAGGACATGGTTGCCGTTCCGCGAGTACATCACCAGTACTACCCGGACGTGATCGGCTATGAGGAAAACGCGCTCGAGGCCGATGTCGTCGCGGGGCTGCAAGCGCTCGGACACTCGCTGCGCGCTGTCGGTCGCAGCTACGGCGACATGCACGTCGTGACGTGGGATTACGCGAGCGGCGCGGTAGAGGCCGCGAGCGACCCACGCGGCATCGGCGAACCGCGCTACGACGAGCCATAGCAGCGAGCTTTCCTGTCGAACCCGCAAGAACGTAGCCGCCGGGCGGGTCCTCGTGCGGCTGTTCGCGTGAGCGCAAGGCGAGGTCCCGCGCACGATACCTCTCCCTCGCGGGAAGATTTACGCTCTATCGAGGCATCGTGCACGTGCCCTCACCTGACGGTCAGCGAGTGCCGAGACGCTGCGGTGATACCGCGCGAAACGAAGACGACACCGGTGATCGCGCTGGGCCGGAACTTGCTCCTGCAGTTCCGGCACTTCCGCCGTCCATGGCGGTCGGCAGCGGGTGCGGTTCGCGCCGAGCGCAGTGACGTCCGCACCGCGGGGCCGGTAGGAGACCTCGGCCCTATTCCGCTCGCGCTATCGTTGGTGTAAGCGTGACCGATAGACGCTGCGACAGCTCGGCCCCGCTTGCCGGATGGACTCGGTTTCTCATTCGGGCGGAGCGTAGTGAGCGGGAACCTACCCGATAGGCCCAAAGCGCGCCTATTGACGTTCCTATCCCGCCGAGGTCGCTAGACTACCGTTGGCAGCGTGGGCAGTAGTAGGTCGCTCGCTGGCCGAGCACGACCTGCTTGATCGGCGCTTGGCAATGAATACACGGCTCCCCGCCACGCCCGTACACGGCGAGGGTTTGCTGAAAATAGCCCGGCCTGCCGTCGCCGCCGACAAAGTCCCGAAGCGTCGTGCCTCCGGCGTGGATTGCGTCGTTGAGCACGTGCTTGATGCTCGTCGCGAGCGTATCGAGGCGCTGTAACGAGATACGACCGGCAGCGCGACGCGGATGCACGCGCGACCTGAACAGCGCTTCGCTCGCATAGATATTGCCGACGCCTGTGACGATGCGGCTGTTCATGATGTGCTGCTTGATCGCGACGCGACGGCCGCGCGCAGTGCGCCGAAGATACGCCCCGGAGAAGTCATCGCTGAGCGGCTCGGGTCCGAGGGACGATAGCAGCCAATGACTCTCAGGCGTCTCGCTGAAGTGCAGGCTGCCAAAACGTCGCGGGTCGTTGAATCGCACGCACGCGCCGGTGCTCAGCACGAGATCGAGGTGATCGTGGCTATCCGGAGCGCCGGGCTCGTCGAGATAGCGAAGACTGCCCGACATACCCAGGTGCCAGATCAGGCTGCCGTTTCGAGTCGCAATGAGCAGATATTTCCCTCGCCGTTTAACCGAGGCGATGCGCTCGTTGCGAATGCGCTGCGGAAGTGACGGATCGACCGGCCAACGCAATCTCGGCTCGCGAACCGCCAGATTGGCGATGCTCTGGCCGACGAGCAAGGGCTCCAGACCACGGCGTGTCGTCTCTACCTCGGGTAGCTCAGGCATCGTCGTTTTTGCGAATGAATCTCGATGCCTTCAACGCGTTCGCGCCCCGATCAAGCACGACTGTCGAACCCCCAGAACGCGGAATTGCGACACCCTGCACAGTTGAAAGTTCCGTATTGGAGTACACGTTGGTGTGGGCTATAGTCACGCGACTTTCGAGTCGCGAAATAGGATTGAGTCGTGCAATTCGTTTTCGATCATTACCAAGGATTGGTTTCCTTGAGTTTCTGGGGTTACGTGGGCGTGGCGGTAATCGTCATGCATGTTACCTTGCTTGGGATCACACTCTACTACCATCGTGACCAGGCGCATCGCGCGATCAATCTCCATCCTGCGCTGCGGCATTTCTTTCGGTGCTGGCTCTGGATGAACACGGGCGCGAACACGAGAGAATGGGTCGCCGTGCACCGTAAGCATCACGCGCGCTGCGAGACGGACGGTGACCCACACAGCCCGAAGGTGTTCGGGCTCAAGACCGTCCTGCTACGCGGTGCGGAGCTTTACCGAGCCGAAGCCGCCAAACCCGCGACCATTGACAAGTACTCGAAGGGAACGCCGGACGACTGGGTGGAGCGCAACGTCTACAGCCGCTACCCGAATGGCGGGATCGCCCTGCTCGCCGTCACGGACATCGTAGTGTTCGGTGTGCCGGGCATCATTTTGCTGTCGATTCAGCTCATCACGATGCCGTTGCTCGCGGCCGGTGTCATCAACGGCCTCGGTCACGCGAAGGGGTATCGAAACTTCGAGACCGACGACGCCTCGACCAATCTCTGGCCGTTCGCTTTTTTTGTGGCCGGCGAGGAACTACACAATAATCACCACGCATTTCCGAGCTCCGCAAGGTTCTCGCTGCGCCGTGGAGAGATCGATCTGGGCTGGCTGCATATCAAGGCGCTCGCAGCGCTAGGTCTCGTCGAGATTCGCCGCGTCGCACCGCAGCCCGAGCTTGCTAGCGCTCCGGGTACGCTCGACCTCACGGCGCTTCGGGCCATCATCATCAACCGGATGCACGTGTTGCGACACTACTCGCAGCATGTCACGTTGCCGGTGCTCAGAGCCGAGCTCGACCGTGTAGGGGAGAACGCCGGCGCCGCGCTCCGGCGAGCACGCAGGTTCTTGAACCGCCATCCGAGCATGCTCGACGCGAAGTCGCGCCAGCGTCTCGAGGAACTCACGAGCAATCACCCGAGCTTCAAGACAGTGCTCGAGTTTCATACGGAGCTCAAGGCACTTTGGAGCGGTTCACATCGCAGCAACGAGCACTTGCTCGCGGACGTAAAGGCATGGTGCACGAAAGCCGAGGCCAGTGGGATTCAGAAGCTCCAGGACTTTGCGGATTATCTGAGATCGTTCGGGCAGGCGCAGGCGCTACCGGCCTGAGGCGCTCAGCGTCCGCGCAAACGAAAACCCCGCTCTGCAGCGGGGTTTTTTGTAGGCGGTTTACTTGATCTTTGTTTCTTTGTAGACGACGTGCTTGCGGATCGTCGGGTCGTACTTCTTAACTTCCATCTTTTCCGGATGCAGCCGCTTGTTCTTGGTCGTCGTGTAGTAGTGACCCGTCCCAGCCGACGACATCAGGCGAATCTTCTCTCTCATCTAGGACACCTCGCTCAGATCTTCTCGCCGCGCGCGCGCAGCTCCTTGACGACCTCTTCGATACCGCGCTTGTCGATGATCCGTAAGCCTTTGTGTGAGACGCGAAGCCTCACGAAACGCTTCTCGGACTCGAGCCAGAACCGCTGCGTATGCAGGTTCGGCAAGAAACGGCGGCGAGTCTTGTTGTTGGCGTGGGAGACGTTGTTTCCCGACATCGGACGCTTACCGGTGACTTGACAGACTCTCGACATGGCGTTGCCCCACGGGCCCGGAAATTCGGAGCCGGGCATATTACCCGCTGGCGCGCCCTATAGCCAGCCTCTCTCGGCCAGGGATACGTGGGTCCCGCGCGCAACGACGAGGTGGTCGAGCAGCCGGATCTCGACGAGGCCTAAGGCCTGGGAGAGCTTCAAAGTGATATTGCGGTCGGACTCGCTGGGCTCGGCGACCCCTGACGGATGGTTGTGGCCGGCGATCACGGCGGCGGCGTCCATGCGCAGCGCCTGCTTCACGACTTCGCGCGGGTGCACGGTGGCGCCGTCGATCGTGCCGCGGAACAGCTCCTCGTAGCGAATGACTCGGTGGCGCGTATCGAGGAACAAGCAGCCGAACACCTCGTGTGACCGATCACCGAGGTGTGCTTGAAAGAACCGTGCGGCATCACCAGGGGCGGCCAGAGCCGGGCCGCGCGCCAGCGGCTCCGTGAGGTTGCGCCGGCCGAGCTCGACGGTAGCCTGGAGTCGAGCGATTCGGCCTGGGCCGAGACCGTTGACGTGCGCAAGCTCCGCCGGAGTCGCAGCCAGCGCTGCCGCGAGGCTACCGCAGTACTCGAGCACCTCTGCGGCGAGCCCGAGTCCTCCGCCGACCCGCGGTCCACCTGCGAGAACGACTGCCAGTACCTCTACGTCGGACAAGCTCATTGGCCCAGCGCGGAGCAAGCGCTCGCAGGGTCGCTCGCCGGCGGATCGGTTGAGCGGGGTCATTACCTCGTCTGGATGATCATGGTGTTCCCAACGTAAACCCGCGGGAGATCATCGGCCAGGCCCGATTCGGTGCAAACCGGGCGGGAAAGCGTCTCGAGGACAGCTCAGCGCACGACGAACAACGAGACGCCGAGAAAAACGACTTCCGCGTAAGCGTCGCTGTCTGTCAGGCCGGCGTAGATCTCGAGCTCGTTGCCTGAGCTTAGGAGAAAACCGACGCCACCGGTCAGCGTATCGGCCGTGCGGCCAAAAAAGACGTCCTCGACACGGTCGTAGGAGAAGTTGTACGTGTGCAAGCCTCTCGTGTAGCTCAGGCGCGTCCCAACGCTGGAGTCGAGCAAGGACATATCGGCGAGCAAGCGCCTACCCGTGCCTAGAGAGAGGAAGTCCGTTGCGCGATCGGCGAGCTGCACGAACTCGTCTCGCGTCGCGTTACTGAGCACGTCGAGGGCCGGGATGTCGAAGTCGCAGGCGAAGTCGTCATAGTCGTGTGACATGCCATAAACCGTGAAGTACCACGCGTCGCTCGAGAAGCTCAGGCGCGCGCCTAACCCGACGTCATCTACATCGCAATCTGCACGGCCGGTGATCGTCAGCGAGGAACCGTCGCGGCGGGTGATGGTGCGGTCGATGTCGATCGGCTCGAAGTCGCTGCTTCGAAATTCCGAGAGTACGGCGAATGACCAGCGCTCATTGTGTAGATCGAGAGCGGCTGTGGCCGACTGAGTTTGCACGAGATCCTCGTCGCCCCAGCCGCCGAAGCCGATCCTGAGTCTTATTGCGCCGAAATCGTGGTTGAGACTGGCGCGCAACGCGGTCCTCAAGAGCTCGGCTCGGTTCGTGGACGTGTCCGAGCGCGACGCGGCTACGTCCCACGACGTGCGCTCGGAGAAGTTGCTGCCGATTGCGCCGGAAAGCACATAGCCGTCGGAATCGTCCATCTCCGCGCCAATGTGACCGTACCACCCCTGGGCAAGACTCGAGCTCGCGCCCAGCGCGAGCAGAAGGCCGATCGCGATCTGGCGTGGCCGGGCGTAGTGGCGGCTCGTAAGGTTCATGCTCGAATCATAGGCATTGGTCCGGCTAGAGACTGCGACCCACGTTCCATAGAACGCGCCCAGCGCCGCTGCGTTGACAGGCTTGGCATCGCCAGTGCCTTAGTCTTCTTAGGTCTATTGGTATCACTCTGTAGTCGGTGGAAAACGGCGCCGCGTGGGGCTAAGCTGCTCGATCGGATGGAGGCCGCATGAAGTGAACGAGCACGAGGGACCAAGGATTCTGCTGGGAGTCAGCGGCGGTGTCGCGGCTTATAAGAGCCCCGATCTCGTGCGTCGGCTGATCGACCGCGGCGCCCAGGTCCAGGTCGTCATGACGCGTGGTGCCCATGCGTTCGTGTCTCCGCTGACCTTTCAGGCCGTGTCGTCGAGACGCGTGCGTGATGACATTTGGGATACCGAGGCCGAGGCTGCGATGGGTCACATCGAGCTGGCTCGTTGGGCCGATCTAGTCCTGATCGCACCGGCCACGGCGCATTGTCTCGGCAGCCTGGCGAACGGTCTCGCGGCGGATCTGTTGAGCACGATCTGCCTTGCGACGACAGCGCCGATCATGGTGGCGCCTGCAATGAACCATGTGATGTGGCGGCATCCTGCTGTGCAGGCGAATAAGGAACTGCTCGAGCAGCGCGGTGTACGGATGCTCGGTCCGGCAACGGGCGCGCAAGCGTGTGGTGAGGAAGGCCCCGGCCGGATGCTCGAGCCCGAGCAGATTGTCGAGGCCGTGTTCGAGGAGCCGGCACGACTCGCTTCGCAGTCGCTCAAGGGACTCACGGTCGTGATCACGGCCGGGCCGACTCGTGAGCCGATCGATCCGGTTCGATACGTCACCAACCGCAGCTCGGGGAAGATGGGGTATGCGCTCGCGCACGCGGCGCAGCAGGCGGGCGCGCGCGTCGTGCTCGTGAGCGGCCCCGTCACTTTGACCCCACCACCCGGTGTGGAGCGCGTTGCGGTCGAGACGGCGGAGGAGATGTACGAGTCGGTTCACGCGCATATCGGTTCGGCTGATCTGTTCATCGGCTGTGCAGCGGTATCCGACTATCGACCCCAGGCCCCCGCCGTGCAGAAGATCAAACGCAAGGCAGAGGAGATGAGCCTCGCGCTCGTTCGCTCGCCCGACACGCTCGCGAGCGTGGCGGCGCTTGGCGACGGGCCATTCACGGTTGGATTCGCCGCAGAGACTGAGGACGTCATCGGACACGCCCGCGCAAAGCTGACCAATAAGAGTGTGGACATGATGGCGGCCAATCTCGTCGGCCCCGATTGCGGTTTCGATCAGGAGACGAACGCGCTAACGGTGCTCTGGGACGGCGGTGAGGTGGCGCTGGATCAGGCGCCCAAAGCCATGCTCGCTCAGCGTCTGATCGCAGTCATCGCCGAGCGTTTTCACGCACAGCGCGGCTCCGCCGGCGCAGCGCCGCAAGCCGGCACGCCAGCCCCTTAGCCCGATCCACGGAATGTCTCTGGATCAGACGCAGCGCGTCCAGCTCAAGATTCTCGACGCGCGGATCGGCAACGACATTCCGCTACCCGTTCGGGCGACCGATGGCTCCGCAGGGGTCGACCTGCGTGCCTGCCTGGACGAGCCGCTGGAGCTTAGGCCCGGTGACTGCGAGCTCATTCGCTCGGGGCTTGCGATTCACCTCGATGATCCGGGCCTCGCGGCCGTGATCCTGCCGCGATCCGGTCTCGGTCACAAGCACGGCATCGTGCTCGGCAACCTCGTCGGCCTCATCGATTCGGACTATCAGGGCGAGCTGCTGATCTCGTGCTGGAATCGCGGCACGACAAGCTTTCGAATCGATCCGGGTGAGCGGATCGCACAACTGGTCATCGTGCCCGTCGTTCAAGCGGACTTCGACGTCGTAGAAGAGTTTACGGCGAGCGAACGGGGCGCCGGCGGCTTCGGCCACACGGGCCGCGACTAGCTCGTTTAGCCGCCCTTGAGCTCGCGGAATCGCTCGATGTCTTGAGCGAACGCATCCGACAGCTCGTCCTGCTCGACGCGGCTGCGCGTGAGCGTCTGCTCGTAGAGACCGATCGATGCGATCGTCCGCGAGAGCTCTAACCCTAGAGACTCGGGAACATCGGGCGCGTCAGGGTTGTCGCTGTAGGGCTTGTAGTCCGCCGCTTCGCGCTGTAAGCGGGAGAGGCGCTTGCGCAAATTGCTCAGGTAGTGCTCGGTAACCTTGATCTGAGCCGCCAGTAGCTCCAGACGACGGTCCCTGAGCCGTTCGATCTCGCCGACCGACAAATAGGTATCGAGCAGGACCTGGTCGCGGCGCGCATCTTCCATCCGAGCCTGGCGCGTCTGCTCGTCGATCGCCGCAAGTCTGGCGATCTCCGCGCGCTCCTCCTCGGTCAGGGCGCCAATCTCCGATCCGACGGTTACGCCCTGCGTATTGAGGAGATCTCGGTTGCGACTTGCGTATTGCGGCGGGACGTGGTCTCCGTAATGGACCACGCCGTCATCGTCCACCCAGCGGTAGAGTCGTCCCTGGCCGACGGCCGAGCTCCCGAGGAGAGCGCAGCAGAGCGCCAGGATCAAGCCAGAATGGAATCGCACCTTCACTTTATGTCAACAAGACCGTGACCAACCGATTCCAAGATATACCAGATCCGTCAACCCAGGAAGGGTACCTGGGCCTCAGTTTCCGCAAAAGTGCTAGATGGCGGCGGGTTTCTCGGGACCGGCTCCAGCGCCTTTGTGCCCGTGAAGTCACAGATTCAGCGCGCCTCGCGCGAAGGCGCGATGCCGTAGCGATTGCGATAGGAGCGCACGCTCGGCAGGAAATCCGCATATTCCTCGTCTTCCTCGAGGTGATCGACGAGGTCGGACAGGGAGATGATGCTGCGGACCGGGATCTCGAGTCGTTGCTCGAGCTCGCGAACCGCGGAAAGCCGGTTTCGGCCGCCGATTTCCTCGCGATCGAGGGCTACGAGGACGCCCGCGGGCTCTGCGCCCGCTGATTTGATGAGATCGATCGCTCCCGTGATCGCCGTGCCGGCCGTGATGACGTCGTCGAGAATCAGCACGCGCCCGGCGATCGGTGCGCCGATGCTTTGACCGCCTTCGCCGTGGTCTTTGGCCTCCTTGCGATTGAACGCGAACGGGTAGTCTCGGTCATAGCGCTCCGCGAGCACGGCTGCGGTCAGATTGACGAGTCCGATTCCCTTGTAAGCGGGGCCGAAGAGCATGTCGAACTCGAAATCCATCGCTTCAATCGCCGAGGCGTAGCAGCGACCGAGCTTGGCGGCAGCGTAGCCCGTGTTGAACAAGCCGGCGTTGAAGAAATAGGGGCTGATGCGTCCGGACTTGAGCTCGAACTTACCGAATTTGAGCACCTCGAGCTCCAGTGCGAGCTCTAGAAACTGTGTCTTGTAGGCTTCCATGACGATCCGTGTGTTGCCTCCGGTATCATACAGCGCTTCTCGAGCGTTGGGAGCCGCCGCCGATGACTGCCGCTGCAAAGCGGATCGATGTAGCACGACAGGAAAGACTGCCGTGCGTGTAATGACGTTCAACGCTAACGGTCTGCGCTCGGCTGCCAGAAAGGGGTTTTTCGACTGGTTTGCGCGTCAGCGCGTCGATGTCTTGTGCGTTCAGGAACTCAAAGCGCAGGTCGCGCAGCTCGACGGAAGACCATTCGAGCGCCGCGGTTTCCATCGCCAGATCGTCGATGCGCAACGCCCCGGATACAGCGGCGTTGCGCTCTACTCGCGTGAAGAGCCGCTGCGTGTCGTCAAGGGCCTTGGCTCGGCCGAGTTCGATGCCGAAGGTCGTTACGTCGAAGCCGAGTTCGAAAACGTCGTCGTTGTCAGCGTCTATCTGCCGTCCGGGTCCTCCAGCGAGGTGCGCCAGGAAGCAAAGTTTCGCTTCCTAGATCTGTTCGAGGTTCATCTGGCGAAGCTGCGTCGTCGGCGAAAGCCCTATATCTTGTGCGGCGATTTCAACATTGCGCATCGCAAGATCGATATCAAGAACTGGCGCGGAAACCAGAAAAACTCCGGGTTTCTCCCAGAAGAGCGAGAGTGGATGGAGACGCTGTTGACACGCGGCGGGTATGTCGATGCGTTTCGCGTCGTCAATCAGGAACCCGATCAGTATACGTGGTGGTCGAACCGGGGCCGCGCCCGAGAGAAGAATGTCGGCTGGCGCATCGACTACCACATCGTCAGCCGGTCTTTGGAGAACGCCGTGACGCGCGCGGCGATTTACAAAGGCAAATGGTTCTCCGATCATGCTCCACTGACGATCGATTATGACCTTTGATCACGGCAGTGGCAGCTGGCGCGTCCTTCTCACTCCGCGCCTTTGGCTCGCAGGTGCGATGGGCTTCGCCTCGGGCTTGCCGCTACTGTTGACGCTCACGGTCTTGCAGGCCTGGCTGACCGAGCACGAGGTCAGCCTCACGACGATCGGTTTCGCCGGTCTCGTTGGATTACCGTATACCGTGAAATTTCTCTGGGCGCCGTTGCTCGATCGCTTNNCTCGATCGCTTCAAGCCGCTGGGGCTCGGCCGCCGCCGGAGCTGGCTAGCCGTTTTTCAGTGTTGTCTTGCGGCGAGCATCGCGCTGCTCGGTCTGCAGAACCCAGGCCAGAGCCTATGGCTCGTTGCAGTCGCAGCATTATTGGTCACGTTTTTTTCCGCATCGCAAGATATCGTCGTCGACGCATACCGCCGCGAGAGCCTGGCCGACAGCGAGCAGGGTCTGGGCGCGTCGATGTATACCTATGGCTACCGGTTGGGCGTTCTGCTGGCCTCCGCCGGCGGATTGATACTCGCCGATCTCATCGGCTTTCGCGGCGTCTATATGTTCATGGCTGCGGTCATGCTGTCGATGCTCGTAGTGACTTATCTCGCACCTGAGCCCGAGGAGTCCAAGGGGCACCCGGCGACGTTGGTGGAAGCGTTTCTCGGACCCTTCCTCGAGTTCTTCAGGCGTCAAGGCAGGCCAGCGGGCGCTTTCTTGGTGCTGTTGTTCATTCTGATCTACAAGCTCGGCGACAATCTCGCGAGTCACATGAGCATCCCGTTTTATCTGGCGACGGGCTTCTCCAATACCGAGGTCGGGGCGGTCGTAAAGGCATTCGGCCTGTTTCCTTTGTTCCTCGGAATCTTCATCGGTGGCGCGATGAATCTGAAAGTGGGTTTGTATCGCGCGCTCGTCGTTGCGGGGGTGTTGCAGGGTGTCTCCACGGCCGGCTTCGCCGTGCTCGCGGTCGTCGGTTACGATCTCGGCTGGCTCGCCGCCGTCATAGCGTTCGAGAATCTCTCCCAGGGCATGGGCACTGCAGCGCTGATCGCTTTCATGGCCTATCTGACCGATACGCGTTTCACGGCCGCCCANNGCTGTCCGCATTGTCGGCGTTGCCGCGGGTCTTGCTGACGGCACCGACCGGCTGGCTCGCAATGCAGATGGGCTGGGTGAGCTTCTTCGTCTTCTCTGCGCTCATCGCGATTCCCGGGATACTGTTGCTGCTGCGTTTTCGCACGTGGTTTCCGTCGCATGCCGGTGCGCCCGCAGTCGTGGCCCAAGACCTCCAGGCATGACGATCGAGCTATGCACGCTCGAGCAGATAGCCGATCCTGGGGCACTCGAGCTGAGCTGGGGAGAAGGCGACTGGCCGTTGAGCCTGTTCATCGTGCGCCGTGGCAGCGACGTCTTTGGTTACATCAATCGCTGCCCGCATGCCGGTCACGAGCTCAACCTCAGACCGGACGAGTTTCTGACACGCGACGGAGACCTGATCATGTGCCGCTCGCACGGCGCACGGTTTCGTATCGACGATGGTCTGTGTGTTTTCGGTCCGTGTCCTGGCGCGCATCTGCAGACGTTCACCGTGAGCATCGTCGACGGCGGCGTATTCGTCGAGGAGCAGGCACTCGAGCGTCTAGCGAGCGCCGCTCAGACACGCTGATAGTAGAGATCCCATACCCCGTGGCCGAGGCGGCGGCCGCGGCGTTCGAACTTCGTCGGTGGCCGCTCGCCGAGCGGGTAGGCGGCAGCTGCCTCCAACGTCAATGCCTCGAAACTCGTGCTCTGTGCCATGAGCTCGATCGTGTGCTCGGCATAATCTTCCCAGTCCGTAGCCAGGTGCAACAAGCCGCCGGGCTTGAGCACGCGGGCGAGCGCTACAACGAACGAAGACTGCAGCAGCCGGCGTTTGTGATGCCGTTTCTTCGGCCACGGATCCGGGAAGAAGATTCTAACGACGTCTATGCTGGATTCGTCGAGCTGTCTGTCCAGCACCTCGACCGCGTCGCGAGCGATCACACGGACGTTAGTAAGGCCCGCTCGCTCGAGCAGCATGAGCAAGTGACCGATTCCAGGCTCATGTACCTCGATGCCCAGATGATCGACCTCGGGATGGTTCGCGGCAGACGTGAACAGCGCCTCACCGTTGCCGAAGCCGATCTCGAGCACAATCGGGGCCGATCGGCCGAACACGGCCTGCAGGTCCAGCGCTCGCTCGACGAACTCGATGCCGTAGCGGGGCCAAATGTGCTCCAGCGCACGACGTTGCGCATGCGTCGTACGGCCCGGGCGGCGCACGAAGCTGCGAATCTTGCGGTGATGGGCCTCGCTCATGGCGATAGTCTACGGAATTAACTCCAACGGGTCGGAGTTATACTCGTCTTCTTTTTTCTTCCGGCATGAACGCGAGCCCAGTCAAAGCAGAATTTCCGTGCCGACTCTGCGGCGGCAGTGATCTGTCTCTCTATCACGTGATGGGTAACGACGGGCAGTTTCGTTACTTCAAGTGCGAGCATTGCCGCCTCGTGAACTACGACCTTTCGACGGGGCTCGAGCAAGCGCATTTCGACGAGCCGGACAAAGACCCAAGGGACGATTCTGAACGCTGGAATCTCGACAAGGATCAATCGTTCAAGTTCCTCGCCGATTACGTCTCTCCGCCGGGGCGCATGCTCGATATCGGTTGCGGAAACGGGCGGCTCATGTATCTGGCTCGGCAGGCCGGTTGGGATGTCAAAGGCCTCGAGCTATCCCCCGTCATGGCAGATGTCGTGCGTAAGAGGCTCGGCGCGGCGGTCGTCGTAGCCGACTTTGTCGACGCCGACCCCGAAGACATCGATGCGGGGAAGTTCGACGTGATCTGTCTGCGTCACGTGCTCGAGCACCTGCCGAACTGCTTGCTCGCCATGCGCAAGATCAAGGCACTGCTGGTGACACGCGGTTACGTGCTCATCGAGCTGCCGAACGTCGAATCGATTTCGAAGAAGCTCAAGCGATTCTTGACGCGGCGCGGAATCAGGAAGCCTACCTACCCCGACGATATGGCGATCGGCCATGCCAACGAGTTCTGCCGGGCGTCGTTCGTGCACTTGCTTGATGCTACGGGATACGAGCTCGTGCGCTGGGAGACTTACTCGCGCAAGCCGCTCTCGAACTTTATCTACAATCGCGTTCACGTTGGCAGCAACGCACGCGCGTTGATCAGAGCCGCCTAGTCACTATTCTTTCTGATAAAACTTAGCTCGCGGCCCGTACGCGAAACTCCGAAAAGGTCGTAGCCTGCGCCGCCGAGTTTGGCGATACATTCGCGCGTTCTCTCCATTCCGATTCCCGGAAACCGGTGATGAAACTCGACGAGTAACTGTCGGGGAGGGTTGGGATGATCGAGCATCGCGTCGATCACGTCGTATTCAGCCCCTTCGACGTCGAGCTTGACGAGATCGACGTGTGAGTGGCCTAGCTCGTGCATGATCGAAGGGATCGTGTATGCGGGAACGTTGATCGCATTGGACGAGTCCGCCTGGTCTGCGTCGGATGTCCAGATAGAGCTCGATCGCTGTCCTTTGCGGTTGAGACGGGGGTAAAGCGTCAGCATTTCATCCTTACCCGCAACGGCCCAGGGATGAAACTCGAAGCCCGCGGGTGTCTGCTGGTCTTGAATCCAGCTCAACGCCGCCGGTGTCGGGTCGAATGCGTGAACGGAGATCACCTGCTCTTCCATTAGCGCTCGCTCGAACGTGATCGAATCACCAATTCCGAAACAGTAAAGAATCGAACCTGCAGGTAGGGCGTCAGGTGCATATACCCACTGGTCGCTTTCTCGAGTTCGGATCCTGATGTCCTTCTGAAGCTTCAGCTCGCGTCCGGCACGACGTTTCAAGAACAGTTTGATGCGCCAATACCATCGGGACCCTTTAGCCGATTGATACAGCGGGCTCGACTTCAGGCGAGCCTTGAAGCGTTTGCGAGGTTTGCCCTGCGAGTTATTCGCGCCAGTCGGTGTCATGGTGCTCGAGGGGGTTCCGGCGTCTCTCGGGAACGAGGTCGTGACAGCGCGGCTATCATAGCCATCTGTCGTGAAATTTGCGCAAAGGTTGCTGCTCGCGACGAAATACTCCGGTGCGGATGCGCGCTCAGGCGATCGTTGCTGCCCGAGCGAACTCGAGCGCGTTCGCGGATCCGGCGGCTCAGCAAAGTGGTGGTTGGCGCCTAGAAGCTACGGATACTCTTTTGGTTCCGAACGGCGACGTTGGAGCGCCATGCCGCGCGATGCTTTGCGCCGGCTTCCTCTGCCGGGGCACGGTTCCCGTAATACCAGCGTGACCGGTCCGGCGAAAGCGAGTCATCGCGATCGCGACCGTCGAGCAACGCGTAGAGAAGCTGAGGGCTACCGGTCCATCGGTTGCGAGAAGTCATGGGCGCGCCTGCACGGAGGGTGCTCGAGATCCTAAAAAGATGTGCGATCGTTCGCTTCGCATTCGTTTGACCTGATCTTTAGTCTTCGGGCTAGCTCGGCGAGGACTATCGAGTCGGTTACAGCGACGGAAAGCAAGTACCGTACCAGACAAGAGAACGTGCACTTAATTCAGTCGCTTACCGCGCGAGCCATCGAGAATCTCGAGTGCGGTTGTCAAGAACGCCGGCGCCTTTCGAACATAATGTTCCGGCAATCTGCTGGCTGAGTCCGTGGCCGCGAGTGTGTCGCGAGCTTGGTTGGTCGGCGGGCACCTGATCAGGCTGCGCGCGCCGGACTGAGGGGCCTCAGGTCCGAATCTGCTGCAAAGCCTGAAAGTCGGCGAGTTCGAGCAACGTCCGACAATCGGAATTGTTTCACATAATGTCTCGATGAACCTCAGTAACCTCACGTATTTCCTACACTCAGGGGACTTACGTGCGTCGAACGGGCGCCCGATACGAGCAGAGCGGGGCATCGACCCGGCGTGTATATGGCCGCCGGGCTGCTCTGCTATTGCTGTTGCTCGTGTTTACGCGTCTTCAGGATCCGGGTGTCGACCGTCTCGAGCCGGAAACGGAGTTGCCGGTTATCGCAGAATCCACGCGGCCCGCCATGCCGCCGGACCGTGGTGAAGAGCCGCGGGATCGGCGGACGATTGCTGGCATCGATCAAGGCGAGCCGGTCGCGATCTCAGACTCGCCAAGGCCAGAGCTCGGGGGCGCGGATTCTGTTTCCCTGGCGGCCAACTCGTTCGGCGATCAGGGCAGCTCCGGGACGACGACTAATCCGGCTCTCGTCGCACAAGAGGAGGACTCGCCGGGTGTCGAAACAGAGCCCGTGCGGTCGGTGCCCAGCGGGCAAGTCACGCAGTCCAGCTTCTCAGACAACGTGCCGGATACCGGCCGATCGGCGAGCTCGCCCCCCGTGGTCGAGACGTCGCTGACGGGCGCGGAGCCGATTGCCGCGCCCTACGTGGATCTGTACCTGTTCGAGGATTCCGGCTTCGACCCACTCGAGCCTGGCCAGGGCCAGGCCGCAGAGCCCTTCGGTCGGCAGGCGCTCGACGTCGACATGATCTATTACCGCGGCAACGACGATTTTTTCGGGGACGAGACCGAGGCCGGCGCGCGTATCTACTGGAGCCGAGAGACCGAGAACTGGGGCACGTTCGATCTCGATGCACAGATTGCCGACATGGACAGCAGCTTCGGCGGCCGGCAGACCGACGGCAGCGAGACCGTCGTCACGCTGCGCCAGACCTCTTTGCCCGTGAGCGAGCGCTCGATGCTCGATACCGTTGGCGGCCATCAGCGCTCGATGAGCACATCCTTATTGCACGGCGGTTATCGCTTCCGGCTGCCGAGCTCGATCCTGTTCGGCGTCAGCGGCGAGCTCAGGGGTGCCGATCGTAGCTGGCGTTTCACGACGGGCGACGTCGGCGGGTACCGGGGCGTACGCATTCCACGTTTCGAGGAGACTGGCGGCAATCTCACGGGCGTTGGCTATGATCAGCGTATTTCCGATACGTTCGAGGTCGGCGCTGAGATCGTAAACGTCAGCAACGATAACGATGTTCGGGACCATACGAGCGTGCTTTTGGGCGGCCGCTACACCCTGCCGGACGATTCCCAGCAGCATGCCGCGCGCCTGCTCGCCGACGACGATGGCAACCTGGCATTCTGGACCGACAGCCGCCATGAGTTCGACTTACTGCCGACACTGCGCTATGGCATCTTTCATTTCGACAAAGACGTCGTCTGGGCGGATATTCCGATCGCGCGCGGTCAGACCGGGCTCTATGCTCGTGCGGAATCTCGCCGCAGCACGCGTTACACGTTCTCGGCAGGCTACGACTATTTCGAAACGGATCTGGGTGCTGTGTCGAGCACTGCCAGTGATTCGCATTCGGTCTTCGTGAGCGGCAGCCTGCAAGTCCGGCGGGCCCTGAGTGTCGGTTTCAATGCGAATCTCGGAACACGCAATATCTTCGACGGCGTCGACGATCAACAGGACGCGCGGCGCCTGAACGCGTTCGCACTCGTGAACTCCGCGCTTGGCAACGCGCGTATCGAGGCCTATTCCTATGGGCTCGACAGCGAGATCTCGACGAGCCTGCGCGATCGCAGCGGCATCGGCGTGAGCTTCAACTGGCGCATGCCCGAGAGAGTTCGTCTGACGACGGAGGCGCGCGTCGAGGATATCGAGGATCTTCGAGGCTCGACGAGGCGTTCCGAGCTCTCCGCGCTGTTCCGCTACGATTTGCTCGACAACTTATCCCTGGGCTTCAATTCCGCGCTCTACTCGACGCGCGGCGAGCAGTACGCCGAGGACGGCGGGCTGAGCCTGAGCGCTGACGCACGCTGGGCGTTTTTGCCGAACTGGTCTCTGCACCTGAGCGTGAACCACAATCGAGCCGATTACATGGTGTCTGATCCCGGGCTCTTTCCGCCGGACGGCTCTGCGGGTCAGAGCAGCGTCTGGCTCATGGTCAGCTACCAGCGCCGCACCGGTCAGCCCTACCCGATGTTTGGCCGCACACACGACGGCACCGCGGGCAGCGGTAGCCTCAGCGGCCAGGTCTTCTTTGATCTCAACGGCGATTCGATACGCCAGCCGAGCGAGGAAGTCGCCGTCGGCGCCGTGGTCGTGCTGGATGGCCGTTACGAGACGCGCACCGATGAGCAAGGATATTACTCGTTTGCGCCGGTGCCGACGGGTGCGCACGAGATAGGTGTCCTCACCGAAGAGCTGCCGCTTCCATGGGGTCTCGACGATGAGGCGCCGCGGCCCGTCGTCGTTCGGTTCCGGGGGCAGACGACGGCCGATTTCGCTTTGATCGTCGTGAACTGAGGCGAGTTTCACCGGCAGTAGCGCGCGCGGACAGCTGTACAAAACGCCGCGGTGCTTCAGTCGAGCGTCTCCTCGATGCGAAACACCTGACCGCCGATCTCGATCTGCCCCCGCAGGCTCAACGGGTAGACCAGCGTCAGCTCGTCGGCGGACTCGGCATCCATGTCGAGCACGAGCGTGAGTGTCTCGCTGCGGCCAGGAAGGACCGGAAACGTCGACGGCACCATCGGAATACGCTGGCCCGCGCTGTCGGTTGCGACGATGCGGCCGAACGCGCGGTCGTAGGTTGTACCGCGGTTGCGGAACGTAACGGTCGGGAGCCTATGCCCGCCGACGGTTTGTGTGCCGAGACCGAGATACTCGGTATCCGCTACAGCCTCGCCGATCGTGACGTATGTGATGACGGCGTATCGCGCGACCATCGGTATGCTGACGCCGCCGCTGCCAACCTGTGCGCGAAAGGATTCCGTCGGCTCGACGATGATGGCGAAGCGGCACAGGCCGTCGGCAGCGTCGTCGGGAACGTGCACCTCGAAGCGGTAGTTTTTCTCCGCGCCCCCGCCAACTCGCACGTTGCGACGCTCGAGTCTGACCCAGGGCCGGCAGCTGTCCTCGAGCAGGCTGTCCTCGACGAACTCGACGCCACCCTCGTCGGTCAGCCGCCAGTCGGCTGTCTTGAGCTCGAAGTCCTCGGGCTCGCCCCCGGGGTTGAAGATCGTCACTGTGTCGCGAAGGATCTCTCCGGGGCGGGCGCTGAGCTCGAATTTGCTCGGCGAGACGCCGGCGCCGAAAGCCGCCGCAACGAATGCCGACAAAGCCATCGCCACGAGCGACAGGCTAGGGGATGAGTTCAATCTCATAATACGGCTCCACATCGAAGACGGGCGCGTCTGCGCCACCCTCGAGCATCAAAACGAAGCTGAAAACCGCCGCGGTCACGGGCTGCTCTATGCGCCCGTCAAACACGAGCGAGGACTGTCCAGGCCTTACGGAACCCGAATAGAATGGGTTGCTCGCGTCCCAGCGCAGCTCGAGGCCGGCGGGGCTGCCAAGCCCGCCGATAAGAGACGGAAGGTTCAGAAAGATGCGCGCCGAGCTGCCGACGTAATCGCGCGTGTCGAGCCTGACCTCGACGTTTGCGATCTGTCCGGTCAGCATGACGTCTTCGTCCGCGCCGGCTAGTAGCGCGCCGAGCGCGCGGCGCATCTCGCCCGGTGCCCACTCGAGATCAACGGTGAAGACGTCAACGGGTGACAGCGAGTCGTCGAGCCGGACGCGCTGGGCCTGAGCTGTCGCAGACAGCGTCAGGAGCGCGTAGACGAGCAGCTTGCCGTGAACGTTCATAGCTCGAAGATCGTATAGGTTACGCGACCCGTGTAGTCCCCGGCCGGGTACACGGACGTATTGGCGTAGCTGAAGGTCAGGTAGTCGACGACGCCGCGCGCGCGGCGACCGCGCTCGCTGTATTGCTGCAGGAACTGATTTGCAGAATTGTCGAACTGGCCGGACGGGATGTCGCCGTCCTGCGTGATCCAGCTCAGGTCCGAGAACGGGATCACGTCGCCGCTCGCGTTCATCATGCCGCCGGAAGAATCCATCGTGATCAGATAGTTCGCCTGATTGCCACCGCTGTAGCCGAGAAACGCCATCGGTATGACGGGCGTGCCGACGATCGGCGTGCCGTCGCCGAACTGCACGCCAGCGGGCAGCGGGAAAGTGACCTCGTCGACCATCGTGACGGGAGGGCCGAACAGACCGTAGGTGCTCAGCTCACCGCTGCCGATCTGTATGAAGACGAACGGCGGCCCGGGCGCGACCGTGAAGCGCAGCGCTTGACTCGGGACCGAGAAAGCCAGCAGGACGAGGAACAGGGGTATGCGGCTCACGAGCGTAAATGCACCTGGCCCGGACGCCTTATCCTAAAGGATGCGGTCTGCCCGGGCCAGCATGCGCGTTGGGGATCGCGCGATTAGAAATCGGCGATCGTGTAGGCAACGGTTCTGCCGTTGCCGGCGCCGTCTCCGTATAAACCAGCCGGATACACGGTGCCGTTCGCAAACGTGAACGTCCAGGTTTCCGTGTTGTCCGTGATGTCCGTGTTCGTGGGAGTTACCGCGGCGGTGCCGCCGAAAGCCGCCGGATGGGGGATTTCCGTGCCGGTGGCCGCTCCCGTGATGTCCGTGAGCGGAATCGTGTCGCCAGCGGCATTCTGCAGGTTCACCACGCCGCCACTGTTTGCGGTCAGGTTCAGATTCGTGGCATTGGTCCGCAACACGACGTTCACAGTGCCACTCGTCGCATTCAGAGGACCCGAGCCCGGTGTTGTTGGTCCGGCAGCGAGGTCGAAATCCACGGTGTCGATCGTCGCACCAGCGCTTCCGATCTGAAAATAGATGAACGTCGGAATGCTGATCCGAAAATCGAGATTGGCCTGAGCCTGGGTTGCGCCCGGGGCACCGACCTGCTGATCCGAATCGGCAGTGGCTAGCATCGGTATAGCGACGGCTGCGGCAGTGACCGAGGTCAGCACGAGTTTGCGAAGAGTCATAAGTCCGCTCCAATCAATTCAAACCGCCGACCGGTCAGCAGCCCCTCGGGGGACCGCGGCAACCCTTCAGCGAACCGTAAAAGACGATGCGAGACACTCTAGGCGCTCGCGTCCGGAGATGCTGTGACTTATGTCTAGAAATTCAGGAGGTACAAGGCCTTGCGCGTCGCCGACCGGTTTCCAATGATCGCTTGAGCTCACACGCCGGCAAGGGATGCGGCGAGGCGGTACGCCATGCTCGCCGTGGCGGTATCGGGCGCTTCAATCCGACGCGGCTGCAGAGAAAAAAATAGGATAAGCAATTGAATATTTGAATAATTCGTCAAATTGACCCCGGAATGTTCTTGTAGTTGAATGAATTGTGTCATTGCCTATGGGCGAGGCCGGGTCTGCTTGCCGATGTCACTACAGAATCTGTAGTAGGTTCCTACAGAATCCGAAGTATCCTGGTGCATAAGCGGCGGCTACACTGCGATGACATTGTGGATCGACGGGACTCCTCTCTGGACGCCCCGAGCACAGCCGGAGAATTTCAGTAAAAGGGAGCAAAGCCATGCAAGAAAACGACAAAGATCTGAAGGCACGCCGATCAGTGATTACCGGTTTCGGTGCGGCCGCGGCCGGCCTGGCACTCGTATCGCAAACGGCCTGCGCACAAACGGGTGGCGCGACGGGCTTTCAGCCAGCGCGGCGCTCGGCGGATGCGTGGCTCGACGATCTGTCCGGCACGCACCGCGTGTTCATCGATTCCGCAACGGCGCTAGGTGGCGTAGAGGCGGTGTTGTATGCGAACAATCTCTACACGGCGCAGGAGGGCCCCGATTACAACGGTGCCCCCGCTGACTTCGCGATGGTCGTCTGCTTTCGACACTTCTCTACGCCTTTCGGCTACAACGACGCAATGTGGGCCAAATACGGCGGGATCTTCAACTCGATCATGAGTTTCCCGGATCCGGCGACGGGCGAGGCACCGACGGCGAACATGCTCAGACAGGATCGCACCGACTTACCGAATTTCGGCTTCACGATCGATCTGATCGGGGGCAAGGGTACGAATTTCGGCATCTGTCGCGCAGCCACAATGTTCTTCTCGAGCGTGATAGCCGGGGAAACGGGCGGTAACCAGCCCGACGTTTTCGACGAGCTCGTCGCCAACGCCATTCCGAACAGCCGTTTCGTCTCGGCGGGCGTCATGGCGCTCACGCGCGCGCAGGAGTACGGTTACAGCCTGCTGTACGCTGGCTGATCGATCGCGGAGGTCGTCATGGCACGTTTTCTAGGGCTTGTTTCCATTGTCGTTACCGGTCTGGTCGTCATCGCGCCCGCAGGCGCGCAGTCGACGGCCGAGCTTATCGCCGAGGCCGTGTTGCCGTTGCCCGAGGGCTTGAGAGAAGGCGCAGCGGTCTACACGTACGACGCCGATACGGGTGAGCGCATCGTTCTTCGTCAGGGAACAAACCATGTCGAGTGCCGACCGAAGAACGCCGATGGGTTCACGCGCTGCGAGTCCGTGCTCATGGGCCCGCGCCGTGATCTGGCGGCGAAGCTGACGGCTCAGGGTCTCGAAGGCGATGACTTGCAAGCAGCACTCGAGAAAGCCGAGGCGGCTGGGGAGATCGATCCCGTGCCGTTCGGCACTCTGCTCTATAGGCATTTCGACACGGGTGATCGGATCCAGCGCCTCTGGGTCGTCAGGTTGCCGAACGCGACCTCCGATCAACTTGCGATGCCGACGGCGAGCCAGCGCGACAACTCACTGGCCGGTATGGGGCTACCGTGGATGATGCGCGAAGGCACGCCCAACGCGCATCTGATGATCCCGATCAACGGGACGGAGTTCTCCAACCCGGGCGGGATGAAGACGCGCGCGAACACAAAGCAAATCGACGATCCGATTGAGCATGCGCTTCTGCCGTTACCCGACAGCCTCAAGGACGGCGCGACGGTCGTGAGCTACGATCCCGAGACCGGTGCACGTAACGTCCTACGCGAGGGCACCGGCGTCATTGAATGCCAGACGCGAAACCCGCAAACGATGTTCATCCGTTGTTATCACGAGCTTCGCGGCCCCGAGTACGACTTGCGCGCGAAACTCGGCGCACAGGGCATGGCGAACGATGCGATCGGTGCCGAGGTCGAGGCTGCGCGAGCGGCCGGGACGATTCCGCCGCGACCGTTTGCGCTCGACTACCGCGTGTACGAGGACGACGACCGCATCAAGTATCTATGGATACTGCGCATGCCGAACACGATGTCCGAGGATCTCGGCATGCCGACGAGCAGTCAGCGCGACAGCTCACTTGCCGGTCGCGGTCTACCGTGGATGATGCGCGAGGGCACGCCCAACGCGCACCTCATGATTCCGATCAACAGCACGGAGCTCTCCAACTAGCGCGGAAATGTCGCCGCGGCCGTCGCGCTTAAAGAGCTTGCGAACTGCGCAGGGCGAGATCCCGTGTGCAGTGCCTCTCCTTCGCGGACCGAAGAGACGCTCCATCGAGCCACTGCACACGTGCTCCCGCCGAACGGTCAGCTGACCCCGAGGTGCTGCGGTGAATTCGCGCTGAGCGAAGACGACCGCGGTGATCGCGCTGGGAGGCGGGTGCGGTTCGCGCCGAGCGCAGTGAGGCCCGCACCGCGGGGCCTAAAAAGGAGGGTCACCCTGTTCAGCTAGCTCGATCGCAGGTTCGAGCGTCATCGCATTCTCTGGTGAGACCAGGCCCCGCCTTCCGAACAAGTACGGTGTGTCATTCGGGCGGAGCGTAGTGAGCGGGA
>JABAHR010010724.1_pt1 | contig 23502 bp, 17 predicted proteins | sample 7062101 | NCBI WGS metagenome assembly JABAHR01 (sample SAMN14534553, study PRJNA622989) | marine sediment metagenome | biome: marine biome [ENVO:00000428]; feature: marine pelagic biome [ENVO:01000023]; material: deep marine sediment [ENVO:00002113] | place: India: Gulf of Kutch | collected...
CGAATATATGAAGGGAACAGGTTGTAATCTCTGCGCCCTCTGTGTCTCTGCGCGAGCTAGAATTACCCGGTGCCTGATCAATCACTCCCACCCGCCATCTTCCTGATGGGGCCCACCGCCTCCGGCAAGACCGACCTCGCCGTCGAACTGGTGCAGCGCTATCCGCTCGAGATCATCAGTGTCGATTCGGCGCTGGTCTACCGCGGCATGGACATCGGCACCGCCAAGCCGGGGCCGGAAGTGCTGGCCGTGGCGCCGCACCGGCTGATCGATATCCGTGACCCGTCGGAACCCTACTCGGCGGCCGATTTCCGTGCCGATGCGCTGGCGGCGATGGCCGAGATCACGGCACAGGGACGGGTGCCGCTGCTGGTGGGTGGCACGTTCCTGTATTTCCGCGCCCTGCAGCACGGCCTGTCGGACATGCCGGCCGCCGACCCCGAACTGCGTGCACGGCTGGATGAAGAGTTGCGCGCACACGGCCTCGATGCCCTGTACCGGCGCCTGCAGGCAGTGGACCCGGAGGCGGCGGCACGCCTGCATGCGACCGACCCGCAGCGTATCCAGCGTGCGCTGGAGGTCTACGAGCTGACCGGTATGCCGATGAGTGCCTGGCATGCGCAGGGGCAGGGCGAGCCGCTGCCGTACCGGGTGCTCAAGCTGGCCCTGCTGCCGGCCGACCGTGCAGAACTGCACCGCCGCATCGAGCAGCGCCTGCAGCAGATGCTGGAGGCGGGTTTCGAAGCCGAGGTGCGCGCGCTGTACGGGCGCGCTGACCTGGGCCCGGAACTCCCGGCGCTGCGCGCGGTCGGTTACCGGCAGATGTGGTCCTGTCTCGCCGGTGAGCTGGGCCGTGACGAGGTCGCGCAGCGGATCCTGGTCGCCACCCGCCAGTATGCCCGGCGGCAGCTGACCTGGCTGCGTGGTGAAGCGGATGTCGAGTGTTTCGACAGTCTCGACCCCGATTCACGCACCGCGCTGGTGCAGCGTGTCGGACAATGGCTGGCGGCTCCATGAGAGCCGGGCGACAGTTTTCCGGCAGGCTGCGGGAAGAATTGCCCCCCGTCTGCTCCAGGTCATGGTAATGGGGCGGGTAATCCTCTAAAATGCTCGCAAAATGAGCAGCCTGCTGGCCATACTTGGCTCGCAGGACAACATAACAGCTATACTCGGCTGGCAGAGCAAGAAAAAGGAGATAATGATATGAATAGAGGACAATCTTTGCAGGATCCCTTCCTGAACGCACTGCGCAAAGAGCGAGTCCCGGTATCGATATATCTGGTCAACGGCATCAAGCTGCAGGGCCAGATCGAGTCCTTCGACCAGTTTGTCGTGCTGCTCAAGAACACCGTCAGCCAGATGGTCTACAAGCATGCCATCTCCACCGTGGTACCGGCGCGCAACGTGCGTTTTGCCGGCGGCGAAGACCAGGGTGGTGAACCCGGTAATGCCTGAGCCCGGTTGCAACGTTACGGGGTAGTTGTTTGTTCGAACGCCCTGATAGTGGTGAACGGGCCGTCCTGGTCCATGTGAATTTTCCCGCCAGCGACGGCCAGGAAGAACTCCACGAATTCACCGAACTGGTACGTTCGGCCGGTGCGTTGCCCGTGGCGACCATCACCGGCACGCGCGCCAGTCCGGAGCCGCGCCTGTTCGTCGGGCAGGGCAAGGCGGAGGAAATCCTCGCCGCCGTCGAGCAGCACCAGGCGGACGTGGTGATCTTCAATCATGCACTCAGTCCCAGCCAGGAGCGCAACCTGGAGCGTTTCCTGTCCTGCCGGGTGCTGGCCCGCACCGGCCTGATCCTCGATATCTTTGCCCAGCGCGCACGTTCCTTCGAAGGCAAGCTGCAGGTGGAACTGGCGCAGCTGCGTCACCTGTCGACGCGCCTGGTACGTGGCTGGACTCACCTCGAGCGGCAAAAGGGCGGTATCGGCCTGCGCGGTCCGGGTGAAACCCAGCTGGAATCCGACCGGCGCATGCTCAATGCGCGTATCAAGGTCATCAACCGGCGCCTGGAAAAGGTCGAGCGCCAGCGGGAGCAGGGACGCCGCGCGCGCCAGCGCGCCGAGGTGCCGACGGTTTCGCTGGTCGGCTACACCAATGCCGGCAAGTCGACCCTGTTCAACGCGCTGACCGGGGCGGATGCCTATGCCGCCGACCAGCTGTTTGCGACGCTGGATCCAACCCTGCGCCGGGTCGAGATCACCGGTGTCGGCCCGGTGGTGCTGGCGGACACGGTGGGTTTCATCCGCCACCTGCCGCACGACCTGGTGGCCGCATTCCGCGCCACGCTGGAGGAAACCTGCCAGGCAGACCTGCTGCTGCATGTCGTGGATGCGCAGGATGAGCAAAAGCAGGAACACATCGAGCAGGTCAACGCCGTGCTGGCGGAGATCGGGGCCGAGACGATTCCGCAGCTGCGCGTCTACAACAAGATCGACCTGACCGATCACGACGCGCATGCGGAAACCGGTGCGGACGGCCGGATCAACCGTGTGTGGGTGTCGGCGGTGAGCGGGGCGGGGCTGGACCTGCTGGCCGACGCCCTGAGCGAACACTTCCACGGCGACCAGGTGCATGGCTGGCTGCGGGTGCGCGCCGATGCCGGCGCGATCCGCTCCGCGTTGTACAATATCGGCCAGGTGCTCTCGGAGCAGACCGACGAGGACGGTGCCTGGTGGCTGGAAATCCGCATGGCACAACGCAATATCGACAAGCTGGTACGCGAATCCCGCGGTGCCTGCAAGTTTCATTTGGCGGAATCCGTTGGTATGGTTACGGGTGCTGCACAGGCTTCCTAGGGGAAACCGGGAAGCCAGCCGGCATTCCGGGCCAGGCATGGCGGTGACCCGGAATCCGGTTGCTGTCATTCGGCCTGATGCCGGTCTTTGCCTGCGCGAGGACAGGCCCTGCGCCGGGATGACAGAAAGTTTAAACTGTGGCTACCCTGAAATTTGAATATCGCTGCGTGCATGCAGCCTGGACCGCACGCTGTGAGTTAGGCTGACTGGAGTATAGGTATGGCATGGAATGAACCGGGTGGTGGTAACCGCGACCCGTGGGGCGGCAAGGGCGACAACGAGGGCCCGCCGGACCTGGACGAGGTGATGAAAAAGCTGCGCGACCGCATGGGCGGGCTGTTCGGCGGCAAGGGCGGCGGTGGCGGCGGCAAGCCGTTCCCGTTCACCCTGGTTGCCGTGCTGGCGCTGGCTGCCTGGGTGATTTCCGGGATCTTCATCGTGGAGCCGGCCGAGCGCGGTGTAGTGCTGCGCCTGGGTGAGTTCAACCGCACCACCGGCCCGGGTCCGCACTGGCACATGCGCGGTATCGAGGTGGTCAACAAGGTTGATGTCGACCAGCTGCGCACCGTCAGTCACCGCGCGAAAATGCTGACCAAGGATGAAAACATCATCCAGGTCGAACTGGCCGTGCAGTACCAGGTGAAGGATGCCAAGGATTACCTGTTCCAGGTACGTGATCCGGATTTCACCCTGCAGGAGGCGACCGAGAGCGCACTGCGCGAGGTGATCGGTTCCAGCACCATGGACGAGTTCCTCAGCGGCGGCCGCGGCGCGATCGTGCAGCAGACCAAGGAGCTGACCCAGGATACGCTGGACAGGTACCGTGCCGGCCTGCTCCTGACCAGTGTCAACCTGCAGGATCCACAACCGCCGGAGGAGGTGCAGGGCGCCTTCGAGGATGCCATCAAGGCGCGCGAGGACCAGGTCCGCTACCGCAACCAGGCCGAGGCCTTTGCGCTGGATATCCTGCCGAAGGCACGCGGTGATGCGATACGACTGCGCGAGGCGGCCAATGCCTACCGGGAGCAGGTAATTGCAAAGGCGGAAGGCGAGGCCAGCCGCTTCATGCAGACGCTCGAGGAATATGAAAAGGCACCCGAGGTAACCCGCAAGCGCATGTACCTGGAGACCATGGAATACGTGCTGGCCAATACCAGCAAGGTGGTGATGCAGGTCAAGCAGGGCAACAACCTGATGTATATTCCGCTCGACAAGCTCATGGAAAGTCGCGGGCCGCTCATGCAGGCACCGTCGGAAAGCGTACAGATTACCGTCCCGTCTGCCGGCAGCAGTGCAGCGGAGCAGCGCCTGCGCAGTCCGCGCAGCGGGGGAGGACGCTGATGGCCAGTAAAATTACCCTGACCCTGGTTGCGCTCGTGCTGCTGATCGGGCTGAGTTCGATATTCGTGGTCGACGAGCGCCAGCACGCCATCAAGTTCCGGCTCGGCGAGATTGTAACCTCGTCCTACGAACCCGGACTGCACTTCAAGGCACCCTGGCCGATCAACAACGTGCGCAAGTTCGACAAGCGCATACTGACCCTGGATACACGGCCGGAGCGTTTCCTGACCGGCGAGAAGAAAAACGTCACCGTCGATTTCTTCGTCAAGTGGCGTATACAGGACCCGGCAAGCTACTACACCACGTTCATGGGGGACGAACGGCAGGCCAACCTGCGTCTGCTGCAGATCATCAAGAACGGCCTGCAGCTGGAGTTCGACAAGCGCACTATCCAGCAGGTGGTGGCCGAGGACCGTGCGGAGATGATGGGCGATCTGACCCGACAGGCCAACGAGCAGATCGCGGTGTTCGGTATCGAGATCATCGATGCGCGTATCAAGCAGATCGAACTGCCGCAGGAGGTGCGCAACTCGGTGTTCGACCGCATGCGCACCGAGCGTGAACGTATCGCCAAGGACCTGCGCGCGCAGGGCGAGGAGGCCGCCAAGGGTATTCGCGCGGTGGCCGAGCGCGAGCGTACCGTCATCCTGGCCGAGGCGCAGCGCGACTCGGAGAAGATCCGCGGCGAGGGCGATGCGCGCGCCACCGAGATCTATGCCGATGCCTACAGCAGGAACGAGGAGTTCTACGAGTTCTATCGCAGCATGAACGCCTACCGCGCCGCCCTGTCGAGCCAGCAGGACGTGCTGGTGCTGGAGCCGGATTCCGAATTCTTCAAGTATTTTGGCAGCGGTTCCGGCAACTAGCCGCATAACCGGCTGACAGATGAACCAGACGCCCGGGCGCTTGCCCGGGTCTTTGCGGGTGGCTGTGTGAACTGGAGTGACTTGCTGGCTGCACTGGCGCTGGTGCTCGTGATCGAGGGAGTGATGCCGTTTGCCAGCCCCCGGGCCATGCGCCGCATGATGGCGATGGCCGCACAGATGGACGACAGGACGTTGCGCATGGCGGGCCTGGCCAGCATGATCTGCGGCGTGATCCTGCTCTACCTCGTGCGCTAGGAAGAGAGCGGCCTGAAAAGTCAAACCTTGTCATTGCGAGCGCAGCGCGGCAATCTGCATGCCGGAGAACGGAGCGGAAAGATTGCTCTGCCACCTCGTTCCCCGCAATGACGGGAAGCCGGGTTCCGGCCGGTATGGAAATAGCGGGAAACGATATGAGCAGTTCGGACAAGTGGCTGTTGCCGGAGGGTATCGAGGAGGTGCTGCCGCCCCAGGCGTGGCGGCTGGAGTGCGCGCGCCGCGAACTGCTGGACCTGTTCACGTGCTGGGGTTACGAGCTGATCATGCCGCCGTTTATCGAGTATCTGGAGTCCCTGCTCACCGGTACCGGTAATGATCTCGACCTGCACACTTTCAAGGTAACCGACCAGCTGAGCGGTCGCATGATGGGCCTGCGTGCCGACATGACACCGCAGGCCGCGCGCATCGATGCACATCCGCTGCGCCGCGACGAACCGTCCCGCCTGTGCTACCTGGGTACCGTGCTGCACACGCGCAGCGACGGCTTCGGCGAGTCGCGCAGTCCCCTGCAGGTGGGAGCCGAGCTGTTCGGGCACGCCGGCATCGAGAGTGATGTCGAGATCCTCAGGCTGGTGCTGGAATCGCTCGCGCTGATGCAGATCCCGGACGTGCATCTCAACCTCGGGCACGTCGGCATCTTCCGCGGGCTGGCACGCGATGCCGGCCTCACGCCCACACAGGAAAGCGACCTGTTCGATGCCCTGCAACGCAAGGCAGTGACTGAAATCGATGACATGCTGGCAGCAGCCGTGAGTGATGCCGGACAGCGCAGCCGGCTGGCTGCACTGGCCGGACTGAACGGCGGGCCGGAGGTGCTGGAGCGGGCACGCGTCGAGCTCGACGGTGCCGGTGCAGGGGTCCTGCAGGCACTCGACAACCTGGCTGCAATCGCCGGGCGCCTGCAGCAGCAGGCCGGTGCTGTCCGGCTGGACTTCGACCTGGCCGAGTTGCGCGGTTACCGCTACCAGACCGGCATGGTGTTTGCCGTGTTCGTGCCCGGCTACGGCCGGGAAATCGCGCGTGGCGGACGCTATGATGATGTCGGCGAGGTGTTTGGCCGTGCCCGGCCCGCCACCGGCTTCAGTACCGATCTCAGGACCCTCATGGACCTGACCGCGCGCGATTTCGGCAGCCGCAAGGGTGCGGTCTACGCGCCGGCCGATGATGACCCGGCACTGCTGGAGAAGGTGTCCGGCCTGCGCGGGCAGGGTGAATGCGTCGTCAGTGCGCTGCCGGGACAGACCGGTAGCGCTGCCGACATGGGATGTGACCGCGTGCTGGTGAACGAATCCGGCCAGTGGGTCGTGAAACCTGTTTAACTGAAAAAACCTGCCACAGAGGGCACAGAGCACACAGAGAGAAAACTTTAAGGCCAATACGTGTTTTGAAACCGGATAGCACATCGGTCGCACGTTGCCGGATTTTTTTATTAACAACTCTGTGAACTCTGTGTCCTCTGTGGCTAATCATTGAATAGAGAGAAATCATGGGCAAGAACGTAGTAGTCATCGGCACCCAGTGGGGTGACGAAGGCAAGGGCAAGGTGGTGGACCTGCTGACCGACAGGGCAGCAGCCGTGGTGCGTTTCCAGGGCGGGCACAATGCCGGCCACACGCTGGTGATCGACGGCGAGAAGACGGTGCTGCACCTGATTCCGTCCGGCATCCTGCGCGACGACGTGCAATGCCTGATCGGCAACGGCGTGGTGCTGTCACCCGCGGCACTGCTGGAGGAGCTGGACATGCTCGAGTCGGCCGGTGTGCCGGCGCGCTCGCGTCTCAGGATCAGCGAGTCATGCCCGCTGATCCTGCCCTACCACATTGCACTGGACCACGCGCGCGAGCAGGCGCGCGGCAAGAAGGCCATCGGCACCACCGGCCGCGGCATCGGCCCCGCCTACGAGGACAAGGTGTCGCGCCGCGGCTTGCGGCTGGGCGAACTGCTCGACCCCGCCCGTTTCACCGAGCGCCTGCGCGAGGTCATGGACTACCACAACCATGCGCTGCAGCACTATTTCAAGGCAGAGCCGGTGGACTACCAGCAGGTACTCGACGAGGCGCTGGCACAGGGCGAGCAGATTGCGCCGCTGGTGGCCGATATCCCGGGCCTGCTGCATCGCCTGCGCAGGGAAGGCGGCAACATCATGTTCGAGGGTGCCCAGGGCGCCCTGCTGGACATCGACCACNNCAAGGCCTATACCACGCGTGTCGGCGCCGGACCGTTTCCTACCGAGTTGTTCGACGACGACGGCCGGCACATGGGCGAGAACGGCAACGAGTTCGGCGCCACCACCGGGCGCCAGCGGCGTTGCGGCTGGCTGGATATCGTCGCGCTGAAACGTTCGCTCGAGATCAACAGCGTGACCGGGATGTGCATCACCAAGCTCGATGTGCTGGATGGCCTGAAGACACTGAAGATCTGCGTGTCCTACAAACTGAACGGCGAGAGCATCGATGTGCCGCCGGTGGGCGCGGACCTGATCGAGCAGTGCACGCCCGAGTATCTTGAAATGCCCGGCTGGTCGGAGTCGACCGTGGGTGCCAGGACCCTGGATGCATTACCGGCTGCCGCACAGGCCTACCTGCGCAAGATCGAGGAGCTGTGCGAGACACCGATCGCCATCATCTCGACCGGGCCGGACCGCAACGAGACCATCGTCCAGACAAACCCGTACGACCAGGGGTAAAAGTGTAAAAGTGTAAAAGGGGACGGAGGGATTAAATTAAAATTTAATCCCTCCGTCCCCTTTTACACTCACTTTTTACATTAATTTAATCCCTCCGTCCCCTTTTACACCTTTTACAAGGGAAAACTGGGATCTGACCCCGGTTTTCCGAGCGGCTTCAGCCAGGCGATCAGCAGCGGCAGCAGGGTCAGGGTGCCGAGCAGCGCAACCAGCATGGCAAAGCCGGTCAGCAGGCCGAAATAGATGGTCGGGATGAAGCTGGAGAATGCCAGGATGGCGAAACCCAGCGCGACGGTTACCGAGGTATAGTACACGGCACGCCCGATACTGTTATGGCTGCGCCGTATCGCGGCCCAGTAGTCAGCGTCTTTTTCGAACTCGATCTTGAACCTGTGCACGTAGTGGATCTCGTCATCCACGGCGATGCCTATGATGATGGCGGCGATGGTGATGGTCATGATGTCGAGCGGGATGTCCAGCCAGCCCATCAGGCCCAGTACGGCGCCGGCCGCAATCAGGTTCGGTATCAATGCAATCACCGCCAGCATGACATTGCGGAACAGGATCAGGAACATCAGCAGTATTGCCATAAAGACCACTCCCAGCGTCATGATCTGGGAGTGAAACAGGCTCTGCAGCAGGTTGTTGTAGAGCACCAGCATGCCGGTGATCTCGATCTGGTCGTCGCGCAGCTCCAGTGCACCGGTCAGGTGGTCGTGCACCTTGTCGATCAGTTCCGCACGGCGCAGAGTCGGGTCAGACTCGAATACACGGATGCTGAAGCGCAGCTGGTTGCCGTCCTCGCTCATGTAGGGATGGAACAGGGTTTGCCTGATATCTTCCGGCAGTCGCCGGTAGAGGATCGCGAGGAAGAAATTATCGATCGGCTTGCCTTTCTCCAGCACCTGCAGCATGCGCATGGCGGTGGTGATCGACAGCACCTTGCCGGTCTCCGGCAGGCCGTCCAGGAAGTCATGGATGGCGTTGACCTGCTCCAGGCGATAGGCGTTGAACCAGTAACTGGTACCGGTGATGCCGGCGCGTTGCTCATCGAATTCCATATCCCCGAACAACGGGTCGTCCTGTGCCGCAGGCTCGGCAGCTTGCGGTGTGGCGACCTCGAAGAATTCCCGTGGTGCATCGATCACCACGTCCATGGGTGTGGTGCCACCCAGTTCGTGATCGATCAGCTCCATGCCCTGGTAGATTTCCGTGCTTTGCTTGAAATAGTCGATAAAACGGTTCTCGACAGTCAGCACGTTGATTCCCGTGACGGCAAATACCGCGATCATTGCAAAAGCCAGGCCGGTAAGCACACGGTAGCGCTGCACAAGTGTCGCGAGCAGGCCGGTGACCATGCTGGTGAAGTCGCGGATGGTGGCTGCTTTGCCTGCACTCAGGAACATCAGGGTGGCGGGAAACAGGGTAAACGAAAGCACCAGCGATACAGCCGTGCCGACGGCCATCATCCAGCCGAAATCGATCACCGGACGGATGTCGCTGAACAGCAGCGAGCCGAACGCCACGATCGTGGTGATGGTCGTGTAGAAACACGGCAGCCACTTCGAGTGCAGCGTATCGCGCAGCAGGGTGTATTGGCCCGCATCCGGGTTGCCGGCGTGCAGCTCCCGATAGCGCACGACCAGGTGGATGTTGATCGACAGGCTGATGATCAGCATCAGGGAAATGAAATTCGAGGACACCACGGTGACCGGCCAGTCTACCTGCCCGAGAAAACCGATCATTACCAGGCAGGCAGCAAGGCTGGAGAGCACAGGCAGCAGGACCCAGCGCAGCTTTCTGAATGCCACGGCGAGGATCGCGACCATGAAGGCCAGCACGCCTGTGCCGAAGGTGGCCAGGTCATGGCGGATGTAGTCCATCGAGTCGGCCACGATCATCGGCACGCCGCCGAGGAACAGGCGGGCAGCGCTCCTGTGTGCGTCCATGATGGCGCGCACACGCTCGATGTCGCGGGCCTGCCGCGCGAGGTAGAGCGCGTTGTAGTCCCTGAATTCGGACTCGATGCGCGCCAGCTCGGTGCGTTCAGCGCCACCGAGACCCTGTTCCTGCTCCTGGCGGCGCAGCTGTTCGCGCCGGTCCAGCAGGCTGAAGTAGGTGTTGTCATGCCGGAAAACGACCTGCAGGGCGGTGGTGCGGCTGTCCGGACTGATCAGCAGGTTGCGGTACAGCGGGCTGCGCACGAATTCCCCGCGTGCCAGCTCGATATCGGTCCGGGGACTTTCCAGGGTCGGCGTGTGTTCGCTCAGCTCACCCAGCGTAACCGGCGGGCTCTCGATGAGCGGTACATCCAGCAGGCTGACCACGGACTCGACACGATCCATCGCCAGCAGGCTGTCGCGCAGTGCGCGCAGGTCTGCCAGCACGGGCGGACTGAACAGGTCGCCTTGCGGCGTGTAGGTGATTACCAGGAAGTCGTCCGAGCCGTACTGTTCGCGGACCGCCCGGTAGGTGCGCAGCGACTCATCGTTCTCCAGGATCAGCGAATCGGCCGAGGCATCGAGCCGGAAATCCTGTGCGTGATAGCCGAAAAACCCCAGCAGCAGAACGACCAGCAGCAGGGTGACCAGGGGGTGCCTCAGAACCAGCCGGTCATAGGTATCGGCGAGCGTGGTGGCCATCCGTGTTCAGTTCAGTTGTTATGTGTTGGGGTTTTGCCAACGAGGCTGCATTATACGGCTTTTGCGGGTAACGCAACCGGCAGCAGGGTGCGCATCCGGCCCAAGTGCCGCCCCGTTTGTTCCCGTGTTACCGTGGCAGCAGCAATCCGTAGCGGATGTGCGGTCGCAGGCAGGTAACATTGGAGCAGGAATAGCGGTAATGTCCTCGCGGAATCAGGATACATGACACAGATATCATCCGGCACGCAGCGAACTGCAGCCTGCGGCCGCCATGCCCGGCGGCTGTGCGCTGCCTTGCTGTTTGCGGCCGGCTGCCTGTGCCCGTTGTCCCATGCCGCGGATGCGCCGTCGATCGTCATCGATGGCCTGCAGGAACCGATGGCCGGAAACGTGCGTGCCGGTTTGCGGCTGGCGGCCGAGCCCTGTGACGCCCCGCGCTGGCGGCTGCGCAGCCTGTTCCGGAACGCGGATGGCGACATACGCAAGGCGCTCCGGCCGTTTGGTTACTACCAGCCCGGCATCAGCAAGGCTTTCACGGCGGCTGAGGGCTGCTGGTCGGCGCGTTTCGACATCGATGCAGGCGCGCGGGTGCACTGGAGCCGTGTCGATATCGATCTGCAGGGCGAAGCGGCACAGGATCCCGAGTTCTCGAAGCTGCTGGGCGGAGCACAGCTACGGGTGGGTGATCCGCTCAACCACGCCGACTACGAAACGGCCAAGACCGAGCTGCTCATGCTTGCCGCCAGTCGCGGTTATCGCGATGGCAGGTTCACGACCAGCCAGTTGCGGGTCGATACGCGAGCCCTCACCGCCGAGGCCATCCTGCATTTCGACAGCGGCTCGCGCTACCGTTTCGACGAGATCCTTTTTGAACAGCAAGTGTTCGATGCGGACTTTATCGAGCGTTTCAATGACATCAGCGCGGGTGATTTCTATGATGCCGGGGCGGTTGCAGACCTGCAGCGCGGCCTGTCGGACAGCGGGCTGTTCTCGGTGGTCGATGTCGAACCGGCATACGGTCCCAATGAAGCCAGGCGCGTGCCCGTCAACGTGCGACTGGTGCCCCGCAAGCGACATGCCTGGCTGGTCGGTGCCGGGGTCACCACGGACGAGGGGCCGAGGATCCGGCTGGGCTACGAAAACCGGCGCATCAACCGGCGCGGCCACACCGCTGAAGCCGCGCTGCGCGCCTCGACGATATACGGGAGCCTCGACCTGACCTACAACATCCCGATGCACGACCCGCGCCACGAGCGCCTCAGCCTGCAGGCGGGTTACCAGGAAGAACACGACGACGACAGGGACGACGAGCTCTACAAGCTCGGGGCCAGGTATATCAGGCGTATTGCACCGGGCAGGGTACGGACACTGTTTGTCGAGCTCATCGACGAGACTTTTGAGAGCGGAGCAGACATGGGGCAGAGCACCCTGTTGATACCCGGCGTTTCCTGGGACTGGCGCAATGCCGGTGATGCGATCTATCCGACACGCGGCTGGCGACTGGAACTGGAACTGAAGGGTGCCAGCACGGCCCTGTTGTCGGATGTCGATTTCCTGCGCGCTTACCTGCGCGCCAAGGGAATCGAGTCGCTGTTCGGCGGGCGCCTGATCGGACGCGGCGAACTCGGCCACACCCTGATCAGTGATTTCCGCGAGCTGCCGATCTCGCAGCGCTTTTACGCGGGCGGCGACAACAGTGTGCGCGGTTACGGTTTCCGCAGCCTCGGTCCCGTCGACGCCAGCGGTACGGTGCAGGGAGGCAGCAGCCTGCTGACCGCGAGCATCGAGTACGAGCAGCCGGTCTCGGGGCCGTGGAGCGTGGCGCTGTTTGCCGATACCGGCGATGCCTTCGACGATGCCGATCTCGAGCTGCATCATGCCGTCGGTATCGGTGTGCGCTGGCGTTCACCGATCGGGCCGGTACGGCTCGATTTCGCGCATCCGCTCGATCCGGGCGAAGATACCTTCCGGATCCATTTCAGCCTGGGGCCGGACCTGTGAGCATGCGCCGACTGCTGGCCGGAGTGCTGACGGGCATCCTGCTGTTGCCGCCGTTACTGCTGTTTGCGCTTGTCGCGACGGAAACCGGTACCCGCGCCGTTGTCGGGGCCGGCAGCCGGCTGGTGCCGGGGTTGTCCGTGGCCGAGGTGCAGGGCACGCTGCTCGGCGAACTCAGGCTCGGCGAGATCGGTTACCGGGACGCAGGGCAGCTGCAGCTCGCTGCCCTGCGCATCCGCTGGCAGCCGCTCGGGCTGCTGGATGGCCGGCTGCAGGTCCATGACGTGCACGCGCGCGGACTGTCGCTGCAACTGCCGGCGGCCGCGCCCGGGCCGGAGACCCCGGAACCCTTCAGCCTGCCGGAACGCATCACGCTACCACTCGTGCTGCAGCTGGACCGCCTGTTGCTCGAACAGGCATTGCTCCGGCAGGGACAGCAGCAATGGCAGCTGGAGCGGCTGGAACTGGCCGGACAGATCGACCGCGCAGCGCTGCGGATCGATGCCCTGCAGTTCGCGGGCGAGGGCGTGCAGCTGTCCGCCAGCGGCCGTGCCGCTGTTGCGTATCCGTTCCCGTTCTCGCTGACGCTGGACTGGCAGGCAGCACTGCCGGAGCCACCCGGCCTGGCCGCACAGGGTGAGCTGGCCCTGGCCGGCGAGCTGAACGGGTATGAGCTCACGCTGGCGGCCGTCATCCACCCCCCGGATTTTGCCGGCCCGCTTGATGTGGAAATCAGCGCGCAGGGCGACCTGGACGGGCTGCAGATCGGGCAGGGCCGGCTGCAGGCGCTGGGCGGGGAGAGCCGTTTCACGGGGAAACTCGGCTGGAAACCGGCGCTGGCCTGGGAACTGGCCGTACAGGCAACCGGCATCGACCCGGGCCGGCAGTGGCCGGAGTGGCCCGGTTCGCTGGCACTGCAGGCGGCCACCCACGGCAGCCTGGCGGAAGACCGCCTGCAGGTCGAACTGGATGTGCAGCGACTGCATGGCAGCCTGCGTGAGCATGCCGTGGACGGTCGCGGACAGTTCGCGCTGCTCGACGGTGAGCTCCAGCTGCGGGGAGTGATGCTGCAGAGCGGTGACAACCGGCTGCAGCTGAACGGGCAGTTCCAGCCCGCGCTCGCGATGTCCTACGCAATCGATGCGAGTGACCTGAACCAGGTGGCGCCGATGCTGGCCGGCAGCCTGCAGGGGCAGGGCGATATCAGGGGCAGCCTGGCGGACCCGGCCGTCAGCATGAACCTGCATGGCAGCAGACTGAAGTTCGCCGAGCTGCGTGCCGGCGAGCTGGCACTGGTGGCGGATATCGATCCGGCGCAGGCGCAGCGCTCGCGGTTTTCGCTGCAGGGGAAGGCCCTCGAGGTTGGTGGCACGGTACTGGATAGCCTGGCGCTGGACGGTACCGGGAACATCGCCCGGCACCGCTTCACTGCCAGCGCCGCGGGTCCCGATATCGGGCTGCAGGCCACTGCCGCGGGCGGATATGACGGGCAGCAGTGGCGGGGTGAACTGTCCCGGCTCGACCTGGACAACAACCTGCTGGGACACTGGCAACTCGAACAGCCGGTCAGCCTGCAGGCCGGCAACACGCAGCTGAACCTGGACACCCTGTGCCTGCTGCGGGACGCGGCCCGGGTCTGCGCCAGTGGACAGCGGGCTGCGGATGGCAGCCTGCGCGCTGCCGGTGAACTGGCCGGCCTGCCGGTCGCCTGGCTCACCACCGGCTTGCCGGAGAATACCGGCATAGACGGTGTCGTGAGTGGCCGATTCCAGCTCGCCGGCCAGCCCGAACAGCTGCAGGCCGAAGCAGCGCTGCAGGTGTCGGCGGGAGAGCTGCGTTACCACCCCGAGGAGGGTCCGGACCTGGTCGTGAGCCATCGCAACGGGCACGCCACCCTGGATTTCCGTGACGACATGCTTGCCGCCGAAGCCGGCATCGATATCGGCGATGACGGGCGCCTCGACGCGCGCGGCCGCCTGGGCGCGGACACTGCCGGGCAGCGCACCCTGCAGGCGACACTGGATTTCGCGCTGCCCGATCCGCGCGTGCTGGAGGCACTGGCCCTGCAGCTGGCCGACTGGTCAGGCCCGATGGAGATGCATGCCGAACTGGACGGGACCCTGCAGCAGCCGGCGCTCCGGCTCGACGGTGGCTGGCGTGACGGCCGGGTGAGCGTGCCCGAGCTGGGCATCACGCTGTCGGATATCCAGCTCGATCTGCAGGGCGACGGCGAGCGCATCACCCTGCAGGGACACGCGGCCTCGGGCGAGGGCCGGGTCAGCCTCGCGGGCGAGGCCGTGCTGGACAGCGCGGCCGGCTGGCCGGTGCGGCTCGATGTCGAGGGCGAGAACTTCAGCGTGGCGCAGCGCGCGGACCTCGAGGTGGCGGTATCGCCGCAGCTGCAGGTTGCCATGGCAGGGCAGGCGACCAGCGTCACCGGGCAGCTGGCCGTGCCGAAGGCGCTCATAGTCGTTGCCGACATACCCAGGGGCGTGGTGCGCGTGTCGCCGGACGAGGTCATCGTCGACAGCCAGTCAGGGGATGCCGGGGACGACCGGGCGCAATCCGGTGACATCAGCGCCGCGCTGAAGCTGATACTGGGCGAGGACGTGCGCCTCAAGGCCTATGGCCTGGATACCCGCCTGACCGGTCAACTCGACCTGTATCAGAAACCGGGGGTCCCGGCGGAGGCCGTCGGCCAGGTGCACCTGGAGCAGGGGGTGTACAAGGGCTATGGGCAGGACCTCAGCATCGAGCGGGGGCGCCTGCTGTTTTCCGGCCCGTTCGCGGCCGCCGAGCTCGATGTGCGTGCCGTGCGCAAGATCAAGGACGTCACCGCGGGTATCCTGCTCACCGGGCCGCTGGTCAAGCCCAGGGCGGAACTGTTCTCCGAGCCGCCCATGGAAGAGGCCGAGACGCTGTCCTACCTGATAACAGGCCGTCCGCTGTCCGGGGACGGCGCTGGCGGCGGCAGTGCCGCGCAGCTGGCGCAGGCTGCCCTCGGCCTGGGCCTGGACAAGACCGGCACATTCGGGCTCGACGAGCTGTCTATCGAGGCTGGCGAGAGCGGCAAGGAGGACAGCGCCATGACCATCGGCAAGCAATTAACTCCCGACATGTATGTGCGCTACATCTATGGACTGTTTGACAGCACGGCGACACTGCAACTGCGCTACACACTGAGCAAGCACCTGCGGGTGGAAGTGGGTACCGGGCAGCAGCAGTCGGCGGATGTGCTGTACGAGTTGGAGCGGGACTGATCGACGCTGTGCGCAACCGGGTCCCGGTTTGCGCTCATGGTCTACGCCGTTGTGTCAGGCCACCACGGGGCGTGCAGGAAGTGGTGCCGAGGAGAGGACTTGAACCTCCACGGGGTTGCCCCCACTAGCACCTGAAGCTAGCGTGTCTACCAATTTCACCACCTCGGCGTGATGACAGGCGGCTGTAGCTGCCTGGAGAATCGCGAACTCTAACGCCTGAATTTTATCTTGTCAATTTGCCCGTAGGGACGCACTATGGGCCCCCGTTAACCATCATTCGAACCATGGCCAGCAAGAAATCCGCGCAAAAGAGAGCACGTACCCGGCACGACCCGCATGCACGGCGCGAGGCTGCGCGCTATGAAAAGCCGATCGCGAGCCGTGAACACCTCCTCGGACTGATCGGCGAGGCGGAGCATCCGCTGAGCCGCGCAGACCTGGCCGACATGCTGCGTATCGATAGCGATGAGGGCATCGAGGCACTGCGCAGGCGCCTGAACGCCATGACGCGCGACGGGCAGCTGGTACGCAACCGGCGCGGTTGCTATGCGCTGGCCGACCAGTTCGACCTGGTCGCGGGCCGCGTGGTCGGGCACCGGGACGGCTTTGGCTTCCTGGTCACCGATGACGAGGGTGACGACGTGTACCTGTCCGCGCGCCAGATGCATGCACTGTTCCACGGCGACCGGGCGCTGGTGCGCATCACCGGCATGGACCGGCGCGGGCGCCGCGAGGGTTCGGTGGTCGAGGTGCTCAAGCGCAACACCCGTCACGTCGTGGGACGCTTTTTCGTGGAGCGCGGCGTGCAGTTCGTCAGCCCCGACAACAAGCGCATGCCGCAGGAGATCGCGGTACCCGGCGGCGAGGCCAACGGTGCCAGTCACGGGCAGATCGTTTCGGTGGAAATCATCGAGCAGCCCGGCAAGCGTTCACCGCCGGTCGGACGCGTGATCGAGGTGCTCGGCGATCACATGGCGCCGGGCATGGAGATCGATATCGCCATCCGCAGTCATGACGTGCCGGAGGCCTGGCCGGCTGCGGTCAAGGACGAGATCAGGGTGTTCGGTGCCGAGGTGCCGGCGCGCGCCAAGCGCGGGCGCGAGGACCTGCGCGAGCTGCCGCTGGTGACCATCGACGGCGCCGATGCGCGCGATTTCGACGACGCGGTGTACTGTGAACGCACGCCGTCCGGCTGGCGCCTGCTGGTGGCCATTGCCGATGTGTCACATTATGTGCATCCCGACACCGCGCTGGACCAGGAGGCGCTGGAACGCGGCAACTCCGTGTACTTCCCGGAGCGGGTCATCCCGATGCTGCCGGAGGTGCTCTCCAACGGCCTGTGTTCGCTGAATCCCGAAGTGGACCGCCTGTGCCTGGCCTGCGAGATGCTGTTCAAGCGTGACGGCAGCATGCTGCGCTCGCGTTTCCTGAACGGCGTGATGCGCTCGCACGCGCGCCTGACCTACGACGAGGCCGCCGCGATCATGGTGGACAGGGATGCCGCTGCGCGCAAGCGGCGCGCCGGCCTGGCGAGCCACCTGGATGAACTGTACCAGCTGTACAAGGTGTTGCGCAGGGCGCGCGGGAAGCGCGGCGCGATCGACTTCGAAACCACCGAGACACGCATCATCTTCGGCGAGCAGCGCAAGATCGAGCGCATCGTGCCGCTGGTGCGCAACGATGCGCACAAGCTGATCGAGGAGTGCATGATTGCCGCCAACGTGGCGGCGGCGCGCCTGCTGCAGCGCCACAAGATGCCGGCGCTGTACCGCGTGCATGCGCATCCGGCACCGGAGAAGGTCGAGGAACTGCAGGCGTTCCTGAACGAACTGGGGCTGGGCCTGCGCGGCGGCAGCAATCCTGCCGCAAAGGATTACTCAAAGTTGCTGGAACTGGCGCGCGGGCGGCCCGACGAGCACCTGATCAATACCGTGCTGCTGCGCTCCATGCCGCGCGCCGAGTACAGCCCGGTCAACATCGGTCACTTCGGGCTGGCGCACGAGAACTACACCCATTTCACTTCCCCGATCCGGCGCTATCCCGACCTGCTGGTGCACCGTGCCATCCGCCACGTGCTGGCCGGCGGCAAGCCCGAGAAGTTCCGCTACGAGTCCGGCGCCATGATGGAGCTGGGCGAACACTGCTCGGCCACCGAGCGGCGCGCCGACGATGCCACGCGCGATGCCATCGACTGGCTGAAGTGCGAGTACATGCTCGACAAGATCGGCGAGTCCTACGCCGGCATCATCTCCAGCGTCACCTCGTTCGGCCTGTTCGTCGAGCTCAGGGACATCTACGTGGAAGGGCTGGTGCACGTCACCGCCATGGGCAACGACTACTATCACTACGACCCGACCCGGCACTGGCTGATGGGCGAGCGCAGCCACCGCATCTTCCGGCTCGGCGACGAGGTCAGCGTCAGGGTGGTGCAGGTCAACCTGGATGAGCGCAAGATCGACTTCGAACTGCAGGAGCAGAAGCCGGCACGTGGTGGCAAGGCCCGCAAGGCCGGCAAGAAAAAACAGACAGGCAAGGCAGACAAGGCAGGCAAGACCGGCAAGCCACGCCGCGCATCCGGCTACCACCGCAAGTCCCGGCGCGCGGGTAAATAGAACCTGTCCCGACACTCACGTTATCATGCTGTCTGTCCAATCATGCGCAGGACCCGCACTCCCGCGGGGGACGCTTTGGTGTCAATCTCGGTTTTCCCGGCGCGGCGCCGGTCCTGTCCGTCTCCCGTGCCAGATGTGGTAGCGGATTATTGTTGAGGTAGCTTCCAGTCAGCGATGAATGCTCCGGGATATGTCTACGGTGTACATGCCGTTGCCAGCCTGCTGGCCAGCCGGCCGCAAACGGTCGAGGCGTTGCTGGTGAGCAGCAGCAGCGAACAGCGCCTGGCCGGCGTGCTGGAGCAGGCGCGCCATGCGGGGATTGTCATTGAACGGCTCTCGCGCAGCGAGCTGGACGGCTTGCTGCCGCATGCCCGCCACCAGGGCGTGGCGGCCCGCACGCCGGGCAGCAGCTGCGAGTTGCCGGAGCGCGCGCTGGGGGACTTCCTGGCGGCACTCGATGAGCCGGCCCTGCTGCTGGTGCTGGACGGCGTGCAGGACCCGCACAACCTGGGCGCCTGCCTGCGCAGTGCCGATGCCGCCGGGGTGCATGCCGTGATCCTGCCCAGGGACCGTGCCGCGGGCATCACGCCGGTGGTTCACAAGGTGGCCTGCGGTGCGGTGCAGACGATGCCGGTGTTCAGGGTAACCAACCTGGCGCGCACCCTGCGTGCCCTGCGCGCGGCCGGCATCTGGCTGTTCGGCGCCAGCGGCGATGCCGGCCAGTCGCTGTATGAGGCTGATTTACAAGGCCCTGTCGCGCTGGTGCTGGGCAGTGAGGGCAGTGGCCTGCGGCGCCTGACACGCGAGCTGTGCGATTACATGGTGGCCATTCCCATGGCCGGGGCGGTCGCGAGCCTGAATGTCTCGGTGGCGGCCGGCGTGCTGCTGTTCGAGGCCGTGCGCCAGCGCCGGCAGTTGCAATCCTGACCGCCCTGGCGTAGTATGCGCCGCCTCTAACAACCTGATATTTAACTCCTTGCCTGTAGCGATGACTGCAGGCTGCCAATCCACAAGGGGTCCTGATGAGACACTACGAAGTCGTGTTTCTGGTCCACCCTGACCAGAGCGAACAGGTGCCGGCCATGATCGAGCGCTACCGCGCGACCATCGAGGGCGACGGCGGCACCGTTCACCGCCTCGAAGACTGGGGCAGGCGCCAGCTGGCGTACCCGATCCAGAAACTGCACAAGGCGCACTACGTGCTGATGAACATCGAGTGCGGCACGGATGTGCTGGACGAGCTGAACAGTTCCTTCCGTTTCAACGATGCCGTGCTGCGCAACCTGGTGATCACGCGCAAGGAAGCGATTACCGAGCAGTCCCCGCTGGCCAAGAAGCCGGAGGAACGCCGCGAGCGCGCTCCGCAGGAGGCACAGGAGGACACCGCTGCCGAGGAAGCATCCGCGGGGAGCGGTGACGAGCCGGCCGAGCCAGCCGAACAGGCTGCAGCCGAAGCGTCCTGATTACACTCAACTGATTTCATCGAGGATTTGACATGGCCCGTTTTTTTCGTCGCCGCAAGTACTGCCGTTTCACGGCCGAAGGTGTCAAGGAAATTGACTACAAGGATCTTGCTGTACTGAAGCAGTACATCACCGAGACCGGCAAGATCGTGCCGAGCCGGATCACCGGCACCAAGGCGAAGTACCAGCGCCAGCTGTCCACTGCGATCAAGCGTGCGCGCTATCTTTCGCTGTTGCCGTATACGGATGCGCACTAGGTTTCGGTCAGCCTACGACTGATTTGCCGTAGCGGCCGGTGGTTCATGGATCATGAAGGCACTGGCTGAATACATCGTCCGCGGGCGCTGGCAGGCAGTGCTGGTGGTCGGCCTGGCAGGGGGGGTGACCTACCTGCTGCCGCCGGTTACCACGCTGCTGATCTACCTGGCGGCCGCCGCGCTGGCACTGGTGACCCTGCACGTGGGCGTGCTTGCCGGCCTGCAGGTGATGGCGATCGCCACGCTGCTGGTGGTGGGTTTTTACCAGCTGATCGGGGCGCAGGTCATCGCCATGCTGCTGTTGTTGCTGGTGCTGGTGTTGTGGGTGCCCTGCTGGTTGTCCGCCGCCGTGCTGGCGCAGACGCGCAACCTGGGGCATGCCCTGAAGGCGATTGCGCTGTTCGGCGGTTGCGCGCTGCTCGCGGTGTACGGGTATTTCGGCGACCCGGTGCCGTGGTGGGTGGATCGCCTGCAGGCCATCGTGGCCATGCTGGCCGAGAAGGGGTATGCCGTGAAGGGCCTCTCGGACAGCAAGCAGCTGGCGGATATCGCCGCGCTGATGACCGGCATGCTGGTCGCCTCGCTGATCGTCAGCGTCGCCGGCAGCCTGTTGCTGGCGCGCTGGTGGCAGTCGCTACTGGTCAGGCCGGGTGCGTTTGGCGAGGAGTTTTGCGGCCTGCGGCTGGGATACGCGAGCGGCTGGCTGACACTGGGCATCATGCTGTTTGCCCGCTTTGCCCCCGGCAGGGGCGGCGAGCTGGGGGCCCAGCTGGCCATGGTGATGCTGGTCCCGTACCTGCTGGCCGGGCTGGCCGTGATACACAGCGCGGTGAAACAGACGGGTCGTGGCGCTGGCTGGCTGGTGGCGGTGTATGTGCTGCTGGCATTTCTGCCCCAGGCGTCATTGCTGGTCGCCGCCGCCGGACTGATGGACACCTGGATAGATTTTCGCCGGCGCCTGCGACGTCGCAGTGCCAGTGGCGGTTAACACAGACACGTAACAGAAGAGGTTGCAGTAATGGAAGTCATCCTGCTGGAAAAAATCGATAACCTGGGCGTGATGGGCGACCGGGTAAAGGTGAAGCCGGGTTATGGCAGAAACTACCTGGTCCCGAAGGGCAAGGCAAAGCCGGCAACGGCCGAGAATATCGCGGCCTTCGAGGCCATGCGCGCCGAGCTGGAGAAGGCCGCGGCCGAGGCGCTGGCGGCGGCCGAGGCGCGTCGCGAGCAGCTCGCGGACATGACCATCACCATTGCCGCCAATGCCGGTGAAGAGGGCAAGCTGTTTGGTTCGGTCGGTACCGCGGATATCGCGCACGCCATCGAGGCGGCGGGTGTCCAGGTGGAGCGCCATGAAGTGCGCCTGCCGGAAGGCGTGTACCGCCAGACCGGCGATTACGAGGTGCAGCTGCACCTGCATGCCGATGTGAATGCCACGGTCAGGCTTTCCATCGTTCCCGAATAATAACCGGCAGACGCTTTGCGGCAGCCGGTTACGGCTGCAACGGTCTGTAACTCAACAAGAACAATTGTCGGCGCCTGCGGGCGCCGGTTATTTTTCCCTGTGCCGTGTTTCCTGCACGCACAAATCGCAGTACAAAACAATGGTGTGTTCGTTGGCAGTTTGTGATATCAAGTGACTGTCAACGGACTGTGCGTTACCTGGATTATTATTACTATAAAACCCGATGGCAGAGACACTACGTTCCGCGGACATACTCCACGCAGATGCCGGCGCTCTCAAGGTGCCGCCGCATTCCATACAGGCAGAACAGGCGGTGCTGGGCGGGCTGATGCTCGACAACAGCAGCTGGGACACCGTTGCCGATGCGGTCAGCGAGGAGGATTTCTACCGTCGTGATCACCGCCTGATCTTCCGCGCCATCGCCCAGCTGGCCGAGGCGAACAAGCCGCTCGATGCCGTCACCCTCTCGGAGTGGCTGGAGCAGAACCGGCTGCTCGACGAGGTGGGCGGCCTGACTGCGCTCGGCATGCTGGCGCAGAACACGCCCAGCGCGGCGAACATCAAGGCCTATGCCGAGATCGTGCGCGAGAACTCGGTCATGCGCCAGCTCATCGAGGTCGGCAACCGCATTGCCGGCAGCGGCTTTGCGCCGGACGGGCGTGACGCGGTCGCACTGCTGGATGACGCCGAGAAGCTGGTGTTCGAGATCGCCGAGCAGGGCAAGCGCGGCAGGCGCGGTTTCCGCAACATCCGTTCCCTGCTGGCGGCCGCGGTGGACCGCATCGACATGCTGTCCCAGCAGGAAGAGGCCATTACCGGTGTCGCCACGGGTTTCACCGACCTGGACGATTTGACGGCCGGCCTGCAGCCCTCCGACCTGATCATCGTGGCCGGCCGGCCCTCCATGGGCAAGACCACGCTGGCGGTGAATTTCGCCGAGCACGCGGCCATCAAGAACCAGGTGCCGGTGGCGATCTTCAGCATGGAAATGCCGGGCGAACACCTGGCACTGCGCATGATGTCCTCGCTGGGCCACATCGACCAGCACAAGATCCGCACCGGCAAGCTGGATGACGACGACTGGCCGCGCCTGACCTCGGCCGTGAGCCTGCTGGATGCCGCGCCGATCTATATCGACGACACGCCGGCGCTGTCGCCCGTCGAGCTGCGTGCCCGCGCCCGGCGCCTGAAGCGCGAGCACGACCTCGGCCTGATCGTGATCGACTACCTGCAGCTCATGCAGGTGACCAACACCCGTGAAAACCGCGCCACGGAAATATCCGAGATCTCGCGCAACCTGAAGGCGCTGGCCAAGGAGCTGGACGTGCCGGTGATCGCGCTGTCGCAGCTCAACCGCAGCCTCGAGCAGCGCACCGACCAGCGCCCGGTGATGTCCGACCTGCGCGAGTCCGGCGCCATCGAGCAGGATGCCGACGTCATCATGTTCATCTACCGCGACGAGGTGTACCACGAGGACAGCCCGCACAAGGGTCTCGCCGAGATCATCGTCGGCAAGCAGCGCAACGGCCCCATCGGCAAGGTGACGCTGACCTTCCGCGGCCAGTTCACCCGCTTCGAGAACACGGCGCGCGACAGGTACTACGCAGGCGGTGAGTTTGAATGACGCGCCCGGCCTGCGCGCGCATCAAGCTGGCAAACCTCCAATATAACTACCGTCGTGTCAGGGAGTCCGCCCCCGACAGCCGGGTGATGGCCGTCATCAAGGCCAATGCCTACGGCCACGGCCTGCTGCGCGCGGCGCAGGCGCTGCCCGAGGCGGATGCCTTCGGCGTGGTCGGTCTCGACGAGGCCATCGCACTGCGCGAGGCCGG
>JABAHR010005090.1_pt2 | contig 23478 bp, 27 predicted proteins | sample 7062101 | NCBI WGS metagenome assembly JABAHR01 (sample SAMN14534553, study PRJNA622989) | marine sediment metagenome | biome: marine biome [ENVO:00000428]; feature: marine pelagic biome [ENVO:01000023]; material: deep marine sediment [ENVO:00002113] | place: India: Gulf of Kutch | collected...
CGTCTTGCCGTTGCTGCCGGTGATGGCCACGACCGGGATGTCGAACCGCGACCGCCAGTGGCCGGCCAGCCGTCCGAGCGCAGCGACCGTGTCGTCAACGAGTATCGACGGCAGCTCGACCACCGGCTGCCGGCTCGCCAGCACAGCTGCCGCGCCGCGCTCCGCCGCCGCGCCGGCATAGTCGTGGCCGTCCACGCGCGTGCCGGGCAACGCCACGAAGAGCTCGCCGCCGCACACGGCGCGCGAGTCGCTCACGACGCCGGTGAATTCCCGGTCGGCTCCCCTCAACGTGCCGTGAACTGCGCGGGCTGCCTCGGCCAGTCTCATCACCCCGCTTTTCTCCGATAGCTCGTGACCACCGTGCGATCGTCGAAGGGGAGCCGTCTGTCGCCGATCTCCTGGGTGTCTTCATGGCCTTTGCCCGCCACCAGCACCGTATCCGCCGCCGCGGCATGCTCCAGCGCCCAGCGGATCGCTTGGGCGCGGTCGTGGATAACTGCGACGTTGCGACGCATACCCTTCTTGATATCGTTGACGATGTGCTCCGCAGGCTCGCGACGTGGATTGTCGTCGGTGATGACGATCTCATCCGCCAGTCGGTCGGCAATTCGCCCCATGATGGGCCGTTTGGCGTGATCGCGATCGCCGCCGCACCCGAACACGCACCACAGCCGACCCGCGGTTTGCTCGCGCAATGCCCGCAGCGCCTTGGCCAAAGCATCGGGCGTGTGTGCGTAATCGACGGCTACCGTCGGCACGCCGTCACCGCCCGGAAACATCTCCATACGCCCGGGGACCGGCGACAGCTTGGCCATGGCGGCGGCGATATCCCGACCTTCGATGCCGAGCGCGAGCAACGTCGCCACGACAGCGAGCACGTTGTTCACGTTGAAGCGGCCGAACAGGGCGGGAGCGCACTCGAGTGCACCGACCGGGGTCGCAAGCGTCAGGCGCATACCGAAAAGTCCTATGTCAGCCGCCTCGAGCGTCACATCCGCCCGTTCGCCGGCGTAGCTCCACACCCGCTCGGCGCTGGTCGTGCTCAGCAGCCGCTGTCCCAGCACGTCGTCGGCGTTGATCACCGCGGCCCGCAAACCCGGAAAGCAGAAGAGCCGTGACTTGGCCCGAGCATACTCGGTCATGTCGCCGTGGTAGTCGAGATGATCGTGGCTGAGGTTGGTGAATACCGCAGTGTCCACCGCGGTTCCGTCGACCCGCGCCTGGGCCAGCGCATGCGAAGAGGTCTCGAGGCATACGTATTGTGCACCGGCGGCGACAAGCTTGGCGAGATAGTGCTGAACCCGAATCGCGTCCGGCGTCGTCAACCCGCAGGCGTCCAGGTGATCGACGAAGCCGCAGCCGAGGGTGCCGAGCACGCCGCATGGGCGTCCCAGCGCCGTCAGGGCCTGTGCAGTGAGGTGCGTCACCGTGGTCTTGCCGTTGGTGCCGGTCACCGCAACCACCTTCAGCCTGCGCGACGGCGATCCGTAGAATCGGTCGGCGATCATGCCGATGTGTTTGTACAAATCCGCCACCGCGTACGACGGCACCGGCAGCTCGGAGGTCTGTGGCCAACCGGCCGCTTCGAATACGACCGCCGCGGCGCCCCGCCGGAGCGCCTCGTCCACGAACAGTCGTCCGTCCGCGGTCGCCCCCGGCGCCGCGAGGAACAGCCCTCCCCGAGCGACGGTCCGGCTGTCGCTGCTCACCGATGTCACGGCGGGATCGCCGTCGCTCGGGACCGTGACGATGTCCGCCAGCAGCGCGCTGAGCAGAGGCGCTTGCGCGGCAGCGGCAGCCATCAGAAACCGAGCCTCGTCGACTGCACCACGAGTCGCTGCATGTCGACGGTGTCCTTGTCGGGGACTGCGTTGCGCAGCCTGAGCGCGTCGGCCATGACCTTGGCGAAGACCGGTGCGGCGACGTCGCCGCCGTAGTGCTTGCCGGCCCGCGGTTCGTCGATGATGATCACCACGACCAGGCGCGGATCGGTAACCGGCGCGAATCCGGCGAACAGCGCCACGTAGCGGTCGGGGGCGTATCCGGCAGCGGTCAGCTTGTGCACCGTCCCCGTCTTGCCGGCCACGCGGTAGTACGGGATCTGGGCTCGCGCCGCCGTCCCCTGCTCACTTGCCGCCAGCTCCAGCATGGCGCGCACGGATCGCACGACGCTCGTCGGCACCACCTGCTCACCGATCACGGTACCACGGCGACGCAGCATGGTGATCGGCACGCGCTTGCCGTCGTTGGCCAACACCGCATAGGCCCGCGCCAGCTGCAGGGGTGTCGCGGACAGACCGTATCCATAGGACAGCGTGGCCTGCTCGACGCGGCGCCAGCGCCGCCTGTCGCTCAGTGAGCCGCCCACCTCGCCGGGCAGTCCGCTGTCGGTCGCCGCGCCGAAACCGAGGCTGCGGAAGAACTCGTAGAGCTCTCGGCCGCTCAGACGCATCGCAATCTTCGCGGCACCGATATTGCTCGACTTCACCAGCACGCGCGAAACCGTGAGCGCCCCGTAGTCGTGCACGTCGCGAATCATGTGCCGGCCGATGCGCATGACACCGGGGGCGGTGTCGATGTGGGTGTCGGGAGAAACCTTCCCGCGCGCGAGAGCCAGGGCAACGGTGAACGGCTTCATGGTGGAACCCGGCTCTAGCACATCGGTGGCGGCGCGGTTTCGAAACCGACGGCTGTCGCGCTCGTCGCGATTGTTGGGATTGAAGCTCGGCGCGTTGACCATGGCCAGCACCTCGCCCGTAGTCGGGTCCAGCACGACAGCCGATGCGCCCACGGCCCGGTGCTGTGCAAACGCCGCTTGCAGATGCTGATGGGTGAGATGCTGGATGCGGCTGTCGAGGCTCAAGGTCAACCCGTAGCCGTCCACAACCGGCCGGATGTTCTCGAGGTCCTCCACGATACGGCCGAGCCGATCACGCAGCACCCGTTTCAGTCCGTCGACACCGGCCAGATGACTGTCGTAGGCCAGCTCGATGCCTTCCTGGCCGCGATCGTCGATGTCGGTGAAACCAAGGACGTGACCGGTGACGGCCGCTGCAGGGTAGTAGCGGCGGTACTCCCGCCGCAGCGCCACCCCCGGCACCTGCAGCGCCATGACCTGAGCGGCCAGCTCCGGCGTGAGGTGACGCCTGAGGTACATGAACTCGCGGGCCGCATAGCGTTCAACGTCGCGCCCGATCCGTTCGGGCGTTGTCCCGAGCAGCTGAGCAAGACGCGGCCATAGCGCCCGACTTTCGGCCAGCGTCGCCGGATGCGCCCAGACGCTGTCCACCGGAGTGCTGACGGCGATCGGCTCCCCGTTGCGGTCGAGAACCATTCCGCGCGTGGCGACGATCTGCTCGACTCTGGAATGGCGGGCCTCGCCCTGGGCCCGCAGGTACTCGCTCGTGCGCACATGCAGGACGTAGGCACGCGCGGCCAGCAGCGCAATCACGCCGAGCAGCGCACACAGCACTATCCACTCGCGTGCGGCGCAAGCGCCGCCGTGTGGTCGCTCGGTCATTGCGGTTCTGGCTCTTCGAGAGCGATGTTCACCGTGCTCGTGGGCTCGGGGACGGCCATGCCCAGCTCGCTGCGCGCCCTGCCCTGCACGAGCTGATGGCCGGCCCAGGTGCCCCGCTCGAGCAGCAACCGGCCCCACTCGACGTTGAGCCGGTCGCGCTCGCCCTGCTGCGCCTGCAGCTCGAGAAACGCCGTCCGGTTCTGGTAACGCACATGCACGATGCCCAGCGCCGTCGCCACCAGCAGTCCCGTCATCACGATGACACCCACTCTCGCGTTGCCCATCACAGGCGCTCCGCCACGCGCAGAATTGCGCTGCGTGCCCGGGGATTGGCGACCACCTCTTCGGAGCTCGGGCGCAGCGGGCGGCCGATCAATTTCAGCGACGGCGCGAGCTCGGCCTGTCTGACCGGGAGCTTGGCCGGAAAGACGTCCCCGCTGCTGGCAGCCCGCATGAAGCGCTTGACCTCTCTGTCCTCGATCGAATGAAAGCTGATGACGGCCAAGCGCCCGCCCGCAGCCAACAGACCGACGCACTGTGGCAGCACGTCCCTGACCTCCTCGAGCTCGCGATTCACGCGCATGCGGATGGCCAAAAACGTCCTCGTAGCCGGATGCTTGCCGGGTTCGCGCGTCGGCACCGCGTCCGAGACGACGCGCGCGAGCTGCGCCGTCGTTGCCAGCGCGCCCTCCTCGCGACAGCGCACGATCGCCTTGGCGATGCGCACGGCATAACGTTCCTCGCCCAGCGTCCGCAGCACACGCACGAGCTCCGCTTGGGACACGCTCGCCAGCCACTCACCGGCGCTCTCTCCCCGAGAGGGATCCATGCGCATGTCGAGGGGCCCGTCCTGGCTGAAGCTGAACCCGCGCTGGCTTTCGTCGAGCTGAGGCGAGGACACACCCAGATCGATAACGATCCCCGCCGCCTGCCGGTCACCGAACGCGGCGCGAAAGACCTGTTGCAAGGATGAGAACGTGCTCTTGACGATGCGCACTCGGTCATCGCCTTGGAACATCCTCTGGGCGGCATCGATGGCGTCGGGATCCCGATCGACGAGCAGCAGCCGACCGTCGGCGCCGAGCTGCGCGGCGATGGCCCGGGCATGACCGCCGCGACCGAACGTCGCATCGACGTAGATGCCGCTCGGCTTAACGTCGAGCGCGTCGACGACCTCTCGTAACAGCACCGGCTCATGCGGGGACATGGACGCATCCTGCGCTCACAGCGAAAGCGACTCCATCTCGACCGGCAGCGGGCCCGCGACCATGTCCTGCGCGAGCCACTCGTCACGACGGGTGTTCCACAGCTCCTCGTTCCAAAGCTCGAATTTGTTGCCTTGGCCGATCAGCACCACGCGCTTGTCGAGCCCCGCGAACTGCCGCAGCGGCGGCGGCAACAATACGCGCCCGCTGCGATCTAGCTCACAGTCGGTTGCGTGTCCGATAAGAATTCGCTTGAGCTGCTGCGCGGCTGGATCAAGGCTCGGCAGACTGACGACCTTGCGCTCGATCTCCTCCCACTCGTTGAGAGGATACAGCCACAGGCAACGCTCGCTGTTGTTGACGGTTATCACGAGCTGGCCGTTGCTCTGGCCAATGAGGCTGTCGCGATGTCGGGTCGGTATCGCTAGGCGCCCTTTGACGTCGAGATTGAGTGTGCTGACGCCGCGAAACATTATGCCATTCTCTACGCCCGCCGACCCAGAATTTCCCACTTAGACCCACTTCACAACACTATAGTAAGCATGGCGACGGAGTGTCAAGGAATGATGCGTCGCAAGCCGTTGAATTTTTTGTTCAATGCGACACACGGTCTGTTGCCGAAGGGCGTCCGGCGCCACCGCGAGCGAGCCGCGTTCACGGTCGAATTCGGAAGTTCCGATGCGATCGTTGCACATGTAGGGGCAACGACCTGCGCGTGACCCCGCATCTAGTGTCGAGCAGCCGTCACGCCAAACAGGGAAGGCGTGGGAGTCGGCCTGTAAGCCGGGTTCTGTGAGATCGACTGAGCGACCCCGGCAGTCATTCATCTAGCGCACCCGTCGCCGGGTGCTTCGAGCGACCTACCCGGATCCAGCGCGGGCCACGCTCGGGGATCCCTATTTGGTCTTGCTCCAGGTGGGGTTTACCCTGCCATCGGTGTTACCACCGACGCGGTGCGCTCTTACCGCACCTTTTCACCCTTACCTGCAAGCCGGCGGTATGTTTTCTGTGGCACTTTCCGTGGGCTCGCGCCCCCCAGGTGTTACCTGGCACTCTGCCCTGCGGAGCCCGGACTTTCCTCCCGCCGCCGCGATCGACTGAGGCTGCCGACGCGTGCGTCGTGCCCATCGCTCTGCAGCAGCCGGCGACTGCCCGGCCGACTCCCAACTCAGAGTAATAATGACGCCAACACAAAATACAAGCACTTTTCACCCATCATCGGCACGCGCCGCCGCGTCCACCGCATACTCGTAGAGCCGATTGCGTGATGCGCCGCTCACGCGCGTCGCCACTTCGACCGCGCGTTTCAGGGGCAGCACGGTGAGAAGAATGTCGACGAGCTTTCGATCACGAGCGCTCAGCGTGCTGTCGACTGCGCGCCCGTGACCCGCCACGATAACGACGAACTCACCCCGTTCGCGATCCGGGTCCTCGCCGAGCCAGCGCAGCAGGTTACCCAAGCTGTCGTTGCGCACCGTCTCGAAGAGTTTGGTCATCTCGCGCGCCACCGCGGCTTGTCGATCGCTACCAAAGGCGCGCGCCATAGCCTCAAGAGTAGCGGCGATACGATGACTGGACTCATAGAACACCATCGTTCGCTGCTCGTCGACGAGGTCCGCCAGGCGCTGCCGGCGACGACCGTCGCGCGGCGGCAGGAAGCCCTCGAAGACGAAACGGTCCGTGGCAACGCCCGCGACCGACAGCGCCGTGATGACGGCACTGGGTCCCGGAATGGGCACCACGGCAATGCCGTGCTCGTGCGCACTGCGCACCAGGCGAAAACCGGGATCGCTGATAAGAGGCGTTCCCGCGTCGCTCACCAGCGCAATGCGCGCACCGTCGCTCAAACGACGGATCAGCTCTGGCGCCCGCTCGCGCTCGTTGTGCTCGTGCAGCGACCGCAGCGGACGCCGAATCCCGTAATGCGCCAGCAGTCGCCCAGTATGGCGCGTGTCCTCAGCCGCCACCAGATCGACGTCGCGCAGCACGGCGAGCGCGCGCAACGTGATGTCCTCGCGGTGGCCGATCGGCGTCGCGACGACGTATAGCGTCCCACCTTTGCTTGCACTCGTACCCACTGGCTATACTCTGGCCGCCTTGGCCTGGCGCCCATGATCGCGCGCCATGACGTCGGCTTGCTGCGCCCATGCAGAACTCGATGAGCACGCTACTCCCCAACCATGCCACGAAGGCGGCGCGCGCCGGCACCGTGGTCTTGGTGCTCGCGGTCAGCGCCTGCGCGACTTCACCGACCATGCCCCCCGAGGTCGCGCCGCCGGTCACCGTCGACACCGGCGATGCACCGCCACTCGACACCACCCCAGAGCCCGATCAGCGTCCCGCTGCCGAACAGCCGATTCGACTGTCCGCCTGGGAGCATCTGTCGTTGGCCAGTGCCGCGGGCACGCCCGAGCGCGAGGCGCACATGCTCGACGCCGCCTCCGCGTTGCTGGCCGATGAGCAGACCGCCACCGCGGAATTTCTGCTGCGCGAGCTGGCACCGGAGCTGCTCACACCAACGCTGCGCGCGCGGCGCCAGCTGCTGCGCGCGCGAATCGCGCAGCGGGCCGGGCGACACCAGGAGACCGTGCGCCTGCTAACCGGCCAGGCCGTCGCGGGCAATCAGGATCCGGCCATCCTCGCCGAGCTCTCCTGGAGTTTAGCGGAATCGCAGATCGCTCTGGAACGTTATGTCGACGCCGCCCGAACACTGGCCGCTCGCGACAACCTGCTCATCACCGAAGGGCAACTGTTCGAGAACGACCAGCTGCTATGGAACGTGCTCGAGACCATGGATCCGGTTGCGCTGCGCACCGAGCGCTACACCACGGCCGATCCATTGCTTGCGGGTTGGCTCGACCTGGCCATGATTTCCGTAGAGACCGGGTCCGATCCTTATCAGCTTCGCATCGCGCTGGACGACTGGGCGCTGCGCTATCCGCAGCACCCCGCGCTCAGCACCGTGACGCGGGTGCTGCCGGGCGCCCCGGCGGCGAGCGCGCCGACGCCGCGTCGCATTGCGCTGCTGCTGCCGCTGACGTCCGTTTACGGCGCTGCCGCACAGGCCCTGCAAACCGGCTTCTTCGCCGCCCACGACGCCAACAGCGACCCGCGCAAACCCGAGATCGCCGTCTACGATATCGGCGCAGAGCCGGCCATGGCGCCGTTCTACTATCGGGTAGCGGTAGACGAGGGCGCAGAATTCGTCGTCGGTCCCCTCGGAAGACAGGCCGTCGATGCGCTGACCGCCGAAGGCGACCTGCTTCGCCCCACGCTGTTGCTCGGGGTGAGCGAGTCGCCGACCAAGCAACCGGCACACGTGTTCGAGTTCGGGCTGCAGCCCGAAGAGGAGGCCCGCCAGGTGGCGATGCGCGCCCACCGCCAGCATTATCGGGTGGCAGCGATCGCTTACCCCGCGAGCGATTGGGGCGAGCGTGTACGGGGGGCTTTCTCCTCGGCGTGGCAACAGCTGGGCGGCATCGTCGCCGAGGCACAGCCCTACGCGCCCCAGCAGATCGATTACTCGATACCGCTCAAGCGGCTTTTGAACGTCGACGAAAGCGAGCTTCGCGGCGCCCGCCTGGATGCGGCACTCGGGCAGAGCATCGAGTTCGAACCTCGCCGACGGACGGACATCGACTTTCTGTTCATCGCGGCAAACTCCCGAGATGGGCGTCTGCTCAAACCGCAGATCAACTTTTTCCGCGCCCATGATCTGCCCGTCTATGCGACGTCCCACATCTGGCCCGGTCGCCGTGATCCGGCCAACGACGCGGACCTCGACGGCGTGCGCTTCAGTGATATGCCCTGGATGCTGGATCAGGGAAGTCGCGTCCAGGCGCTGCGCGCTCTGCAGGCGCAATGGGCAGGGCGTTACTCGGAGCTAGACCGACTCTATGCGCTTGGGCTCGATGCATACAGCGTGTTGCCGCTGCTCGATACGCTGAGGGACAATGCGCAGGCGCGCTTCAACGGGGTCACGGCCACTCTGCGCGTGAGCGGGGCCCGCCTGCAGCGCGAACTGACATGGGCGCGTTTCGAGCAGGGCGTCGCACTTCCGACCAGCCCGATGCGCAGCTACGACACGACCCGGGGTTTAGCCTACGATGACAGCGACGCCTGGCGAACGTCGGCAGCGAGGCCAGTGGGCGGAGCAGAAAGTCTGTGACCATCTCGAGCGACTCGGGCTGCGTCTGCTTACCCGCAACTACCGTTCGCCCTTCGGGGAGATCGACCTCGTAATGAGAGACCGCGACTGCCTGGTGTTCGTCGAAGTCCGTTTTCGCCGCAGCAGCCGCTTCGGTTCTGCCCCGGAGACCGTCGACGCACGCAAGCAGTCACGTCTGCGTGCAACCGCAGAGCACTATCTGCAGCGGAACCGGCGGGCTCAGCGCTTTCCCTGTCGCTTCGACGTCGTCGGCGTGACGACGACGCAGGGCCGGGCAGAGATAGACTGGATTCGTGATGCCTTCTGATCAGGCGCTCGACAACGTGCAGCCCATGGTGACGCGGTAATGGCGAGCATGCCGACGACAATGAACCCTGCGGAACGCATTCGGCACAATTTCGAGGAGAGTATCAGTACGATCTCCGCCTGCGCGGGGACGCTCGCCGAACCGTTGGCAGCCGCCGCCCAGTGCATCATCGACGCACTGCTCGCGGGCAACAAGGTGCTCGCCTGCGGTAACGGCGGATCGGCAGCCGATGCGCAGCATTTCACGTCGGAGCTACTCAATCGCTTTGTGGCGGAGCGGCCGCCGTTGCCCGCCGTGGCCCTCACCGCCGACAACGCGACACTCACCGCGATCGCCAACGACTACCACTACGATCAGGTCTTCGCCAAACAGGTTACCGCCCTCGGCCAGCCCGGGGACGTGCTGCTCGTCCTGACGACATCGGGCAATTCAAAGAACGTCCTGCGTGCTATCGAGGCCGCGCACGAGCGAGAAATGCACTGTATTGCACTCAGCGGGAGAGATGGGGGAAAGCTGTCGCAAATGCTCTACGAGGGCGATATCGACGTGTGCGTTCCGGCGAGTTCAACGGCGCGCATACAGGAGGTACATGGGATCGCCATTCACTGCCTTTGCGATGTTATTGACAGCCATCTACTCGGGCAGCCATAGGGTTGTCGAGGGGGACACATGACCTATCTCGGAAAACGCATGCTTGCGATCAGCGCGGTGCTGGCTTGTGTTGCTACGCTCACCGCATGCTTGGCGGCCGTCGGGGCAGCCACCGTAACCGCCGTCGACGTTGCGCATGACCGTCGTTCGATCGGTTCGTATATTGACGATAACAACGTCGAGTGGAAGATTCGCGCAGCGATTTGGCAGGACGAGTCGCTTCGGGAGCAGGTACACGTCAGCGCGACGAGCATGAACGGCATCGTGCTGCTGACCGGCGAGACACCCACCAAGGCGATGCAGGAACGCATCGTCGCTATCGCGCGCGAGCAGGAGGAGGTGCGTCAGATCGTCAACGAGATGGCCGTGGCCGGAAAGACGAAGATGGCAAGCCGTGCCAATGACACGTGGCTCACGACAAAGGTAAAGACTAAGCTGTTCCAGACCACCAGCCTCGACGCCACCCGCGTGAAGGTCGTGAGCGAGCATAGCAACGTCTATCTGATGGGGCTGGTCACCCGCGTGGAAGGCAATGCCGCTGCCGAAGCCGCCCGCACCGTCAGCGGCGTGAGCCGCGTCGTGAAGGTGTTTGAGTATCTGGATGGGTAACGGACGGCGGGGCCGCGGAACTCCTCGCGGCCGACGCCACCCTCATCGACCGAGGTGACGCGTGCTCGAGCCGGTGAGCAGCGCGCACAAGATCGTCAGGAGACGGGCGTCACTGCGACGCCGAGACTCGCGTCCCTCGAGCGACCGATCGTGTTCACCAATGGCTGCTTCGATATTCTCCACAGGGGACACGTCGCCTACCTGGAGCAGGCGGCCGGTCTTGGACGCTCGCTGGTTGTGGGCGTCAACACCGACGCGTCCGTCCGCGCTCTCGACAAAGGGGCCGAGAGACCACTCAATTCGCTCGACGACAGGGCGGCCATCGTAGCGGCGCTGGGCTGCGTTGATCTCGTCGTACCGTTCGCGGAACCGACGCCGTTGGAGCTTATCCTCTACGTGCACCCGGATGTGCTCGTCAAAGGTGGCGACTGGGCCATCGGCGACATCGTGGGCGCGAAGGAGGTGCAGGCGGCTGGCGGCAGCGTGCGCGCCATACCCGTGCGCTTCCAGCGATCGACGACGGACCTCATCGACCGCATTCGTGGCGGAATCAGATGAGCCAACGGCTTCAGCACGCCTGCGCCTGCAAGAGCTCGTCGTAGATGAGCCTGTCTTCGTGCGAGAAGCAGCAGCACGTGATGACGTGGAAATCTTTTTCGCGTCGGCGCATCTCTTGCAATGCGATGCGCGCGGCTGCACGTTTGGGGAACCCGAAAGCGCCCGTGCTGATACACGCGAACGCGATGGTCGTCACGCCGTACTCCACGGCCAGCGCGAGCGCGGCGGCGTAGCACGCGCGCAGCAGATCGGGCTCCCCGTGTGCGCCGCCCCGCCATACCGGCCCAACCGCATGAATGACCCAGCGTGAGGGCAGATCGAAACCCGGCGTAATCTTGGCGCTGCCCGTTGAGCAGCCGCCGAGCCCGCGGCAGGCCTCGCGCAAACGCGGACCGGCGGCGCGATGGATCGCCCCGTCGACACCCCCGCCGCCGAGCAGCGTTTCGTTTGCGGCATTGACGATGGCATCGACTTTCAACGTGGTGATATCGGCCTGTATGCTCTCGATCACGCGCGCCTCGCCAGTGTTGCTCGACGAGCGAATCTAGCGTGGACGCGGCTGCATGGCTAGGTGTCGCGCTGCTCGCCGGCGGCATCTGGTTTGCGGTGGACAGCCTGCGCGCGCGCGAGACCGCAACCGCAGCCGCCCGCGAGCGGTGCCGCTCGCGGGAGCTGCAGTTCCTCGACGGCACCGTGGCGCTCGCATCGGTGAGACTCGTCCGCAGCACCGGCACCCTGTCGCTGCGCCGCGTATACCAGTTCGACTTCGCGCACAACGGCGTTTCCCGTCACCGCGGTCAGGTTGTCATGCGGGGACAGACCATCGAGCGGTTAATCCTTGACCCCGCCGAACGGGATACCTAATGTTCAGCTACGACAGGCGCGCCCGGCGACGCTCCTTCCCTCACCGGGCGAGGCTGAACCAAAGCCGCTGATGACGCACTCCGGCAAACGATTTTTTCGAACCCACGTGACGGGCATCGCCACGGCCGCCCCGTTGGCCCTGTGGCTCGCCGTCGTTACCGCGCCGGCTTGCGCGCAGACACCGGCCGCGTCCAATCCACTGCAGATGGGTGCGATCCGGCATCTGCAGAGTGACCTTTTCTTGGAGGAGGGAGCCGGCTTCAAGCGCGTGCGCATCGGCCATAGTTTTCAACAGGTTGCCCAGACGTGGGGAAGCCCGCAGTCGATGCGCCGCAGTCTGCTCGGTTTCAGCAAGAAGTGGCAGTATCGCCTCAATCAGGGCGCCGTCATTACGGTAGCCGGCGGAAAGCGAGTCGAGTCCATCACCGTTGTCGGCGGCATCACCACGCCGTTCGGGACTGCCGAAGGAGCCCGTTTTGGCATGACGCGCGCGCAGATCGCGTCCATCTACGGCGAGGCTCCGGGCAAGCAGTCGAACTCGTCGCTCAGCTACCCCGGACGCGGCGTTGCGTTTGCATTCAACAAGGGTCTGCTGCACGCCATCACGGTCACGGCGCCCAAGCGCGGCTGAGCCAAAACCATCGCCCACGCCCCCAGCAAGGCCTGTGGAGGCCTCACGGGGGCATCCACCCCTGCGCTAACACCCCAACAGCGCGGAGCCGGTTACGCCGCCTCCACCGCACGTGACGCAAACAGGGATCGACGCCGCTCGCTCGGTCGACCGCCACCCCCGTGCAGCAAGCCGGAACGAGCACCCATTAGCCGGAACTTCCAGCCAGCAGGCGCTGCCAATGGTAGAACAGCCAACCCCCGTATTCGCTCAGCACCCAGCGAATCTGACGGCCGTCCCGCCACCACTGGGTCGGGTCGTAGGGGTCCGTGCGCGCGGCAACGGTTTGCAGCGCGAAGTCGTCACCGTAAAGATCGCTCCAGATGTGATGCGCGCGGCGAGTATGGAAGCGGCTGGTGGCGACGATGAGCGTTCGCAGCTCCATGCCGCGCAAGGCTTCGCCCACCGTTCGGGCCTCACTGATCGTGTCGAAGGCAGCATCCTCGGCGCTGATGCTGACGATGCGGGCATCCGGCACACCGAGAACCCCAAGTATGCGCCGCGCGTTCTCGTCCCAGCGACAACACGGCGTGAAACCGCGTCGTTCGAGATCGCGGAGCACATCCGTCTTGCGATTGCCATTGACGACGACGCGCTCGACGAACCCCTCCTGGTACAGGGCGGCGGCTTCGATGAGGCGTGGGTAGTAATCGACACCCGTTGACAGCACGACGACGGCGTCGGCCTTGACGGGTCTGTGCTCGACCACGAGCAGCTGACCAACCCCGCTGAGCAGCCAGGGCAGCAGCAGCGCTGCGGCGACGAGCATGCCGATGACCACGACCACGGCGCGCAAAAGGCGCCGGTGTCCTCGCCGGGTCATCGTCTAGCCCGAAAAGCGGTCGCTGCCCCACGGGGCGTGGCGGCGACCGCTTCTCGTGCAGGCGCGACAATCAGCCACCGAGCATCCGGCAAGTATCCCTCTCATGCGGAAACGACGTGCTGCGACTCGCTTTCGAGAAGCAGATCGTTGACCGCCGCCCTCGCTCCCCGTCTCCGGCGCGGCATCGTGCTGCCAATAGCAGGTGGACGGCCCTTACTCGAAAGGCCCGCAAGAGCGAGCGACAGCTGTCTCGCGGGCGATACCCTGCACGAGCGGTTCGAGCTCGGTCAACGCTTGCAGGTAAACCTCGCGCTTGAAGTGCACGATGTCGTCGAGCGGCAGCCAATAGTCGACCCAACGCCACCGGTCGAACTCCGGGCGACCACAACGATCGAGGCAGACGTCCGAGTCGCTACCAATCAGATGAAACAGGAACCAAAGCTGCTTCTGCCCCCGCAGCATCTGGCGGCGCGGATTGCGGACGAGTCGTCTGGGAATTTCGTAGCGAAGCCACTCCTGCGTTCGGCCGATCAGTCGCACGTGCTCCCTCGCCAAACCGATCTCCTCGTAGAGCTCGCGAAATGCGGCCTGCTCCGCCGTTTCGTTCTCCTCGACACCGCCCTGCGGGAACTGCCATCCGTCACGGGTCGATCGCCGCGCCCAGAGGACTTGCTGCTCAGCGTTACATATAATGATGCCGACGTTGGGCCGATACCCGTCCGCCTTCGACCACTGGGCAGCAGAGCTACCGCCGGTCTGGATTGGGACGTCGGAATCTGCCATGTTCACGGTCCACCTGTTGCATTGACCTGACAAGCCTGTCGGCCGTCATTTTTTCATGAAGCCGCGGACACGGCAAATCGGCTCCGCAACCGCTGACATCTCACGACCACGCGCATACCTCGACGCATCAACCATGGCATCAGTGAACGATCGCGACATTGTCGTGCTGGACACCAATGTGCTCATCCACGACCCCCACGCCGTACGCAGATTTTCCGACCAGGATGTCTACCTGCCGCTGGTCGTTCTCGAGCAGCTCGACGCCGCCAAGAAAGGGGTCTCCGAGCTCGCTCGCAGCGCGCGTGAGGCCAGCCACTTCATCTCGGCGCTGCTGGCGGATCACGCCACACCCGGATCAGACGGCGTTCCGCTGACTCCCGGCGACAAACGCGGCGGGGCTCGACTGCACTTCGTCCTTGACCGACCCACGGCTGCCTTACCGTCGGGTTTGGATCCGCACGACCACGGCACCCAGCTGCTCGGCTGCGCGCTGGTGCTGCAGCGGGATCGACCCGGTACCCGCGTGACGCTGGTATCGAAGGACGTGAACCTCCGCATCAAGGCGCAACTGCTCGGTATCGCCGCCGAGGACTACCTCGAGGAGCGGCCGATCGATGACAGCGCTCTCGGGCAGTCAGGCGTGCATTGTTTTCGCACGGGCGCAGAGGCGCTCGAGGACCTGGGCCTCACTGAGGACGGCCGGCGGCTGTTTCGGGTAGCGCGACCGCCGGGTCTGGCGTGCGCCCCGAACGAGTACGTCGAGCTGCTCGCCGGGCAGGACGCCGTGGAAGGTGAGCCACTTTGTTGCATGGTCCACAGCGTTGAGGCCGCTTCGCTCGTCGTCCGCGAGGCCGTCAATCACGCGCTGCCGGAGCAGGCCGTCTGGGGCGTGCAAGCCCGCAGCGCCGAGCAGAACGCGGCGCTCAACCTTCTGCTCGACCCGGAGATCGATCTGGTGACGCTGGCCGGACAGGCGGGCACGGGGAAGACGCTGCTGACGCTCGCCGCGGGTCTTCACCAGACCCTGGAGGCACGGCGCTATCAGGAGATACTCGTTACACGCGTAACGGTTCCGGTCGGCGAGGACATCGGCTTCCTGCCCGGTACCGAGGAAGAGAAAATGCACCCCTGGATGGGAGCACTCGAGGATAATCTGGAGATTCTGCTGCCCGAATCGTCTGCGAGCACGGGCAGCTGGGGGCGCGCGGCCACCCATGATCTGGTGCGCCAGCGAGTGCGCATCAAGTCTCTGAACTTCATGCGTGGACGCACGTTCATAGAAAAGTTTCTAATCATCGACGAAGCGCAGAATCTCACGCCGCACCAGCTCAAGACGCTGATCACCCGGGCCGGCCGTGGGACCAAGATCGTGTGTCTCGGCAATCTGGCTCAGATCGACACCCCCTACATAACGGCGGCGACGTCGGGGCTGTCGTACGTGGTGGACCGTTTCAGAAGCTGGCCCCATGCCGGCCACGTCGCCCTCGCCCGAGTGGAGCGTTCGCGACTCGCCGACCACGCAGCAGAAGTGCTCGACGTCTGATCCCGGCGTCGACGCAAAAACCGTGGGGAGCATAGACCCGCTTCGGCCACACGAAGGCGAGCGCGACCGCGCTCGCCTGTCCGGCTAAGCCTCTCAGGCGCTCTGCGTGGAGCCGTCGTCCAATGCCGCCACATGCTCTTCGTATCGCCTGCGGAACAGCGCTTCGAGCTCGTCGATGATCTCAGCGGCGGGTCGTCCCTGCACGATGTGCTCGCCCATGAGCGACGAGCACGAATCGAGCAGGGTGGTCGGATCGAGCATAGGATAGGTGGCGGTCAGCCGCTTCATGGCGGCGACGACGGTTTCCTGCGGGGGTCGTCCGATGGCCGCGGGGATCGCCGGTGCGCGCGCCTGATCGCCGTCGCGGGCGGCCAGGAACTCCGCAAAGTCGAGCAACGTGCGGCGGCGCTCCTCGGAGAGCCGCCGGTAAAGCGCGAGCAAGCGCTTGGAGTCGGGCCGGCTCATTGTACCGTAGGGCGACTGCGTCGAATGTCGCCGCCGGCTGCGCCTGCGGGCGCGCGTCCTCTAACGGGCACCGCGTTCACCCGCCCGTATCTCTTTTCCCGCACTGCTCCTCGGCAAACGCCAGGAACTCCTCCATGGCGCGCAGACGAAACTTCTGTCGCTGATAGACGATGGAGAACGGCCGTTTGATCGGTGGAGAGAGACTGATCGCCGCCAACGTCCCAAGCTTGAGCTCCTTCCCCACGGTGGCCAGCGACAGGATGGATACACCCAAGCCTGCCTCGACGGCGCTCTTAATGGACTCCGGGCTGCCAAACTCCATTATCGAGTCGAGATCACCGAGACTCAGATCGCGGCTGCTCAGATAGCTGCTGAACACCTCACGGGTGCCGGAACCCNNTCGAAATGAACGGGAAGCTCAGCAGGGCGGCGGCATCGACGGTCTCCCGTCCGGCCAGCTCGTGGTGCGGCGGGCACACCAGCACCAGCTCGTCCTCCCAGCACACCTTGGATACCAGATTCTTGTTGTTGACGGGACCTTCCACAACGCCGACATCGATCTCGTTGCTTTCGACCATTTGAATGATTCCGCCCGTATTCGCCACGTTCAATCTCAGCGTGACGCCGGGATGATGGCGCTGAAACTCGCCGAGCAGGGAGGGCAGTACGTATTCGGCGATCGTCGTGCTGGCGCCAACGACAAGCGGGCCGACGACCTCGCCCGTGAGCTTGCGAACTTCATTGTCCATCTCGGTGTACATCTCGAGGATGCGCTGGGCATACTCGTACACGATCTTGCCTGCATCGGTGAGACTGATGCGGTTGTGTGTGCGATCAAAAAGCCTAGTGTTGAAGTAGTCCTCGAGCTGCCGGATCTGGAACGTCACCGCCGGCTGCGTCATGTGCAACGACTCAGCCGCCTTGGTGAAGCTGAGCAGCCGGGCGACGGTCGCGAAGACTTGTAGGCGTCGATCCGCCATCGTGATTATGAGGACCTGAGCGTAGAGCGCGTATCGGACGTCGCGTGTGCGGCGACAATAAGGCGGCACCCGCGCGCGATAAGAGAATTTTATGGCCTGGCGGCCGGAAAAGGAATCGGGCGGCGTCGGAGACACGCCCGTCCGAGGCGGCGGCCTAGCCGGCCGCCCCCGACTACGACGCTCTCAGCTGATGGCGAATCCGTCGAGCGCCAGCTTGAGGTCGGTGGGGCTGCTTGCGTGCTGCAGGGCTATCTCCTCGCTAATTTCGTCGCGGCGGCAAAGCTGGAAGAGGTGCTGATCGAACGACAGCATGCCCTCGACGATGGCGCCCTTCTTCACCAGATCAGCGATGTCCTTGACCTTGAGCGGATCGAGTATCAGCTCCCTTACGCGCGCCGACACGGTCAGTATCTCGCACGCCAGCACACGCCCCTGACCCGACGCCCGCGGCAGCAGACGTTGGGCGATGACCGCGCGTAGATTCTGCGCAAGCTTGGCGCGCAAGGTAGGCTGCGCTTCCGGCTCGAATGAGGAGATCATGCGCGTAATCGTCTCCGCCGTCGCCGGCGCGTGCAGCGTCGAGAACACAAGATGACCCGTCTCTGCCGCGGTGAGCGCGATATCCATGGTCTCCGGATCGCGCATCTCGCCGAGCAGAATGACGTCGGGGTCTTCGCGCAGCGCCGCTTTCATGGCGTCGGCGAACGTGAGGGCGTCGATCAAGAGCTCGCGCTGGGAGATGATCGAGCGCTTGTCCTCGAAGAGATACTCGACGGGGTCCTCGATGGTAATGATGTGCTTGGCGTAGCGCGTGTTGATCTCATTGATGAGCGATGCGATCGTCGTCGATTTTCCCGAGCCTGTTGCCCCAGTGAGGATCACGAGCCCGCGCTCGAAATGTGCCAGGTCTTGCGCCAGCTCGGGCAGTCCCAACTCGTCGGGGGCCGGCACATAGCCGCTCAGCACGCGAAGCGCCATGGCAATGGTGCCGCGCTGGTAGTAAACGTTCACGCGAAGCCGTCCCACGCCCTCGACACCGAGGGACAGGTCGGCCTGGAATCGCTCCTGCAACAGCTCCCAATGGCGCGTCGACATCACGCTCTTGGCCACCGCCTCCATGTCGCTCGCGCTGAGCATCGGAAACTCGCGCAGCGGCTCCAGCACGCCATCGACCCGAATCAGCGGGTGATTTTTCACCCGCAGGTGAATATCCGAAGCCTTCTCTTCGACTGCGTGCTGCACCAGCTCCGCTATCAGATGCGATGGGTCGCCCAGCTTGCCTGAGCCGTTGGCCCCATCCGGACGACGAACGGGTGCTTCGGAAGACGATGAAAGATTGACTTCTTGCAAGGCTTTATCCCCGGGTCGGTTTGCCGGTGCGCACGGCGGGACGAGTCCTCTACAAGCATAGCCCATGGCAAGGCCTTGTCCACGGCCCCGCCCGGCAATCCGCCACGCTCACCGCACGCTTTTTTGCTGTGAGCTCTTTACTACTGTGTGATCTCGCCGCCCCGAGCACGGCGGCGCACCGTGCTCGGCTGCGAACGCTGCCCGGTCACGACGCTCCGGTGCCCGCCGTGCGCTTACCGCTGACGTGCTGCTCGCCAGCGCTCTAGCGCCGCCCCGGAATCGATGACGGCCGCCGCCCGCAACGCTCCTTGCCGGAGATCCGTACAGGACAGGACATGCTGCTGACACAACGCGGCCGCGTAGACGAGGCTGTCGCGAACAGGGCCAGGCCGGCCCCGGAGGGCCTGCTCCCCGGCGTCCGCAGTCGCCGCCGCCGCGGCGTCGATGTCGATTGCCGCGCCAATCCCGTCGCCCGGCGCGGCAGCAGACGGTAGATCCGCCGGCAGCGGAGCCGCCCGCACGCTCTGCTCGATGCCGATGCTCTGCGGGGCGACGCGCTGCTCCTCGTCGTCACCNNACGATCTTGGCGGGCTGCTGCAGCGACGGCACCACACCCCCTTCCACCCCCCGCACGATCATGGCGGAATCGAAGCCGGCGTGCCGCGCCAGCATCGTGTACACGCGCGGATAGGCCTTGTGCACGTAGCCCGTGACGAGGTGGGTCGTCTGGCGACCGCGAATGGGCCCGACCAGCACCTCGACGGTCGTCAGGCACGGCCGCTTGACGATGAGCGTTCGCAGCTCAGTGAGCGCATGGAGAGCGGGGCAGAAGCTCCGCTGATCGATGTACGCCCAGCCGATCGACTCGTCCGCCAGACGGGCGGCGGCCTGCGCCGGCGTAAGATCGACAGGGATGCCGGCAGCCTGCAGCACGCGGTTGTGGGTGATGCCGTATTTCGGCCCCATGCTTTCCACGCCATGCGACACGCTTGGCAGCCCCAGCGCGGCGAGCACCGCCGGTAGAAACGGCGACGCCGGCAACCCCCGCGTATAGCCGTCGTAGGGGTCTGCGATGTCGACGACCTGCTCCACATCGGCCGTCATGTGCCCTGCCACGTCGAGGATCGCCTGCAGCACGCCGCGGTTCTCGTCGTCGGTCTCACGTTTCATGCGCAACGCGATCAGGAATACCGCGGCCTGAACCGCATCGACCCGCTGATCGAGCACGAGCCGCATGCCGTCGCGCGCGTCCTCGAGCGGTATGTCTTTGCTCAACTCAGGGCCGGTCGCGATGCGCTGGATGATGGAACGCATCTTGACGTCGGCGGCGAAAGCTTGATCAGGGGCGATTTCCATGAGGGCGCCTCTGCACGAGTTCCTCTGTTGGGCCCGAAAGTCTAACGAACCCTCGTAACGGCATACATCCCCCCTCGCACTTTAGCAAGCGCACCCGGTCGCGACCCACGGGGCGCCGGTCATCGATAGAGAGCAGAAGCGGTGGACGGCGATGCGCCGGGGGCGACACTTCCTCGCACTGGCCGGGAGCGCTCTTGTTATAATCGAACCCGCTCATGGACACTACCGAGACGAACAGCGATCGCCCGCTTTCGATGGAGCTGGCGAGTGGTATCGCGGCGTTCGAGGCCAAGCATTTTGCGCGCGCCGCGCAGCTCCTTGGGCCGGTCGCCGAGCAGGGCCATGCCGACGCCCAGTACCGGCTCGCGATCATGCACCAGAATGGCCTGGGACTGGTACGCGACCCCCACCTCGCCCTTCGCTGGATGACGGCTGCCGCCGAGCAAGGCCATGCCCTGGCACAGCACGGTCTCGGCTTCATGTACCTACACGGCGACTGCACCGAACGCAATCCGACCGAGGCCGCCCGCTGGTTCGAGCGCGGCGCCGCCCAGGGGCTGGCCGGCTCTCAGGCCGCGCTCGCCGAGCTGTACGCCCAGGGTGAGGGCGTGCCGCGCGATCCCGAGCGGGCGCGCCAGCTTTACCGCCTGGCGGGATTCGACGCCTAGGGCCGATACGCCAACCCCCGTTGGTGACCGCCGGCCGAGCAGTCGCAGGCCGCCCACGAGCTGATCGCCGGGCGGCGACGCAAACGGTCCGTTTTGAACGGGCAAACGCGCAATGACCAAGACCATCCGCATCGTGCCGTCGGGGCGCACTTTCGTCGTGCAGGGCAACGAGACGCTGCTCGAAGCGGCGCTCGCCAGCGGTCTGAGGCTCGACTACGGCTGCAGCAACGGCCACTGCGGTCGTTGTCGGGCACGGGTCGTCAGCGGTTCGGTAGAGCGCGTGCGCCACAGCGATTTCCCTTTTCGCGCCGCCGAGCAGCAGGCCGGGCACATACTGCTGTGCGCCTGCACGGCGACCAGCGATCTGCTGCTCGAGGCCGACGAGTCGGACTCGCCGCGGCACATTCCGGTGCAAACGCTCACAGCCCGGGTTCGGCGCATCGAGCGCCTCGGCGGCGGCGCACTCGGACTCGAGCTCCGTACACCGCGCAGCAGCCGGCTCAGATTCCTCGCCGGCCAGCACGCCACGCTCCGGCTCGCGGACGGTACCGCGGCGCAGCTCCCCATAGCGAGCTGCCCGTGCGAAGAACGCACGCTGCAGTTCCATCTGCCGCTCGATGGCGCAGCCTCGTTCGGCCGTGCGCTCGTCGAGCGGCGGCGCGGCCCCAGCGAGCTTATGGTCGAGGGGCCGCGAGGCGAGTTCGTGCTCGACGAGCAATCGAGGCGGCCACTGCTCTTCGTAGCATTCGACACCGGCTTCGCCGCCGTAAAAAGCCTGATCGAGCATGCGATGGCCATCGAGCTGAAGCAGCCCATGACGCTGTGGTGGTTCGCCAGCGAGGCGGTCGGTCACTATATGCACAACCTGGCGCGTTCGTGGGATGATGCGTTCGATCACTTCGATTACCAACCGCTCAGCCTGGAGGCGCCGCACGAGCTTCGGCCACCGCCGGGGGCGACGCCGTGGCACGAGCTGGACGTCTACCTGGCCGGACCCTCTGCATTGCTCCAAGCCACCGCCGGTCGCCTGCTCGAGCTCGGCGTGCCCCCGGCACAGCTGCGGTGCGGGGACTGGAGCGGGTGAAGTCGACGAGGACGCCCCGCGCAGGCGACGCCGCCGGCCCGGGATGCGCCCACGGTCAAGGCCGGGACTTTCTTGCGTCACTATTGCCAAAAGGGTATTCACAACGACCCTGCAAATGCACAACGATGCGGCGAATGTTTGAGATGACCCACTCGCGGGGCTGCGCATGAGGTTTCTGCCGATTTTTATGGACGTACGCTCGCGCCGTTGCGTCGTCGTCGGCGGCGGCGAGGTGGCCGCCCGCAAGATCAGCCTGCTGCTCGACGCGCAGGCCGACGTGACGGTGGTCTCGCCCACGGTGTGCGACACCATCGTCCAGTGGCTCGGCGACGGCCGTGTACGTCACGAGGAAACGCGCTTCGATCCGTCCCATCTCGACGGCGCCGTGCTCGTCATTGCCGCCACCGACGACGCCGAGGTCAACCGTTCCGTCTCAGAGGCCGCCGGAGGCCGCGGGCTGCCGGTCAATGTCGTCGATGCGCCGGCGCTCTGCAGCTTCGTAATGCCATCGATCGTCGACCGATCGCCGCTGGTCATCGCGGTGTCGAGCGGCGGCGCCTCGCCGGTGCTGGCACGCATGCTGCGTTCGCGTCTCGAGACCCTCATTCCGTCCGCTTACGGCGAGCTCGCGTCCTTCGTCGAGGGCTTTCGAGCCCGCGTCAAGCGCCGTTTTGCGGACATCGACAAGCGCCGGCGTTTCTGGGAACGCGTTCTGGAGGGCCGAGTCGCCGAGTTGGTGCTCGCGGGTCAGCGCGAAGCCGCTCGAGCGTCGCTCGATGAGGCACTCGCAGACGCCGACGCGGATGCGCCCGCTACCGGCGAAGTGTATCTGGTGGGCGCCGGACCGGGGGATCCTGATCTGCTGACTTTCCGCGCGCTGCGGCTGCTGCAACGCGCGGAGGTCGTGCTCTACGATCGGCTGGTGCCGAAAGCCATTCTGGATCTTGCCCGGCGCGACGCTGAACGCATATTCGTCGGCAAGGAAAGATCCCGTCATGCGCTGCGGCAAGAGGAGATCAACCGTCTTCTCGTCGAGCTTGCGCGTCAGGGTAAACGCGTGTTGCGGCTCAAGGGCGGTGACCCGTTCATATTTGGCCGCGGCGGCGAAGAGATCGACAGCTTGGCGGCCGACGGTATCCCGTTTCAGGTGGTTCCCGGCGTCACGGCCGCATCGGGCTGCGCGGCGTACGCCGGTATTCCATTGACGCATCGCGATCACGCGCAATCATGCCTCTTCGTCACCGGCCATCTGAAGAACGGCTCCATGGATCTCAACTGGAGCCAGCTGGTGCAACCGCAACAGACGGTGGTCGTCTACATGGGGCTGACAGGATTGGAGATCCTGTGCCGCGAGCTCGTGGCGCACGGCATGTCTGCAGACATGCCGGCGGCTCTGATCGAGCAGGGGACCACTCGCCGGCAGCGCGTGCTGGTCGGCACCTTGGCGAAGCTGCCGGCGATCGTGGGCGAGGCCGCCGTCACCGCGCCGACGTTGATCATCATCGGCGACGTGGTTCGCCTGCACGACAAGCTCAAATGGTACACCGCCGAGGAACACGCGGCGTGAGCGGCTGCACCGACAGCGAGCCGTTCGCTCTGCAGGTCCTCGGCGACAGCATGGAGCCGGAGTTTCACGACGGCATTGTCGTCGTGGCGGAACCGGGGGCGCGGCTCGAGAGCGGGTGCTATGTGATCGCGCTGCACGAGGACGGGTACGTGCTGCGCCAGCTGGTGCGGGACGACGGCCGCTGGTACCTGAAAGCGCTCAATCCGCGTTACGCGACGCATGAGCTCACGAGCTTGAGCGCGGTCCGCGGCCGCGTCATCCAGCGGGCGGGGAGACGCCGCGCCGAACGCAAGTCCTATCTCTGACG
>JABAHR010005528.1_pt1 | contig 23452 bp, 23 predicted proteins | sample 7062101 | NCBI WGS metagenome assembly JABAHR01 (sample SAMN14534553, study PRJNA622989) | marine sediment metagenome | biome: marine biome [ENVO:00000428]; feature: marine pelagic biome [ENVO:01000023]; material: deep marine sediment [ENVO:00002113] | place: India: Gulf of Kutch | collected...
AAACGCGAGCCGCACCCCGAACGGGATGCGGCTCGCTCACCATCTTCTAACCGTCGTGATATCTATTGCACCTCGACCCGGTGTTCCTTGGGCTCGGGCTCCTTGCCTTTCGGCATGCGCACCGTCAGGACCCCGTCCCGGAAGTCAGCCTTGATGGCAGCCGGATCGACAACATCGGGCACGCGGAAAGACCGCTGGTACTTTCCGAAGCTGCGCTCCACCCGGTGGAATTTCTTCTTCTTGTCCTCTTCCTCCTTTTCGCGCTTCCGCTCGCCGGAAATGGTCAGGACCCCATCCTTCACCACCACGTGGGCATCCTCCTTCTTCACCTCGGGAAGATCCGCCGTTATCACGAAGGCGTCGTCATCTTCCGCCACATCCACCGCAGGGTGCCAATCGGTCTCCTCGAAGGAGGCCAGCGACATGCCTTCGCCGCCAAACAGCGAGGCGAGGCGCTTCTGGAAGTCCCCCAGATCCCGGAAGGGATCCCACTTTGATAATCCGTTGCTCATTACTTGCTCCTTTCGTTCTTGTTCGATCGGGAATCTCTTCCCGGCATCAGGATAGCACCATCTCCGGCCGGATCTCCGCTCCGCTTGCGGAATCCTGTTCGCATTTTGCGCGAATCGCTTGTCAGCACCGCGGCTGGGGCGGAGAGTGAGTCGTGTCTCGATTCCTGTTGCTCGGCCTGGTTCTCGCTCCGGCCCTCGTCTCCGGACAGGCGAAGCCGTGGCCCAGGGAGTTCCGGAGCCGGCCTGCCAAGGTCGTGATCTCCCCACAGCCGAACCCCGGGAAACAGGTCGCCACCACCAGGCACTTCCGCATCGAGTCCGAGACCCCGATCAACCGGCCCGATCTCGAACGCTTCGCCACGGTGGTCGAATCCGTCCCCCGTCTCCTCGAGCGATTCCCGCTTCCCCTCTGGGCTCCCCCGAACCGGAAGCAGGTTGATATTCTCATCTGCAGGAATGAGGCGAGCTTCCTGAAGGCGGGGGGGCGGAACTCCACCGTCGGATGGTATGATGCCGGGCGGGCGCAGGTGCTGATTCGCGCNNGCCGATTACTTCCTCACTCCGCCGAGCCACCGCCCCACCCGGCTGGCCCCGCGGCCGAACCAGGATATCCTCGTGCACGAACTCGTCCACACGGGCATGAGCGGCCTCCTCCGCCATCTTCCCCCATGGCTCTCCGAGGGAATCGCGGAATACATCGCGGTCTGTCACAAGGGGAACGGGTATTACACCTTCCACGACGTCGGAACCTCCGTCCGCGACCGCATCCGCGACACCCTCGGCACCGTCCGGGAAGGTGAAGTGCGCGTCCTTCCGGTCGCCGAGGTGACCGGCTTCAACCAGGAGGGCTGGATGAAGGCAACGCGGAGTTTTGCCAACGGCAACCCCTACCTCCCCTACGCCACCGCGCTCCTTCTCGCCCACTATCACCTCAACGGAGGCCAGCTCCGCCGGGAGAAGATCGCCAACTACCTCAAGACCCTTCACGGCCTCGGCTCGCGAGACGCCGCCCCGGCCTTCGGGACGGAGAATCCCGCGGACATCGAGACCAGGCTGGCGAAATACTGGAAACCGCGGGGACTGAACCTGGAATTCGGCCTGGAGTAACGTTGTTCGATCGCCACCGGGGGAAGGTCCTCCTGCTCGACGGCGGCCACGCCGGCAAACGCCCTCGCGAGCGCGGCGGGAACTCAGCCGAATCGAGGCCATTCCGGTAAAGGAGCCTCGCAATCAGGACACAGGTCAACCCCTCTCCCCGCCCGCCGCCTTCACGGTATTCGCCATCAACATGGCAATCGTCATGGGGCCCACTCCTCCCGGAACCGGGGTGATGGCACCGCACCTGGGGGCCACCTCCTCGTAAGCGACATCCCCGACCAGGCGGTAGCCCCTCTTCATGCCGGGGTCCTCGACGCGGTTGATTCCCACGTCGATCNNCCGTGACGAATCCGGGCCGCCCGAGAGCCGCCACCAGGATGTCCGCCTCACGGCAAAGCGCAGCCAGTTCGCGGGTGCGCGAGTGCGCCACCGTCACCGTCGCATCGACACCCCTGGCCATCAGCAACAATGCCATTGGTTTGCCGACAATCATGCTGCGGCCGATGACCACCGCCTTCGCTCCGCTGGTCTCGACTCCCGCTTCGCCAATCAGCCGCACGCAACCGGCCGGGGTGCAGGGGACAAAACCGGTGTCGTCTTCCATCACGAGCTTGCCGACATTGACCGGATGGAACCCGTCCACATCCTTCCCCGGGTCGATCAGGTTGATGATCTCGTTCTCGTCGACCTGGGGAGGGGGCGGCGACTGCACCAGGATACCATGAATGGCGGGGTCCCCGTTCAGCTCGCGCACCACCTCGATCACCTGCTCGTGGCTGGCGTCGGCCGGCAGCTCGATCTTGCGGGAACAGATCCCCAGGTCGCCGCAGGTGCGCACCTTCGAGTTCACGTAGACCTGCGAGGCCGGGTCATCACCCACCAGAACCACCGCCAATCCCGGCCTGATCCCCTTCTCCNNGCACCTCCGCGGCGATTTTTTTTCCGTCTAGAATGGTCATGGGCTGGCAGGTCCAGGTCGTCCACTCCCGCGCGCATCCTCTCTTCGACGTCGCGGCGCCTGGCTTCGAACGAATCGTCATCGAGTCCACGCGGGACATCAAGCAACTCGTCAAAAACGATGTGAACTTTGCTGAAGGGAAGCGGAATGACGAAGCGATCCCACGTCCTGAGGCGCAGAGCGTGCTCAAAGCGGGCATGAAAGCACATCAAGGGCGCTCCCGTCGCCTGCGCCAGTTTGAGCAGGCCGGCGTTCAATTCGTAGCGTGGTCCACGTGGTCCGTCCGGCGTGACCCCCACATCGAGCCCGTCGTTGAGGCAACGCATCATCTGCTTGAGGGCGGCCGCCCCCCGGCGCGAAGTCGAACCGCGCACCGCCCCCACCCCGATCACCTTGACGGCCGAGGCGAGAGCCGCCCCGTCGTGGCTCGCGCTGGTGAGCACCACGCCCTTCCTCGACGGATAGACGCGCACCCGGGCCATCGCGAGGGCCAGCATGCGATTGTGCCAGATGCACCAGATGAGGGGACGCCCGATCCCACCCTGCTTCGTGAACCCACACCGGTCCTCCACCCGGAATCGGATCGTCCACGCCACGGTCCGAATGAGCCAGCCCGCCAGCCTTCCCGCCGCTCGCGCCCTCCAACTGCTGCGAACTTCCTGCTTTTTCGGTTGGCCATCCATCGTGGTCAGGAGGCGCCGTCCTCGAGGATCTGGGCCAGGTGCGCTTGGCGGCCCATGAGCTCCCGGTAGAACTCATGGCGCTGCGGCTGTGGCGAACAAAGGGTTTGTTGCTCGGGCAGGACCGCATAGCTGGTGATCTCGGCGTAGGTGAGATCTTCCCCGCTTTGGTGAAAGTAGGTGACCGCAGCCTGGAGGGCCGCGCCGAGAGCCGGACAACTCTCCGGTTTGGCACCCAGGACCGACAAGCCGAGAACGTCCGCCACCAGCTGCCTCCAGGCGGGCCGGCCCGCGGCCCGCCCCGAAAGACGCACATCGACCGGAGAAAAGCCAAGCTCCATCATGCGCCGCAGTCCGCGTCCCAGTTCCAGGGCCAGCGCTTCCATGGCGGCCCGCGCCACGTTGGCCGGGGTGTAGTTCGCCTCGTTGAGCCCTAACAACGCACCCGCGCTCGCCGCCCGGGCACCCCCCCCGGATCCTTCCACCCCGGGGAGGAACATCAACCCCTGCGCACCTGGTGGAGTCGCCGCGAGGGCGCCTTCCACCTCTTCCGCATTCCAACCGTAGTGGCGCCGGGCCTGCTCCGCGCAGGCGGTCGCGCCCGCACTTTGGGCGAGAGGCATCCAGCGGTCGGTCGCGTCGCAATAAGCCGCAATCTCGCCGTGCGGATCGATAACGGGCTGATCGCTCACCCCGCAGATGGTGGCGGCGCCCTCGGTTGAAATCGACACCGCCCCGGCGCTGGCCGCCCCCGCTCCGAGCGCCGTCATCATTTCCTCCGCCCCGCCCGCACTGAGCAGGACCTCCTCTCCCAACCCCCAGGACCGTGCCAGTTCCGGCCGGAGAAAGCCGACCGCTTCCCGCGACGACCGCACCGGCGGCAGCATCTCGCCCACTCTCGGATCAATGTAATCGATCAACTCCCGGCACCACTCCCGGGCCCGCACATCGAGCAGCCCGGTTGTGGAGGCATCCCCGAACTCCGAGCGTTTCAGGCCCCCGAGCCAGTAGTTGATGAAATCGTGCGGCGAAAGGCACGAGGCCACCCGCTGAAAGTGGTAGGGCTCGATCTGCTTCAGCCAGTAGAGCCGGGGCGCCATCAGGGAAGGCTGCAGGGGGTTGCCGGTGAGCTCGATCAGGCCGGGAGACCCGCCAAAGGCCCGGCTGAGTTCCTCGCACTGCCGTTCTGCGGTTCGATCCGCCGCCAGCTTGGCCGGGCGGACGATTCGATTCTCGGCATCGAGCACCACCATGCCGCGGGCCTGCCCGCTTACCCCGATGCCCACCACCCGGTTCGTTCCATCGCCGAGTTGTGCCAGGCACTCGCGAACGGTGTGATCCACCGCCCGCACCCACAGGGTTGGATCCTGCTCGCAATGCCCGGCCGGCAACCCGGTCACCAGTCCATAGGATTGCTCCGACTGGGCGGCCAGCGTGGCCTCCTCCAGGTTCAAGACCACCGTCCGGGTCCGACCGGGACCGTTGTCCACACCGATGAAATACATAAACCGCGCCCTGACAAAGTTAAGGCAGCCCGGAGACGGGTGACAAGCTTCAGGGCGGGGCCGGTCTCGATTCCAACCCGGGCCCGCCACCGCCAAACCCGACTCCCCGGTTGCCCACAACCTCCGGCGCTCTCGGCTGCCGACAACCACGGGGCCTGGAGGACACCCCCGGGAACGGCGGTTGTCCGGAGCCGCGGGTTCGGATTTGATGGATCGGGGAAAACGTGATTTGTTCCCTCGCCCCATGGATGATTTTGAAGAAAAGGCCCGCCAGGCGCTGGCTAACCCGCAGAACGTCGGCGAGATGGAAGACGCCGATGCGGTCGGCACGGCCGGCTCGGTCGATTGCGGTGACATGCTGCGGATGTGGCTGAAATTCACCGAGAAAGACGGAAAGAAGATCATCGACCGGGCCTCCTTCCAATCGTTCGGCTGCCAGACCGCCATCGCGGTCGCATCCATGGCCACCGAATTGCTCAAGGGCAAATCGATCGAGGAAGCCCGTGAACTCTCGCCTGATGACCTGACCGGGGATCTCGGCCCCCTGCCCCCGATGAAGATTCATTGCGGCCAGCTGGTGGAGGGCGCCCTGCAGAAAGCGCTCGAGGGCGACCCGTCGCCGGACGAGGCATCCGCCCCCGGGACCTCCCCCACCCTGGCCCGGTCCCTCACCCCCAAACCGGAGGGAAGCATCAGGATCGTGCCCCTCGACGATGACTAGTGCAACGATTGCAAACTGAGAATGTACCCGAAGAAGATGGTGAAGGGAATGAGAGTGAGCGGTCTTCGACCGGAACAAAACGAGGACGCGGGCCTTTTCCCTGATTTCTGCGTTACTCGTCGGTCGTTGGTCCCGACCAACTCCACTCCTCGTGCCTTGAACCCAGGGAAAACTTCTCGCGCCGGGTGCGCCCTGACTTCCCAATCGCTGCACTAGCGCCAGCAGATCTCCGACCTCCGCAGCCCCGACCACCAATTCCCTCTGATGAACCAGGAAATCACGCTCAGCCGCGAAGTGGAAGCGATTCAGATTCCATCCGGCGACTCCATCAACCTGCCGGCCGGCACCCCGGTCGTCATCACGCAGACCCTCGGGGGCACCTACACGGTGGCAACCTCCGCGGGCCTGGCCCGAATCTCGTCCAACGACGCCGACGCCCTGGGCATCGATCTCGAGGAAAAGGCCCAGAAGGCCGAGGAAGAGGAGCGCCTCAAGAACGCCTCGCTCGAGGACCAGGTCTGGCACCAGCTCAAGCAGGTCTATGATCCCGAAATCCCGGTGGATATCGTCAACCTTGGATTGATCTACGATTGCTCGGTGCAGGACGAGGAGGGAAAGCAGGTGGTCAACGTGAAAATGACCCTCACCGCCCCGGGTTGCGGCATGGGCCCCGTCATCGCGGCCGACGCCCAGGCTCGTCTCATGACCATCGACAAGATCGACGACGCCCGCGTCGAACTGGTCTGGGATCCACCCTGGAACCAGGACATGATCTCGGAAGAGGGAAAAATGAAGCTGGGGATGATCTAGGGCAGGGATCGGGAAGTTAGGGCGCACCCGGCGCGAGGAGTTTTTCCCGGGTTCAAGGCACGAGGAGTGGAGTTGGTCGGGACCAACGACCGACGAGTAACGTGGAAATCAGGGAAAAGGCCCGCATCCTCGTTTCGTTCCGGTCGCAGACCGCTCCCTCCCATTCCCTTCCCCATCTTCTCCGGGTGCATTCTCACATGGCGATCGTTGCACCAGCACCGGCCCGCTCGCGGGTCCCCGGGGGATTGTTCGGATCCCTTCAGGAAATGACCGATTGCGGCAATCTCCCCTTGCCAAAACCGGGTGCTTGGCCCTAATTTCCGCGCCCCGACGAAAGGAAGGCCCCACCATGTCCAAGCACAACAGCCTGAAATCCGGCCGCGGCGTAACCGGCAAGCGCTCCGTCCTGAAGCGGTTTGAGCGCGTCAAGCTGCTCAAACAGCGCGGCCTGTGGAAGGAAGGTCAGAGCCCCATCGGCCTGCCCAAGACCAAGGGCGAAGCCTGATCCCCTCGCCACGCCGGGTCAGGACATCGCAGCGGGACCGGGAGCGGTTCCGCTTTTTTGTATCGTGATGAAGACGGACGGCATTCGCCTCAACAAATTCCTCGCCTCCTGCGGAGTAGGCTCGCGCCGGGCCTGTGATCTCCTCATCCAGGCTGGCGGGGTCACGGTCAACGGCGAGCCTTGTACGAATCCCGCCACCCGGGTGACGGCCGGGGACCTGGTCAAGGCGGAGGGCCGGCGGGTCGCACCAAAGCAAGCCGCCACCATTCTGTTCAAGAAACCAAAGGGCTACGTGTGCTCCAGGAACGATGAACTGGGACGTGCCACCATCTACGACCTTCTGCCTCCAAAGTTTGAACACCTGAACCACGTCGGACGGCTCGACCGCGACTCGGAGGGGCTCCTCGTCCTCACCAACGACGGCGAACTGGCCAACCGGCTCACCCACCCGCGCAACAAGGTCGAGAAGGAATACCGCGTCACCCTCGCCACTGCCTTCGACAATGCCATCCTCGAGCAGCTGGTCGCCGGCGTGCACACCCCGGAGGGCCGGGCCCGGGCCAAGAGCGTGAAGCGCCTCTCGCCCCGCCGTCTCTCGATCGTCCTCGAGACCGGACTCAAACGTCAGATTCGCGAGATGTTCAAGACCCTGGGAATCCGGGTGACGAAGCTCTTCCGCGTCCGGATCGGCCAACTGAAGGACCCCGACCTGCCGATCGGGCGCTGGAGGGTCCTCACTGCGCGGGACATCGAGTTGCTCTCACCGGACTCCGCGGACCGGCCCCGGTCGTGAACTGCAAGCGGGCGCGCCGCCGGCAAGACCTCCGAAGGCAATGAGGCCACCTTAACCACGGCCGTGTCTTGCCACCCGCTCCCCGGTTCGGTAAACAGCCGTCCGCAGGAACGACTCTCCACGGATACCATGAGCAAGAAAATCGAAAGCCACCTGACCGAAGACCGGGAATTCAAACCCCCCCGGGAATTCTCGAAAAAGGCCCGCGTGTCCAGCATGGCGCAATACCGCCGCATGTACAAGGAGTCGCTCGAGAAGCCGGCCGCGTTCTGGGGGCGGGAGGCCAGGGAACTGCACTGGCAGAAACCATGGAAAAAGGTCCTGGAGTGGAAGGCCCCCTTCGCCAAGTGGTTCACCGGCGCGCGCCTCAACGTGTGCGAGAACTGCGTGGACCGCCACCTCGACGGCCCCCGCAGGAACAAGGCCGCCATCATCTGGGAGGGCGAACCGGGAGACCGGCGCACCCTCACCTACCAGCAGCTGCACCGCGAAGTGTGCCGCTTTGCAAACGTCCTGGAGGCCAATGGAATCAAACCCAGGGACCGCGTCCTGATCTACATGCCCATGGTCCCCGAAGCCGCCATCGCCATGCTCGCCTGCGCCCGGATCGGGGCGGTCCACTCGGTCGTCTTCGGCGGCTTCTCGGCGGAATCGATCGTGGACCGTCTCGAAGACTCCGGGGCCACCGCCGTCATCACGGCCGACGGCGGCTACCGGCGCGGCAAAGTCGTTCCCCTCAAGGCCAATGTCGATGAGGCCCTCAGGAAGTACAAGGGAGTGCGGCGCTGCATCGTCTACCAGCGCACCGGGGAAAAGGTTCCGATGAGGCGCGGACGGGATGTCTGGTGGCACGTGGAAGCGGAGAAGGCCTCCTCCCGTCACCTCCCGCGGGGATTCGACAGCGAGCATCCCCTCTTCATTCTCTACACCTCCGGATCAACGGGCAAACCCAAGGGCATCCTGCACACCAGCGGCGGCTACCTGGTCGGCACCTACACCACCTGCAAATACATCTTCGACCTGCAGGACGACGACATCTACTGGTGCACCGCCGACGTGGGCTGGATCACCGGCCATTCCTACATCGTCTACGGCCCGCTCGCCAACGGGGCCACCCAGGTCATGTATGAGGGAGCTCCAAACCACCCCGACTTCGGCCGCTTCTGGAAAATCGTCGAAGAATTCGGCGTCACCATCTTCTATACCGCCCCCACCGCCATCCGCGCCTTCATCAAGGCCGGCGACAAGTTTCCCGACGCCCACGACCTCTCCTCGCTGCGCCTCCTCGGCACGGTGGGCGAGCCCATCAATCCGGAGGCCTGGATGTGGTATCACNNGACACCTGGTGGCAGACCGAGACCGGCGCCATCATGATCACTCCCCTTCCCGGCTGCACTCCCACCAAACCGGGTACCGCCACCCTTCCCTTCTTCGGGGTCGACGCCGCCATCCTCGACGAGGAGGGCAACGAGTGCAAAGCGGACGAGGGCGGCAAGCTCGTGATCCGGAAACCGTGGCCGTCCATGCTCCGGACCATCTATGGGGACAAGAGCCGCTACCGGAAGACCTACTGGAACGACTACCAGGGCATCTACACCGCCGGGGACGGGGCCCGCACCGACAAGAAAGGCAACTTCTGGATTGTCGGCCGCCTCGACGATGTCCTGAACGTTTCCGGCCATCGGCTCGGAACCGCCGAGGTGGAGAGCGCCCTGGTGGCCCACAAGGACGTGGCCGAAGCCGCAGTGGTGGGCCGCCCGCACGAAATCAAGGGCCAGGGCATCGTCGCCTTCGTCACCCTCAAGGAAGGCGTCAGGACCAGCTCCAAAACCGACCAGGAGCTCAAGGCCCACGTGGCCAAGGCGATTGGAGCGATTGCACGCCCCGACGAGATCCACCTTACTCCCGCCCTGCCGAAGACACGGTCCGGAAAGATCATGCGCCGGCTGCTCAAGGAACTGGTGGCGACCGGCAATGTCACCGGCAATATCACCACCCTTGAAGACTTCGGCGTCATCAGCAGCCTGCAAAAGGACCTCAAAAAATAGCGGTTGCCGCCGCCCGGCAGCACTTGCCCACACCGCATGACCCGCTTCCGTTATCTCGTTTGGCGTATTGGCCAGACTTTCGGCATCTCGCTGACCGGACGTCACGCCTCGAATGCCGCCACCGAGATGCATCTGCTGCGGGAAGCGGAAGAGGTGCTCGGGCGTTTGTGCTGGAAGGATACCGAGAAAATCGAAGAGCTCTCGGTGGAATACTGGAATCTCCGCAAGCTCACCAAGACCTACCAGGAGCTCATTCGAAAGGTCGAGTCAGCCAACGTCATCCTGCAGAAGTCCAACGATCAGCGCGCCACTCTGCTCGAAATGGTGGTCGACCGGAGCAGCGACCTCGCCGCGGAGCGCGAGATTCTCGTCGAAAAGGCCGAACGGCTCGCCGCCGAGCGGGATTCCATCCTGTCCGAAGCCCGGCACGTCAAACGCCGGCACGATGGAATCAAGGCCAAGTTGGAGGTCCTGGCCGGCGAAGGCTCACCCGGATCCGAGGAAGTCAAGGCCTCCCAAAGGGAACTTCTGCAACTCAAGAAACAATTCAAAGCGCTCCGCGGGGACCGGGATGAGGTGGCGGAGCGAATCGAAAACGTCGACCGCGAGATCGCCGATCTGGACGAGCGCATCGAGGAGCGACGGGCTGAGATGCGGGACGAGGCCTTCGGGAGCTACCAGGATATCGGGAAAGCCAATCGCGACATTTCCCAGTCGCGGGCCGAGCTGGGCATCCTCGAGACCGAGATGACGGCGCTCTTCACGGAAATCGGCCGCTACATTTCCGTCAACCACACCGATCCCTCCTGCGCCGCGGTGGTGCTCGAGCATCGCAGTCTCATCTCCCAGATGCACGCCCTCCGGCATTCAATCACCCTCAACAACCAGTTGGCGGGCCGGGAGACTCCGGCCCCGGGGTAGGCCGGGCCGGGAGGGGCAACCCGGCCATGGACCAAAGCCACCCGCTTCCCCTCCCTCTGCCGATCGAAGAGCGGGTCATTCTCAACCCTCTCCCCCGATCCAATAGTCAGAAGAATCCTGGAACCCGGTATCGATCCTCTCTCCCGGTCCGATCGCCCGGAGAATCCGGGAACCCGGCACCAGCCGGATGGACCCGGGTCTCCGGCCTCGCCGTTTCCCGAACCCTCGCCGGGCCGTCCTTTCCACCATGCCTCACCGGCCCCCCGGCCGCCACCTTGGTCCTCCCCTCTCCTCAGCTTGCCGGCTGCAGCTTTTCGGCGGCCGATTCCTTCCCCGCGAGTTCCGCCAGCAACTTCCCGTGGAGCCCCCCGAATCCACCGTTGCTCAGGACCGCCACGACATCCCCTTCCTGCGCCTCCTTGCCCACGTGGGCGGCGATCTCGTCCACGGTGGCGAGGTAGCACCCGTTGCCCCCCCGCGTGTTGATGTCGCGGACGAGTCTCTCGGGATCGAGCCGCTCCTCGGCCGGGAACTTGTCGGGATTGGGGATGGCGGGCAAGACTGCGAGATCCGCGGTGGCGAGTGCCTCGGCCAGCTCGTTCTGAAAGATGTTGCGGCGGGTGGTGTTGGAGCGGGGTTCGAAGATGACCCAGAGGCGTGATCCCGGAAAGCGCTGGCGGAGGCCACCGACCGCCTGGCCGATCGCGGTGGGGTGATGCGCGAAATCGTCCACCACCTTCACCCCGCGCCGTTCTCCTCGCAGCTCCTGCCGGCGAGCGATGCCTTCGAAGCCGGCAAGGGCGGCACGGATTTCCTCGGCGTTGAGTCCCGCAAAGAGGCCGCCCGACACCGCCATGGCGGCATTGCGCACGTTGAACTCCCCCACCATGGGAACAAAGTAGCGCTCGCCCACCAGGATGAAACCGCTGCCCCCGGGCTGGTATTGCACCTCCTCGATCTTCACCTCACAGTGAGGACCGAACCCGATGGTCCGCACCGGGCAGGGAGCCCCCTCGACCACTTCCCGCACATGCGGGTCGTCTCCATTCACCACCGCCATCCCACGGTTCGGAACAATGTTGAGGAGACGGCGGAAGGTGAGCTTGATGTCGTCAAGCGAGTCGTAGATGTCCGCGTGGTCGAACTCGATGTTGTTGATGATGACGAACTCCGGGAGGTAGTGGAGGAACTTCGAGCGCTTGTCGAAGAAGGCGGTGTCGTACTCGTCCCCTTCCAATACCACGAACTCCGAGTCGGTGAACTGCGCCCCCCGTCCCAGGTTAGCGGGAATGCCGCCGATCATGAAGCTGGGATCCCGGCCGGCCGAGCGCAGCAACCAGGCCAGCATCGCACTGGTGGTGGTTTTTCCGTGGGTCCCGGTCACCACGAAATTTCGCTTCCCCCGCAGGAACTGCTCCTTCAGGACCTCCGGAAGGGATTGGTAGAGGAGCTTGCGATTGAGAACCTCCTCCGCTTCCTCGTTGCCACGGCTGATGGCGTTGCCGATGACCGTGACGTCCGCGGTGGCCGGGAGGTTGGAGGCCCGGAATCCCTGCGTGACCTCCACCCCGCTTTCCTCCAGGAAGGTCGACATGGGCGGATACACGTGCTGGTCCGATCCCGTCACGGTCAGCCCGCGCGCTTTCATGGCGGCCGCGACCGATCCCATCGCAGTCCCGCAAATCCCGATGAAGTGATAGTGGCTCCTCTCTGACATGGATGATCTGCTCGCTGGGTGCTGACTTTTCTCCTCCCTAGAACCCCGGCGCCGCCACCGTCGCGCTGTCGCGCTCTTCCCGGCGGGTCTCCAGAATGCGGTCGGCCCTCTCCCGCACCATTTCCTCGAGAAGGAGCCGGAGGTGACTTCCCTTCCGATAGTCGGCCGGGGCGATGTGCTTGACCCGGTCGGCGTGAGTGCAGAGCTGGAAGCACTTCTTGAAACTGCGTCCGGTCGAGTCGCCCGGGTTGTAGACTGCAATGGCGTGTCCGCCGTTCTTCTTCATGACCGTGAAACACGGGACATCGGTGGGTCCGTCTCCCACGTAAATCATATTCTCGAACGGCACCGGCCGCAAGTCGGGCGGCATGTGGTCGTTCACGTCATCGCGATAGTCCAGCATCCCCTTGTTGATGCGGAAGAGAAACTGGGTCTTGGTGGTGTGCGAGATGGTGCGCTTCGGAAAGCTGATGCGCCCTTCGCTGTCCTCGCCGAACTCGCACCCGAAGATGGCCTTCACGCAGGGCTTCAGGGTGCTCCCCTCCAGCAGGGCCTTGAGGCCGGAGGAAATGATGTAGTGCTCGATGTGAATCCCGGCCGCCTCGTGTTCGGGGCGCAGCACCGTGGCCGGGATCTCGCCAAAGAGCTCCGGCACTCCGGGATAGTAGCGAAGGTCCCGCCCCAGTTCGGTGAGCCTCGCATTGGTGACGCCATCCATCTGCAGGTAGTCGAGGAGGCATTTCATGTAGGCCAGTTCGCCGTCCCACTCCTTCTCGGTCACCAGCGCGTTGCAGCGGCTCCAGAATTGCCCGGGGTCGATCCCGAACTCGGGAAAGAGCACGTCGTCCTGCATGTAACTGGGACTCAGGGTCTGATCGTAATCGTAGATCAGGGCAATCGTGCTTTGCGGAACCGCCATCAGCGCGCCCAACCCAAGCAGCGGCGGAGTCCCGAAACAAGGAAAAGGTCCGGAGGGCACCACGGGCGGTGGGAGGGAGCCGGCCCAGTCCCGAGGGCGGCGGGTGGCGGGCCGCGACCAGATGAAGACCGGCCCCGGCATGGCCCCCGTCACCACCTTCAATCCCCCGCCGTGCCGGCACCCCCGGCCAGCAACTCCGTGAGGGCCGCACTCAACTCCCCATAACGAAACTCGAATCCCAGCTCCTGCAGGCGGGCCGGGACCATGCGATGACTCGCCAGGAGAGATGCCCCAAAGCCGCCCAGGATCAGCTTCAAGGCGGGGCCGGGAGCATGGAACACCGCCGGCCTTCCGAGGGCGTGCGCCAACTGTCGGGTGAACTCCCGGTTGGTGACAGGTTCCGGCGCGCAAAGGTTGAGCGGTCCGCACACTTCCTCGTTCCCCAAGGCGAACTCGATCGCAGCCGCCTCGTCCTCGAGGTGGATCCACGGCATCCATTGCCGGCCCGACCCGAGCCGTCCTCCCAACCCCCGCCCAAAGAGCCTCCGAAGCCGACCCCAGGCCTCGCCCCCCTTCCCCAGCACGATCCCGGTCCGGAGTAGAACCACCCGCACTCCGAGGCGCTCCGCTTCCCGGGCCGCCGCCTCCCACTCCAGGCACAACTCCGCAAGCCGCCCCTGCCCGGTCATCCCGCTCTCCTCGATAGGGTCGTCCCCGGCCGGCGCATAAATACCCATCGCGGAGGCATTCACCAGCACCCTCGGGCGCTCATCATCATCCATCCGGCGCATGGACTCCACGATCTTGCGCGTGAATTCCACGCGGCTGTCGTGGATCCGCCTCCACGCCCCCGNNGCTGCGCAATGGACTCCCCCGCCAGGTTCACCACCGCACCAAGCCCCTCCAACTCGGGAAAGTTCCCCATCGTCCGCCAATCCCGCTCCCCAGGTCGGGGACTCCGGCTGAAGCGCACCACCCGCGCTCCGCGGCCCGAAAGCCGGCCACACAAAGCGCGACCAATCAGGCCGGTGGCCCCAAACACCCCGACCGATTTCAATTCATCTCCCATCTCACAACTCCACCCGTCCCTTCCGGAGGCCGGATTCTAACCGGTTCCGCCCCTTTTTCTAAAAAAATCGCCTCACTATTTGTTAACATTTTTGTTGTTTCCGGAACCCGAATGAGAGTCCATAGCCCATGCCCTTGGGTGGAGTGGCGGGGTGGCGGCGAATAATCTCCGATCGAGTGCCTCATCGTGCTCTCGCAGCGCTTCTTTTCGTTTTTCTCCTGACCCTCACGGGCAACCGTGCCCAGACCGACGACCCCCCGCCCTCCGCCGAAGATCTCCTGACTCTTCCCGGTCCGGAAGAGGGCGAAGGACCCCGGGAGAATGGCCCCTTCCAACTCGTCCCCACCCTCCCGGAGAGCATCCGCGTCTCCGGCGACTACGCCATCTCCTACGACGCCGCCACCGAGACGGTCCGCTACCAGGGGGGGTTGGTGAACATCCTCGCCGACAATGGCATCCAGCTTTTCGCGCGCGATGCGACAATCGATCTGAAGAACAAGTTCATCCGCTTCACCGGTGATGTCAGCGTTTACCAGGGCGCTGTCCTGCACCGCGGCGAAACGGCGGTCTACCACTACGAGGACGAGCGCCTGGTGGCGGATGGATTGCGTTCGGGCATGGATCCGATCCTGCTGGAGGCCGGCCGCTTCCGCATGATGGAGAGCGACGGCCGGCAATACTTCGTGGGAGAGAACGCCGGCGTCACCACCGACGACAAACAGGACCCCTCCTTCTGGGTGCGCGCCGACAAGACCACGGTGATCCCGGGGGACCGCGTCATCTTCCGGGACATGAAGTTCTACGCCGGCGACACCGCCGTCTTCTGGCTTCCTTACCTTTCCCAGCCACTCAACAAGGAACTCGGCTACCACTTTGTTCCGGGCGCCAAGTCGACCTGGGGCCCTTATTTGCTGAACCGGTATGGGATCATGCTCGGTGGCGAGCAACATCCGGAAACCGGCGAACGAAGCGGTGCCTGGCTTCTGTCGCAATGGCATCTAGACCTTCTGAGCAAGCGCGGAGTCGGCACCGGCGTCGATTTGTTCGATACCCGGCTCGACAGGAACTCCAACCTGGGTTGGCTGAAACTCTACTACATCAACGACCAGGACCCGACCCTGGACCGGGCCGGCGAAGACCGCCAGGAGGTCGATGAAGACCGCTTCCGTGCCCAGCTGCGCCACCGTCTCGAACTCGGCGATGTCATTGCGGGTGGCGAGACCTGGGTCGACGCCAACCTCACCTTTCTCAGCGACCGGTTCTACCTTGAGGACTTCGACCCCTCCGCCTTCCGCGTCGAACCGGATCCGGACAACACCCTTGCCCTCACGCACCAGCGCGACCGCAACCTGTTCACCTTCTGGACCCGCCTGCGGCTCAACGATTTCTACCAAACCGACACCCGTCTCCCCGAATTCGCGATCGACCAGGTCCGCCATCCCCTCTTCGGGGGGCCGGTTCTTCACGAGGGGCAGTTCCTGTTGGGCATCTACGACGAACACTTGCCGGACTTCCAGCGGCGGAGCCTCAAGACCGAGCGGTCCTCCCTCTCTCCCCTGGATCCCCGCGTTTCCGAGATCGACTACATCCTCGCTGAACACGGCTTCACGCGCCTCCACCTCTGGCAGGAACTGTCGATGCCGCTCCTCATCGACAACTGGCTCAACCTGGTCCCCCGCGCGGGGCTCGGATTCACGAACTACTCCTCGGTCAACGGTCTCGGGGGCAATACCGATCGCAAGCACGTCTTTGCCGGGGTGGACGCCTCCGTGAAGTTTTCAAAAGAGTTCCCGGGAATCCGGAGCGAGAAGCTCGGCCTCGACGGACTGCTCCACGTCGTGCAGCCCTATGCCAGCCCGTCCTGGATGGCCACCGACGAACTGGATGCCAGCTTCCCGCGCATCGACCGCCTGACTCCCAGCACCCGCCCGCGCCCTCTCGGGGTGGGCCGCTTCTCGGCGATCGACGACCTGGAGGATTGGACCATCGTCCGCCTGGGAGCCCGCAACCGTCTCCTCACCCGCCGCGACGGCGGCACCCACGAGTGGCTCACCGTCAACTCCTACCTGGACTGGTTCATCGAGGATCCGGAGTTCGACCGGGAGTTTTCGAACTTCTACAACGACCTCCATTTCTACCCGCTGCCCTGGCTGGAGTTGGCCCTCGAGACCCAGATTCCACTCTTTGGTAAGGACGATTTTACCGAGGTCGCGGCCTCCATGCGCTACATGCCCAACCAGAACCTGGAACTGAGGGTGCGCCACCGCCTGCTCAACGACCACCCCCAGCTGCAGAATTCCATCAACCTCGAATACGAGGCCTACCAACGATTCAACGAGAAGTGGGGAGCCGGCTTCGTCCACCGTTGGGAATTCGACGACGGGACCCTCGAACTGCAACGATACTCGGTGCAGCGCACCATGAACAATTGGGCCCTCTCACTCGGTGTCTTCCACCGCGACAACCGTGACAAGGACGATTTCGGCTTCGTGCTCGGCCTGACTCTCACGGATTTCCCAAGCGTCAACTTGCCTTTGAAGGTGGATGCCGAATAGTAACGACATGGAGTTGCTCTCTCCTTCAGACCTGGTGGACCACCTGAACTGGCGCTACGCCGTCAAGGTCTTCGATCCGGACCGCAGGATCCCGCCCGCATCCTGGACCGCCCTCGAGCAAAGCCTCGTCCTGGCACCCTCCTCCTTCGGGATGCAGCCCTGGAAGTTCCTCGTCCTCACCGATCGGGCCCTCCGTGAATCCCTGGTGGAGCATTCGTGGGGCCAGCGCCAGGTGGTGGACTGCTCGCACTTCGTGGTCTTCGCGGCCCCCACCAACCTCGGACCGGCCGACGTGGACCGCTTCGCGGACCGCACCACCGAAGTCCGCGATTCCCCGCCCGGAAGCCTCGACGGCTTTCGCAAGATGGTGAAGGGCTTTCTCGCCAACTTCGACGAGGAACAACGTCTCGACTGGGCCTGTCGCCAGATCTATCTGGCCCTCGGCCAGCTCATGACCAGCGCCGCGGTGCTCGGCATCGATACCTGCCCGATGGAGGGGTTCTCCCCGCCCGACTACGATCGCATCCTTGGCCTTCCCGATCAGAATCTCACCGCCGCGGTCTGCTGCGGACTTGGCTACCGTGGGGAGGGCGACAAATACGCCACCCTCCCCAAGGTGCGCTACCCGACTGAAGAGGTCGTCGAAGTGCGTTAGAATCGGGGACCCCGCTCCGATCACCGGGAGGGTCCCGGAATGGTCGACTGAAGCCGGTCCGCAAAGCGGAGGGAGAAGCGTTCCCCGGCTTCCTTCTCACGGTCGGACCGGATTGATCGGAACCACCGGGGGAAGGTCGCCCTCCCTGCTCGCCTCCCGCCTTGCTGCCACGAAGCGGCGGTTGATGGCGGCCAGGATCTCCAGGGCCCGCTCCTGGTTGCGATCGCGATACACCACTCTCACCCGGTCCGCGAGCGATCCGGCCTTGACCGTCAGCTTCGAACGCAGGCGCTCCAGGGCCTCTTCCTCGGTCTGCAGTTTCCAGCGGGCCAGGAGGTCCAGTTCCCCGATCACGGGCTGGAGCACCTCGCGACTCATCATCAACTCGGTCTCCTTCACGACCAGATCGGCTGCCCTGGCATCGGCCGGAACCTCGATCCGGTAGGAAGCCACCGCGGCCCGTTCACGATTGACCCACGCCCAACCGAGGCCCCCAACCGCCAAGAAAACCAGGAAAAGGCACACTGCGATGGCAGTCACGATGGCCTTCTTCGACATGCGGTTTTCTACCAGATGCCAAATCCCGGCCAAGAGGATTTGGTGATTGGTTATTCGGCCGATCGTCATTAGGGACTCAGTCCGACCGGGACGGGCCTACGCGGCGCTCCGCTTCCTCCTCCCCGTCGTTCCCTGAACCCCGCCCGGAAAACGAACTGAAACCCCATGGAGTTTCCCCTCACCAGCGCCTCGCTCCACTCCTGCCCCAACGGTCTCACCGCCATCCTCCACGAGGACCACGCCGCACCGGTCCTGTCCGCCCAGTTCTGGATCGAGACGGGAAGCCAACACGAGGGAGCCTTCGCCGGGAGCGGGCTCTCCCATCTGCTGGAACACATGGTCTTCAAGGGGACCCGGTCCTTTCCCGGCCACGAACTTGCCACCCGGGTCAATTCGGCCGGAGGCCAGTGGAACGCCTACACCAGCTTCGACCGGACCGTCTACTACATCGATGGTCCGAGCGAGGCCCTCGACACCTTTCTCCAGGTCCTCATCGAGCTGGTCTTTCTTCCCAGCTTCCCGCCCGATGACTTCGAAACCGAGCGCGATGTGATCCGCCGGGAGATCGACATGGGAAAGGACGATCCCGACTCTGCCGCCAGCAACCTTCTCTTCCGCACCTTCTTCCAGCGCGATCCCCGTCGCCACCCGGTGATCGGCCATCTCGACCTCTTCGATTCCCTGCGCTACGAGGACATGACCGGCTACCACCGGCGGCGCTACCTCCCATCCAACAGTTTCCTGGTTCTCTCGGGGGATTTCGATTCCGCGAAGGTTCTCGATTCNNCGGGGGGCTCCCCGCCCACCCCCTTGCCACCGTCAACGGCCTCCACGAACCCCGGCAGCTCGGACGCCGCGAATCGCGTCTCTCCTTCCCGATCCCGGTCAGCAAGACGACCCTGGCGTGGCAGACTCCCGGGCTCGACCACCCCGACTCCCCGGTCCTGGAACTCCTCTCCGGGGTCCTCGGCGGTGGCCGCTCCTCGCCTCTTTACCGACGCCTCCACGAGGAGGAAGGCCTCGCCCACCACATCGGGACCTGGGCCTGGAGCCCGCCCGAGGGCCCCGGGATGTTCAGCGTCTCGGCCGAGGTCGACCGGGACAAGCGCGACAACCTGGAAGCGGCGATTCTCACCGAGATCGAATCCGCCCTGGAGGGCGACCTCGAGCCCGAAATCGACAAGGCCCGCCGTCAGCTCTTCGCCCAACAGTTCAAGACCCTCTCCACCGCTTCGGGCCGGGCCACCGATCTGGGCTCCAACTGGCATGAAGCGCGCGACCTCAATTTCACCCGCAGCTACCTCGAACTGCTCGAGTCCGTCACGGCGGAAGACCTCGTGCGCGTTGCCGATCACTACCTGTGCGAGAACGGGCTCACCGTCACTTCCCTGGATCCCCGGGAGGGCGCCGCCCCGGTCTCCGTCACGAGCAACGGCCAGGCCCCCGGCGAGATCACCACCCGTGAACTCTCCAACGGGCTCACCCTGGTGCTGCGCTCCGATCCCCGCGTCCCCACCGTGCACTTCCAGGGCGTCTTCCAGAGTGGACGCCTCGCCGAGACCCCGGCCAATTGCGGCATCAACTCCCTCCACACCTCGCTCCTGACCAAGGGAACCCGCAACCGGTCGGCCGGCGAATTTGCCGGGGCGGTGGAATCGCTGGGAGCCAGCCTTCGCGCCAGCAGCGGCAATAATACCAGCATCGTCTCGTCCTTCAGCCTCAAGCCCGATTTCCCGGCGGTCCTTGCCCTCGCCGCGGAGGCCCTGCGCGCCCCCGCTTTCCGCGAGGAAAACCTCCGGCAGGAGCGCGAGGTCCAGCTCGCCAATCTGCGCGAGGCCCGAGAAGATCCCCTCAAGACCGCCTTCCGCATCCTCCGTGCGAGGATCTTCGGCGGGAAACACTACGGGCTCCCCCGCCTCGGCACCGAGGACTCGCTCGCTGCCATCACGCCGGAGGACCTCCACTCCCACCACCAGAAGATCATCACCCGTTCCAACGGCGTGCTCGCGGTCTTCGGCGACATCGATCCCGACGAAGCGGCGGCGCTCTGCGAGGACCGGTTCGCGGCGCTTCCCGATGGGGTTCGGTCCAGCGAGACCGCCGCACCCTCGGGACAAGCCGGGGAGATCGGCTCCTCGCTCGACAAGGAACAGGCGGTGGTGGCGATCGGATTTCCCGGCGCCACCGTCGAGTCGGAGGATGTCCCCGCCCTCGAACTCATTCACGAATACTGCGCCAACATGGCGGGGCCGCTCTTTACCCGCCTGCGCGAGGAACTCGGGCTCGCCTACTATGTGAGCGCCACTCAGTTCCACGGCATCGGGACCGGGCTGTTCGCGTTCTACATCGGAACCGCTCCCGATCAGGCCGATCTCGCCCGCCGCGAATTGCTATGGCAGATCCAGCGCCTCGCCGACGAGGGCATTCCCGCCGAGCCCCTCGGACACACCAAGACCAGTGTGCTCGCCGGCGACGTGATGGAGAACCAGTCGAACCGGGCGATGGCCCAAATGTGTGCCCTCAATACTCTCTTCGGTCTCGGTCCCCATCACCACCAACACCACGCCGAACGAATCCAGTCCCTCAGCGCCGACGAAATCAGGGAGACCGCCGGGCGCTACTTCGGCAACGTGCAACCGGTAATCGCGACCGTCATGCCCGGCCGCGGGTAAAGCCAATCCCCAACCCTGATCTGGAACTCGACATGGAAAACGATCCTCGCTTCGCCGACTTCGTGATTCTGCAGGCCCAGAATGCCGGCATGTTCCTCGGCCAGATACCCAATCCCACCACCGGCCAGCCCGAGGTCAATATCCAGGCCGCCCGCTCGGTCCTCGATTCCCTCGAGATGCTGGAGAACAAGACGCAGGGCAATCGCACCAACGGTGAGGATAAGCTCCTGCAAACGGCCCTCCTCAATCTGCGCAGACTCTACGCCAAGGTGGAAGCCGGGCAGGAGCCGCGGGAAGAGGGCTGACCCTGTTCCGGNNACGCACCCTCGGGCGGCAAACAGCCTGAGGGGCGGGCGTGATCGCGGCCTCCTTCCCCCCGCAATCTGCGGAACTTGACGGACGCAACGATGTGCAAAGAGGCCCGAGGGCGCTATTGAAACCCGCAACGCTCTGCGCCATGGTCACGGCAGCACGGGAAGATGCCTGATTCCTTTACCATCCGAAATGTGGAAGTCGGTGGCAGCCGGCCCTTTTTTATCCTGGGCCCCTGCACGCTGGAGAGTGAGGAGTTCGCCTGGTCGATGGCGCGTTCCATCAAGGAGATCTGCGACAACCTGGAGGTGCCGTTCTTTTTCAAGGCCTCCTACGACAAGGCCAACCGCACCTCGGTCAGCTCGTTCCGCGGCCCGGGGGTCGAGGAAGGGTGCCGCATCCTTGGCGAGATCAGCCAGGAACTGAACGTGCCGGTCACCACCGACGTGCACACCGAAGCGCAAGCCGCCCTGGCGGCAGACCACGTCGATCTTCTGCAGGTTCCCGCCTTTCTCTGCCGGCAGACCGACCTGCTCGAAGCCTGCGCCCTGACGGGACGGCCCGTGAACGTGAAGAAAGGGCAGTTTCTCGCCCCGTGGGACACCCTCCACATCATGGAGAAGCTGCGCGCCTTCGGCTGCGAACAGGCCGCCATCACCGAGCGGGGCACCACCTTCGGTTACAACAACCTGGTGGCCGACATGCGGTCGCTTTACTGGATGCGAAAGGAGGGCATCCCGGTCATTTTCGATGCCACCCATTCGGTGCAGCGTCCGGGCGGCCTGGGCGGGGCAACCGGTGGCGATGGCGAACTGGCCCCCGTGCTGGCCCGCGCCGCTGTGGCGACCGGCGTGGACGGGGTTTTCATGGAAACCCACGCGAACCCCGCGGAGGCGCTCTCCGATGGCCCCAATCAGATTCCTCTTGAACATCTGGAAAGCGTGCTGGTCTCATTGATTAGAATTCACGAGGCCCTACAATAGGGCCGACCCCGGTCCCTCCGCCATGCGCCTCCGTCCGCTCTGTTTCACCCTCGCGCTCTTCACGGCGGGCGGGTCGATGGCCCAGCAGGCGACCGACAACGGGGAATCCGGGCGCAACCGGCTTTCGCCCGCCCTCGACCTCCTCCCGGCGGGCTGCACGCTCAGGAAAGTGAGCATTCCGCGCTACGACAGCGAGAAACGCCGGGCCGCCCTGGTGCAGGCCGGTGTCCTCGAGGTGATATCGGAGGAGCGGGTCACGGGTGAGGACATCGAGCTGCGCCTCTTCTCCAAGAAAGACCAGGAAACCCTGCGGGTGCTCATGGACGCCGCCGAGTATTCTCGCGAGACCGGGATCCTGGAAGCCCGCCGGGTCATCACGGTGGCGGGAGAAAACGTGAAGGCCCACGGGGCGGGCGGTATCTTCCGCCTCGACGCACGCCAGGGATTCGTCCGCGGTCCGGTCGCCACCGCCTTCCTCCGCCCTCCTGGGAAGGAAGACAGGAAAGAGGGGGACGACCGGAAAGGGCAGGAAACGCCGGGGCTCGCCCCCATCCCGCCTGCACCCGCCTTCCGCGGGGAAGGACTGGACTTTTCCGGGCCGAAATCCCTGACCCGGACCGAGTTGAGGGAACTTGAGGCAATCCTCCAATCGCAAAGCAAGTCGGTCCTGGCCGACCGGGCCCCGACGCGCGAGCTGATGACGCGCAGCCAGCAGCTCAGCCAGGCTGCCGATGTCGGGCTCCGGAGCTTCGGCCGCCTCGCGAACCGGCGCACCCTGATCTCCGCGGTCCCGGGAGGTGGGGTGCTCGTTCCTTCCCCTGATAACGGGGCACTCCGAAAAGGCACCATCCTGGTCACCTGCGAAGGAGGAATGTACATTGACACCGGGAAGGGCCACCTCGCCTATCTCCGCAACATCAAGGTGGTCGAGTCGCGATTCACCATGACCTGCTCGAGCTCCCTCAAGGCCTTCTTCGAAACCAAGGAAGAAGGGGACAACAAGGAGCTCACCAGCCCGGAGGATTTTGCGGACCTGAAGACGATCGTGGCCTCCGGAGGGGTCCGGGTCGTCCGTCAAGACCCGAAGATGAAGCGTCCCCCCATCATCGCCACGGCGGAGACCGCCGTGGTGGATGTCAAAACCGGCGACATGGTGCTGCAAGGCGGCACCCCCGCCATCCAGCAGGGCCGCAATCTCCTGCGCGCCGGCGAGCCCGACCTCTACCTGCGCTTCTACGCCAACGGGGACATCTTCGCCGAAAAAGGCCGCTGGACCACCGAGGGAGACCTGGCCAGCCTCCAGGATCAGGACAAGGGCGACGGGACGCCAGAGGAATCGGACGGGGCGAAGATCGCCGGGGAAAACGAACAAGGGAACGCGCCCCCGGACCGTAAGTCCGGGATGATCACCGCGACCTGCACCGGCGGGATCTACTTCGACGCCCGGGAGGGTCACATCGT
>JABAHR010010756.1_pt2 | contig 23397 bp, 24 predicted proteins | sample 7062101 | NCBI WGS metagenome assembly JABAHR01 (sample SAMN14534553, study PRJNA622989) | marine sediment metagenome | biome: marine biome [ENVO:00000428]; feature: marine pelagic biome [ENVO:01000023]; material: deep marine sediment [ENVO:00002113] | place: India: Gulf of Kutch | collected...
TGCCCTTCATCACCGAGGAAATCTGGCAGCGCGTGAAGGAACCGCTGGGCATCGCGGGTGAGAGCATCATGCGCCAGCGCTTCCCCGAGCCGGGCGCAACCGACCCGGAGGCACAGGCTGACATCGACTGGCTGAAACAGGTCCTGCAGGGCACCCGCCGTATCCGTTCGGAACTGAACCTGGCGCCGTCCCTGCGCCTGGCCATCCGCTTCCAGGGTGGCGACGCCGGCGACCGCGCCCGCTTCGAACAGTTCGAGCCGTTACTGGCCAGCCTCGCGCGGGCCGAATCATTCGGCTGGTTCAATGCCGATGCGGACACCTCGAAGTGCGCCGTGGCGCTGGTCGGTGACCTGAAGGTACTGATCCCACTGGAGGGGCTGGTGGACGTCCAGTCCGAACTCGGGCGCATCGAGAAGCTCATGGCGAAAGAGCAGGCCGACCTGGAGCGCTCGCGAACCAAGATGGGCAACCGCCGTTTCGTGGAGAACGCCCCGGCGGAAGTGGTGGAGCAGGAGAAGGAACGGCTGGCCACCCACGAGGCCAACGTCGAGCGCTTCCGGGAACAGGTCAGGCGCCTGGAATCGCTCAGGAATTGAAGCGCTGGTCAGGCAATGAGATCCAGCCGCATCACCACCGCGTTTTCGCGGCCCTCGGCGGCCTGGTAATACTCCGGCCGCTCGCCGACCGCCTCGAAGCCACGTCGCAGGTACAGGGCTCTGGCGTCCGGGTTACTGGGCCGCACCTCGAGAAACATGACGTGGCAATCTAGCGCCCGGGCGTGGTTGATGGCATGTTCGAGCAGCATGCTGCCGTAACCCCGGCGCTGCCACGGTCCGTCCACGCACAGGTTCAGAAGGTGACTCTCGCCGGCAGCCCAGTTATGCACCGAGTAACCCGCCAGATCGCTGCCGAGTTGCAGCCCGAAACAGGCGTAACCCACGCGGAGGCAATCGGAGAAGATGCCCCGGGTCCATGGGAACGGGTAACAGGATTCCTCGATTTCGAGAACCCGGTCAAGGTCGTCCGGCCTGAGCGGCCGGATCACCGCATGCCCTTCCGCCGCACTCACCGTACGCCCACGAGCCTCCGCTCACACAGCACCCGCCACAGGGCCCTGCGCGCCGCGGCTTCGCGCTGGAGTTCGTCCATGGCCGGCGCGAGGATCACCCTGGCCGAGCCCAGCGTTTCGGGCAGCTTTTTCCCCAGGACGAGGCGGGCCGGTTCCTTACCGAAGGCGAGCAGGTCCGTGAACAGGTGCTCGTCCACCACCTCCCGGGCCGGGCGGTCTTCCTGACCCTCGCCGGGCCAGGCCCAAACCGGCTGTTCCGGGAGGGCCCTGGCGATATCCGCCGCCAGCTTGCCTGCCGTCTCCTCCGCGCTGGCGCACAGCAGAAGGAGCCGGCCGGTGCCTGGGCCGAGCCGCAAACACCCGGCCGCAACGTCGCTGTCTTCAACGAGTTCCTTCCTGACCCAGGTCTGGATACCCAGGGCGTCCAGGTAGGCCGCCCTGCGGGAAGGGATCATTCGCCGTCCTCCGCGTCATCTTCGACGACCACCTTCTCCCGCCGGCGTTTCCAGATGCGCAGCATGCGGCGCTGCTGCCGGGTGCGGCGGCCGATGAAAGTTATCGCGAGCCCGGAAAAGACGTAGGTGAGGCCCAGTACCATCATCACGGTCGGGGGATCCAGTGCCAGCAGGACGAATATCAGGACCAGCACGAACAGCCAGGCAATGGGAACACGCTCCCCGCGTGGCCAGTTCTTGAAGCTGTAGTAGCGCACCCTCGAGAACATGAGCAGACCCAAGGCGATGGTCTCCAGCATGATCAACCATCGCACCGTGGATCCCGCGACGTCATGATCGACGAAGAACCAGATCGTCACCACCAGCGTGCCGGCTGCCGCCGGGCTGGCCAGGCCCTGGAAATAGCTGCGGTCGTCGTGTTCGGCCTGGGTGTTGAAGCGGGCCAGCCGCAAGGCCGCGCAGGCCACGAAAAAGAAGGCCGCCAGCCACCCCAATTTGCCGGCGAAGGGGCTCAGTTCGCCCAGGCTGCGCAAAGACCAGTTGAAAGCCAGCAATGCGGGCGCCAGGCCGAATGAAACGAGGTCGGACAGGCTGTCGTACTCCAGGCCGAATTCACTCTGCGTGTTGGTCATCCGCGCGACGCGCCCGTCCAGCCCGTCAAGCAAACCGGCCACGACAACGGCGATGGCAGCCGCCGCGTACTGCCCGTTGATGCCGGCGATGATCGAATAAAAGCCGGCGAACAGCGCGCCCGTGGTCAGGGCGTTGGGCAGCAGGAAAACACCACGTTTGCGGATTTTGTGATCTTGATTCACAGCAGCCGGGATACCGGGATGGCCGAACACCGGATCATATCACGCACGGCCGGAAATCCGTTGGGGTCGCAACGCCCACTGTGCTATAAACTGGCCTGTCACGGATGGATTCGGGAACATGAAAATGGGTCGCAGACTCCAGCTTTCCTGCCTGGTGGTCATGAGCCTGCTCGTCGCCGGCGTCGCGCTGGCAGCAGGCGAGGTCTACCGCTGGGTGGACGAGTCGGGCGTGGTGCACTTCGGCAGCCAACCGCCACCGGGCATCGAGGCCACGCGCGTGGACGTGCCGAAGCCGCCCCCGGCGCCACCCGCACCGGCAACAACTGAAGCGGCTGGACCCGGGACGGCCGAAGAGCCCGAAGAGGAAGAGTTGTCGTATGCGCAGGCCCGGCGAAAGGAGCGCGCGGACCGGCGCGCAGAACGGACCGAGGAGCGTGCCGAACTGGACCGCCAGTGCGCGGCCGCCCGTCAGCGGGTGGAATGGGTGGAGCCGGGCCCCAGGGTCCTGGTGACCGGAGATGACGGCGAGCCCCGGCGCCTGACCGACGGGGAGCGCGACGAGATTCTCAACGACGCGAAGGCCTTTCTCGCGGACAACTGCGATTAGCCCCGAAATTCCCGCGGCCAGCCTGTCGCTGAGCCACGCCTGACGTTAAAATGCGGAGTTTGTGCAACTTGGCGGACCAGCGCCCATGAAAGCCAGCTCCTACCACCTGTTCACTACCCGCGAAACGCCCGCGGACGCCGAGATCGTCAGCCACCAGCTGATGATCCGCGCGGGCATGATCCGCAAGCTCACCTCCGGCATCTACACCTGGACGCCGCTGGGCCTGAGAGTCCTGCGCAAGGTCGAGAATATCGTACGCGAGGAGATGGACCGCGCCGGGTACCTCGAACTGCTGATGCCGGCCGTGCAGCCCGCGGAATTGTGGGAGGAGTCGGGTCGCTGGGAGGACTTCGGCGACCAGTTGCTGAAGATCTCCGACCGGGGCCACCGCCAATACTGTTTCGGGCCGACCCACGAGGAGGTGGTCACCGACTTCGTGCGCCACGAACTGCGCAGCTACAAGCAGTTGCCCGTGACCTTCTACCAGATCCAGATGAAATTCCGCGACGAGATCCGGCCGCGCTTCGGCGTGATGCGGGCGCGCGAATTCCTGATGAAGGACGCCTATTCCTTCCACATCGACGAAGCCAGCCTGGATGAAACCTACTGGGAGATGTACGAGGTCTACGCCCGGATCTTCACGCGCAGCGGTCTGCGATTTCGCTCGGTAACGGCCGATTCAGGCGCCATCGGCGGCAGCCAGTCGCATGAATTCCACGTGCTGGCGGATTCCGGCGAGGACGTGATCGCTTTCTCCACGGAGTCGGACTACGCGTCCAACATCGAACTCGCCGCGGTCGCTCCGCCCACGGGCGAAGCCGGCGCACCGGCCGAGGACCTGCGCACGGTGGACACGCCCGGCGCCCGCACGATCGAGGACATCGTCGCTGACTACGGCGTGCCGATCGAAAAAACCATCAAGACGCTGATCGTGCACGCCAGCGAAGACGCCGACTCGGATCTCGTCGCCCTGCTGGTGCGCGGCGACCACAGCCTCAACCATCTCAAGGCGGAGAGGCTGGACGCCGTCGCCAGCCCGCTGACCTTCGCCACCGATGGGGAAATCACAGCGGCAATCGGCGCCGCACCGGGATCGCTCGGGCCCGTGGACCTGCCCCTGCCCTGTATCGCCGACCAGGACGTGGCGGTGATGTCGGATTTTGCGGCCGGCGCCAACGAGGACGACCGGCACCATTTCGGAATCAACTGGGGCCGGGACGTGGCGTTACCTCCCGTGGCCGACCTTCGCAACGCCGAGGAAGGCGACCCCAGCCCGGACGGCAAGGGTACGCTGCAGCTGGCGCGGGGCATCGAGGTCGGGCACATCTTCCAGCTCGGAACAAAGTACTCGAAGGCCATGAACGCCGTGGTGCTCGGCGAGGACGGCAAGTCCCATGTCATGCCCATGGGTTGTTACGGCATCGGCGTGTCACGCATCGTGGCGGCGGCCATCGAGCAGAACCACGACGAGCACGGCATCTGCTGGCCGGCGCCGCTGGCGCCGTTCCAGGTCGCCCTGCTGCCGATGAACGCGAAGAAATCGCACCGCGTGCGCGAGGCCGCCGACGCGCTCTATGCGGATTTGCTGGAGGCCGGCGTTGACGTGCTGTACGACGACCGCAACCTGCGCCCGGGCGTGATGTTCAACGACATGGAACTGATCGGTATCCCGTTCCGGGTGGTGGTCGGTGAGCGGGGCCTGGATGCCGGTACGCTGGAGTTCCGCGCGCGCACGGCCGGCGAGAACGAGGAGATTCCGGTGGACGGTGCGGCCGAGGCGATCCTCGCCCGGCTTTGATAGTGAATGGTGAATGGTGAATTGTCTGCGGCGACTGTACCGCACTACCCGCTATTCACCACTCGCTGCTTGCCATCCACTCGTCACCGTTCACTTCCCGAAGGCATGCTCCGCACGTGCACATCCTGCTGCGGGAACGGAATCGTGATGCCCTCGCGACCGAAGGCCTTGTAAATGGCGATCAGCATCTCGTGGATGATGCGTCCCCGAAGTTCCGGGTGATCGATCCAGCCCAGCAGTTCGAAATCGAGTGAACTGGCTCCGAAGGCCCTCATGCGCACGCGTGGCTCCGGATTTTTCACGACCTCCTCATGTTCGAGCGCGGTCTGCTCGAGGATTTCGCAGACCCGTTCCACGTCGCTGCCGTAGGCGACGCTCACCGGGATCCGGATGCGCTCCTTCACCCAGGGGCCGCCGCTCTCGTTGATGATCTTGGCGTTGCCGATGACCGCGTTGGGAATGGTGATCTCGATGTCGTCGCGGGTCAGCAGGCGCGTGGAGCGCATCCCCAGCTGCTTGACCATCCCCCGCTCGCCGGTGTCCAGCACGATGTAATCACCGATCTTGTACGGCGCATCGGCGATGATGAAGATCCCGGAGAAGAGGTTGGCCAGCGTGTCCTTCGCAGCGAAGCCGACCGCGATGCCGATGACGCCCGCGGAGGCCAGCCAGGCCGTCGGGTTGATGCCCCAGATGACCATGATCAGGTATGCCGCCGCACCCACCACGAGGATCTTCGCCGCCATGTCGAAGGCCGGCATGGTGCGCGGCTGGATGATGTCGAAGCGGTGACGCAACAGCGCCAGAATCTCCAGCATGATGTGCGCGACCCGCATCGCCGCCTTCGTCCACACCAGCAGCAGCACCGTGTACAGCACGCGGATCGTCAGGTTGTGGACCAGGTCCGGCATGCCCAGGGCGCTGGTTCCGATCAGCAGGGCCAGCACCACCATGGTCGGCAGGACGGGCTTGTTCACCGCCTCGATCAACTGGTCGTCGAATCGCGTCGGCGTGCGCGAGGTCAGTCGTTTGAGCCCGCGCGAAAAAAACGCCTTCAGGAACCTGCCGAGTATCCAGGCGATGATCACCAGCAACGGGACCATCACGACCGGGAAGGCGGCCAGGAAATCCCAGGTGGGCTGCAGCCACTCGGGGATCCATTGGCTCAGGTCCGTATCAGACAGCAGCCGTACCGGTTCTTCGGTGGCTGCGGCGGCCCCGGTAACCGGATCCTGCTGGACGGTACTTTCTGCGCCTGTCTCCTGGACTTCATGCATGGGGTGGGTTCCGCATCATGGGTTCATCTTCAATGGTATCGGTGATGGGGCATGCCCGCCAGCGGACCGGGCCCGCCGGCAGGCCATTTCCTCATGCTCCCGGGGATGAATTCCGATCCGGGGCCAGGGGCGGTTCAACCGCCGGAGATCCTGAATTCCAGCTCTGCGACACCCTCGATGCGGCAGCTGACCCGAGAGCCGGGGCGCAAAGCCGCCACGCCCTCCGGGGTGCCGGTGAACACCAGGTCGCCGGGACGCAGCGCGAAATAGCTTGAGAGCTCCGCGATGACCTCCGGCACCGACCAGATCATGTCCGCCAGGTCGCCGCTCTGCCGCAGTTCGCCGTCCACGCTCAGTTCGATGGCACCGCCGGCCGGGTGCCCGATGTCCCACGCCGGGACGATGGGAGAAACCGGCGCGGACTCGTCGAAGCCCTTGGCGGTGTCCCAGGGCCGGCCCTGCCGCTTGGCTGCTGCCTGCAGGTCGCGACGGGTGAGGTCGACGCCGACTGCGTACCCGAATACGTGATTCAGCGCCTCGGTGACCTCGATGTCCCGCCCGGCCAAGCCGATGGCGACCACCAGTTCCACCTCGTGGTGCAGGTCGGCGGTGCGCGGCGGATAGGCAACCCCGGACCCGACGGTGACGGCGTCGGGCGGCTTGGAGAAGAAGAATGGTGGTTCGCGCTCGGGATCGTGCCCCATTTCCCGGGCGTGCGCCGCGTAGTTTCGCCCCACGCAATAGATGCGGTGCACCGGGAAAGACGCGTCGCTGCCGGCGACGGGCAACCACGGCCGGGCCGGTGGATCGATAATGTGCTTCATCCCGGTCCGGCCCCGCCCAGGGCACGGATGCCGATGGCGTCGCGAAGCCGCGCGATGAACGGCGTCGCATATTCGCGGGCCTTGCGGGCGCCTTTCTGCAAGGCTTCCTCGATCCGGTCCGGGTTCGCGATCAGCGCCTCGTAGCGCTCGCGCGCATCGGCCAGTTCACCGTTGATCAGCTCGAAGGTCTGCTGCTTGGCCTCGCCCCAGGCGATACCGTCGGCGAACGCCTGGCGCATCTCCGCGCGCTGTTGTTCACCGGCGAATGCAGCGTAGATTGCGAACAGGGCGGATCCCTCGGTCTCCTTGGGCTCGCCCGGCTCCAGCGAATTGGTCACGATCTTCATGATGGACTTGCGCAGTTTCTTCTCGGGCAGCCACAGCGGGATGGTGTTGTCGTAACTCTTCGACATCTTCCGCCCGTCGTGGCCCGGCAGCACCGCCACGTGTTCGTCGACCACCGCCGACGGGATCACGAAGTGCTCGCCGAAATGGTGGTTGAAGCGCTGCGCGATGTCGCGGGTCATTTCCAGGTGCTGGACCTGGTCGCGCCCGACCGGCACGTCGTGGGCGTTGAACATCAGGATGTCGGCGGCCATCAGCACCGGGTAGCAGAACAGCCCCATGGTGATGGCGAAATCCGGGTCTTCACCTGCTTCCACGTTGTCCTGCACCGCCGCCTTGTAGGCGTGCGCCCGGTTCATCAGGCCCTTGGCCGTGTGGCAGGTGAGCAGCCAGGTCAGCTCGGTGATCTCCGGGATGTCGGACTGGCGGTAGAAGGTCGAGCGGTCCGTGTCCAGGCCCAGGGCCAGCCAGGTGGCGGCGATCTCCAGGGTCGAACGCTGCACGACCTCCGGATCGTGGCACTTGATCAGGGCATGGTAGTCAGCCAGGAAATAATAGGAACGGACGTCTTCCGCATGGCTCGCCGCGATGGCCGGCTTGATGGCGCCGACATAGTTGCCGAGGTGCGGCGTGCCGGTGGTTGTGATCCCGGTCAGGACGGTCTTCGTGCTCATGGGGCGCTGCATTCCAGGTTGCGATGAAGGCGCCCGACATTTTACGGCAATCATGCGGCGGATGGCGGGCGAAATCGTGGAAATTCCCGCGCTTGCTGCGGTGCAGGGCCTTAATGTGGAATACTCTCGGGGAGAGTCGAATCGCGGGGAAGGGTGAACGCCAGGATTTCCATCATTGCCCTGGTCGCGGCAGCGGTCCTGCTGCCCGGCCGGGTCTGTGCGTCCGAAACAGCGGCGCCGGAGACCGGGCCGGCCGAAATCGCCGCGGCAACCGGGCGCGCGACCCGCGAAGAGCCCGACAAATGCGACCAGGAACCCGCGCAGGACAAGCTGCCGGAGAAAACCCGGGCCGGAACCTTCGAATTCGCCTGTCGCACGCTGCGCTGGGTGGACGGGCTGTTCGGCTCATCCCACGATTTCAGAGAGGAGTCCGTCGACGGCCGGCTGAGCTTGGGATTCGCCTGGAACCAGTACGAACACTGGGACCCCAGTCTCCGGTTTCGCGTGCACACCGACCTGCCCAACCTGAGCAGCCGCTGGAACGCATTCTTCGGCAGGGTGGACGAAGAGGACTACATCGAGGGCTCGGAGACGACCCAGGAAAGCGCCCTGCGCCGCGGCATTTCCGACAGTGACGAAACCGAGTGGCTGCTGGGGCTCGGCTACAAGGGCCGCGAGGAGAAGACCGGCGGCTGGGACTACTCGGTGGGCGTGCGCCTGCGCTCACCGCCCCGTTTCTACGTGCGGACACGCTACGAGAAAGTCGCCTCGCTGAGCCCCAACCTGGACCTGCGCTACCGGCAGACTTTCTTCTGGCGCGACGGCAGCAGCGGTTTCGGGACCACCACCCACCTGGATTCCGACCGCCAGATCGATCCCGACAACATCCTGCGCTGGGAATTCATCGCCAAGCTGACCGAGGCCACGGAAGGTATCCATTGGTGGCTGGGAAACACCTGGTACCACCGCCTGGGCGAAAAACGGGGCGTATCGCTGCGCAGCTTCGCCCGCGGCGCCACCGACGCGGAGGTCGAATTGCTGGAATACGGCCTCGAACTCACCTGGCGCCGTCAGGTGGCACGGGAATGGCTGTTCATCAACGCCGGCCCGACCCTGACCTGGCCACGGGAGCGCCGCGAGGAGCGGCGGGAGGCCTCGCTCGGCTTCCAGGTCCTCATGGAAATGGAGTTCGGCTACTCAGAAGGCTGAACGGGCGCGAGCGGTTCCCGGCCGCGCCCGGCCCGGGGGCAACGGTCGTTGTCAGCAAGCCACTGGCGCTCGCTGCCCGAACCGCCGGACAGGGAACGCAGGCAGGCCACCATGTCGGGAATGTCCTTGCGGATGCTGCGCCGAATGAGCCAGCGCGGCACCGGGAACCTGGGCTTCACCCGGATTTCATGGGTGACCAGCAACCCGTCTTCACCGGGCAGCGGGTCGAACTGCCAGTAACCCTCCAGCAGCTTCAGGTCTCCGTCCGCCTTGCGGAAATCGATTCGGGAGTATGGCTCGCGACTGAACTCGACCGTGTAATCCAGTTTGGGGACCACCCAGCTTTTCTTGACGCTGTTGGAGACCAGCGCGTGCTCCAGGCCGGGTTCGATGACCTCGCAGGATTTCAGCCCGTCCACGTACCAGAAAGCCCGTTTGCAGGAAGTCAGTATCGCCCAGATGCGTTGCGGCTCGACGCGAAACAGGGCCTGCACCCGGGCCGACCCCCCCGATTCGTCGGTTCGTGTATTCTCGGGCAGAACCTCGTAATCACGCAGGCGCTGCAGGCGCTCCTGATCGGCGAACGCCGGCGCTGTATCGTCGGCACGCAGTGATGCGCCCCACCAGGGCGCGAACAGGCTCAGCAATACGAGTGCAATACATCGCATGCCTGGAATTATAGGCAGGATGCGCTGTCTTGCCGCCAGCGCGGTTTAGCGGACCGTTCCTTTAATAGTCGGAAGTGATACCATTTTCTGATTCAATTGAGTGAGCAAATCAAATACCGTGAACCTGAGAGCCCTGCAATACTTCGTGAAACTCGCCGAACTGCAACATTTCAGCAAGGCGGCCGAGGCCTGTTTCGTCAGCCAGCCGACGCTCAGCACCCAGATCATGAAACTCGAAGAGGAGCTCGGCGTGACCCTTGTGGAGAGAATCCCCAGGAAGGTCAAGCTGACCAGCGTCGGCGAGGAGATCGCCCTGCGCGCCCGCCACGTGCTGCGCGACATCGAGCAGATTCGCCTGACGGCCCGCCGCAGCCACGACCCGGAGACCGGCACGCTGCGGCTCGGGATATTCCCGACGCTCGCGCCCTACCTGCTGCCGCACGTGATGCCCGGCATCCGCGCCCGCTTCCCGGAGCTGAAGCTGCAACTCGCCGAGGAGAAGACAGAGGACATCCTCGCGCTGCTCGAAAACGGCACGCTGGACGCGGGGCTGCTGGCCCTGCCGCTGCAGGGCGAAAACCTGCAGGTGGAGATCCTGTTCGAGGAGCCGTTCATGCTGGCCATGCCGGAATCGCATGCCCTGGCGAGCCGGGACAGCGTGACCATGGCGGACCTCGACGGCAGGGAGTTGCTGCTCCTGCAGGACGGCCACTGCCTGCGCGACCAGGCGCTGGAAGTATGTGCACTTTCGGGTGCGCACGAGCGCGTGGACTTCCACGCCACCAGCATGGAGACGCTGCGGCAAATGGTCGCTGCAGAGGTAGGCATTACGCTCATGCCGTTGCTGGCCGTCAAGCCGCCCATCCCGGTGACGGGAAACATGGCCCTGCGGCCGTTTGCCGATCCGGCGCCCTGCCGCACGATTGCGCTCGTGTGGCGCCGCAGCTCGGCGCTCGGCGAACTGATGCTGGCACTGGCCGCCTGCCTCAGGGACCTCCCGGAGCAGCTCCTGGCAACCGAATGACACCCGGCAACAGTTGACGGTTTACAAGCCCTCGAGGAGGTCGTCGTCCGATCCCTCGATGATGTCATCGAACAGGGGCGTGGAGAGGTAGCGCTCACCGGTGTCCGGCAGCATGGCCAGGATGACCGAGCCGGCCTCCGCCCGCTCCGCGACCTTCAGTGCGGCGGCAAACGTGCCCCCGGAGGAGATACCGCAGAAGATACCCTCGCGGGTTGCGAGGTTTCGGGACGTTTCGATGGCCTCTTCGTCGGTCACCGGAATGTTCTCGTCGGCCACGTTGCGATCGAGCACTTTCGGGATGAAGTCCGGCGTCCAGCCCTGGATCTTGTGCGGCTGCCACTCGTTGCCCTTGAGCAGGGCCGCGCCCGCCGGCTCGGTAACGATGATCCGGAGGTCCGGCCGCGCCAGCTTCAACACCTGGCCGGCGCCCGTGATAGTGCCGCCGGTTCCGTAACCCGAAACATAGTAATCCAGGCGCTGGCCCGCGAAGTCACGGAGGATTTCCGGGCCGGTGGTGTTGCGGTGGTACTCGGGGTTGGCCTCGTTGTCGAACTGCTCTGTCAGGAACCAGCCGTTCTTTTCCGCCAGCGCCTTGGCCACGCGTACCATGCCGCTGCCGCGCTCGGCAGCGGGGGTCAGGACGACCCGGGCGCCGAGGAAGCGCATCAGCTTGCGCCGCTCGATGGAGAAGGATTCGGCCATGACCGACACGAACGGATACCCCTTCACCGCGCAGACCATGGCGAGCGCGATGCCGGTATTGCCGGACGTGGCCTCCACCACGGTTTGTCCGGGTTTCAGCGTACCGCGCCGCTCCGCATCCTCGATGATGCCGATGGCCAGGCGGTCCTTGACCGATCCCAGGGGATTGAACGCCTCGGCCTTGACGTACATCGTGATCCCTTCCGGGGCCATGCGGTTGACCCGGACGACGGGCGTCCTTCCGATCGTGTCCAGGATGTTGTTATAGATCATGCTCTGTCTCCTTGTGCATCCGGCCGGTCCGGTCACGCCGGCCGCCCGGTTAGGGTACGCGTCCTACTAGTTATAGCTGCAATCTGCACGACCCGCATCTCTCGCCAGGCGTTCATACGGGCGGGCGGTGCAGCAACGATTTGAGCGTGTCGCCCCGCGACAGGCGGGGCGCGTTCGGTCCCAGGCCCGCCGCGCGGCGCAGAAAGGCCTCGCGGGCGTGCCAGTTCCGGTTGACCAGCCCCAGGGCCAGGCGCCGCAGGCCGGCCAGGGCCGGCGGCATGAACAGGGCGCGCAGTCCGTGGATGCCCGCGGCCATGACCTCGCTTTCCGAGCGGCGCCAGCGCTCGAAGCGCTGCAGCGTCTGCCGCCCGGCGGGATCGCGGCCCTCGGCCCGGGCGCCGACCAGCATCTCGACCAGCGCCGCGGCGTCGGCCAGGCCGAGGTTGACGCCCTGCCCCGCCAGCGGGTGCACGGCGTGTGCGGCATCACCCAACAGCACGATCCGCCCGGCCACGTAGCGCTCGCTCAGGCGCATGGCCAGCGGGAAAGCCGCGCGCGGCCCAATCGACTGAACCTCGCCCAGCCAGCCGGCGCTGGCCGTGTCGAGTTCGGCCTTGAACCGGTCTTCTGCAAACGCCAGTAATTCATCCGCTTCCCGCGCGGGTCGCGTCCAGACGATGGAGGACCGCCCGTCTGACAGCGGGAGAAAGGCCAGGGGCCCGCCCGGCAGGAAGCGCTGCCAGGCCACGCCGGTATTCGTTTCCGACTTGCCGACGACCGCCACGACGCCCTTCTGGTTGTATTCCCAGACGTCCTGGCGGATGCCGGCGGCCCGGCGCACCCGGGAACTCGCGCCGTCCACGCCGACGAGCAGGCCGGCGGAAATCGTCTGGCCGCCCGTCAATTCGATCCGGACGCTGTCGTCACGTGCGCTGACCCCCTCGAAGGATTCGGGGCAATACAGGTCCACCAGCGGGTTGGCTTCCAGCGTCTCCCACAGGGCGGACTGCACGAGGTCGTTTTCCACGATGCTGCCGAGCCGCTCCATTCCAAAGGCGGCCGCCTCGAATTCGAGCCCGGCAGGATCCTGGTCGTCTTCCACGTGCATCCGGCGGTAGGCGCAGCAACGCCCGCTCTCGATCGCGGCCCAGGCCCCGGCCTGGTCCAGGATGCGCGCGGAGCCCGGTGAAATGGCCGACACGCGCAGGCCGACCTCCGCCGAGGGATCGAAAGGCCGGGGCTTGTTTGTTTCCAGAACGGCGACCGAGAATCCGCAGCGCCCCAGCAGGCCGGCCACGGTTGCACCGACCATGCCCGCGCCGATCACGGCCACGTCGTGGTCCAATACCTGTCCGTTCACCGGCTCCAATCCTCCATCGGTTCGCCGCAGGCCAGGCGCGGGATGCGTCCGCGGTACCCCATGGCGCCGGTGGCCAGCATGCGGCGCATGGACGGGATCAGTGCGTGCGCGACGAGCCCGGCGCTGCGCAGGGCCGCGGCCGCGGGAGACGGGTTGGCAAACAACCGGGCCATGCCGTCGGACCAGGCGATGGTGCCTTCCTGGTCCGGCCTGCGCCATTCGCTGTAGGCCCTGAGAGCGGACTCCCGGCCGGGATCGTCACTGCCGTGGCCATGCAGCACCTCCGCCAGCACGGCGACGTCCCGCAGGCCCAGGTTGAAGCCCTGCGCGCCGATCGGGTGTATGGCGTGGGCCGCGTTTCCGAGGATCACCGCCCGGCCTTCGACGTCCCGTTCCGCCCGGACCAGCTTCAGCGGATGGGCGGTGCGCCTGCCGGCCTTTACGAAGGCCCCGAGGTCCCCGGTGAAACGCCGCCGCGCCGCGGCCAGGAAATCCGCGTCCGGCCTGGCCAGCAGTTCCTCCGCCCCTGCGCTGGACACTGACCAGACGAGACCGCATCGTTCTTCCAGGTGCGGGAGCACCGCGAACGGGCCGGTCGGCGTGAGGCGTTCGAAGGCCCGCCCGCCGTGCGGCTGCTCCGGCGTCACGTTGCAGATCACCGCCGTCTGCCCGTAATCGTGGGTGCGTGCCGGAATGCCCAGCAGGTCACGGACCGCGGATGCCGCACCGTCGGCCGCCACCACCAGGCGGGCGGACAGCGTCGAAACGGCCTGTCCCCTCCGCACCTCCAACCGGGCTGAATCCCGGCCGGCTTCCACGCCGGTCACCTGCGCCGGGCAGAGCAGTTCAACGCCCGTCAGTTGCCCGAGGCGCCCCATGACCGCGGCCCCGAATGACCGCGCCTCGACGACCTGGCCGAAATAGTCCACGCCCAGTTCCTCCGGGCGCAGCACGACGCGACCCGGGCGGCCAAGCTCGGTGACGATCACCTCTTTCACCGGCGTGGTGTGCCCCTCCAGGCCCCGCCACATGTCCAGGGCCTGCAGGATGCGGCATGAACTGTGGCTGAGGACCAGGGTGCGGTCGTCGTAACTGGGCTGCGCGGCTGCCTTGAACGGTACTGCCTCGATGAGCATGACCGCGTGCCCCAGCGGCGCCAGGGCGCAGGCCAGGCTGGCGCCGACCAGCCCGCCGCCGACGATGGCGACGTCGCATTCCATCCGTTCCGGCAATTCGTTCATCGCAGCGGATCAGGACGCCATCAGTTGCTCGACATCGTCGATGCTCTTGGGGACGCTCGCGGACAGGACCTCCGGCGCCTCGCGGGTCACGGCCACGTCGTCCTCGATCCGGATTCCCAGGCCGCGCCAACCCTCGTCCACGCCCTCCTCGTCCGGGCCGATGTAAATCCCGGGCTCGACCGTCAGCACCATGCCGGGTTCCAGTTCGCGAGAATGGCCATCGACCTGGTAATCGCCCACGTCGTGCACATCAAGGCCGAGCCAATGGCCTGTGTTGTGCACGTAAAACGCCTTGAAGGTCTCCTCCTCCATGACCTGGTCGAAGTTGCCCTTCAGGATCCCGAGGTCCAGCATACCGCGGGTGACGACTTCCACCGCCGCCCTGTGCACGTCGTCCCACTGGCGGCCCTGCTGCACGGTGTCGATGGCCGCGGACTGCGCCACGAGGACGAGTTCATAAAGGTCCCTCTGGCGCGCCGTGAATCGGCCATTGACCGGGAAGGTGCGCGTGATGTCGGACGCGTAGCCGTCGTACTCGGCGCCGGCGTCGATCAGCAGCAGGTCACCGTCATTGAGCTCCGACCGGTTGGTGATGTAGTGGAGGATGCACGCGTTGGCGCCGCCGCCAACGATGGGTTGGTATGACGCCTCGCACTGGTGGCGCGTGAATGTGTGCAGCAGTTCCGCGTGGATGTCGGCCTCGTTCATGCCGGGCCGGCAGGCCCGCATGGCCCGCTCGTGGGCCTCGCCGGCGACACGCGCGGCCCGGCGCATGGCGGACAGTTCCGCCCGGCTCTTGTACAGGCGCATGTCGTGCAGCATGTGGTCCAGCCCGATGATTTCGTCCGGGGCGTGGAAGGTGCGCCGCGGCTTGCCGCGGAACTCGCTCATCCAGCCGATCAGTCGCTGGTCGAAATCGTGGTCCTGGCCCAGGTCGTAATAGATGCGCTCTTTTCCCTGGAGCATTTCGGGCAGGCGCTGCGTGGCTTCCTCGATATCGAAGGCTTCGTCCGCGCCGTAATCGGCCATCGCGCCCTCCAGGCCGGCGCGCGGCCCGTCCCACATTTCCCGCTTCGGATCCCGCTCCCGGCAGAACATGATGGTGCGTCCGCCCTTGGCCTCCGGCAGCAGGACCAGCATGGCGTCGGGCTCGCGATAACCAGTCAGGTACAGGAAGTCGCTGTTCTGGCGAAATGGATATTGAACATCGTTGTTGCGGATTCGCTCACCCGAGGCGCGCACGATGACCACCGACCCCTCGCCGACACGGCGCATCAGTTCCAGCCTTCGCTTCAGGTATTCCTTCTGCCTGATCACGTTCCCGCTCCCGCGTCCGTTTGCTCCTGCCCGCCCGAACCGCGCAGGTCCTCATACAGCATCATGACGACCACCCGTACGTATTCCACGATTTCCGCGAATGCGGTCTCTTCCTCCTCGGCGTCACCCTCGCCCTCCACCTCGGCGCCGGCGATCCGCCGGACGTCCTCCAGGGCCTCCAGCGTCTCTGCCGGCAGACCCTCGATCCCGCCGCCACTCACACCGAGGCCGGCCAGCAGACCGCTGCACCAGCGGGCCAGGGCTTCGGTGCGCTCGTCCAGGGGTTCGTCGTCCGGTGGCAGCCAGATGGCGAAACGCATCTGCGGATCGGGCAACTGTTCCGCAGCCGCCCGGAACACCCGCTCCAGTGCTTGCTGCAGTTCACTGCTCTGTGCGGGAGCCAGTTCGAGCTCGGACAGGGCTTCCATGAAACGATGCGCCCCGGTCTGCGGGACCGCGCACAGCAGTCCGCAGGCCACCCCATGGCATTCGGACAGGCCGCCGGGGCCCAGGGACCCTTCGGCTGCTGCGCAAGCTTCCTCGAAATCCGGCAGTTGTGCTGGTGACATCGGTATTACCTACCTTTGGACGGCTTCGCCGGGGCAACCTTCCGGAGGCCCGGCACGCCGGGCGGATGTTATCACTTCAAGCAACGCTGAGGGACCCGATGGCGGTTGTTTTGCCGCCACGCGACCACAACTCCGATTTCCAATTGACCGGTCCTGAAGCGCCAACTATAGTGTCGCCATGGATTCCCTGGAACAGGCAGGCAAGGACCTGGAGCGGCTCGAACAGCAGCTGCGCAAGCTGCTGGCGCAGATCCAGACCCTGCGCGAGGAGAACCAGTCGCTGCAGACACGGCAGGACTCGCTGGTCGCCGAGCGCGCGGCCCTGGTCGCCAAGAACGACGAGGCGCGCACCAAGGTGGAAGCCATGATCCATCGCCTCAAGGCGCTGGAACAGATGTAGGCCAGCCCCGCGAATGAACACCGATCCCACACCCATTTCGGTCATGATTCTCGACCGGGAGTACCAGTTCACCTGCGCGCCGGATGAGCGCGGCGCCCTGAAAGAGGCGGCCTCCTACCTCGACGAGAAAATGCGCCAGATCAAGTCGGCCGGCAACCTGATGGCGCTGGAGCGCATTGCCGTCATGACGGCGCTGAACCTGTCCGATGAACTGCTCAGGCTGCAGGCCCAGGAACAGCAAAGGAGCCAGAACGTCGACGACCGGATCCGGTCACTGGCGGATCAGCTCGAAGATGCGCTCGATGGCGGGATGGATTAGAATGGAACCGTCCTCTGTGATGTTCGCCAGCGGACCCGATAAATGCCTTGTCCCTATATTTTGACCTCGGGTTGGCGAATCTGAGAGCTGGTGTGCAAGTTCGCAGTAAAGCGAAAAGCCTGAAGCCCAGTTAGCCGTCCCACCTGAACCTTCGGTTCAAGGTCACCGGGTTGGCAGCGGCATCACGGAGGACCCCTTCACTCTCCCTCCAGGCCTCTCACGAAATGAAATACTGGCTGATCAAGAGCGAACCCGACGAGTTCAGTTTCCAGGACCTGTGGAACAGCCCGGGGCGCACGACGCACTGGGATGGTGTCCGCAATTACCAGGCCCGGAACTTCATGCGGGACCAGATGCGCCCCGGCGACCCCGTGTTCTACTACCACTCGAATTGCGACGTGCCGGGCATCGTCGGCCTCGCCGAGGTGGCCTCGACGGCGTACCCGGACCATACCGCATTCGATCCGAACGACAAGCATTTCGACGCCAAGAGCGATCCGGAGAATCCCCGCTGGATGATGGTCGACGTCCGGTACCGCAGAAAGCTCAAGCGAACGATCCCGCTCTCGGAGATCAAATCCCACGCGGAAGCGCTGGAAGGTTTCGCGTTGATCCGCCGCGGCAACCGCCTTTCGGTCATGCCCGTGGATAAGGCGCACTGGGATTTCATTCTTTCGCTGGAGAACGGGTGAGGAGCGCATCGGGATGAACCAGGACCGGATGAAGCGCCTCGTGGGTGAAGCCGCACTGCAGTACGTGGAACCGGACGGCATTATCGGCGTCGGCACGGGCAGCACCGTGAACTGTTTCATCGACGCCCTGGCCGCGAGCGGCATTAGCGTCGAGGCCGCGGTTTCCAGTTCCGAGGCCACCACCGAGCGCCTGCGCGAGCACGGCATCCGTATCACGGATCTCAACCGGACGGGCGGACTGGACGTTTACGTGGACGGGGCCGACGAATTCGACCCCCACCGCCGCCTGGTCAAGGGGGGCGGCGGCGCGCTGACCCGGGAGAAGATCGTGGCCGGCGCAAGCCGGAAGTTCGTATGCATCGTGGACGAAACCAAGCGCGTACGGGTGCTGGGCGCATTTCCGCTGCCGGTCGAGGTCATCCCCATGGCGCGCAGTTTCGTTGCGCGCAAGCTCGCGGCGATGGGCGGCCGACCGGAATGGCGGGAGGAATTCACGACCGACAACGGCAACTGGATCCTCGACGTCCACGGCCTTGACCTGGTCAACCCGGTGGAAATGGAAACGCGCATCAACGACATTCCCGGCGTCGTCACCTGCGGGCTGTTCGCCATCCGCGGTGCGGATGTCGTGCTGGTGGCGGGGGAACGTGGAATCGAACGTCTCTGATCGACCAGCCGCAGCGGACGCTGCGGGGCCGGGATATTTGGGAACTGTTCATTTAGACCAGCATCTACCGTTCATTTTTATCGGTTCAAGTCATCACCGGGTTGGTCTAAACTGAGGCCTCGGGCTTATTGGATTCATGCGAGGGGGTGTCCGCATGAAGCCCGGACGGCAATGAATGCCGTCGTGAGTCATGGCTGTACATGGAGGTCACGGCGTGAGGCCAGTGTGGCTGATCACTTTACTGTTGCTGGCGGGCTTGCCCGCGACCGTCTCCGCCTGGAGCGGAGCACCCCCTTACGCCATCGTTCCGGCCAATTCCTCAACCGAGCAGGCCACGCCCCCCTCCGGGAAGCGAGCGGAACAGCACGGGCACTGGATCGAGGTGGGCAGCCAGCCCACGTTCCTGCTGCGATTCGCGGATGTAGTGGACGGGACCGGGACCGGCTTCGACGATCCGGACCGGGGTGCCTCCCGGCAGGCCGTGGCGATCGAGGCATTCGAACGCTTGAGCACCCTGCTGGCCGGCGAACCCGGATCCGCCAGGATCCGCGTGGACAGCCGCAGCCCCTGGTTCGACGACCAGACGCTGGCCATTGGCGTGCCCTTCTTCCGCTGCCGCGACGGTTTCGAAAAGCCCATCATTTTCGACGCCCTGCGCAACGGTGAGACCGTCCATACCCACGAGGGCGAGCTGCTCGTCAATTTCAGCCTGCCGCTCAACGCGTCGATGGACCCGCCGGCGCGGGGCGAATACGACCTGTTCACCCTGATCTTCCACGAGATCGCACACATCCTCGGATTCGTCGGCTTCGCCGTGGAGGCGGACGGGCGCCCGGAGGATTGCGGCGGCGCGCGCATGTTGCCGGCCATAGCGGAGCACGCGTTCGACGACCGGGGCGGTCCGCTCTGGATCCTCGAGGATGGTCGGATCCGGTTCACGGGCGGGGCGAATGACCTGCCACGGGCCGGAGCTTCCCTCCCGTTGTGGTTCCCGGAAGCCGTGCAGCCCGATCTGCGCCTGTCCACGAGCGACCTCAGGGTGAGCGGGCATTGGCGGCCCGAAGACTTCGAGGCGCGTTCCGGCGTGCTCATGCTGCGCGAGCCGTTTCCCACGGGCGAGACGCGGCGGAACCTGACCCCTGAAACCAAGATCGTCCTGGAGTCGGCCCTGGGATACGAGGTGAACGAGGAACCCAGGGGACTGACCGGAACCTGGTACGACCCCGGGTCGGCCGGCCAGGGGTTCACCCTGCATTTCATCAACCGGGAACAGTTCCTCGTCTATTTCTTCGGCTTCACCGACGCGCGCGAGCGCCTCTGGCTGCTGGGGCTCCACGACGCGCCTTTGCAACTCGGCGAAGAACTCAGCCTGGAGTTGTTCGAAGCACAAAACGGGCGGTTCAACGGCTTCCGGGCGGAAGAGGTGCAGGAATTGCCGTGGGGGACACTGGAGATCAATTTCAGGGACTGCCTGAACGCCAGCGCCGTGCTGACCGGCATGGACGGAACCCAGACCCTCGACCTGGTCCAACTGGCGGGTGTCGACGAACTGGAGTGTTACTGACGGAAAACTGTCGGTGGTGACCGTCCGACGAGCAGGCCCAGCACCCTGCAATTGACCCAAGTCAACCCCTGATTGGGAAAGTTTACGTTTTAGCGCCGAATTGTATATACTGCGCGTCCGCCATAGCTGATTGATCCCGGAGAGGATTTCCGGGCGGCACCAGGAAAACACGGCACTTAGCCACCTGGGCCCAGCTTCAGCTGTACAGGGAGGTCACGGCAATGAAATCGACCATGCTGCTCGCTACGGCTCTGTTCCTGGCCATCGCACCCGGGCCGGACGGCAATGACATCGCGGAAATGACCGCCGGTTTCATCGTGCCCGAAATGGCTTCCGGATCGCTGTCGCCGAATGAAGCCAGACCAGGCGACGAAGCGCTCGATGAGCGCCTGACCTTCAACGAGGTCCAGGTTGAAACCGACCTTGCCGACCCGGTCGGCTGACCGGTCCGACATTCCGTAAGATCAGGTACCCGCCGGGGCTTCCCCGGCCAGCAACTCGTCCATCAACGCATTGAATTCGGCCTTGAACGCCGCGTAGTGCTCACCCGTACCTGGGCCGGAAAATCCGGTATGTATCCCGCGCACCGCTCCCGTGCGGTCGATGAAGATGATGGTCGGGTAGGCCAGCACGTGGTTGAGCATCGGCAGGGTCTCGGCCGCGCGGGTCTTGTCCGACGAGCCGGCGATCAGCAGGTCGTACCCGATGCCGTACTTGTCGCGCATGGCCCGACCCAGGCCGGCCGCGGTCTCGAAGTCCTCGAAATGCTCGTACAGCAGGGTGACGATCTCCAGGCCCCGGTCCCTGTTTTCCCGGTAGTAGGCGGACAGGAATTCGGCCTCGTCGCCGCAATTGGGGCACCAGGTGCCGGCCAGCGTGACCAGGACCACCTTTCCTTCGTACCTCGGGTCGTCGAGTGAAACCGGCCGGCCGTCCAGGTCCGGAAAGCTGAATTCCACCCTGTCATACCCTTCCCTGAGGTAGGTGAGTTCGTATGGGTCCGGCAGCCTGGCGTCGAAATTGCGCCGGGCCTCCCAGCGTTCGTGCCAGCGCGTCCCCGACCAGAAATCGCCGTTCAGGCTGCCGTCTGGAAGGGCCGTCGCGATGAACACGAAGGCGTGGGCGCCGTCGAAGGTCGAAAGGAAAAGGCGCTCGCCGTCCACTTCGCCGGCCAGGTAACGGTAGTCCCCCTTCGCGGTCAGGAAGGTGCCCGTCAGGCGGGAGCCCTGCTGGTCGAATTCACCGACTGCGTGGCTCTCGGTGCCGTCGTCCTCGTAAAAGGTAACCTCCCAGCGACCGGTGAAATCGTTGGCCGGCTGCGGATCGGCCAGGAACCGGTAGCCCCCGTATGGCCGCGCCGCGAGCGGCATGACCTGCTCGTAGCCCCGCTTTACCAGCGTCAGGCTCCCGGCATAGCCGTCCTCCGCCCGCTCCAGTTGCACGGTGTTGTTGAAGGCGGGAAAGCGCAACGTCCAGCCGTTGGGCTTCCGCGTGATCTCCGAGACCTCGACCACCTCGGCACCGTTACCGAACCACGCCTCGCTGCCGTCTTCGGCCAGGTGCAGGCGCACCGGAACGGCAGCGTCCGGCAACTGGATCGTGACCAGCCAGTCCTCGCCGCCGGTCACCGTTTCCCGGGGCGCGGGATTCGAGTTTTCACGCCCGCAGGAGAGCAGCAGCACGGCTGCCGCGATCAGCAGGATTCGACGCATGTGGTTACCCTTCGTTGACGGATGAACAAGCGACCGGCAGATTAGCAGAAGGCTTGCAGATTTACGACCAGGCCCCGGCGATACCGGGGCCTGTCGGCGTCCAGACGGATTGCCGCGCGGTCACCTGATGTTGGCCGTGAATTGCACCCAGAGCTTGTAGGTATCCCCGTAGGCGGGTGAATCGCTGTTGAAATCGGCCAGCTTGAACAGCAGTCCGTACTTGCCACCGAAGCCGCGCGAGAGCGAGGCGTCGATCTCGCTGCCGAAATCCGCGGGACCGGACTCGGCGGTGAACTTGTGGTACAGCACGTTCCAGGACCACGCACCGGTTTTGCCTTTGACGCCAGCGAAGGCGTCTTCGAGACCCGCCGCCGGTGTGCCCAGGAACTTGTCGGCCCAGCCGTTGAAGGCGTGCAGTGTCGCCAGCGGGGTACGGAAGGCCTGCCCCGGCAGCATGCTGTTGCCGCTCAGGGACTCGAAGCCCGCGTAATACGTCGTGCCACCGTTGCCGACCGAGAAGTCGGCGCGGTAGTAGTCGGCGCTGTAGGGCACGGGATTGTCGCCCGCATCGTCCTGGCTGGCGTACTCGAAGGTATAGCCGAGTTGCGTGTCCCCGGACCTGGCGGATCCGGAAAACCGCGCGCCCAGTGTGCGGTTGGACAGTCCGGGCGCATCCTCGTTGTCGATGTCGTACCAGTACAGGCTGAACTTGCCGGCACCCTCGAAACTCCTGCTGTAGTTCAGCAGATGCGTGCTGTGCTCGTGATCGCCGGCCGGCACGTCGTCGCCGAAGATGCGGTTCACGTTGCCCACGTAGGCGTACGTGAAATTTCCGTGCTCGCCGGCCTGGTAGGCCCAGGAGAGGGCGTCGTAGGTCTGGGGATTCTGCCGCCAGCCCACGTTGCCCACGAAGCGGGCGTTGTCGAAGATGATCCGCTGGCGCCCGGCGCGGAACTGGCTCTTGCCGCGCTTGTACTGCAGGAAAGCCTGGTTGAGATCCTCGCCGTCGGGATCTGCCACCACCGGATATTGAGTCCGGTCGGGCGTGTTGCCGCCGCCCGCGTTGTAGCGATCCTCGAAGACCTCGGCAACGTAATCCAGTTCAACGAAAGCAGAAAAACCCTCGTGATCAGCGGTCTTGTAGTTCAGCCTGCCACGCAATGTCGAGGCCGTGGCGTCCCGGCCCAAGGGGTCCTGGTCCACCAGTTCCAGGCGGTAGCGGAAAGCAAGGTTCCAGTTGCCCAACTTCAATTGTTCGGCACCCTCTTCGGCGTTGGCGCTGCCGGTGACAAAAATCGATGCCGCCACCAGAGCAGCCAGCGGCAAACCGGCCAAAGGGCGGTTCCTGTTCATATCTTCCTCCTTGGCCATCCCGAGTCCGTGGAGCCGGAATTCAGCGTGCGGGAAACGTGGGCGCGCCCGGGGATCCGGGCGCGTCCAGTCCGCTCAGTAGATGTCGTTGACCGTGTTGTACACGTTGAACTTGCCGGTCGGCGTGATGATCTCCGGACCCTTGATCACGTGCTTCAGGGTACGGGTCTTGTCGTCCACCACCACGATGGCGGACTCCTGTTCCTGGCCGCTCCACACCGAGAACCAGACCTCGTCGCCGGCTTGGTTGTATTCGGGGTGAACCACCCGTTTCGGGCCTTCTCCCAGGTCGGCCCATTCAGCGATCGGCAGCACCTCGTAGCCTGCATCCAGGTTGTTGGTGTCGAACACCGCCACCGACTGGGAGATGGCCGTATCCGGATTCAGCGGCGTGTCCACCCACAGATTGGTCGAATTGGGGTGCGACTTCACGAACAGCGAGCCG
>JABAHR010005550.1_pt3 | contig 23378 bp, 34 predicted proteins | sample 7062101 | NCBI WGS metagenome assembly JABAHR01 (sample SAMN14534553, study PRJNA622989) | marine sediment metagenome | biome: marine biome [ENVO:00000428]; feature: marine pelagic biome [ENVO:01000023]; material: deep marine sediment [ENVO:00002113] | place: India: Gulf of Kutch | collected...
CAGGTGAACGACGCGTCCGCCACCACGACGGCCTTCGCGGCCGACGGCTTCACGGAGGCGACCGACGATCATTTCAACGGCCGGCTGATCACGTTCATTTCGGGGGCGCTGACGGGCCAGCAGACCGATATCACGGACTACGACGCGGCCGGGCACGCGCAGGGGAGTCAGGCGTTCGTGGTCACGGCTTTGACCGAGGCGCCGGCCAACAACGATTTCTTCGTGATCCACTAGCATGGCCAAGACGCTCGGCTACGGCGGCGTCGCCAACACGAATGGCGCGCGGGATTTTACGGGAAAGACGCCCGCCACGCCCACGTCGCTGCCGTTCATCCAGCTCCAGCACCTGGAAGACGGGTTCACGGCCTGGTCACGGGCAGGCCTGAAGGGAGACGATGTCTCATGAGAGTCCCCAGCGGTGACATCACCCGCTATCTGTATTTCGTGGCGGTGGACCCGACCGACCTGCAAACCAGAGAGACGGGCCTCTCCGGCTTCACCGTCTATCGGTCACGGAACGGCGGGGCGGCGGCCGCCTATACCACGCCCACCGTCAACGAGACGGACGTCACCAACATGCCTGGCGTCTACGAGCTGCTCATCGACGAGGACACCACGATCGACGCCGGGGACGACGAGCAGGAATACGTGGTGCACATCACGCACGCCTCGATGGAGCCGGTGACCCGGGCCCTGGAGCTGTATCGGCCCAAGGTAACGGAGGGCAATACGCTCGGTGTCGCCGCGGACGGGGATATTTCTGGCAATCTCGATGGCACGGTGGCGACGGTGACGACCCTGACGGGCCACACGCCGCAGACTGGAGATAGCTTCGCCCGTCTTGGCGCCCCGGCCGGCGCGAGCGTCTCGGCCGATATTGCCACCGTGGATACCGTGGTGGACGGCATTCAAACCGACCTCGACAACGGCACGGACGGACTGGGCGCCATCAAGACCGATACCGCGGCCATTCTTGTGGACACAGCCGAGATCGGCGCCGCCGGGGCCGGCTTGACCGCGGTCCCCTGGAACGCGTCCTGGGACGCCGAGGTGCAGTCCGAGGTCGACGATGCCCTCGTCGCCGCCGGCCTGGACCACCTGGTCTCGGTGGCCGTCACCGGGACCGACGTGGCCGACAACTCCATCATGGCCAAGATCGTGGCCGCGGGCGCCACAGCCGACTGGGATACCTACGTCAACACGACCGACAGCCTCCAGGCCACCCGGGACCATATCGGGGACGGCACGAACCTGACCGAGGCCGGCGGCACCGGCGACCACCTCACCGCCATCGACCTCCCGAATCAGACCATGGACATCACCGGGAACATCACGGGCAACCTGTCCGGCTCGGTGGGCTCCGTGACCGGCGCCGTGGGCTCGGTGTCCGGAAATGTGGACGGTAACGTGACCGGCTCGATCGGCTCCCTGGGCGCCACGGCGAAGACCGACGTCAACACCGAGGTGGACAGCGCCTTTACCACCCAGATGGCCGACTCGGTGCCCGCCGATGGCACCATTCCGACCCGGGAGCAGGCCATGTATATGGTGACGCAGTTCCTGCTGGAGCGGGCCGTGGCCGGCACCACGGTCACCGTGAAAAAGGTGGACGGATCAACCACACTCATGACGCTGACGCTGGATGACGGCACAACGCCGACATCTATCACCAGGGCGACGTAGATGTCCAACCGGAAAGTTTTAGAAAACGGTGCGCTTAGGGCGTGACAGGCTAAGTGTCTGATATTAATCAGGTTATTACCCTCGGGATCGGGACACCGGCCTCCGTGCCGCGTTTCCTGACGATGGGCCTGGCCATCGGCTCACCCGTGACGGTGACCCCGCTGGGTGCTGCCACCTGGGAGGTCGTCTACCAGTCCAGAGCCTACGGGGTGCCGTTTTCGTCCCGGACGTGGGTCGTGAACTTCGAGGACGCGGACCAGTAAAGAACCGTCAGAATATTGACACCATGCCGGGTGGACGTCCCAAGGGATCGCCGAATAAGCGCACTACCGAGGTGGCGAAGATGTGCCGGGTCATCGTGGAAGACCCCGAGTATCTCGCGTCGCTACGAGAGCGTGCGCTCGAAAACAAGCTAGGCCCCATGGAGCCGCTGCTGTGGCACTACGCCCACGGCAAGCCCAAGGATCGGGTCGATGTCAACATGAAGAAGCTGCCGCCCATTCTGGTCGTCGATAAGTTGAAGGACGATGGATGAGGTCCGGCTGGGGCTCCACGGCGNNGCCGCTGGGGAAAAACACGCTTTTCGCTGACGTGGCTCCTGTCCCGAGCCACGAAGCTCGCCGGCCGCCACTGGTATGTGGCGCCCACACGCGAGGACGCCAAAGACATCATGTGGTCCGATCTCAAGGCGCAGTGTCATCCGGCGTGGCTCGAGGAGCCGCCGCGGGAGTCCGATCTGGCGCTCCGCCTCCGAAGCGGTGGCGAGATCCGTCTCTGGTCAGCGGAGAAGGGCGATATGCTCCGGGGTCGGCCACTGATGTCGCTGGTGATGGACGAATACGCCGACATGGCCGGCCGGGTCTTTCACGAGATCCTGCTGCCGTCCCTCGCCGACCATCAAGCCCCGGCCGTGTTCATCGGCACGCCCAAGAGCTTTAATCACTTCTATGATCTCTATGCCAGGGGGCAGCGTGCGGACGAGCCTGAGTGGGCCTCGTGGCAGTTTAAGAGTATCGACAACCCGACGATCCCGCAGCTCGGGGACATGATCGCCTCTGCCCGGCGCGACATGGACGAGCGGTCCTTTCGGCAGGAGTGGGAGGCCAGCTTTGAGGCGGTCGCCGGACGGGCGTATTACGCCTTCGACGCCACGGGGAACGTGGCCCCGGTGGAGCTGGACAAACACGCCCCGGTGGCCCTGTTCTTCGACTTCAACGTGCAGCCGGCTTCTGCCGGCATCGGCCAGCGGCAGGGCGATCGGGCGTGTGTCTGGCGGGTGTCGCAGCTCTCCCACCGTGGCGGCGAGGCGACGCAGGCTTCAGCGCAGGCCATCCGGCGGCTCCTCGACGAGGCTCGGTTCAAAGGCCCAATCGAGATCTACGGCGATGCCACCGGTCGCTCGGCGAAGACCACGGGGCCCTCAGATCACGCCATCTTGCGGGACACGTTCCCCGGTGCCATCTGGCGCATCCCACGGGCGAATCCCCACGAGCGGGACCGGGTGGCCGCCGTCAATGCCATGTGTCTCACAGGGGACGGGCGCCGCCGCCTCCAGGTAGATCCGTCGTGTCGGCCCCTCATCGAGGATCTGGAACAGGTGATTTACGCCGACAACGGCGAACTGGACAAGCGCAGCAACCCCATGCTGACGCATATCTCAGACGCGGCGGGCTACTGGATCGAGCGCGAGTGGCCGGTGCGTCGGACGGCGCCGATTGTCTCGACCATGCACGCGCGGCCGGCCTCGGCTCCGTCGTCGGCCGTCGCGGCAGCTCGGGAACGACGGCGGCGCGCCATGGCGGAATCGCTCGGAATCGAGGTGTAACCCATGGCCCTGATTGACGGTTTTCTTGTCTCCAGCCAGGAGCGTAAGGCAGATCTGGAGGAGACACACGACGCCTATCAGCGGAACGTCCGGCAGTGGCAGATCGGGCTTGACGCCTACGACGGCACGGGCGGATTCCTGGACGGCGGCTACCTGTGGCCGTTCCCGCGGGAGGACGGCGACCAGTTCACCCGGCGCCGTGCCCAGGCGCGCTATCACAATTACGTCGAGACGCTGGTGGATATCTACGTGCGGCACATCACGGCCGGGGTGACGCGAGAATCCGACTCCGAGGCCCTCACGGACTGGTGGAACGACGTGGACGGGCAAGGGACCCCGATGACGGATTACATGGGTCGCGTGCTCGCTCAGGCGCTCTCAGCGGGCCATGCGGGGATTCTGGTGGACAAGGCGGCCGTAGACCCCGAGGGGCCGAGCCAGGCGGACGACCCGAACCTGCCGTATGTGCAGACGTTCACGTCGCTGGCGATCCGGGACTGGCGCGAGGACCGGAACGGGCTGGCGGCGGTGAAGCTCTCCGAAGCGGCGCCGGCCACGGACCTTGCAGATTCGGAGACGCCGAAGCCGGGCTATCTCCTCTGGGATCGGGAGTTCTGGGCCCGGTTTGACAGTAACGGCGAGGCCCTCGGGATGGATGCCCACGGGCTCGGCGTGGTGCCGATGGCCGTCATGCGCCCGAAGCCCTCCAGCCGGGAGCCCTTCATCGGGAAGCCCCTGATCACCCCGTCGCTGGTCCAGGCGCTCTATAACCGGGCGTCGGAGGAGGACGTGGTCCTTCGCGATCAGGCTTTCTCGCTGTTTGTGATTCAGGTGCCGATTGACGCCAGTGAAACCGACGTGAAGGCGGCAACCGACATGCTCGCGCCTGGGGTGGGCACCACGACGGTGGCCGTCGTAAAGGGGAACGCTGATTTTCGCACGGCGGATATGCAGGTGCCGCAGACGCTCCGGGAGGCCCAGCGGGAGCTGGTGCACGAGATCTACCGGATGTCGCACTTACGGTTCCAGCGGGACAGCCTGCAGACGGAGTCGGCTGAGGCCATGCGGCTCCAGCGGGTGGATCTGGACGCTAGCCTCTCGGCCATCGCCGAGCAGATGGCGACGATCGAGGAACAGATCGCCTGGCTCTTCTTCGCCTGGACGACGCCGAACGCGGATCAGGCCATGGAGGCGGCGGACGTGTCGATCCAGTATCCGTCCGACTTCTCGATCATCAACGTCGAGGAGGAGCTGGCCGCCGTGGGCACAGCCATTGCGCTCAATCTGGGGCAGACGGCTTCTCGTGAGCTGAAGAAGCGGGCGGTCACGATCGTCCTGCCGGATCTCTCCGAGGAGACGCTGGAGCTCGTCCGGGACGAGATCGAGAACCAAGCCGAAGGCGTGGGGGCCTCGTCGGCCACGCTGCGGGATCAGGCGGCCGAGCGGCTGCGCGCGGCGGGGGTGGAGGTCGAGGAGGAGGCTGCCTAGGTGGCCCTCGTTGACGACATCCGCCGCCAGGCCCGGACGGAGCAGCGGGTGATTGACTCGGCCGTGGACGGGTTCGGGGGCGAGCTGCAGCGGGTGCTCCGGGACGTCAACCGGCGCATCCGGCGCCTGGTCCGCACCCTGGAGACGTCAGACGGGCGCCTCGTGGCCACGCGGGCCTCGCTGGCGCGGGCGCTCCGGCTCCGGCTGGAGATCCAGGCCGTCCTCGAAGAGGCTGGCTACACGGCGCTGACGGAGGCCGCATTAGATGATCCGCTCGACCGGCTCACGGCCCGCGTGCTGGATGGGCGGACGCTCACGGGACGCGTGGCTCGGCTGACCCCGGTGGACGTGGATGTGCTCTCGGCCTGGCGTGAGATCCGAGCGGCGGATCTGCTCGAAGTCGGGGATGACGCCGTGACGGCCATCTGGCGGTCCACGGTGGACGGCGTGGTGGGGAGCCGGAATGTGGATGACCTGGTGGACGAGATTGCCGGGACTATCAGCCGATCCGAAGCCGAACGCGCGCGGCAGGCTCGGCGCTTCGTCGGAGCCTCTCTGGAGGCGCGGGCCCGGACCGTTTACGATACGGCCGTGTCGACCTACAGCCGGCACGTGGATCAGCTCGGGATCGACCCGCAGCCCGATGACCGCTTTCTCTACATGGGGCCGCTTGACACCGCCACGCGGCCCTTCTGCGCGGATCTGGTGGGCGAAGTGCGGACGCGGGCCGAGTTGGACAACCTCCCCAACGGGCAACTCCCTAACACGCTCCTAACCGGAGGTGGGTATAATTGTAGGCATAAGTGGTTCTATCTGGCAGACTTGGAACCCGAGGAGGTGGCAGCATGAGTGATATCGAGACTGCGCGTGCGCTCAAGGACCTTTGCGAAGCCTTTCACGCTGCCGCGTATGAGCGATCAGCAGACGATCACAGTCTTGTGTTGTGCGCTGCGGCGCTCTTTTTGGCTCAACTCGCCGAGGATGCCGATTTTAAGGCTCAGGATCTACACGAATTAATCGATGGGATGCGGCAGGACATCAGGGCGGCCGCGTGAATTTTGTTCCCCCTTGTGGTATGTGCCTATGGAGGTAGAGCAATGAGATTGCTGGCGATTCTTCTGATCCTGATGGCGGTGGGGTGCACGCGCGTGGTGGTGCAGACGCCGCCGGAGACCGTCCCGACGCCGCCGGCTGAGGAGGAGGAGGCGCGTTGACGGAGCCCCGCCGGGAGACCGGCGCCCCACCGAACCCACGGGCCACACGGGCCCATGGGGTGCCGGTGGAGGACGCGGATCTTCAGTGCCCCCACTGCGGATCCGGGCACGTCATGCGCTACCAGAGCTACACGGGCGGCTATGCCTGGACCTGCGTGATGTGTCACTGGTGCTGGTAGCATGTGGCGCATCTACGCGGCCCCGGCTGACGTGATCGTGGCGATCATCCTTGCGGCCTTCTTTCTCGGGGTTGCGATCGGGAATCTGCTATGAGCATCACCGTCATTCCGCCCCGCCCACCGCTCTCCCGTAAAGGAACACGATGTTCCTTTACGTTGGATCGCTTACGGTATCAGCGATATACGGGTGGCTACGCCTGGACCTGCGTGATGTGCCACTGGTGCTGGTAGATGAGGTGCCAGTTTCTCGTGCATCGTCGATCGACTGGGCCTTACAGATACGAGGCATCGCTTTGTAAACGCGAAGCGCTTCCTCTTCACCGGTATTGTCGGCAGCATTTCAAGCGCATGGTTGGCCGCATTTCGTTCCCCGCTGATGGGTCTCTTAAGGGGCGTATTATGTTCGCCATGACTCCGGAGGCCAAGAAGGGCGTGCGGAGATGAGTATCCGCGTCATTCCACCCAGGCCGCCGCTCACGGCGCTCAAGTTTTCCACGACGCGTCTGATGCGGACCATCGGCCAGGCCCTGGTGGGCCGGATCCGCTCGAGGACGGAGTCCGGCCGGGACGTCGAGGGGCGCCCATTCCAGCGGCTCTCGTCGGCCTACGCTCGCCAGAAGGCGAAGGCCTTGGGCCACAGCCGGGCCAACCTGACGGTTTCGGGGCGGATGTTGAACGACATGCAGGCGAAGCCAAAGCCGGATGCGGTAGATATCGTGTTCCGTAGCGGTGGCGGCGGGGGCCGTGGTGGCACGTTCATCCAGCGATCGCGGGGCGTGGGGGCGGCCGATAAGGCCGCATTCCACAATATCCTGGGGGCTGGGCGCCGGCGGGTAAAACGGGAGTTTTTCGGGTTGTCCGACGAGGACCAGGAATTTATACTGGACCGCGTCGAAGATTTTATTGTTAGACAGTTCTGACTATTACGCGCGAGGTGTTCTCTCAGGCGCCAGGGCAGCCCTGGAATGCGGAGACGTGGTGTTGTTGGCATTGGGGGCGGAACTGCAGCCGCCCGGTAGCGCGCAGTAGTCAGGAATAGAGGGACATGGCAGAAGAGACCACACCAAGCCCGACGTCCGAGCCGGATTGGAAAGCGGAAGCGGAAAAGGCCTTTGCGGCTCGGGACAAGTTCAAGGCCAAGCTGGCCGCCGCCGAGAAGCAGGCGGAGCTGGCGGGCGAGGAACGTGCGGAGCTGGAGCGGTTGAAGGCAGCCGAGGCGGACGCTGAGGAGAAGCGCGCCCTGGCGGCTGGTGAGTTCGAGACAGTGCGGAAGAAGCTGCTGGAAGAGAAGGGACAGGCGGACGCGGCCCGTGAGGCGGCTGAGGCCCGATTGGCGCAGAAAGTCGTGGAGTCGGCTTTTGCCTCTGCGCCCGATCTCTTCGGCCCCAGCGGCCTGACGACGCTTACTCCCGAGTTTGCCTATGCGGGGATGGGACGTCATGTGCGATTCGTGCCCGGAGAGAACGGCACACCGGACGGAGTCCAGGTGGTCGGAATCGACGGAGAGGTCATTCTAGGCGAGGGTGGCCGGCCTGCCTCATTCGCGGATGGGATGAAGGCGTTGATTGAGACGTGGCCCGCGAAGGATCAGATCCTACGCGCAAGCCAGAAGGCCGGTAGCGGAAGTGCCGGCGGGAGTGGAGAGCCGGTGCAGGCTGCCGATCGCGCGGAGTTGGCCCAACGGGCCATCAAAGGCGACAAGGCGGCCCTGCGGGCCCTCGCGAATTCCCGTCCGGCTGGTGTGGTCACCCATGGCCGCGCCTTCGAGCGGGAAGCCGCCGAGGCTGCCGCGAAGTCCTAGCACTGGCTCTCCGTCATCTGACGGGAGAGCCTAGATGGCCAACGAAACCACCTCAACCACCATCACAGAGATCATCCGCACCGAGGCGATCGGTGCGGCGGCTCTNNCGGCTCTGTTCTACGAGTCCACCCCTGGCGTTGCCGATTTCGTGACGGTTGCCGATATCACCGGCATCCCCACGAATACGCATGTGTTCCCGATCATCGATCGGGTCTCGGCGGCGGCGATTGCCGAGAATACGGACTACACCACCAACTCCGCGATCGACACGTCGGGGTCCGCCTCGGCGACGGTGACGGAACACATCGTGAAGTCGACCATCACGGATTACTCCGCGATGGCCTCAACGGAGAACGTGAGCGCGGCCGCTCGCGAGGGCTCCACGGTGGGCACCATGTTTGCCCGTGCCATGCAGAAGTTGCAGGACACGGACATCACGGCGCTCTTCGCGTCGTTCAACTCCAGCACCGGATCCAACTCCGGGCCGCTCACATCCACGCTGATGTCCGATGCGGTCTCCACGCTGAACGAGAACGACATCCCCACCGACCGGCGGGTCACCGTGCTACACCCGACGCAGTTCAAGGCCCTGATCCCGGTCTTCGATGATGCGTCGACGTTCGGCCGCCAGGGCGCCCAGGTCGTGGCGGATGGCACCGTGGGGCGGCTCTATGGCACCACGGTCTTCCAGACTACGGCGGTTGGGACGGCCACGGCCACCAGCTCGACGGTCTATGCCGGCGCGGTCATGCACGTCGACGCAATTGGCGTCGTGGAGAAGGACGGCGACATGTTCGAGGTCGAGCGGGATGCGTCCCTGCGTGCGGCTGAGGTCATGTTGGTCAAGAAGTGGTCCGAGGTTGAGTATCGCGGTGGCGCGACGACCAATGGTCGAGGCGGCGCCGGCGTCTACTTCCTCTCGAACACCACGAACTAGCACCACTTGGGGGCCTTCGGGCCCCCGTTTTTCATGGAGGGTTATGGCTAAGCTGACGCTCATCCCCTGGGAGCCCACGTGGCTCGATCATCAGACGCTCGATCTACACGCGATCTACCGGCGCCCGCAACGGCTCCGGGATCCTATTCGCGACACCTGGGATATCCAGCGTGATGACGAGGGGTTCATTCTGTGGGACTACGTCGGACCGATGTCGATCCGGAATCACAACCGATTCCGCCAGAAGGGCATGGAGTATGTGACGCTCGGCCGCGCGGAAGACGTCCTCCAGGCGGCCAGTCCGTCGATCGGTGAGAAGGGCGCGACGCCCTTAGGGCGGGGGAATCGGGATCCCCGTGAGACGGCCGAGATGTATATTCGGCAGGAATCCGGCGTGATGGGGCCGTGGAATGCGGCGGCCTATTTCGAAGACGTGGCCGAGGAGCGGGCGGCCAGAATCAAGCGGATCCGAGAGAACGTAATCGAGAACGGGCCCGAGATGGCCGAGCTCTTCGAGCGGCAGACGGACCCTGGCTACCGGTTGCCCGAGAAATATCGCGCCGTGGCGAAGGCGGCCGACGAGACGCCGGAGCCCCCGAAGCGGAAGCGGGGCCGGCCCCGGAAGGTGCAGCCCGTCGCGGAGGAGGTCTCGGCGTGAAGGTCGGCCTGGGGGTGGTGCTGTCGGGGCGCTACGAGAACGACGTCCCGACGCCCTGGATGTGGTCCATGTGGAAGCTCCACAGCGCGATCTGGCGCGGGGTGACTCCGATCCGGGACTTGGTGCTGATCAAGTCCTACAAGTTCCCGACGTCCATTGCGCGGAACCAGATCTGTCAGACGGCCCTGGATGAGGGCGTGGATCGCCTGGTGTTCATTGACGTGGATCACGACTTCGAGCCCGAGGCCATTACGCGTCTCTTGTCGCACGATCTCGACATCGTGACGGCCCGGTATCACGTGAAGCAGCCGCCGCACCATCCCAACCTCTACATGGTGCCTCGCGGGGCGCATTCCGAGGGCGAATACAAGACCGTCCACTATGGGCGGGGTGTCTTCGAGATCGACCGGTGTGGTGCCGGCGGGCTGGCTATCAAGCGCGAGGTGCTGGAGTCGCTGGGATTCCCGTGGTTTCAGTATGAGGTGGATCCGCACCCGCCGCATGATCTGGCGGTCTCGGAGGACTTCTATTTCTGCCGGAAGGCGCAGGAGGCCGGGTTCGCCATTCATGCCGACTGGGACGCCACGATGCAGCATCTAGTGCAGGCCTCGGTGGGCGAGGAGGAGCGCAAGGTGTATCTCGGCGGGATGGAGCGCGAGATCGAGGCGGGTAGCGATCATCTCGTGGATCAGGTGGTTGTGCGCGGGTATCCGGACGGCTACACCCTGTCGAACGGCGTGACGATCAAGGACTATTGTGACGATTCTGTCCGAGACCCGTCCTAAGGCGGTCCCTGTCGTGATCATCGGTATCCCGACGTTTGGGATGGTGTCGATGAAGTGGCACGTCCAGCTCGTGGACATGCTGCGCTTGGGAAAGCCCATGAACCGCGCGGTTGCCGAGATGACCGTAATCGGGGATACGGTCGCCGAAGCGCGAAACAAGATCGTTGCGGATGCGCTGGCGTGGCGCGGCGCCCATGGGGCGCAGATGTCGCATGTGTTCTTTCTCGATGATGACGTGTTCGTTCAGCGTGACACCCTAATTCGGTTGCTGGCGCATGATCGGGATATCGTCTCCGCGCTGTATTACGCGAAGACGCACGTGCCTCAGCCGTTGCTGTTTGCCGAGCCCTATGCGGGGCCGGCTCATGCCTTTCTGGAGCCACCGATTGAGCCGGCGCTGGTAGACTGCTACGCCCACGGGATGGGCTGCACGCTCATCCGCCGGGAGGTATTCGAGGCCATCGATCCGCCGTGGTTCAAGACGGGTTTCGGCGAGGTCGACGCTGAGGGCGAACACGTCACGCATACCGAAGACACATTCTTTCTGGAGAAGGCCCGCGCGGCTGGATATGCACCGGCCGTGGACACCGGGCACATCGTGCCGCATTACGACCACGTGACCGGGGACATCTTCCCGTCCTGGCTCAGGAAGCGGGAGTGTGTCGCATGACCACGCAGTGGGCGGCCGAGGTGCCGGAGGAGTATCGCTCGGTGCCTCGGACCGAGCCCTTGACACCGCAAGATATCGCGGACGACATCCGCGCCGCCCAGGCGTCGGACACGCTCCGGGACTATCACACGATGTGGTATCAGGCGCGCCACACGTGGCCCATGACGCGCTATCGGGGCCGGCCCATTCTGAAGGCCCCGAACGATCTCCAGATGTATCACGAGATCCTGTGGTCCGTGCGTCCGTCGCTGGTGATTGAAACGGGGTCGGCCTTCGGCACGTCCGCGCTGTGGTTTGCGGATCAGATGGCCGAGTGGGGTGGCCGCGTGGTGTCGATTGATGTCACGCACCCGGACGACGCGCTGGAGAAGCACCCGGAGCCGTGGACCGTGATTCGTCACGAGCGGATCCGGTGGATCACAGGCAGCTCGATTGACCCGGACACGGTGCGCCGCGTTCATGACGTGACCGCCGACCGGGGCGCCTGTCTGGTGGTGCTGGACTCGGACCACACCGAGGCGCACGTGCGACAGGAACTGGACCTGTATGCGCCCTTTGTGACGACGGGATCCTACTGCGTTGTCGAGGACACGAACATTTCAGGCCGACCGTTGACCGCCGAGGATCCGGGACCTGGGGCCGCCGTGGATGCGTGGTTGCCGGACCATCCGGAATTCGTCCGGAATGTGCTGTGCGAACGGTATCTCATGACGTTTCACCCAGGGGGGTGGCTCGCTCGTGTTGGATGAATTTGCGAAGGACTCGGTGATCGTCTGCCCGGAGTGCCTGCGCCCCATCTATGCCCTGGAGCGCGGGATTGGTCCGGCGGACCGTGCCGGCCGATCGGCGGCGGCGTTTCGGCCCTTGCGATGGACGGAGATCATCGCGCTCGTGGAGCGGGACGATCTGGATGCGGGCTGGCGGCTTTCGGTGCGGGATTGGATGCGGTCGCCGGCGGTGCAGGGCGTGCTCCAGGCCGAGCGCCCCACGGCGGGGGCGGATGCGGTGTGCCCGAATTGTGACGGGTGCTGGGTGCAGTTCGAGGAGCGTGCGGAGGAGTCGGTGCATGATCGTGGCTATCGCCTGCTGCTCTGGGACATTCCGCCCGTGCCGGCGGGGCTGATGCGGAAGCTCCGGTGGTCGCCAGATGGGGACGGGCGAGACATCGAGATCATCGAAAGGCCGGTGGCATGAGCCTCGGACGAAAGTTTAAGGGCCCCGACGAGACGGTCAACTTCGCCGTGGACTGGGCCGACTGGCTGGACACGGACCGGGATGGGACGGCCGACACGACCATCTCCACGGCGACGTGGACGGCCCAGGACGGGCTGACGGTGGGGACGACCTCGGAGACGACAACCGTCGCCACGGCGGCGATCTCGGGCGGGTCAGTGGGCCAGGATTACAAGGTGACGTGCTCGATCGATACGTCGGGATCTGAGACGTTCAAGCGATTCGTCATCATACACGTGGTGGAGCGATGAGCTGGGATTCGATGGTCATCGTCACGGATACGGACCTGGGGCGGTTCGAGCCCGAGGCCGTGCACCCCGATCAACCGTGGGGCGCCGCCTCGTGGCCGTCCGAGATCGAGCAGGCGAAGCGGACGCTTCGGACGTGGGTCGATGCGGACAACGGGGACATTGTGGGCGCCTCTGACCGGCTGCGGGACCGCTACGCGATGAGTGAAGCCAAGGCGTCGACGGGCGGGAGCTTCACCGACATCGTGACCGAGGCGGCGGATGATACCGAGGAGGACATCGATCTGGCGGGGATCTATGCCACGCCCGCGTCGGATTACATCTACCTCGGCTCGCCGTTCACGTTCACGGGGCTGTTTGTGCATCTCCTGGATTCGGTGAACGGGAACGCCAGCACGCTGACTGTGGCCTACTGGGCTGATAACCAGTGGCAGTCGGTGCCGTCGCAGTCGGACGGCACGGCGGTCTCGGGGGCGACGTTTGGACAGTCCGGGACGGTGTCCTGGGCCCGGATCACGGATTGGGAGCGGCGGTCGCTCGACGGGTCCGACGAGGGAGTCTATTGGGTGCGGCTCGCCGTGTCGGCTGGTCTGACGGCGGGCACCGCCGCCTCCCATCTCCTGGCGAAGCGGACGCCCGAGGGACTGCGGCACGTGGCCGCGTTCATCACCCTGTCCTACATCATGCGGGGCTTCGCGGCGCAGTCCCCGGAGCCCGAGGAGTGGCGGACGCGGGCGGATGACTACATGAACGACGCCCAGGGCCTCTACGAACGACTGAGAGCCACTGGAGGCATCCCGCTCGATGTCAACCTCTCTGGGGCCATCGAGCCCTCGGAGATGGGCACCACGGCGGCTAGTGCGCCGGGAAGGATGCTGCGTGCCTGAGAAGCGGGCGCTCGTGGCCGTCTGCCACAACATGCCGTTCGTCTTCACGAAGAGCGCCCAGAGCCTGGTTGAGTTCGGGTGGGGGGATCGGATCCCCTACTGCCGGGAGAAGCTCGGCTTCGAGAACATCCACTTCCGGTGGTTCGGGAGCCTGGCCACGGTGGACGGCCTCCGGAACAAGGCGGCCCGCTCGGCCCTGGAGGGCGGCTACACGCACCTCGTGTTCTTGGACGCTGATATGGTGTGGCCCGAGACGGCCATCTATCAGATCTTGAGCCATGCGGACTCCGGCGACATCGTGGGCGGTCTCTATGTGCTCAAGGGCCCGCCCTACTCGCCCGTGCATCTCCTGGATGGGTTCCGGCAGGACGATCAGGACATGTTTCTGCGGGCCGTCGACTACAAGGACGAGCTGGTCGAGGTCGAGGTGCTGGGGATGGGGCTCACCATCATCCCGGTCCAGGCGTTCCGGGACATTCCGGGCCCGCGGTGGTTCGAGTATCGCTATGGGCCGGACGAGCTACCCACGGTTTCGGAGGACGTGCCCTTCAGCCAGAAAGCCCGCGCGGCGGGCTACAAGCTCTTCATGGACCCCACGATTAGCTGTGGCCATGTGGGCGTCGAGGTTTACGACCAGCGGCACCACCGGCGGTATCAGCAGTCCGTCGAGGCCACGCAGGAGATGGGCGCCCCGGTGACGATCAAGGCGGCGGGCTGATGGCGGCAACAACGCTAGCGGCGATTCTCGACCGATTCCAGGCCGTCTGTGAGGGGGCGAACGTGAACCTCCGAAAGACGACCGACGAATTCAGCTTTGACCGTCAGCCGAATGCGAAGCTTGATACCGTCTATCGGATCGAGGATGCCGGCTTCTCGGAAACGGCGTCGCTGACGAACAACGTTGACGCGCGGGTCGACCTCTTGTCGATCTGGGTGGCGCGGAAGGCCACGCCAGATAGCCAGGCCACGCGGCGGACGGTAGAGGTTGATCTGTTGACGATCGAGCGGCAGGTAGTGGCCGATGGGCCAGATAACAACTATCACGCGTCGAAGACGGCGCGCGAGGTGGAGCGGGTGGGCGACGTGATTATGGGGCGGCTGGAGCTGTCCGTGGATTACGACGTGAGCCTGGCGACGACATGACGAAAACAGACACCGTGCAGGTGACATGGATCGGCCCCACGGGGCACGTGTCGAAGACCCTGGGCGAGTTGGTGCCGGGCCAGACCTATACGGTGCCGGCTGACATGCCCGTGGATGATGCCTTCTGGCAGCGGCAGAAGCCGGCGAAAGCGAAGGCGGAGGAGTAGATGGGCACACACGCACGGCAAGTTAAGACAGGGATCAACATCGCCACATCTGGATCGTGGGGCGTCGGCGCCGCAAGCGCGACGGCCGTCGGGGCGGGAGATGGGCACTATGTCCGGGACGATCTCGGCCTGGTGCTCACGATGCAACAGTCGAGAGACGATTCAGCCAGCCAAAATTTTATTGGCTCGGTGCAGTCGGCCAACGCCGAGGCGGTGAACGTCACGGTCCCGGTCTACATGCACTACAAGGACGCCTGGATGAACGTGCTCTATGCGCTGGCGCTGGGCACGGGCGGGACGTCCCCGGTGCAGCTGGGCGCCACGACGGCCTACTCCAACACTTTTGAACCGTCGACGTCGAAGACGGGGCTCTACGCCACGATCGTGCAGGACAAGGTCGAGGACATCTTCGAGGTGCCGGGGGCGAAGTGCACCGGGTTCACGCTCACGGCGGGCGAGATGGGCCGGATGGAGGGCACGTTCAACTTCATCGGAAATCTGGTGGTCGAGGATTCGACGACGAACACGGCCACCGAGGTCAGTGCGCTCACGTTCCCGGCGCAGGGCCTCCGGGCGTTCATGGATGACGCCGTGGTGCGGATCAACGCCCAGGGCGGCTCCGGGCTAGCATCACCTACGGATGACATCGACGTTTCGGCGATGACGATCACCTTCAGCCAGCCGCTCGATGCGCGCTACGTGGCGGGCCAGACGACGATTATCGAGCCGTGTGAAAACGAGTTTCCGGACATCACGGTGGAACTCGAGGCGGGCCGAAGCGGCACGACGTGGAATGCCTTCTTTGCGGGACACCGGGCCACGACGCCTTACAAGATGGATATCACCTTTACCGGCGCTGCGCTGGCGACAACGAATTACGCCGTGTTGTTCCAGTTCCCGAACGTCATCCTGGAGCCCTACGAGGCCCCGGTGCCGGGTGGGGCGGGGCAGATCATCCCGCGGATGACGGTCCGGGCGTTGTCGACGACGTCGGCGCCCACGGGGATGTCGGGCGTCACTGTGCCGGTCCGGGTGACGACAACCGGCGAGGCCACGGGCAACCCCTTCGCATAGGAGGCGCATGCGTCTACGCACACTGAACGCTGACGGCTCATTTCGGGCGAATGAGGTCGACATCCCGATCCGGGATGAGACTGGCGAGTTGTATGACAAGCCGCCGGTCACGATTCGGGTCAAGATGGTGTCCCGAGAGCGCCAGCGGGAGATCCAGCGGGCGTCGATTAAGACCCACGTCAACAAGCGGACGCGAGGCACCTACCGCGAGGCGGACGACTTCGAGGCGGGCCTGACGCTCTTGACGGAGGCCATCCAGTCGTGGGACGGCATCCTCAACGAAGACGACCAGCCGATCACAGTCACGCCGAAGGCTATCTCTGAGCTGCCGGCGCACGTGGTCACACAGGTGCAGGACGTGATCCTGGATACGGAGGCCGCCGACGACACGGCGGAGAGTTTTCGAGAACCTGCGGAGCTGGTGCGCGTGGTGGGCGAGTGACGGCAAGAACGTCCCGTGTTGCCAGCGGGCCACCGAGGAGGAAGTCGAAGCCGAGCCCGACCGGTATGACTGCGCCTCCTGCGCCCTGGCGCAACGGCTCGGCGAGTTGTGGCCCGAGAACCTGGACGCCTGGGAGGTCTGGGGCCAGATGGCGTCGCCTGTGGCGGTGCAGTTTCAACTCGGGGCCTGGCTCCTCGAAGCCCTGACGCCGGGCTGTGGGGCCGACGAGCGTGTAGATCTCGTGCGGCGCCTCGACATCATCTACGACGCACTGAAGCCAGCCGATGGCGGACAGAACCCTACGCATCAACGTCAAGGTTGACGCCGACCGCGCGGTGAACCAGCTCGGCCGGGTGAACCGTGCCATCGGGGGCACTGGTGCCCGCACGGGTCCGGCGGCCGGCATTGCCGGCAACTCTGCGGCGGCGTCGGCGGGGCTTCTCGCCATTGCCCGGAACGCCGCCGGTGTCGTGGCCGTGGCGGATGTCTTCCGCCGGGTGGTGACTACCGCGGTCTCCATGAACTCGCAGCTTGAAACTTCGACGCTGCAGTTTGAAAGCCTCGGATTTTCAGCTGAGGGTGCCCGCAGCCACGTCGAAAGCCTGTTCACCTTTGCCCAGCGGACGCCGTTTGAGACGCGGCCCATCATCGAAGCCTCACGGCTCATGCAGACGCTCGGCGGGGATTCGCTGAACACCATGCAGAACCTCACGCTTGTGGGGAATGCGGCGGCGGCGAGTTCTCGCGGGATCGAAGAGGTGGCGTTCTGGACCGGCCGGATGGTGGCCACGCTCCAGTCCGGCAGTCCGGCGATCGGGGAGTCGACGGCTCGCCTCCTCGAGATGGGCGTCATCTCGGGCCAGGGCCGCGTCGAGCTTGAGGAACTGGCCAAGTCGGGGGCCTCGACCACGGAGGTCTTCGCGGCGTTCCAGCGTCAGCTTGAAGAGTTCGGGCCGGCGATGGAGAAACAGGCCGAGACGTTCACCGGACTGACGTCGAGCCTCACGGACAACGTCTCGATTCTGATCGGTCAGCTCGGATCGCCGGTCTTCAATGCGTTCAAGGGCGTGATCGCGGCCACGAACGAGGAAGTGAGCACCATCAACACATCGATCGAGGCGGCCACCGAGTTCAACGAACTGCTGTGGGAGGTCATCGAGGGACAGGAGGGCGCCTGGGGCGAACTCGCGCAGGCCGTGTCGATGACGTCGGACGAGTTTGTCGACGCGCGACGCGATGCGCGTTTGCTCGAAGGCCGCATCCGGGACCTGGAACGAGCGGTGGAAGACGACGCCGATGCGCTCCAGCGACGCCTCCTGCCAGCCACGACGAGCGCCGAAGATGCGTTGAAGGCGTTTGAGGAAACCTCGAAGCGGGTTACGCGAGAGACGGAGGAGATGCGTGAGGCTCAGGAGGAAGCCACACGCCAGCAGGAGGTCTTCCGAGAGTCCGTCACGAACCTTGGCACGGTGGCGGACCGCCACATCCGGTCGATCTCGATGTGGGAAGTGCGGCTCGCGCAATTGGAAGCGCGCCATCGGTCGCTTGCGGCCGAGATCGACCGCACCACGGGGAAGGTCAGGCTTCAATCACGGGCCATTGAAGAACTCGACGACATGATGACCCAGCGGATCCAGCCCACGCTGGAAAACCAGAAGGGGATCATGGAGTCGTTTCGAGACGACGCCGTCGGGATCTTCTCGGAGATCTTTGGCAGCGGGGGATCGCTGTCTGGCCTCCTAAATGTCTTCTCGTCTGACGCGGGCGACATCATGGGGCGTCTATTCGGCGGCGCCGGGACGCCGGGATCGCTGGCGAATATGGCCGTTGAAGGGCTTGCGATGCTGGCGGATAGTGTCGTCCCTGGGCTCGGGAATGTCGTGCGTCTCTTTGCGCAGTGGGGTGAACAACTGTGGAACGCGGTGAGTGGCTTTTTTCGCCGGATCTGGGACGGGCTGGTATCGATCGGGCGCGAGTTCGGGAACCTGATCGGGTCCATTCCTGGCTTCGGCGGCCTCACGCCCACGCACGAATCCCCCTTTCCTGGCATTCCCGGTCAAGATCCGGGCGACGAGGGCGCGACGGCCGTCACCGGCCCGATCGTCCCGATGGCGCGTGGCGGGTTTGGCACGGTGACGCGGCCGACGCTCTTCCTGGCGGGTGAGCGTGGGCCGGAGCAGTTCGCCTTTAGTGGAGGCGGGCGGTCGTTCGGCGCCTCGACCGTGCTCAATTTGACGTTTAACGGGTTCACCGGGTCGTTCCGGGATGCGGAGCGCGTGACGGCGATGGTGGAGCGCACCATCAACCGCCAGCTCGGCGATCGGCGTATCGTGGCGGGAGTGGTGTAGATGGCGACGGTGGCGCGCTCGGGGGTGGCGCGCTCGGGCGATACGCGCTCGGGCGATACGACCGCCGCGACGACGACCTTTAACCCCACGTTGTCGATCGTCATCGACGGCACTGACCGCACGATGAATACCGATATCGGCGACCTACAAATCACACTCGGCCTCGACTCCGAGGCGTCTCAGATGAACGTCACCGTCGTTCCGCGTGGGGGCTTCACGCTTGAGCGCGGAAACGAGGTGCGGATCTACCTGGGAGGCGATCAAGTCGGCGTCCCGCTCTTTGCCGGGCACATCTTGACGATCCAAGAGCGGGTGGATCGCCAGGCCGACGACGTGATCTACGAGATCGGAGCGTCGGACTACCGGTGGTTGCTGGATCGTTACAAGCTCGTCTCTGAGTTCTATTGGAATCGGGGCGTCAACTCGATTGTTAACGATCTGCTGGCAAAATATGCGGATCCCAATAGCGGATTCACGGCTGGCTACCTGGACGCCAATCTCGGCACAGTAAACTTCATCGAGCTGGACAACCTGCGAGTGACGGAGTGCCTTGAGAAGCTGGCGCAAACGGTCGATGGGGGGGCGTTCTGGGAAGTCGATGCGGAAAAGCGCGTGTCGATTTACAAGGAGCCAGATGACGAGGGCAATACGATCACGGTGCCGAACACGGGCGGGGCGTGGCGTCAACTGAGTCGCGATCAGGATCTCGAAAGCGTCGTGAATCAGGTGATCTTCATCGGTGGGGGGTCGCGCACGACGGCACGAGTGGAGCAGGGTGCGACCGAGATCCCGGTGGAGGAGACGGGGTGGTATAACCCCTCTGGGGGGAAGATTCGGTGTCCGTGTAACACGGTGGATTACACAGGCCTATCGGTCAATAGCGGCGCCGGAACCATTACCGGGGTGACGAACATGCTGCATGATGTGCCACAGGGCACATCATGCTGGAACCTCTTCGAAGCGAACGATACAACGGCGCAGACAAACCTCGCATCCGATCTCGGCGGCAGTCAGTCCGGCATTGCGACGTATGAGGCGAGCGATCACCGTTTCGGCTATGACCGCACCGAGCAAGCGGCTGAAAGTCTGCTGGACGAGTTGAGCGCGCCCAACACACGGATCCGGTTTCACCAGGTGCCGGATATCGACGCTGACGATGCCACGTTGACGCACATTCGGCCAGGCCGACTCATGACGATTTCGCTCACGTCTCCGGTGACAATGTCTGGATCGTTTCGAATCCGCAGCGTGCGGATGGAACCGCATCATCGGCGAGCCGATGGATCGATCGTCTTCAGGCGGCACATCGATGCGGCCACGAACCGGCGTGTATTCGCAAACACGCTGGCCACGCTCATCGAGGGGAACGGATAGATGGCAGCAACGACAATCAGCCGCAAGGTGTGGTCAGATGGTGCTCTGGGCACGCTTATCGACAATGCAGAAAAAAACGACTTCGTCTATGACCGCGTTGATTCGTTGATTGCCAATGACATTACGTTTGGTGGCTTGGTGAATGCGGAGGGATTGGGCACGCATGGGCTGTCGGCTGGAGGCACGGGCGTCAACCGCCTCCGCGTCGAGAACACGACGGGCGGCACCGGGAACTATGCGGCTGTTGAGCTGGGCAACGACCTCGATACGGACATCGGTCGACTCGAGGCGTATAGCGGGTCGTGGAGTGGCGGCACGGCCACACAGAACGCCAACGCGGTGTCGGTTCGGGCGATGGGCGCCGGAGGGCTCATCCTCTCGGCCGAGGACGCCGCCGGGGATGTGCGGCTTTATGCAAACGGAACCGCAAAGTATGCTACGTGGGACGGCGATAGGCTTCAGCTAACAGGAACCGATACTGGAGCGCGGACGATGTCATCCGTGATCCACGATTCGGTGGTGTATGCGGATGTTGGAAACGCAGCCGATACAAATTGGGCAACCCTCTATTCCTACACGATTCCGGCGAATACGTTCACTGTCGACGGGCAAATGCTCCGACTGACTGTTGCGTTAGTGACCGATGGCAACTCGAAAGACGTTGAAATATATCTCGGGGGCACCGGGGGCACACTGCTCGGGTCGTTGACGAACAACACGACCGTAAAGGACTGTTATGTGGTCTTTCACATCATTCGCACGGGGTCTAATGCACAGCGTTGCATGATTGAATACGCAGACATTCCGTGGACTTCCGCGGTCGGATTTACGGACGCGACAGAGACGGATTCGTCATCGATGGAATTTCTCATTCGTGGAAAATCGGACACGTCAACGGCGAATTCTATCGTGAGAAAATTCGGTTACGCGGAATGGCTCCGGTGAAATGGCTGACCCGACATCGAAGGTGCAGATCGATCTCTTGAAACAGGGCGACGAGGGAGACGAGTCAGGACATCGCGACCACGCGACGACGCGCGAGATCGCGACGATCTGGGCGCTCGTCGAGCAAATCAATAATCTTCGTGCTCTGCACGGGTTGTCGCCGATCACGGTTGAACAGGCGCGTAACGAGGTGGTTCGGTTAACTCGCGTGATCGACAATTTGCCAGTAGGATCATGATGCATCCATCCAGCCATCCTGTTAGCGGGGCACACGATGGCGGAGACTCATGAAGCGGTTGACAGCATCCAAGATCGGAAGCTGGCGCGTGTCGAGGCGCGCCAGGATGCCACAGATCGCACGCTGGAGCGACTGGTGGCGTCCGTAGATCGCCTGGATGCCCGTCTCGATAGCCTCCGCACACCTGGGAGCACGATCGCGGCCTGGGCCGGGCTGGTGCTGATTGCGCTGATGAGCGCTACGGGTTACGTCATCAACCACACGTCAGACGGCCATCCCGAGCGCGTCGAGCAGATCGTGTCCGAAGTGCGAAACGAAAACGAGCGCGCCCGCGCGGACTACGAGGCCCTGCGGGCGATCGTTATGGAGCTGTTGCAGGAGTCCCGGTGACCACCCGCCAGGACACGCCAGGACGCACCGTGAGCGGCGCGAGTCTTGGTCTGGCACTGGGGGTCCTGACCGTCTGGGCGCTCAACCTGACCGGCCTGGACGTCCCCAACGAGCCGGCGATTGCCATCGGCACGGTCTGGACGTTCACCTGTAATCGACTGATCCGCCGCTTCGGATAGATTTTTTTCGGCTCCCTCGTCTTTCTGTCTTGACATATGACTACAGTTAGGGATACGCTGTAGTCATGGTTGGGAGGCAGACGATGAACAGGACAGAGCAGAACGCGATCAACTTGGCCGAGGTTCACACAGCAACCACCCCCGACGACTTAAATCCCGCTTTCGTGTTGCGAGGCGTTGACACTAAGATTTTGGCCGCGGTGATCGCGGGAGAGATTGACCTTAACGAACTCGCTAACAAGGAAATGGCGAATCGCGGGCTGAACGCGCGCGGCGAGTGGGTTGGATTCGACCGCGCCGTTGAGCTACGCGATGCGCGGACGCGGCGGCGGACGCGACGGATGGCCTCCGGCCCGAGGACGACAACCGATCGCCGTGGCGATGCCTGGTAAGAAGGTAGTGAGGGGGGCAGACATGGCAAACGTTTGTGATCAGCAGAATCCGAACACCGGCTACTACTGCACCCGTGACGCGGGGCACGCGGGCTATCACGTGGCCCTGGCCGGTGACAACGTGGTCGACGTGTGGAAGAGCGAACGGCTCATCTCGAGCGCGCGGGTCGAGGGCTGGCTTGGCGAGGTATTCGACGTGTTCGACGGCGGGGCGGTGCGGTTTGTGGCGCACGATCCCCCGAGCGAGACCGGCCCGGAGCGGGTGCTGTTGCGGATGCTGGGCTCGGTAGATGCCGAGTCGGTGTGGCTGCCGGCCTCGGCGTGGATGGCGCTCGTGGAGAGCGGCGCTGCGGTGGAGGGCTGAGATGCGCTATTTGATACTCGCCCTCGTGCTCTCGGCCGGCTGCACGCCGGAGCTGCCGACGAGCCCGAGCCGGATCGCCAACGCGCTCGGGTGCCCCGAGGATCAGGTGGTGCCGGCGCAGCGCACCGGGACACCGGGCCAGTGGTGGGTGTGCGCGGGGAGCCAGCAGATGCCGACGCCGCCGGCGAGGCCGCAATGACGTGGCTGGACGGCGAAGACGGCATCAACGAGCAGGAATGGGAGCGACGCATGACGAGATACCGACGACACGACCCACGGCCGGACCGCTACAACGTGAGCCAGCGGGAGGTGGACGCCAGGACCCAGGCCGATCGGGAATACGAGGAGGCGGAGCTCCGGACCGAGGCCGAGCAGGACGCCGCGCGCCGGGGGCCGAAACCAACCGACGAGGACTACGTCCAGCGTGTCATCGGCGCGGGCGGGAATCCGGCGAACCTGAACGACCCGGACTGGTAAAAGGAGACCATGACAAGAACACGCACCGTCAAGCGCCCGGCGTCTCGGATGGGGCGCCCACCGGGGCCCCTATTCGGGCACCTGGAGCGCACCCTGGAGAAGGGCACAGCGCTCCAGGTGCCCACGGGGACCTACAAGCGGCACCGGGTGATGGCCCGCTACGTCTCACGAGTGGCCCGGAAGCTGGGCGCCCGTGGGCATTGCCAATGGAACGCCGAGGGCCGGCACTCGGTGGCG
>JABAHR010008237.1_pt2 | contig 23373 bp, 19 predicted proteins | sample 7062101 | NCBI WGS metagenome assembly JABAHR01 (sample SAMN14534553, study PRJNA622989) | marine sediment metagenome | biome: marine biome [ENVO:00000428]; feature: marine pelagic biome [ENVO:01000023]; material: deep marine sediment [ENVO:00002113] | place: India: Gulf of Kutch | collected...
GTAGAATGAACCAAGAGACAAAACGCACCACTTCTTCCAGGTTTTGAGCTATTAACAGAAATCCAGCTAATATCCTCACCTTGCACCAGTGCCGCATCAAAATCAAGTGTCAGATCTTTTTCAAAACCCAACATAAGTGAAAAGCAGCCTTTCATTTTTATATCTCTTACTTTTGGAGAGAAATGATGCGAACTTGGTAAGAGGTCTGAAGCTTGCTTGGAAGGGACTGTTGAAATAACCCAATCATATGCACCAAGAATGTTACCTTTATCATTCTCAAGATGCCATTTGTTATAATTCCTTTTTATGGATTGAACATGTACACCAAGATGAACACTCATACCCTGGCTTAAGTATTTGGCAATAGAGTTCATTCCTGGAACACCTACATAATGTGGGTTGTATTCATTCCATTTACGTCTTTGTACAATCTTCCTATTTTCAAATTCTACAAATCGTGCATCCCATCGTTCTATGATACCTTTTTCGATCATAGGAGCAATGAAATCTTTAAATTCATCAGTCTTAACTCTAAAATACTGTGCCCCATGATCAAAAAAATAAGGTTCAGCCCTCCTTGTTGACATTCTACCACTTACGCCCCGAGATTTATCAAATACTGTAACATTAAAATTATCTTTCAATATATTGCCAGCTGTAAGACCTGATAGTCCTGCTCCTATGATTGCAATTTCTTTCATTCCTAAACTCGAAAATTAAATCTATTACTTAAGTATAACAAGAAATTATATATCTGGCTGATTAGATCGTTTGGGAACAGTGATAGCATAACTTCAAGGTCATTGTCCATTCTAGTGTTTTCTGCTCTACTCTATAGGAACTTGAACCTATTTTGGGACATAAATATATACGCATATAAAGAAACTAATCCCAAGGCTTTAATCTATCAATTCATATTTGTTCCAAGTAAGTCTAATTTTATTTATAGATTTTTACTAAAAACCTTTCCAATCAGTCATTAGTATATTAATATATTCCTGATCAAACTATACTTAAATATTTTCGAAATATGCTACACTTAATTTTTAAGTCCAATAAAGGAGGATAGAAGGAAATATATGGAAATTTTATTTATTATTTTATCTGGAATTATTGCAACCTTTATAATGATTTTATTTTTAGAGTTTGTAACCAGAACTAATTTAGCTAATGCTGATATGGTTCGAGCAATTGGAAGTATCATTACTAGAGATTATAATAAAGCCTTGATCCCAGGGCTAATCATACAATTCGCTTTCGGTATTGTATTTAGTTTTATATATTTTGGCATTCTTAGTTACTTTACATCTGTCATTATGATAAATGGAATCCTATTGGGTGGCTTAATGGGGTTTTTTCATGGCATAGTCGTAGGATTTGTGGGTGTAGTGACAATAGCTATACATCATCCTATAAAAGACTTTAAGGAAGCGGGTATTCTTGTAGCTGCAGCACATTTATTTGGGCATGTAGTTTATGGGCTTTCAATAGGAATATTATTTAGTCAAACAGGGATTAGGATATTAGTTTCCAGTTAAAAATACATTCAGATAGGTTATATATTTCACTATAATAATTATTTAGGTTAATTTCCATTGAATCCAGAAAATAAAGAAAAATCATACAAAAACATTACAGTATTAGGTGCCTCTGGTTATGTTGGAGCTCGCCTAGTCCCGGAGCTGATAAAATCTGGTTATAACGTTAGAGCATGCGGAAGATCATTATCAAAATTAAAGAAAAGGCCTTGGAGCAATGACCCAAATGTTGAACTAGTTAAATTCAACGTTTTGGACTATGAGTCACTTAAAAAAGCTTGTGCTCACAGTGAAATCGTCTATTACTTACTTCATTCTATGATGCCTGATGAAAAAGAATTTGCAGAGACTGACAGACAAGCTGCATTAAATATGATCAAAGTAGCTGAGGAACTGGGAACAAAAAGAATCATCTACCTTGGTGGATTGGGTGATAAAGAAAAACTACTAAGCAAGCATTTACTTTCTAGAATAGAAGTGGGAGAAATATTACATTCCGGCAAAGTCCCTACTACAGTTTTGCGTGCCGCTATGATTATTGGTGCAGGAAGCGCCTCATTTGAGATTCTAAGATATCTTGTTGAAAGATTACCCATAATGATAACGCCCAAATGGGTAAGAATATTATCCCAACCAATAGCAATAAGGAATGTATTGAATTACATGATTCGTTGTTTACAAAGTCCGGAAACAGAGGGAAACACCTATGATATAGGTGGACCAGAAATTTTAAGTTATCACGAATTAATAAGAATATATACCGAAGAGGCGAAGTTAAAGAAACGAATAATTTTTCCAGTACCAGTTCTAACTCCAAAATTAAGTTCCTATTGGATACATCTAGTAACTCCGATTCGCGCCTCAATAGCGCAACCTCTTGCAGAAGGTCTTAGTTGTGAAGTTATATGTCAGAATGAAGTTGTCAATGATTTAATACCACAAGACTTGATCGACTGCAGAACCGCAATTAGAATGGCCCTTAATCAATCACAACACAACTTACTAAAAGATGTGGATGAGGAAGAAGAAACAATACCACCGCCGGAATGGACTTACCCTGGAGATGATAAATGGGCTGGGGGCAAAGTATATGAAGATCATAGATATGTATTATTAGAAACTGAACCTGAAAATATCTGGCCCCAACTAGTTCGTATAGGGGGCAAAAATGGCTGGTATTATGCAAATTGGCTCTGGAAACTTAGAGGTCTAATTGATAAGATCATAGGGGGAGTAGGTATGAGAGAAGGCAGATCAGATCCAGAGCACTTAAATAAGGGTGATACAATCGATTTTTGGCGTATTAAAGATGTAACTGCTAATAAAAGATTATTACTAGAGGCGGAAATGAAACTTCCTGGAAAGGCAATTTTGGATTTTTCATTAATAAAGAGGTCGGACTCTACTACAGAATTACACCAAATAGCGAGATTTATTCCAAGAGGGTTAAGTGGTATAGTCTATTGGATATTAGTTACACCTTTGCATCATATTATCTTTAATGGAATGATAAGCAGAATTTCCAAATTAGTTAAAAAACCGGTTTTGCATGGCCCTGAACTAATATTGACTAAAGAGGACTAGAAATGCTCATGTGCGGATTTGAGCAATGCTACATGGTGTATATGATTCAGTAAATGTGCATACCCCTCATTTGGCAGGTGTGTTGGGTATACGTTTTTAGAAGAGGTTTGCTTTGGTTCTTAGTGCTCAAAATTAATTCAATACAAGTTTTAAAAATTCCAAACTAAACTGAGCTTGAGAAAACTATGCAGTACTGCCTCTATAATAGTTTCACTCATCATATGATTCAGTTTACGTAAACGGTACACCTATATACTTAAGTAACCGCGGAAATGGATGCATTACAAAATCAGCTAGAAACTTAGCGTTGCAGCTCCCTCTTTTATTAGCTCGTGGATGGCAGAGGAGCCAATGATAACTACACCTTTTAGAAGGTTCTCCTCGTGAGGTGAATTTGTTAATCATATCACCTATTGGCGGATCTAAAGGATTGAGATGAACTTTATCCGCAGCGCCTTTTCTAACACAGTCAATAGCTGAACTTGCAAGAAATATAGTAACTTCAAGTCCAGAACTTATACCTCCATTGGCAACACTCCAAGCTACAGACATTCTCTCATCTTCCAAACCGCAAGTAATTACAACCACCAATTTTCTTGTATCCTCTGTCATATATTACTCCTTAGTGTTATTTTTCCCATCACTACTCCAATATAATCATATATTATATTAATGCAGGATTTATGCCAGAATTTGAGTCGGCGTAAGGTACTCAAATTACTATTTATTTTACATTTGAAGTGTAATTAACAGATTTAGGTTGTCAGAAAAAGCTACAAATTAAAGAAATTATTTACCTTACCCTAAATGTTAGGTGCTTAGCCCGGCTTATCACATTGTTACTATGGTACAGTCTAAATCGGTCAGCATAAAGTAGCTCCAAGTAACATATGACAAAGTTTCCGCAAACTCGCATACGTATACCCTTGCGGAACTGCGGAAGTAGAATTCTTCCCAACACAATAGGAAAACGATTTTAAGCTTTAATAACGATAATAAATTGCTGTAATAATGTTAGGTGTTCCGCCACATCCAGATAATTATCTTTTACCACAATGGTATTCTGATAAGATGCAAAAGGTATTTGAACTTCCTGTGAGAATTATTGCTCCAATGTTCAACGGAAACTTAAAAAGAGCTGAATATGAGGCAAGGGTTATATGGCGTGGTGTTCATGGTATATGCATTTTGGGTATTACTGACAGGCTTGGTTTAGGTAGTGAAGAAATGCTCAAATCAAAAGTACACTCTTTAATCACGAATTATATTAAGGGACTGAATATTGACTAAGTGATTAGTAGCACTCAAACAGGAAGTGTAAGTAGGCTGAAATGTTTGGTGGGAAATTGTGTACTAGATCAGGGGGGTCCGGAGGAAGATCTGCTCCTGATTGATACATGTGATTCCGCATGCGCTCAATGCGGGGAATTTGTGATGATGAGCTTGCAGCTTGCTTAGCATCGTGTAATTAAAACAGTTTGAATAGATTCTTCACAGAAGATTAGCTTCAACTTATATAGAGAATAAACGTTTACTTATCAGAATCAGTTAGATGTTGTGATTCCAGACAAGTACAATAGCTAAATTATTTCAAACAACTGTATGCTGCTCAATCTCTAGTAGACTTAACTTCATGAACCCAATCACACGAGATACCAGCCTTTTCATGATGCTTGTGTATTGCTTCAGCATTTGGAGCATCCAACACACAATAAATCCTGTTTTCATGCTCGTTGAATAAAATATCATGATGTGTAACTCCAAATTCATCTGCGGGTGCATCCTGAAGTTCTTTTAGCTGTTCTGCAGTAAATGGTTGCATTTCATGAACATCTATAAATTTTGGCATGACTTTCACCCCGTACCACTCTTGGAGCCAACCTGATCAAACTCCAAGAATTGATTTTATTGTATATAATAATAAGCTTACTAATTCTAGAGAAATAAATCAACCTAATATTTCACAATAATCTGTTTGCAACATGCATACTAGCACAAGCACCCGACACTTACCTATTGACAGCTTTCGCAGCAAACCCACCCAAGCGTTGTGTTGCATTCCCAGGTGTCGCCGTTAGTGCATGTCTCACTCCAGACTTGCCAACAGTTGCCGGGATCGTTAGGATCGCACTCTGTCATACTCATAGTAGTCTTACACCCAGGGTCGTTGTGGCAGCCGAAATGCCCCTTTCCACATGGACATCCACTGTCTGCATATTGACAAGCTGAAGAGCAAGCAATTGTAATATGCCAGTGGTGGTCGTGAAATGCACTCCAGTTGGTTACAAGAAAAGACATACCTTTACGATCGAAAAAGAGCTTGCTAAATGGATTTTCGGTTATTGAAACCCAGTCACTGGATCTATGGTCTGTATAGCGTGCGAAAAAATGCCCATCCGGACAATTCACATCAACCTTATGAGTCTTAAGATGGCTAATACCATGACGCTTTGTAACTACGTTCACACAGTCTGGTATGGACTGGTTACATGCTTGTGGAACAGAGTCGGGAACATCAGATGCAACGTCTGGCATGCCTTCGGGAATAGTTGTACGACCTGTGAATCTCTCTACACCGTCAGACTCCTCAAAAGATACATCTGAGCAGCCAAGAAATGTTTGATAAAACCCGTCACGATTTGGGTCTTGATTGAAAAACTTCACAGTTACAGCGTCATCTGTCCAATTAATTACAACTACGTTTACATTGTCATTCTGATCTAGATCTATGTTATGTATTTTGGGTGCCTTATCTGGGCAGTTGAAATGTAGCAGGTGGATTCCATCTCCAGGAATCTCCATTGACTCAGTCTCAACTGACACACAGTTGGGAACTCCGTCACATTCCTCACGGGAAGATAATATTGAATCGTTTGATGATGAGTTATTACAGGCTGAGCTTAATGCAAGAGCCAAGAGAATCGGTAAGATTAGTAAAGTTTTTTTCTCATATTCCCCCATGCTATAGTTGTTATATAAGGCATTATAGATTAAATAATAGAATTCGTCTATCAGGATAGCAATCATTTCGCAATACGTCTACTAGCCTAAACATCTAAAATGATATTCTATTGTTCGATATATATAGATGTGATAATATTTGCGAATCAAAATATGTGGAGGATGACACATGAAAAAAACAAACAGCTTAGATAATTTAATTGAATTAACAAGAAGGGAGCTTCTGCTCTCTTCTTTGTTCCTAAAAATTTAGATCTAAGTAATATGATACTAGTGTAATAATCAGTTCGTAAGACATCCACTAGCCCACGCAAAGATATTCATCCTCAGCATTATATTGTATAATCGTAAGAGTCACAGACAGATTAGGAATAGGTGACATTTGCAACATAAACACTTTTATATCTATTTTTAATATAGATAAGAAGAGCAAATAGTGATAATGGAGAATATTGAAACAGCAGTAGCCCAACATTATCGGACAGAAGATCTTTTGGAACGAATCTACAAGGGACTTGAAGTAGCTGGCAAGGAATTAGAGAGTTTACAGCCACAAGATCTGGCTCCGGTTGACGAATATCATATAGGCGGACGCAAAGCCACTACTCATGCCGTTGACAAATTGTGTTTGAATAAGAATCAACACGTTCTTGATATAGGGTGTGGTATCGGAGGTACAGCACGATACATAGCAGCCAATATAGGATGTAATGTAACCGGTATTGATTTGACACCCGAATATATATCAATTGCCAAAACACTAACTGGTCTGACCGGCCTGGACAATGAGATTAGCTATAAAGCAGCAACTGCTCTTGATATGCCATTTGAAAGTAAGACCTTTGACGCTGCAATCACTATTCATGTTGCAATGAACATTTCCGATAGAGCAGCACTGTATAGTGAAATTGCAAGGGTTATGAAACCCGGTGCGACACTCTGTATATATGATGTAATGAAAAAAAATGATGAGAACTTTTCCTTTCCAGTACCGTGGGCGGAATCTGCCGATACCAGTCACCTGACGTCACCAGAAGATATGCGTATTCTTCTTACTAACGCTGGGTTTGATGTACGAGAAGTGGAAGATCGTACTGATTTTGCTCTCGATTTCTTTAAGCAGAGTCTGGCCACCTTGTCAGAAGGACTACCCCCATTGGGTATTCATCTAATAATTGGATCAAACGCTCTGAAGAAGTTATATAACATGAAGAACAATATTGAGAATGGTTGTATAAGCGTTGTGCAAATGATTGTTGACCGATCTCACTGATCTATAGGATTATAGTAATAGTAATATTGATCACACTAACCCACATTCCCAACTTCTCTGTGCTTTGAATCTTAAAATAATCATATTGTAATTTCAAAAAGCTATTGTGTTAGCATATGAAAACTGCTTGATATCTAGAGTAAAACATTCGGAAAGATATAAATCGATACTATGTCTAATAAGACAACAGATTACAATTAAAGCTATTTCAAGCCAAAATACTATAATTTTTATGACTTCAAAAGACCTAAAGCTGGAGAGAGGGCTTCTGATTTTGAAGCTTATACGCTTGATGGAGATAGAGTGAAACTTTCAGACTTTTTTGGTTCTTGGATCGTTTTAGAGTCAGGCAGCTTCTCATGTCCAATGTATGTAGGAAATATATCCGGCATGAACGCCCTTGACAATGAATTTAAGGATTTACGGTTCCTAGTACTATATGTGAGGGAAGCTCATCCCGGCTCAAGTGTTCCGACTCAGAACTCAATTGAGGAAAAAATAAAACACGCCGCCAGATTGCCCGGTGAAGAAAATGAAAACAGAACTATTCTTGTGGACACAATAGAAGGACATGCTCATAATTTATACGGCTCTTTTCCAGATATGGTTTATATAATTAATCCTGAAGGCACTGTTGTATTTAGAAGCGATTGGAACATACCATCAGAGGTTCGCAAGATGCTTTCTGATGGCAGGGATGAAATTCACAAGCGGGATCACTATGAACCGGGAAAACCATCTATCCCTCTTGCTTTTAGGGTTTTATTACGGGCTAGGCTCAACTCACTTTGGGATTTTACAATAGGGCTTCCGGAGCTTCTCAGCATACATAAGAATGTTGATAAAGCATACGAAGAGCGAACTAGTACTAAAACACAAAAGTAATTACATGCAGTGTTTATTTATCAGATCTAAAGGATCATCAAAACCCAGAGTAATAGCTTTATTAACATCCTCGCATCCAGATTGTTTATCTTCTAGCAAAATTTTGCAATAGCCTCGACCATAATAAGCTTCGGTATATTCTGGGTTAAGCTTAATAGCCATGGTGAAATCAGGCAATGCCGCTTTGTAACCTCTCATAATGCCTTTCGTCTTACCTCTTTTTTCATAAGCTACAGAAAGTTTATTATCTAGCTGGATCGCTTTATCAAAATTTACTATCGCTTCAGGGTAATTCTTCAAGTAATAGTATGTTAGACCTAAATTGAAGTAACCCAAAGCAAAATTCGGAATTAGTTCGATTGATTTCTTGTAATCTTTAAGTGCAGCTTCATAGTTTTTTTGCTTGCTGTACATGTTTCCTCTGTTGTTGTAGACATCACCATATCTGGGATTTATAGATATTGCTTTTGTATAGGCCTCAATAGCACCATTTACGTTACCCATATCACCCATTATGTTTCCACGATTGAAGTATGCTATTGCAAAGTTCGGGTCTAACTTTATTGATTTGTTTACATCAGCAAGAGCCTGTTCCAAATTTCCTTGAATGCTATTTAAGTTTCCAAGGTTATTATATGGCATTGCAAAGTTTGGATCGATTTCAATAGCCTTTAAGTAATCATTTCTTGCACCTTTGTAATCTCCAAGGTCTCTTTTGGCAGTCCCACGGTTGTTATATGCCAGTGCTAACTTTGGATTAATCTCTATAGCTTTATTAAAATCCTCAATAGCAGCTTCTTTATCACCCAAATCATCTTTAATGTTTCCCCGATTGTTGAACGCGTATGCAGAAGTGTCATTAAGCTCAATTGACTTATCATAATCCCGTAATGCACCTCTTAAATCTCCGATTGAGCCCTTTGCGACGCCTCTAGAGTAATAAGCTTCTGAAGAATTTGGGTCTTTTTCTATAGCCTTTGTAAAATCGATTATTGCACCTCTGACATCTCCTGACTCTGCTTTTTTAATACCTTGATCAATATATTGTCTTGCGGATTCCCCAAATGCTGTGAATGGAAATAGAAACAGAACAATAATAATTAATGCGAAATTATATCTCATACACGATGCCCCCTAGATATCAAATGAGTCTTGCTTATAAGAATAATGATTTTTTATCTAACTCCGCAAATAAAATGGAAGTACAAATTTAGACTAGAATGTAGAAAATGCAATAATCAACTAGCTGGATATCTCTGAAAACCTAATTATTGGCAGGAACTCCAACATTACAACCATTCCCTGGGGGATGTTGCCAATATGAGGGTATAGGACCTCAAACTGGTGAGGATATATGTTTTGATATCAACCCAGGACTTATTTGTCCCGTTATTGGTAACGCCGTTGAAGCAGGATTTTCCGAAATCCAATCTTGCAATATGGGTACTGGACTATGTGAATTTGCACCAAGAAATGTACCTACTCTATCTGAATGTGGACTAATTGCGATGGCTGGCGTTCTTGGAATAATTGGTTTTATGATACTTAGAAGAAAGAAAGCAACTGCCTAATAAATAAAAAAGGGAGCTTCGGCTCCCTTTTATTCTGCTTACAACACCCTTACTGTTGAAAGCCTATCCCTCCTATTACTAGTTCTAATAATCAATTTGAGTTGCAAACCCCTATATTTACAACAAAAAAGTAATAATTCGAAAAATAACGCTTGACTTATTAAAAGATGTACTTTATATTGTTTATAAAACTTAAGTAATGCACTTAAATTCATCCTCCATCCTCCTTTAAGAAAGGGGAAGCAAATCACAAGCGACTTGCTTCCCCTCTTCTTTTTTAAGTGATTTTTACCATAGTTACAATCAGTTATAATTATCAGCTAATTATGGATCAGGTACATATAATACTTTTTTATAAGTTTACGGATATAGAGAATCCCGAAGATTTTATACAAGAACAGCTTAATTTCTGCAACAAAGAAGGTCTTCTGGGGAAAATCCTTGTTGCAAAAGAAGGTATAAATGGCTCTTTGTGTGGCTCAAAAAAGCAAATTGAGAAATACAAAGAATACCTAAGTGACCAAGACCAATTCACTGACATTAACTTCAAAGAAGAGATTAGTACTTTCAACCCCTTTAAAAAACTGGTAGTAAAGCAGAAAAAAGAAATTATAAGAATGGATCAGGACTTAGACTTAAGCAAAAAGGGCAAATACATATCCCCCAAGAAGCTAAAGGAATTATATGAGAGCGATGAAGAATTCATAATATTTGATACTAGAAACAATTATGAATCAGATGTGGGTAAGTTCAAGAATGCAATTACTGCAGAAATTGATACATTTCGTGAATTCCCTGAAGCTCTCAAATCGCTTGAAGATATGAAAGATAAGAAAATTATCACCTACTGTACCGGTGGTATTAGATGCGAAAAGGCAACCTCCTATATGATCGAACAAGGTTTTAAAAATGTTTATCAATTAGAAAACGGCATAATCAATTTCTGCCAACAATTCCCCAATACATATTGGGAGGGTAAATGTTTTGTATTTGATCAAAGACTTCTCTCTCATGTCGACCCGGATGCTGAACCTATCACCAAGTGTATCCACTGTAGCAAAGACTGTGATAGATACAAAAACTGCAAGAACCCAACATGCGATGATTTTATAGTTATATGCGAGAGCTGTAGCCAGAAACTTAACGGCTCTTGCTCAGAGAAATGTGTTGAAGAATACAAATCTTATTCATTACGCAAATCCAGACAAAGACAGGGATATAAAAGTAAAGAAAACAGACAGGAGAATTCATAATGAAGACACTATTGTTATTTGCTTTACTATTAATTCCTACTAATATTGCGCTTGCTGAGGAGTGTACAAACTATATGCAGGCTTTCAACAAGCATCAACTTGTTATAAAGGGCATGATGGATATGAATTTTGCAGGCAAAATGAATGGGGATGTTGGAGATGAAATAGGCTCAAGGCTCAAAGAAGCCCAAGGCCCTCTTGATTCTGGAGAATTTAACAAGGCTTGTGAAATTTACGACTCAATAATTGCTGATTATGGATTTGACACATCCTTTGGAGAAGCTCCACCTAGAGAAACAAAGCCATCTTCTGTTGGCTCATCAAGCTCAATCAGTGAAGCTGTAGCAGCCCCTTCTTCCGGAGCAACTGCACCAGAGGGAGAATAGAACTATTTTGTGGAAATAATGTAGTAGTGTTATAGCTGTAATGATATGACAATTGTGGATGGGGAATTTTAATCGTCGCTATCTTGCTCTTTCATTGCTCGAACTATAATTGCAAATACAAAACCCGAGAGAGCCAATGCATAAATTACTGGTCCCAGAACTTCCATAACGAATGCTTTTACCCCCAAAGAAGTTAATATACATATTATGCTATGCTTGAGACTATATGTCTATAGCCCCAAGCATAGATATTTTTTTGAGATAATACTTACTTTTTCTTCTTAGTAGCTTTTTTAGCTGTTGATTTCTTTTGAATAAATTTCTTAAGCTCTTTTTGATCAGACTTAAGAAGCTCAGCAACTCTTGGTGGATTTACTTCAGCAACAATAACGTCACCTACTTCCATGTGAACATCACCGAATATTCCATGCTTCTGCATACCTTTGGTCTGCATTTGATTATCATCAGTTGGGTTCACATAGTGAATTGCTATTGCTTTATATCTGTGTATCAAGAACAGCGATAGAAGCGCATTCAACCTTTTCTGACGATACTCAGTATCAAATGTGTTTTGGTCTCGAACAAAAATCAAGGTTTTGCCTAGTCTATCACTTATAGTTGAGAAAATAACATCGGCTATTTTGCTATTATCACCATCAAACACTGCAAGTTCTAATAGCTCAGATCCAGCAGTATGTGGTCTTAGCTGCACACGGAAGTTATCTTCAAAGTTGTAGTGATCCTTCCAAATCTCAAGCCAATCCTCGAGCAGCCTTGGTGGAACCTCGGTCTCAACAAGATGTTGTACCTGAGTAGATCCTTTCCCCATAGCTTTTGTAGTAGCAGTACGGCCTGAAGATGCAGCCAACGCACCGTCCATTCTAGGTCCACCAACAAGTGATTGCGGTGTCTTATATGGAGAATCAACAAGTCTGAATTTCCTCTGCAATCTAGCAAGTGCCAACATTCCGTCCTGTTTGAGAGCTGTGGAGAATTCTTCCGCTGCAAGCCCGTCAATTTGATGACCACCATAGGTAATAAAGTCGAATACAAATCCTAATTTCCCAATCTCTTTTGGAAATACCCGCATCTCTTCCTCAGTCATACCTGTAGTGTCCCAGTTAAATGAAGGAGAAAGGTTATAAGCAAGCATCTGGTCTGGATATACTTCATGCATAGCTTCTGCAAACTCTCTTGCCTCTTCTAGGTTAGCTGTCTTTGTTTCCATCCAGATCAAATCTGCATATGGAGCAACCGCTAGAGATTTAGCTATTGCATACTCGATTCCACCCTTCACCTGATAATATCCCTCAGGTGTACGAGATAGCTCACAATCCCATGAAGCCTCAATACCCATGGATCTTGCTTTCTCTCTTGCATGATGGAAAGAAACACCTTTAGCAAAATCGTACCACTCTTCTATGGTCATATCTAAGTCTCTGCCCTCTTCAATCTGGAATTCCATTTTCTCCGCAACAGCCTGAGCAAATGTCATAAGGGCTGACTCAGCTTCCCATGTTTCTACAAATTTTGTTGCTGCATTATCAAGTGGCTTTGTAATACTTCTCTCTTTACCATCTTTAAGAGCCTGAATGCTCTCATCAATTATTGCTGTTAGACCTACCTCATCGAACCATGCGTAGGCCTGATCATATTCATCATCTGAGATTTGATATAGTAAGTGACCATTAACATCAGTAATTCCTTTATCGTAGAATCTCTTAAGTATGGAAAGGTAGCAAATTTTATATCCAGGAACATCTGTGTTTGTTGCTCCAAGAATAAACGGATGGTCACGCTCATCTCCTCTTCCATCTAGGAGATTTGCTGCCTCAGCGTCAGTTCTAGCGACAATAATTCCAGGAACCTTCATTATGTCTAGCTGGAACCTTGCAGCAGTTAATCTTTTAATTTGCTCATCTATGGGAACAAGCACCTTACCGCCCTGGTGTCCGCACTTCTTGGTACCGGGTTTTTGGTCTTCAATGTGATATCCAGTAACACCAACTTCAACAAAACGGCGTATCAAGTTCCTTACATGCGCATCACCACCGTGTCCCGTATCGGCATCTGCAATTATGAATGGTCTGTAATCGTATTTTGGTGTAGATCTTCTTTCCTTCTCGGACATTCTTGATCTAAAGAACTTCTGGTTTTTATCAGCTGTAAGTAGCGCTCTAACCAATGTAGCAGCTTCGTCAGGAACCTGGCTTAATGGGTAGCTTGCTAAGTCCGGACCTGGATCCTCGTCCTTAGATCCTTTGGCTGAAGTTGCCCAACCGCCAAGGTAGATGCCTTCGATACCAATTCGTTTCATTGCAACTATCTGGCTAGGAGAATATGGTCCAAAGCTTGTGATCTGCTCCCCTTTTGAGAATAGTTCTCTTAATCTGTCGTAGAATTGTTGAGAATATACCCTGGCAACAGTGTAATCAGTATCGAGTGTGCCTCGTTGCTGTACTACCTGACGTGCGGAGTATAGACGCTTAACCCCTTTAAAACGTGGGCTTGCAAAGTATTGCTTAGTTTCATGAACCTCTCTTTCAAAATCTTCCATTTCGTCCTCCAATGAGGTATCAATTCCTTTTTCTGGTACAAAATCAAGATTCTCTGTAATTCTTGTGCCATCTTTTCTAAATGCATCCATATAAGCTGCAATTCTCTCTTTAGCTGTTTCTAAATTATGATTGTTAAGGTTAATATTCAAAAGATCGATGTACCAAGGTGTTTTTACTTCATCCAACACATACGCTTTAACAATCTCTTTTGCAATCGGTAGCGTTGTTGGTTTTGAATCGTCATGTACATCTTTATCTTTAGCTTTTAATAATTTGTCATATTCTTCTTCAAGAAGTCTATCAAAAAGCTCAACTGTAAAGGTATCACCAGCTTTTACTTTGGTTTCTTTATCATCTTCATTCAATTTTCCACCTTTGTGGAGCCATTCCCAAAGAATACTTAAGCGAATCTCACCGGTTGCCGCATCTTCCATAAGGTAGAGAATATCGTCATTACCAAAGAAGTCTGCAGGTTTAAGCGCCGCTGCCTGAAAACCCTGTCCAAAAGCATTTCCGTACTGAAGTGCTACACTAATTAGGTTGCGAGCGCCCCTGATTGACCTTGGAGCTTCCTCAAGAAGTGTAAGACCTTCAGCATCTTCATCTGTATATGTAAGTGGTGGAAATTTTCTTCCAAGCTGGTTAGCATCACCAACTTTCTCCCAAACTGGTCTAATAATATGTACCATCTTCCAGTGAGCAACCCACTTTCCGCTGGCACCTTCTTTTTGCTCTCTTACAGCCCCAGCAAGTGCTTTTTCCATGCTACTTTCAACACCCTCTTTAGACCCAACGGGGATGTTCGGCTCCATTCCACCCTGCCATAGAGCAAAGTTGCCATTTACATCAGGAGTATTAACCGCTCTTCTTACACGGTCTTCATAATTTCTCATATAACCATAAGTCATGGTTATAGGCTCAATATTAGGATTAACAAAGTATTTATCCCAAGCCATGGCGTCAGAAACACTATTAATGTAATCCCATCTTCCAGTGTTAAATCCGACAAAGTGTCTACCAAGCGCTGCACGAATCTCCATTAACTGGAATGTTTCTTCAAGCTGTTCAATAAGCACGTAACATTTGATAGATCCTGCAGGGATATTCAGATGATCTTCTAGTGCTGATAATAATTCGTTCCAAAAAGCAGCTTCTTCTGCCGTCTGAATTTTTGGTAGATAAAGAACAATTGAAGACCCTTTTTCTTGTAGTTCTCTATAGTTATTAACAACATATAGAACAATATCTACAATTGAAGCAGATAGGGCTAAACCGTTTTCATCGCGGACATGTCTATCATCAAGATGTAGCCCTCTTGCACGAAATATAATAGTTGTGAAATCAAGTTGCTTTTTCCAATCTTTTATTTTTTCTTCACCAAAAAAGTCCTTAGCCCATTTATTGATTTCTACGGCTACTTTCTCAGCTACTTTTAAAAATTGTGGATCTTTTTTAATTGCAAGTTTTAGGTTTCTTTGGTTATCAAGTGACATTGATATGATCTGCCCTAGAGCATCCTCACCATCAAACATCCAACCATCGGCACCTGAAAGGAGAGCATAAGCAACATTACGAATGCTGCTTTCTAGCGGGGAGTTAGGTTTTGCAGCAGGACCTGTGCCTTGTATCCATTGTCTCTGCAAATCATGAGGAATTTCAGATCCGACAAACTTTCCATCCCTAGCATCCTGAACTTTAATATCAGTGCGCGGAATAAAATCATGTGGATCTAAAAATCTTATTCTTTCTTTATTACGGAATCTCTGCGCTCGTCTGGCATATCTCTTTTCCATAAGTAATTTCTGATCCTTATTGAAAACAGATAAAACCTTTAAAGCATCTATCACTTCATCTGTATATATATCGGGGTATTCATTCTCCAGACCATCTCTGATCTGCAAACCTTTATTTGCTGAAATCACTCTTAGCGATTCCTGTGATAAATTCCTTACCGTGCTCATATCACCTACTCTCCTTACTTTGTGTTTTTCACAAATCTAAAAAATAGGTCTATCATTATAATATAAGAAACAGTTAAATCAAATTTCTGTGTGCAAAGGTTTAAAAAAAATTATTTAATGCAATGATCAGTGCATGTTGCAATGATTGCAAGGTATGAAATATATTGTGCAGTGCACAATAAAAATAAGACTAAAACTAGGTTTTTTATATGCTTATCTTATTTTTTATATGCTTATCTTAATCGTTTGGCAACTACTTTTCTGCATGACGTGAGTTTTTGTATATTAGGGTTCAAATTTCACACCTTATTATATAAAATAGAAAGGGCGGAAATAATAAGATATGGAATCTAACTACTTATAAAGGTATGAAACAAAAGAACTTAAAACATCTATCCATATTGACCCTCGGTATTTCGCTTTTTTTACTTGCCTACAATAGTTCTGGCCAAGAAGTAAAGATTATTTACTAAAGATCATATGGAGGAAATAATGGCTGAAAATGTTTGGAGAATATATCTATCCGGTGAAATACACACAGACTGGAGAGAGAGAATAGTCGATAGATCGAGAAATCTACCCGCTGAGTTCTTCTCACCCGTAACTGATCATGAAGCGAGTGATTTATGTGGAGAACAGATACTTGGGGCAGAAGAATTAACTTTCTGGCGTGACCGAAAAGGAGCTGGTATTAATTCTATTAGAACAAATACTTTAATCGAAACCTCGGATATTGTTGTTGTTAGATTTGGACCAAAATATAAACAGTGGAATGCTGCCTATGATGCAGGATATGCTTCTGCTTTAGGCAAACCGATAATTACTCTACATGATGAAGAACATGACCATGCACTCAAGGAAGTAGATGCAGCTGCAAGGGCAACCGCTAGAACCCCTGAGCAAGTTGTTGAGATTCTAAAATATGTAATTCTCAAGTAACTGTTCTATGGCGCATAGAGGCGACAAAGATATAATAGCCAATACTCATAATACAGCCAGGTTCTTCACAGAGAACAGGCACATATCATGGGTATTGCTGTTTGCAGTTCTAGTGTGGGGCGCGTACAGCTGGATGGTTATGCCCAAGAGCAAAGATCCAGAAATCCCTGTACTAGTAGCTGTAGCTATTTGCCCTTGGCCAGGAGCAGATGCAGAGCAAGTTGAGCAACTAATAACAAAACCTATCGAAGAAACAATGGCCAAAAAATCTGAGCTGCATGAACCCGATGCAGGTAATGAGTTTGCAATAAAGTCTATAACCCTACCAGGCTACGCGATAGTGCAAGTGCAGTTGTCTGAAGGTCTCACTACTACAACAGATCAATTTAATGACATTAATCTAAGGCTCGAGCAACTTAACAATCAATTACCTCAAGGTGCTGGTCCAATTAAGTTTAATAGCGGCTTTGGTAACACTGCAGCGAGAATGATCACCATAGCAAGCCCCAAGGAAAGTGATATAGAATTAGAACTAAGAGCTAATAACATAAACTCCGCAATTCAAGATGCCCGAAATTCTTTGCCTCAAATAGATGGAGCTAGGCTCTCGCTGATAGTTGCTCTCCCTACCTCTGTTGACACAGCAGCGCTAAATAGTGTTATGGAACTGCTGACTATAAACATGCTGGAAGCTGGAGTCGCGACTCAAATACATCCATTAAAGGGGTCTTCTTTCATTGGTCTCGATCTCTCTTCTTTGGTAAACGAGGTAGAGCTTACAAAATACATTTCAGCTTTTTCGAAGCAAAAACTGGGTATATCTAGCTTCCATATTGATGCATGGGACCCAATTCTTGTTTCAGATACAAAAGATACTAAAAATAAGCTAAAAGAAGTTGATGGGGATAAATATAGTTATAGAGATTTAGAGAATATATCTGAACTCATTGCTGAGACTTACCAAACCCTCCCACAAGTTTCTATAATTGAGCGCTCAGGCACACTGGATCAAAGAATATATTTAGACTATTCTCAAGATGTTTTTGCCTCTTATGGAATTACCCCTGTAAAGATAAAAGATGCTCTGAGCAGCCGAAATATTACTACACCCGGTGGTGAGGTGGAAATTGATGGAATGGAGGTAATTGTATATCCATCTGGAGCTTTCAACTCTGTGGAGGAGATAGCAGGTGTGGTAGTTTCCAAAACTCAGTACGGTACACCAGTATATCTAAGAGATCTAGGTGAGATTGTACGGGGATATGAGAGCCCGCCAGTTTGCTGAATTACTACAAATGGCAGGACGAATCTGGACAATGGCAAAGAAGCCGCGCTATAACACTTGCAGTTCAAATGCGTTCAGGAGACCAGATCGGCAAGTTTGGAGAAGCACTTGATCAGGCCGACATAATAATAGAACCACTTTTACCATCGGATCTAATAATTGTTAGCACATCAGACCAGCCGCAGCAGGTAAGAGACAATCTTGAGCTATTTATGAAGGCTCTTGTTGAAGCTGTAATTCTTGTTGTGTTTGTGGCCTTCATAGGTTTTAGGGAGTGGCGCTCGGCAGCACTTTTGGCAATATCAATTCCACTTACTCTTGCTATGACTTTTGGTTTTGCTAATTTGCTAGGGATCGATATCCACCAAGTATCCATAGCATCCTTAATTATTGCGCTTGGCCTTTTAGTGGATGATCCAGTTGTGGCAGATGATGCGATAAAGAGCAATCTCGCTCTTGGCCATCCGCCAATAATATCCGCATGGCTAGGCCCTACAAAGCTTGCTACAGCAATAATGTTTGCAACTGCAACTAACGTTATCGCGTATTTGCCATTCCTGCTAGTAACGGGCACAACTGGGCAGTTTATTTACAGCCTGCCCATCGTCATGGCATGTGCGCTAATAGCATCCCGAATCGTTTCAATGACTTTTGTTCCTCTACTTGGCTATTACTTGCTTAGGCCCAGGAAAAAAGAACTCACTCTCGAGGAAAAAAGGACTCAGGGGTTCACTGGGTTTTACTACCGCATTGCTAAATGGTCTATAGATAACAGGAAGAAAGCGTTTGGTATGTCTTTGGTATTCTTTGTAATAGGAATACTGATTGCTTCAAACATAAAGACATCTTTCTTCCCACTTGATGTTCAACACCTATCTTATGTTGATGTGTGGATGCCGAATGAGGCTGCTCTGTCATCTACAAATGAGACAGTGATAAAAACAGGAAATGTAATTAGAGACGTAGCAGAGCAATATGCAAGAGAAAATAAAGTTGATAACCCACTTGTATCTATCGCCTCCTTTATTGGAGGAGGTAGTCCAAGGTTTTGGAGTACTGTTGCTCCGGAGCAACAGCAAAGAAACTATGCGCAGATGATTTTAAGAGTAAATGAAAGAAAAGATACACCGAAGTTAGCTCCACTATTCCAAAAAGCCATTTCAGACCAAATCCCCGGAGCACATATTGAAGTTAGGCAAATACAATTAAATGCCGTTGACTACCCAGTTCAAATACACCTGATGGGAAGAACAGATATTAACTCCGACTTGCAAACTGAACAGCAAAATATAGACACACTAAGGGCTCTTGCTGACGAACTTATGACTATACTGAGGGAGATACCAGAAACTCAAATAGTAAGGGATGACTGGTTTGAAGATAGCTTTGTTATTAGTCTCGACGTTAATCCAGATCGTGCAAAACTTTCAGGAGTTTCAAATCAGGATATAGCTATCTCATCACTCACTGCGCTTAGCGGATATGAATTCACTACATACAAAGAAGGAGACAAGAACATACCGGTAATGGCGAGGCTTCGTATAAATGAAAGGGCTGAGCTTGCGGATCTAAAGAGCATGTACATTTATGGATTAGCAAATGATGTAAAAATACCTATATCTCAAGTTGCGGACTTAAATCATTCTATGGAAACCTCTAGAATCGTAAGACGAAATCACTTCCGCACTATGACTGTAATTGCATTCCCTGAACCTGGACAGCTTCCATCTACAATTCTTAAAAAAGCTAATAAGAAAATTGAAGCATTTATAGAAAATTTACCTCCAGGATATGAACTCGTGTGGGGTGGGGAGAAAGCAAAATCACAACGAGGAAACCGAAACCTTTCCATGGTTTTATTAATATCCGTACTTGGCATATTCTTGTCACTACTAATTCAGTTTAGGAATGCAGTTAAACCGCTTCTAGTTTTTGCGGCAGTTCCATATGGTATTGTCGGATCTTTAATAGCGCTTGCTATAATGGGCCAGCCATTTGGATTTATGGCTTTTCTTGGAATGATAGCTCTTGTGGGAGTAATCGTTAGCCATGTTATTGTTCTCTTTGATTATGTGGAAGAGATGCACAAAAAAGGTGAGCCATTTAAAGATTCTCTTCTCGATGCTGGAGTTCAGCGATTGCGCCCAATTCTAATTACCGTTGGTGCAACCATTCTTGCTCTATTCCCACTTGCCATGGATGGAGGTCCTCTTTGGCAACCTCTTTGTTATGCTCAAATAGGCGGTCTTGCTCTGGCCACAGCAATAGAGTTAATACTCGTACCAGTATTCTACGCCTTCTTTGTCCTAGATCTTAAGATTGTGAAATGGGATGGACAGCTGGACTAGCCTATCTCTTCTTTCAGACACTTGACCATATCTTCAACTGCTTTCTTACCATCTCCAAAAAACATAAGAGAATTATCAAGAGCAAAAAGAGGATTAGGAATACCCGCAAATCCTGGGCTTAAGCTACGCTTAATAACGATTACTGTCTTTGAATAGTCCACATCCAAAATTGGCATTCCAGCAATTGGACTATCGGGATCGGTTCTAGCAACCGGGTTAACAACGTCGTTTGCACCAATAATGATTGTTACATCAATCTGTTTAAAGTTAGGATTGATCTCATCCATATCCTTGAGTCTTTCATATGGGATATCTGCCTCAGCTAAGAGAACATTCATATGCCCCGGCATACGTCCTGCAACTGGATGAACACCAAATTCAACTACAGTTCCGTGGCCCTCAAGGAGATCAAATAGCTCTCTAACTGCATGTTGAGCTTGAGCTACTGCCATACCGTATCCTGGTACCACGCAAACTCTTTTTGCTCCTTCAAGAAGCATAGCAACCTCTTCTGCAGATGTAGATTTCACCTTTCCACCGTAAACTTCGTCTGCAGAAGGACCACCTTCCGTAACCGTAAAAGTTCCAAACAAAACATTCGCAAGCGATCTATTCATCGCCTTACACATAATAATTGTCAATATTATTCCTGAGGCTCCAACCAGGGTTCCAGCAACGATAAGAACACTGTTGAAAAGTACAAATCCTGCAGCTGCTGCTGCTAATCCTGAGAAAGAGTTAAGAAGTGCTACCACAACCGGCATATCTGCGCCGCCAATAGGTATAACAAAAAGTATTCCTAGAACTGATGCTACAATTACCATTATCCAGTATGGTGTAGACGCATCTGGATAAACAACCATAAGATAGGCAAAGACTAGACAAACGATTGCAAGAATAATTTTTACTGCCTGATCAAACGGATATCTAACAGCACCATCGTTCACCTTTCCCTGCAGTTTACCAAAGGCAACTAAACTTCCCCAGAATGTTACAGCACCAATAAATCCTGAAGCAAATGTTGAGATTGAAAACTGAGCATTTAGTGCTATTGCACCTGCTGTTCCTTGTAGATCTGCAATTTCATACAATGCAGCCCCCGCAACAAGGATAGAGGCTAATCCGCCAAAACCATTGAACAGAGCAACCAGCTCGGGCATAGCGGTCATTTTAATCTTAATTGCAAGTACAGCGCCAATGGCTCCACCTATTATTATTCCGGCAATTATGTATTCATAGCCAATAATGTTTTGATCAAGAAGAGTAATAACGATAGCAAGAAGCATACCTAGGGCACCTAAGAAGTTACCTCTAACGGCAGTCCTAGGATGTGATAGACCTTTTAGTCCAAATATGAATAAGCTAGCAGCTATTAAATATGCAATATTTACAAGACCGGAAGACATATGTTAATCCTTCCTCCTGAACATTTCTAACATTCTATTTGTCACCATGAATCCACCTACAACGTTAATAGTTGCAAGTATTACTGCAAGCGTTCCAAGGATAATTGTAAGCAAACTATGCTGAGCACCTGCAGATAGGATTGCACCAATCAGGATAATTCCAGAAATAGCATTTGAGCCTGACATTAAAGGAGTATGTAGTGTTGGGGGTACTTTGGATATTACTTCAAAGCCTATAAACGCGGCTAGAACAAATATTGTAAAAACCATTGCAAAGCTATCCATTATCATAAACCTCCTTTATTAAACTCTTACAACCTCAAAGCTTCTTTAACTCTATCGTTTACAACATTCCCACCGTCGGTAACAAGGGACTCTTTTAATATTTCGTCTTCTAAATCAATATTCAACTCTTCATCTTTAACCATCAAGAGAAGAAGATTAGCTATATTTTTTGCATACATTTGACTTGCATGATACGGTATACTGGAAGGAACATTTACAGGCCCTATAACACTAACTCCATCAACTTCAATAGTTTCTCCTGCTTTGGTTGCCTCACAGTTTCCACCACTCTCAGCTGCGAGATCCACTATCACAGATCCAGGTTTCATGCCTGAAAGCATTTCTTGTGTTATTAAAATAGGGGCTTTTTTGCCAGGAATAGCCGCAGTTGTTATTACTGCATCATTCTCAGCAACAACTTTTGCCATTAGCTCACGCTGCTTTTTGTAGAATTCCTCATCCATAGCTTTTGCGTATCCGCCTTTGTCTTCAGCTTCTTCCGTATCTAATTCAAGTTCAACAAATTTGGCTCCCAAACTCTGTACTTGTTCTTTTACTGCAGGACGAATGTCATAAGCTGAAACTATAGCTCCAAGACGGTTAGCAGTAGCAATTGCCTGAAGCCCAGCAACACCAGCTCCGATAACTAAAACTCTTGCAGGTGTAATTGTTCCAGCTGCTGTCATCATCATTGGAAATATTCTAGGCATAGAATCAGCTGCAATCAGTACAGCCTTGTAGCCAGCCAAGTTAGCTTGTGAGGAAAGAACGTCCATGGCCTGAGCACGAGTTATTCTAGGAACAAGCTCTAGAGCAAAAGATTTAACTTTGCTTGAAGCTAGAGCTTTTACAGCACCAACGTTTGACAGTGCATCGATAAGTCCTATTACAATCTGTGCTTCTTTAAGTGCTTTTAAGTCTTCGGCATCTGAGTCGGGATTAGTACCCACCGCTCTGATCTGTAAAATTACGTCTGCTTTTTCAAAAACTTCAGAGCGACTAGAGATCACAGCACCTTGGTCTTCAAATAATTTATCAGGGAAACCAGCATCAACTCCAGCTCCGGATTCAACATGTACTATGAACCCAGCTTTCTGAAGTGATGGAACAGTCGCAGGAACTATCGCTACTCGACTTTCA
>JABAHR010005021.1_pt4 | contig 23297 bp, 20 predicted proteins | sample 7062101 | NCBI WGS metagenome assembly JABAHR01 (sample SAMN14534553, study PRJNA622989) | marine sediment metagenome | biome: marine biome [ENVO:00000428]; feature: marine pelagic biome [ENVO:01000023]; material: deep marine sediment [ENVO:00002113] | place: India: Gulf of Kutch | collected...
ATCCTCCAGGCTGGAAGCGAGGTCCGCGGCCACCGCCTCGGCGGCCTGCGCCTCGATGGCGTCAGACTCCTCGATCAGGGTGCACACCCAGTACGCCTGGCGGCCCTCGGTGCAGGCGCCGGCAACCCGCTGCACAACCTCGCCGCGCCGCTCGTTGGACACGGCGACCGTGGTGACCGGCTTGCGGCCGGCCGGTAGTTCGTCCAGTACGGACACCTCCAGTCCGGCATAGGCGGTCATGGCCAGCGTCCTGGGGATGGGTGTGGCCGTCATGATCAACTGGTGTGCCTGTTCGCGGCCGGACTCGCCTTTTTGCATCAGGGCCATGCGCTGGTGCACGCCGAAACGGTGCTGCTCGTCCACGATCACCAGGCCGAGACTGGCGAAATCCACCCCTTCCTGCATCAGGGCGTGCGTGCCGATGACCACCCGGGCCTCGCCGGCAATCGCATCCAGCGCGGCCGCCCGCGCCCTGCCCGTCACCTTGCTGCTCAGCCAGACCGGTTCGATACCCAGCGGGCGGAGCCAGTCGCCCAGGACCCTCAGGTGCTGCTCAGCCAGCAACTCGGTGGGAGCCACGACGGCGACCTGGTGACCGTTACCCACGGCGCGCAACGCGGCAAGCGCCGCTACCACGGTCTTGCCCGATCCCACGTCTCCGTGCAACAGGCGCAGCATCGGGTGTGGTTGGCCCATGTCGGCAAGGATCTCTCCGGTCACCCGGCGTTGCGCGGCGGTCAGTTCGAAGGGCAGGGCTTCCAGCAGGCGGGCCTCGTCCACGGACTCCTCCGACATCACGGGGGCCTCGCGCGCCTTTTGCCTGCGGTGCAGGCGCTGCACGCTGACGTTGTGCGCCAGCAGTTCTTCCATGGCCAGGCGGTGTTGCGCCGGGTGGTCGCGTTGCACCAGCGCTTCGACGTCCGCGTCGGGGGGCGGGCGGTGAATGAAGCCCACCGCGTCGGCCAGGGCGGGCAACCTCAGGTTGCGGGTCATGGTCTCGGGCAGCAATTCCTCGAGTTGCAGCGACCCGGAATGCAAGGCCTCGAGCGCCTGGTCCGTCAGGCGGATCCAGGTGTGCTGACCGATACCTTCGGCCGTCGGGTAGATCGGCGTCAGCCGGTCCGCCACGGGCGGCTCCCGGCCGGGGGCGAGACGCTGGTAGCTGGGGTGCACCATCTCCAGTCCCTGGTAGCCGGCGCGCACCTCGCCGAAACAGCGGACTTTCGTGCCGCGGGCGAACTGTTGTTTCTGGTGCGCCCGGAAATGGAAGAAACGCAGCGTGATCCGGCCGGTGCCGTCGGACAACACCACCATGAGCATGGACCGCCGCGCACGGACGATCGCCGAGTGCTCGACCCGGCCCTCGACCAGCACGCGGGTGCCCGGCGTCAATGCGCCGATGGCGTGCAGTTGGGTGCGGTCCTCGTAGCGCAGGGGCAGGTGAAACAGCAGGTCGGAGACCTCGTGGATGCCCATGTCACCCAGACGCTTTTCCATCTGCGGGCCGATGCCGCGCAGGTCGGTCAGCTTGTCCGGTCGGGGCGGGCTCACTGCCTGTTCGGACCGTGGTGTCAGGTCGGGCCCGGGTCAGAGACCCAGGATGGCGTCCATCTCGACTTCCGCACCTTTCGGCAGGGCGGCGACCCCGATGGCTGCCCGGGCGGGGTAGGGTTCGGTGAAGTATTCGCCCATGATGGCGTTGACCTGGGGGAAGTTTGCCATGTCGGTCAGGAATACGGTGAGCTTGAGGATGTCGTTCAGTGATCCCCCCGCCGCTTCGCAGACCGCGTACAGGTTGTCGAACACCCTCCGTACCTGCGATTCGAACCCGCCGTCGACCAGTTCCATGGTTTCGGGATCCAGGGGAATCTGGCCGGATAGGAACACCAGGTTGCCACTGCGCACCGCCTGGGAATAGGTGCCGATCGCGGCCGGGGCGCTGGCCGTGTGGATGGTTTGCTTACTCATGGCTATCCTCCTGGAATTCCGGCCCGGGGTGCCGGCGATTCACGCGTTGATCCGGCTGACCCTGATCACGTTGCGGTTGCGCCTCAGGCGGCGCATGACCCGGGCCATGTGGTCGCGATCCAGCACGCTGATGGTGAACAGCAGGGTGGCGGTTTCCGGGTTGGTCTCGGGCTGCTCCACTTTCTCGATGTTGCTGCCGGCCTCCGAGATGCTGGTGGAAACGTTGGCCAGCACGCCTGGGAGGTTCTTGGTCAGGATGCGCAGCGCGACCTTGAACCTGCTGTGCGTGATCGGCGCCCAGGCCACGTGGAGGCAGCGGTCGGGGTGCTTGCGGAATTCCCGCGCATTGCGGCAGTTGACGCGGTGCACGACCACGCCCTTGCCGGCCGAGACGTAACCCATGATGCGGTCACCCGGCACCGGGTGGCAGCAGGCGCCGAAATCCACCACGCTGCCCTCCGAGCCCGCGATGGAAAGCGCTTCGACCTGCTCGGCGCCCACCGGGTGGGGGCCCGATTCGGGCGCGAGCTTGGCGGCGACCACGTTCGACAGCAGGTTGCCCATGGCCAGCGCGGTCAGCAGATCCTCCTGGCGTTCGAAGTTGTTGTCCTTGAGGAACTGCTCCAGTTGCTTCGGCGGAACGGTTTCGACACTGCTGCCGCGTGCGTTCAGCGCCTTTTCCAGCATGCGCAGGCCCAGCGCTACGGTATCCGCCTGTTCCAGGCTCTTGATGTAGTAACGGATGGCGGTGCGCGCCTTGGCCGTGCCCACGAATTCCAGCCAGTCCGGGGCCGGATGCGCATCCGGGTCGGTGATGATCTTGACCGTCTGTCCGTTTTCCAGCCGGGTGGAGAGTGGCACGCTGGCGTTGTCCACGATGGCCGCCTTCGTGTGGTTGCCCACGTCGGTGTGAATGGCATATGCGAAATCCAGCGCAGTGGCGTTGCGGCGCAGATCGATGATCTTGCCCTTGGGCGTGAAAACGAAGATCTCGTCCGGGAAGAGGTCCGACTTGGCGCCGTCGAGAAACTCCAGCGAATCCCCCGTGTGCCGCTGCACCTCCACGAGTTGCATCAGCCATTCGCGTGCACGCACCTCGGCGGAGCCGGTGGTGCTTTCGCCGGTCTTGTACTGCCAGTGGGCCGCCGCGCCTTTCTCGGCCATCACGTCCATCTCCTCCGTGCGAATCTGGATTTCCACCGGCAGGCCGTAGGGGCTGTTCAGGACCGTGTGCAGCGACTGGTAGCCGTTGGCCTTGGGCAGGGCGATGTAATCCTTGAAGCGCCCGGGCTTGGGCTGGTAAAGGGCGTGCACCGTGCCAAGCGCCATGTAGCAGTGCGGTTCGGAGTGCGTGACGATGCGGAAGGCGTAGACGTCGGTGACTTCCTCGAACGAAAGGTCCTTGGCCAGCATTTTCTTGTAAATGCTGTAGGGCGTCTTTTCGCGGCCGATGATGTGGCAGGGCACCCCGGCCTCGTTCATCTTTTTCTTGAGCGTCTTCTTGATGTTCTCGATCACCTCGCGGCGGTTGCCGGTCGTGGTGCTGATGTGCTCGGCAATCGTGCGGTGCCGCCAGGGGTAGAGGTTTTCGAAGCCCAGTTCCTCGAGCTCGGACTTGATGGTGTTCATGCCCAGCCGGTCGGCGATGGGCGCGTAGATGTCCAGTGTTTCGCGGGCGATGCGACGTCTCGAGCCGGAGTCCATGGAACCCAGCGTGCGCATGTTGTGCAGCCGGTCGGCCAGCTTGATGAAGATCACCCGCAGGTCCCGCGACATCGCCAGCATCAGCTTGCGGAAGCTCTCCGCATCGGCCTGGTGCCGCGTGCGGAACTTCATCTTGTCCAGCTTGGTGACGCCGTCCACCAGCTCGGCGATCTCATCGCCGAACTGCTTTTCGATCTCCGGCTTGGTCAGGGGCGTGTCTTCGAGCGTGTCGTGCAGGATGGCGGCGGCCACGCTCTGGTTGTCCATGCGCATGCCGGCCATGATGCTGGCCACGGCCACCGGGTGCAGGATGTAGGGTTCGCCGGTCTTGCGGGTCTGGCCCTCGTGTGCCCGGGCGCCGGTTTCGAAGGCGCGGAGGATGACGGCGACCTTGTCCGGCTCGAGGTAGGTGTTGAGCAGATCTCTCAGTTCGAGGACCGGCCCGGGTAAGCTCGGGGTCGCCAGCATGCGGTGTCCGTCAGGGTTCCAGGTCTTCCTCCAGGTCAGTGTCGAAAACTTCCGCGGCCTCGATTTCGGCCTGCAGCACGTCGACCCGTTCCGAGTCGATGTGTCCGTCCGCGATCTCGCGCAGTGCGATCACGGTCGGCTTGTCGTTTTCTTCCGGGATCATCGGTTCCGACCCGTTGCCGATCTGGCGCGCGCGCTTGGTCGCGGTCAGCACCAGCTCGAAGCGGTTTTCGATGTTTTCCAGGCAATCTTCTACGGTAATCCGTGCCATGGGTTAAATCCTGTTCAGATATTGGCGAAACCGCTCATTTTAACGATTTGCCAACAGCTCCGCCAGTAAGGAATCGTGTTGTTTTTCCTGGTATGCGACCGCCAGGCGCAGGCTCCTGAAGACGGCCTCGAGGTCTGCCAGCGCCGTGTCGAAATCGTCGTTTACGACCACGAAATCGAACTCGTGCCAGTGCGAAATTTCGGACTGGGCGTCACGCATGCGCCGCTCGATGGTGGAATCGCTGTCCGTGGCGCGCCGGGACAGCCTCTGCCGAAGCACCTCCAGCGAGGGCGGGACGATGAAGATCGAGCGGGTTTCGGGCCTCGCGGCCCGCACCTGGCGGGCGCCCTGCCAGTCGATTTCGAGTATGACATCCAGCCCCTGCTCCAGTTGCCGCTCCACCTCGCCGGCATGGGTGCCGTAATGGTTGTCGAATACCGTGGCGTGCTCCAGGAATGCTCCCTCGTCCACGAGACGCAGGAAAGACTCCCGGTCGGTGAAGTGGTACCAGTCGCCGTCGTTTTCGCCGGGACGCGGTTGCCGTGTCGTGTGCGAAATGGACAGGACCAGACCCGGATCCCTCTCCAGCAGCGCGTTGACGAGGCTGGATTTGCCGCCGCCCGACGGGGCGGCGACGATGACCAGGTTGCCTCGCCGGCCGGTCGCCGGGGCGGTGACGCGCTCATTCGACATTCTGTACCTGCTCCCGCATCTGTTCGATCAGCACCTTCAGTTCGACCGCGGCCTGCGACGTGCGCTGGTCCACTGACTTGGAACTCAGGGTGTTCGATTCCCGGTTGAATTCCTGCATGAGGAAATCCAGGCGACGCCCGACCGGCTCATCGAGTTCCAGGGCCCTGCGCGTTTCCCCGACGTGGGCGTCGAGGCGGTCCAGTTCCTCGTCCACGTCGATCTTCTGGGCCAGGAACGATACTTCCTGTTCCAGCCGGCCCGGGTCCAGCGGTTGTTGCAGGTCCCCGATGCGCTCGATCATCCTGTCCCTCAGGCCCGTGCGGATTTCCGGCAGCCATTCCCGGATCCTGCCCGTCCACTCCTCTACGCCCTCGAGGCGCTCACGAACCGCGGCGGCCAGGTTCTCGCCCTCGCGGGCGCGGCCCGCCTGGAGGTCGCGGGCGCCTTCCTCGAGCAGCGCCAGTGCGGCCTCGTGCAGCGGCGCGGGATCGGGCAACTGTTCCTCGACCGCGCCGGGCCAGCGCAGCAGGCTGGTCAGGCCGGGCTCCCGCTTGGCGCCGGCCATGCGGCTGAACTCCTCGTGCAGTTCCAGGAGCCGGGCGGCCATGTCCCGGTTCAGGCTGATCTGGCTGCTCGCGGCCGACGCGGATTCCTGGTAGCGCAGCGTTGCATCGATCTTGCCGCGGCTGACGTACCGGCCCAGCAGTTCACGGAATGCCGGTTCCAGGACCCGGAATTCCTCGGGCAGTCGGAGGCTGAATTCGAGGAAGCGATGGTTGACCGAGCGCATCTCCCAGCTCAGCCTGCCGAACTCGAATTGGCCTTCAACGCGGGCGAAACCCGTCATGCTCCGAATCATGTCTGTTTCCGATTGGCCGGCAGTGGCACAATGGTAACGGCTCGCAGGTCCGACGAGAAGATACCTTGCACGTGCGGCGCCGTGGATTCCGCGGCGCGCGGACCGGCGGGCGGCATTTACATGAACGGTGCGAACGGCAGGTGACGGTATGAGACCCAGCGGCAGGCAGCCGGACGAATTACGCGAAGTCCACATCGAAAGAAACCATACGTGCCACGCGGAGGGCTCGGTCCTGATCGCGTGCGGCAATACCCGGGTCCTGTGCACCGCCTCGGTGGAAGACCGCCAGCCTCCATTCCTGCGCAACACCGCGGAAGGCTGGGTCACGGCCGAGTACGGAATGCTGCCGCGCTCGACGGGATCGCGCATGCGCAGGGAGGCCTCCGCCGGGCGTCAGGGCGGTCGTACCCTGGAGATCCAGCGCCTGATCGGACGCTCCCTGCGCGCGGTCGTCAATCGCGCGGCGCTGGGCGAGCGCACGATCACGCTCGACTGCGACGTGCTGCAGGCCGACGGCGGCACCCGGACCGCCGCGATCACCGGGGCTTATGTGGCGCTGGTGGACGCCTGCCGTTGGCTGCGCTCGCGCGGAGCGATCGAAAAGGATCCCATTCACGGCCAGATCGCGGCCGTGTCCGTCGGCATCTTCGGCCACACCCCCATCCTGGACCTCGATTATGCGGAGGACTCGGAAGCCGAGACCGACATGAATGTCGTGATGAACGACGGCGGCGCCTTCATCGAGATTCAGGGCACCGCTGAAGGCCACGCATTTCGACGCGCCGAACTCGACACGATGCTGACCCTGGCTGAAAAGGGTGTGGCGGAACTGCTGGAGGCGCAGCGCGCAGCCCTGGCGGGCTGAGCGGCAACCGCCGTGCCGGCGCGACGGGGCAACCGGCTGGTCCTGGCCAGCGGCAATGCCGGCAAACTGCGGGAGCTTTCCGCGATGCTGGCGCCGCTCGGCCTGAACCTGGCGCCGCAGTCCGACTGGCAGGTCCGGGAGGCGGTGGAAGACGCGCCCACGTTCATAGAGAACGCCCTGATCAAGGCGCGCCATGCGGCGCGCCACACCGGGTTGCCGGCCATCGCCGACGATTCGGGCCTCGTAGTGCCGGCGCTCGGCGGCGCACCCGGCATCTTTTCCGCCCGCTTTGCCGGCCCGGGCGCCGGCGATGAAGCCAACAACCGCAAGCTGCTGGACGACATGAAGCACCTGACGGGCGAGGTGCGCGCGGCTTACTTCCAGTGCACCATGGTGCTCGTCAGGCGCCCGGATGACCCGGTGCCCCTGGTCGCCAGCGACAACTGGTGGGGTGAAATCGCCGATGCCCCCAGGGGCGAGGGCGGCTTCGGTTACGATCCGCTGTTCTGGCTGCCGGACCGGCGGTGCACCTCGGCGGAACTGCCGCCCGGGATCAAGAACCGGATCAGCCACCGCGGCCAGGCCATGCGGCACATGATCGAACTCCTGCGCCGCAACGATGATTTCACCTGCTGAAGACCTGCCGTTGCCGCCGCTGGGCCTGTACGTGCACCTGCCCTGGTGCGTGAACAAGTGCCCGTACTGCGATTTCAATTCCCACGAATTGCGCGGTGAACTCCCCGCGGACAAATACCTGGCTGCACTGCTCGAAGACCTGGAGCAGGACCAGCAACTGGCGGCCGGCCGGCCGGTCTCGAGCGTGTATTTCGGCGGGGGCACACCCAGCCTGTTCCGGGCCGCGCATATCGCGGCGCTGCTGGCCGGATTCCGGGCGTGCCTGGACCTGGCGCCCGGAGCCGAAATCAGCCTGGAAGCCAATCCCGGCACGGTAGAACACGACAGTTTCGAGGCCTACGCGGAGGCCGGGATCAACCGCCTGTCGCTGGGGGTGCAGAGTTTCGACGACAAACTGCTCCAGGCCATCGGGCGTATCCATGGCGTGGCGGAAGCTGAGGAGGCACTGGCTTCGTTGCGCCGTTCAGCCATCACCAATTTCAACGTGGACCTGATGTACGGCCTGCCCGGTCAATCGGTCGAACAGGCGGTGGCGGACGTGGCTGCCGCCCTGGCCGCCGGGGCCCCGCACATATCGCACTATCAACTGACCCTCGAGCCCAATACCGCCTTTGCCGTGAATCCGCCTGAATTGCCCGGTGAAGAGGCAATTTGGGTCATGCAGGAGGCGGCGGGCGACTTGTTGCAGGGCGCCGGTTACGAAAACTATGAAATCTCGGCCTGGGCGAAGCCCGGCTCGGCCTGTCGCCACAACCTCAATTACTGGTGTTACGGGGATTTCCTGGGCATTGGCGCGGGCGCCCACGCGAAACTCACCGGGGCAGGGCACGGGGTGGTGCGGCGCATGTCGAAGCAGCGCCACCCGCGGGCCTACCTCGCGGGAAACCGCATCGCCGAGGACCGGCAGCTGGGGCGTGACGAGCTGGTTTTCGAGTTCTTTCTGAACCGGCTGAGGCTACGCGAGGGATTCACCCGGGAAGCCTTCACGGCCCGCACCGGCCTGGACTGGTCCGAGGTGTCGGAACGCGTCGAAGGGGCGTTGGACCGCGGGCTCCTGGAGTCGCATGAAAGGCGGTTCCGGCCGACCGGGCTCGGCTGGCGGTTCGTCAATGACCTGCAGGCGATTTTCCTGCCGCCGTCAAGGGTTTAAACTGTTGCCCCACGGGCTTGCAATGCCCCGTTCCGGCCATTAAACTAGCCGGCCTTCTGAACTCGGCGGACGCTTAGGAACTGTCATGAAAGCGGACATACACCCGGAGTATCGTGAAGTGGTTTTCCAGGACATATCCTCGGATTTTGCGTTCCTGACCCGCTCGACGATCGACACCAAGGAAACCATCAAGTGGGAAGACGGCAAGGAATATCCCCTGGTCAAGGTGGAAGTTTCCAGCGCCTCGCACCCTTTCTACACGGGCCAGCACAAGGTGCTCGACTCGGGTGGCCGCGTGGACCGGTTCAAGCGCCGTTACAAAAAGTAACGGGCCACGCAGGCTGACGAACACGGACCCGGACCGCGAAAGCGGTCCGGGTTTTTTTATGGCCTTTCCGACGGAATGAAACCCGTCCGGAGAATTTAACTGGCCTTACTGAAGGTTGGCGCACTTGAGTTTGCCGCGATCTCCTCGAGCATGGCCGTGGTGAGCGATTTCGGCCGCTCGAGCGGGTAGCCCAGCGCACGGTCCCAGGTGATGTTGGCCAGCGTGCCGATGGCGCGCCCGATGCCGAACAGCACCGTGTAGAACGCGTACTCCGTCACGCCGTAGTACCACTGGATCACGCCGGACTGCGCGTCCACGTTCGGCCACGGGTTCTTGGCCTTGCCGTGCTCCATCAGGACGCCCGGGGCGACCTGGTAGATCATGTTGATGACCTTGAAGAGCGGGTAGTCCGGCAGGTGCTTCTGGCAGAACTCCATCTGGGAGGTGTAGCGCGGGTCGGTCTTGCGCAGCACGGCGTGGCCGTAGCCGGGGATGACCTGGCCGGTGTTCAGCGTGTCCCAGAGGGCCGTCTTGATGACCTCCTCGGTCGGTTCCTGTTCGCCCAGCTTGTCCATGAACTGCTGCGTCCAGCGCAGCACGTTCTCGTTCGCGAGGCCGTGCAGCGGGCCCGCCAGGCCGTTGATGCCGGCCGACAGGGCGTAGTAGCAGTCGGACAGGGCCGAGGCCACGAGGTGGATCGTGTGGGCCGAGACGTTCCCGGACTCGTGGTCGGAGTGCAGGATGAAGTACATCCGGGCCACGTCGTCGTAGGGGGCGTCGACGCCCATCATCCGCGCGAAGTTGCCGCCGAAATCGAGGGTGGGATCCCGCTCGATCTGCTCGTCGTCCTTGAACTTCAGCCGGTAGATGAAAGCCCCGATCGTGCCGAGCTTGGCCATCAGGTTAGAGGCGTCCTCGTACATCGGGTCCCACAGGTCCATCTTGCCCAGTCCCTTGCGATACCGCTCCGCGAAGATCGAATCCCGCTGCATCGAGAGGATCGCGGCGGAGTACATCGTCATCGGGTGGGTGTCGCGGGGCATGGTCCGGAGTATGTCGAACACGTACTGCGGCACCTCGCAGCGGCCCTTCCAGTCCTCGAGGACCGAGTTGGCCTCCTCCTCGGTCGGGATTTCGCCGGTGAGGATGAACCACCAGAAAGACTCGACCGTGGGGTAGTCGCTGCCGGGCCATTTGGGCAGGGCCTCGAAGGTCTCCGGGATCGTCTTGCCGCGGAAGCGGATGCCCTCCATCGGGTCCAGGTACGAGGTGTCGGTCACCAGGCACCGGACGCCGCGGGCGCCGCCGATCGCCTGGCCGATCGTAACGTCGCCGATCTTGACGTCCGAATGTTCCTTGAGAAGCTTCATCGTCCGTGGACGATGCTCCTCAATCTTGCGATATAAGGCTTCTTTCAGCTTGGACATAATCTGCTCCTGTCTGTCAGGTTGACTCGCTGCCCGCATTCTGGCCAGGCCCGTTTATCCAGCGTGCAATGCATCGCCGGCAGGTCATGTGTTCTTGTTGGAATGCTGTCTGAGCCTTGCCAGTGTCTCGAGTGGAAAAGGCTCTTGTGTCGCTAACTCTTCGTGGTCCGTAAAGAACTTCTTCAGGTCCGTGACGTGGACGCCGATGTCCGCGGGAATGCCCGTATCGATCAACGTTCGTGCAACGCGGATGAACTCGTCGTGCACCATCTTCACGTATTTCTCCAGGTCGCGTTCCTCCTCCGGAACGCCCCTGAACCCGAAGTATTCCCGTACGCTCTGTGGAGACTTGAGAATCAAGGCGGGCGTCTTGTCCTCTTCCTCCTCTATGCGGCCGCGAACGGTTGCCTCGAAAAGCATCGGCGACAGATCTTCGTGCGTGATGTTCCAGTGGCGTTCGTACGGCCTGTGTGTGAACAGATCGATCTTGTTGTCCTCCGTCACCGCGATGGCGAAGATGGCCCCGGGGAACTCCGCCTCCGAGACCAGGTAGTCTCCGTAAATCGTCTCCCCGCAGGTATTCAGTGCGTCGCCTTTGCCGGCGGTCTTCCTCAGGTATGCGGCCCGTTCCTCCAGCCGCAGCCTGTCGATCCTGTTGGTGATATCGGTCTTTTCGCGCTCCGTCGGCTGCTTCGGCGCCACTTCGCCGACCAGCCGCGGGAAGGAGATTGAAATCGTCGTGCCCTTGTCGACCACGCTCTCGATGGAGAGCGATCCGTCGTACTCGGCGACCGTCTGGCGGACGAAGACGAATCCGAGCGAATGCAGTTCCCCCTCGAGGCTCTTACGGTCACTCATGAGTTGCGCGATTTTCCCGGGGGGCATACCGGTTCCGTTGTCGCGCACCCGCAGAATCACGCTCTCGCCGTCCACCACGATGCTGATGGTCAGCACGCCGATCTTCCTGTGGCTCATCGCATCGACCGCGTTCATCACGAGGTTGAAGAACATGCGGCGAAAACGGTACCGGTTGCCCCCCAGGACGGCGGAATCGAACCGGTCCATGCGGATTTCCACGCGCGCACTGCTCTTCTCCGTGACGTAGCCGTAGATGACGTTGCGTACGAAATCGCGCAACTCGGCGGCAATGTCGAACTTCTCGTAGAGGCCCTTGTTTTCCTTTTCCTCCATGAAATGCTGGATGCGGTAGTAGACGCCACCGATCCAGTGGATGCAGTTCAGGTAGTGCGGGTACGATCGGACGCTGCGCGATTTCTCGGGCAGGAACGACAGGAAGGTGTCCACGCGCCCCCAGCGCGGGTCAAGGATCAGCTCGCAGATATCGAAAACGGCCTGAACGTACTCGCGGCCCGTGGCGAGAATCGCCCGGGGCGGCGAATAGCTCTTGACGGCGTTGTTGTAGTGCAGGAGGGCCTTGCGTTGTGCGACGGCCTTGTTCTTGAGTTCCTCGAGGTCCGCGCTGTGGAATGCCTGGGCCTGCTCGACGCTGTGGATTTCGAAATCGGTGTTGACCGTGGTGTGGAAGTGGATCACCTCGTTGATAAAGCTCTCCACGCGGAGATCGTGGATCAGGAATTTGATCTCCGTTGCATCACGCTTCAGACCTTTAGAAAGCTCGACCATGGTTCGGCGACCCGCCCATGAGTAAGTAATTCCCAGGAAACCGGGAACGCGCCAATTCGAGGTGATCGGAGGAAGCGGCGATTCCCGCCATGGAATGGCCATGTTATCGCACGCGGCTGATTCCACCCTATTGATGCAGGTCAAAAATTGAGCTGGTACCACGCGCCAGCCGGGACGGAGGGCGTGAAACAGGGCGCTGTTCTGCCATTGTTTGCCGGCTGACCGAAAGCTTTCCGGCGTACGCCTGGCCGGGTTGCTTCGACGGGCTTGATCGCCGGCGCATTGCGCGTAGAATCAGCAGCCATACGAATGTCCAATAATCCAACCTTCTGAAAAGCCAATGCCAGAGAAAAATGTCATCCTGACCGATGGGCCCAGCGGTAAGAGCGTCGAATTGCCCGTCATCCGTGGAACCGAGGGAGAGCCGACGCTCGATATCCAGGCCGTACCCAAAGAGCTCGGGTATTTCACCTACGATCCGGGATACGCCGCGACCGCCAGTTGCACGAGTGCGATCACTTTCATCGACGGCAACCAGGGCATACTCAGGTACCGCGGTTACCCGATCGAGCAACTGGCGGAACACAGCACCTTCCTGGAGGTGGCCTTCCTGCTCCTCTGCGGCGAATTGCCGAGCGCAACACAGTTCGACGAGTTCCTGCACGACATCACCTACCACTCGATGGTGCACGAGAAGCTGAACACCTTCATTTCGGGTTTTCACTACGACGCGCACCCGATGGCGATGATGGCGGGCGTGGTCGGTTCGCTGGCGGCGTTCTACCACGAGGACCTCGACATGCGCGACCAGGAGCAGCGCGTGTTGGCCGCCAAGCGGATGATCGCCAAGATGCCGACCATCGCGGCGGCCTGCTATCGCCACTTCAGGGGCTGGCCGGCCGCCTATCCGAGGAACAAGCTGGGGTACAGCGAGCGCTTCCTGGACATGATGTTCTCCGTGCCGGCTGAAACCTACGAGGTCAATCCGGTGTCCGCCAGGGCGCTCGACCTGCTGTTCATACTGCACGCCGATCACGAACAGAATGCATCCACTTCTACGGTGCGCCTGGTCGGATCGACGGGCGCCAATCCCTACGCCTGCGTGTCCGCCGGCATCTCGGCGCTTTGGGGTCCGGCGCACGGCGGCGCCAACGAGATGGTGCTGAGGATGCTGGAAGAGATCGGAGACGTGTCACGCGTGCCGGAGTTCGTGGCGCGCGCCAAGGACCGCGACGATCCGTTCCGCCTGATGGGGTTCGGCCACCGGGTATACAAGAACTACGACCCGCGCGCCTCCATCATCCGCAAGGCGGCGCACGAAGTCCTGGCGGAGTTGGGGCTGAAGGACCCGCAACTGGACCTGGCCATGGAACTGGAGAAGATCGCGCTCGAGGACGAGTTCTTCGTCGAACGGAAACTCTACCCGAACGTGGATTTCTATTCCGGGATCATCTACAAGGCCCTCGGCATTCCGGTGAGCATGTTCACGGTGATGTTCGCCATCGCGCGAACCGTCGGCTGGGTGTCCCAGTGGGTGGAGCAGTCGGCCGCCCCGACCAAGATCGGGCGTCCGCGCCAGGTCTACGCCGGCGCCCCGGAGCGGGAGTACGTGCACATAGACCAGCGTTGAGCCCGCCGGTTATCGCCAGCATCTGAATCCGGGAATGCGGGCGTGGCCGGAGGTCGCGGCTCAGGCGTCCGCCACCAGGCACTCCACCTCGGTCAGGGAAGCTCGTTTCTGGGGCCTGCCGTCGACCGGGCTCGGCGGCGCCTGGCGCAGGTCGACTCGGCCGAACAGCGCCATTTCGATCACGCATTCCCCCGCGTCCATGACCAGCAGGGGAACGTCCCGATAACTGCCGTCGTGCCAGCGTATCCGCCGGTCCTCCTGGCGGTAGTTGAGCCCTCTCTCCCGCAGGTGCATGGCGACCGCTTCCGGCGGATCGCTGAACAGGTGCAGGGATACGCGGGAGTGCCGGTCCGCCGTGCCGTCGAGCACCGGCCCGACCAGTCGCGGTGAAAACGGCTCCAGGGACCGCATGACCTCGATGGCGGTCGCGCGCAGCGTCTCCAGGTGCCGCTCGTGCGCCTCGCCTCCGTAGAAACCCTGGTAGGCGCGCAATTCCGCTTCCACTTCCAGGTTGCTGGGCAGGGCGACACGAGAACTCACGCCGATCCGTTCGGCCGCCTTGCGTTTAGCCGCGCCAAAATTGCGCTGGCCCTCGGTGGCCATGATCCGGGCCGCTTCGGCGGCGATGTCGCGGCGAACCTGGCGCATGCGCCGCACGCTGCGGGGCGGCAGGCCGCCGGCAGCATCCGCGGAGCCTTGCTGCCCCCTAGTAGATGTCGTACGGGTCCTCTTCTTCGCTGACATCGGGATCCATTCTCTCGGTGCGCTGTTCCATGCGCGGCAGTTTGCCGGCTTCGAACACCTCCATGATGGCGTCCGGGTTGTCCAGCGCCGCCAGCAGGCCGGTCTCCGGGTCGATGCGCGACTGGGCGATACCCTCGGGCATTTCCGGGGGCTGGTCCGGAACGCCGGCCAGGGCGACGTCCATGTAATCGATCCAGATCGGCAGTGCCGCCCGGCCTCCGACCTCGTTCCTGCCCAGCGGTTCGTGGCTGTCGAAACCGACCCAGACCGTCGTGACCACCGCGTCGTTGTATCCTGAAAACCAGGCGTCACGTTGTTCGTTGGTGGTCCCGGTCTTGCCTGCCAGGTCGTCCCGGCCCAGGCTTTTTGCCTTGACGCCCGTGCCGCGACGGATCACGTCCATCATCATGGAACGCACGAGGTAGGCATTCTGCTCGCTGATGACGCGGGGTGCGTGGATGACCATCCGGCGCTCTTCCCGCTCCCCGGTGTCCCCCACTTCCGTGACGCTCAGCGTGCCCTCGGCCGCCGCGATTCCCAGTGGTCGGAAGGCGGGCTCGTTCCGATCACCTTCCTCCGGCTCCGGTTCCGCCTGCCCGGGGCCGGATTCGCAATCCCGGCACACATCGGCAGGATTGGATCGATAGATGACGGTGCCGGCGGAGTCGGCGATGGAGGCTATGAAATAGGGTTCGACGAGGTATCCGCCGTTGGCGAAAGTGGCATAGCCCCGCGCCATGCTCAGGGGCGGCAGGTTGGCGCTTCCCAGGGCCATCGAGAGGTTGGGCGGCAGGTCGGCAAGGTCGAATCCGAAGCCGCTGATGTACTCCCGCGCCGTATTGACGCCGAGGTTTCTCAGCAGGCGGATGGAAACCAGGTTCCGGGAATTGACCATGGCCTCGCGCAAGCGGGTCGGTCCGAAAAACTTCTCGCTGAAATTCTGCGGCTTCCAGGTACGCTCCAGTTCACTGTCCTGGAACACGATCGGCGCGTCGTTAATGATACTGGCCGTTGTGAAGCCGTTTTCCAGCGCCGCGGAGTAGAGGAAGGGCTTGAACGATGATCCGGGCTGCCGCCGGCTCTGGGTGATCCGGTTGAACTTGCTGCGGCTGAAATCGTAACCGCCGACCAGGGCTAGGATCGCCCCGTCGTCAGGATCCAGCGAAACCAGGGCTGCCTCAGCGTCGGGCAGCTGTCCGAGCCGCCAGCGGCCGTCGTCGTGCAGGCGCGTTCGGATAATGTCCCCGGCCTCGAGCACGTCGGTCACCGCCTCCGGAGTCTTGCCTTGACGGTCGCGGCTGATGAACGGTCTCGCCCAGGCCATGTCTTCGAGGCCGAGCGCCACCGTTTGCCCATTCTTGAGAAACACCAGGGCCACGTTTTCATCGACTTCCGTCACGAGGCCGGGCACCAGCCTGGCCACCGGCCGGTAGGGGCCGAGCACGTCCAGCCAATCCCTCGTGGTGGAGGACTCGGGGAGCTCCACGTGGGCTTCCGCGCCCCGGTACCCGTGGCGCTGGTCATAATCCTCCAGGCCCTCGATCACCGCCTCGTTGGCCGCGGCCTGGAAATCGGAGCGGATCGTGGTCGTGATCACGTATCCGCCCGTGTATGCATCCTCGCCGAGCATCGTGATGGCCTCGCGGCGCACCATTTCCGCAAGGTATGGCGCCGAAATTTCGGTCGTGGCGCCGTGGTAATAGGCGTTATCGCGCTCGGCGATTGCCTGGTCGTAGGCTGGCCGGTCGATATATCCGAGTTCCAGCATCCGGCCCAGCACGTAGTTGCGGCGCTCCAGGGCGCGCTCGGGCGAGGTGATCGGGTTGATGCGCGAGGGCGCCTTGGGCAGGGCCGCGATCATGGCGCATTGCGCCAGGGTCAGTTCGTCGAGCGTCTTGCCGTAATACACGTCGGCAGCCGCGCCGACGCCGTAGGCGCGGTGTCCGAGCAGAATCTTGTTGAGGAACAGCTCCAGGATCTCGTCCTTGCTGAGCTCCCGCTCGATCTTGAGCGCGAGGAAGATTTCGCGAGTTTTCCTGGAGAAGGTTTTCTCCAGCGAAAGAAAGAAGTTGCGCGCCAGCATCTGGGTAATCGTGCTGCCGCCGATGGTTTTCTCGCCGGTCGTGGCCAGCGTCCAGACCGCGCGGGAGATTCCCTGGTAATCCACCCCGGGGTGCTTGTAGAAACGTGCGTCCTCCCCGGCGATGAAAGCGTGCTTGAGGGCATCCGGGATTTCTTCGATGGGCACCGGGATGCGCCGCTTCTCACCGAAAACACTGATCAGCCTGCCATCTTCGCTGTAGACCCTGAGCGGCACCTGCAACTGGACGTCGCGGAGGGTCTCCACGTCGGGCAGATCCGGCGCAATGACGATGTAAGTTATTGATATAACAAGAATACCCAGTATGAGAGATACCAGGGCGCCCCGCCATATCCACTTGAAGACTTTCTTCACTCCATGATCCTGCTATGCTTATGCTCAGGAAAGGGATATTCTTGTACCCATTCCCGCACTGTAAAACAGTGTGAATGCGAATAAGATACACTGCGGCGGACAGGGAAGCAGCCGCAATCGTTGAGTGTTGACCACACGGTTAGCCACTAGTTTCCCTGTCCCTTGCTGAATGGCTGGAAGAACCGTTTATGGCTGCGGCTGCTTCCGGCCCGCAGCGATGCTGCCGGATCGGCATTGTGCTTTGCCTGGCATTCTGCTAAAACCGGCGGCAAGAAGTTTCAATAAGCCATTGGCACAAATAAGGAATAGGGAAATTGAAACTGTTCGGAAGTAAGTCAGAGCCAGTCATCGGACTGGACATTGGTTCTTCCAGTGTACGCCTGCTGCAATTGTCCGAGCAGGGTACGGGTTACCGGATCGAACATTTCGCCATAGAGCCCGTCAGCGCCGGGGCGGTCGCCGAGAAATCCGTGCAGGATATCGAGGCGGTTTCGGCGGCTATTGAGCGCGCGGTCATGCATTCGGGCACCAGGGCCCGGTCCTGCGCCATCGCAGTATCGGGTTCAGCGGTATTCACCAAGACCATCAGCCTGCCGGCGAACCTGGCGGAAGCTGACGTGGAAAGCCAGGTGCAGATCGAGGCGAACCAGTACGTCCCCTATCCGCTGGACGAGGTCAGCCTGGACTTCGAAGTCCTCGGCCCTTCCGCGAGAAATGCCGACCTGGTCGACATCCTGTTGGCCGCGAGCAAGAGCGAAAACGTGGAAAGCAGGCAGGACGCCCTGGAAACCGTCGGCCTGAGTGCCAAGGTCGTCGACGTCGAGGCATTCGCCATAGCGAACTCTTTCGACCTCATGCGCGAACGGGACGGGCTCGGCAAGAGCGAGGCGGTCGGTGTCTTTGACATCGGATTCGACCTGACGACCCTGCTGGTTTTGCGCGGTGGACGGGTCATCTACACCCGCGACCATCCGTTCGGCGAACACCAACTGCAGGAAGAAACCATGCGCCGATATGAGATGTCGGCCGAAGAGGCGAGTTTCTACGCACGTGGCGAAGCGGGCCCGGAAGATTTCGAGGACGACGTGCTCGAACCGTTCCTGCTCAATATCGTGCACCAGATCAGCCGGGCCCTGCAGTTCTTCGCCTCTTCCAACGAATATTCACCCATCAGCACCATCTACCTCTCCGGCGGTTCGGCATCCCTGCCGGGCCTGGCCAACATGGTCCAGCAGGAGCTTGGCCTGACCACCCGGGTGGCGGATCCTGTTTCGGGCCTGGACGTGGCGCCTTCCGTGGCATCGGCGGCGTTGCATAACAATGCACCGAACCTGATGGTCGCGATGGGACTGGCCTTGCGAGGATTTGACTGATGGCAAGAATCAACCTGCTTCCATGGCGGGAGGAACTGCGCAGGGAACGTCAGCGGCAGTTCATGCTTTCGACCATGATGACGGCTTTGCTGGGCATCATTCTCGTGTTCATGATCGGTCTGGTGTTCGATCAGCGCATCGGGCATCAGCAGGAAAGGAACGACAGGCTCCAGAATGAAATCAGTAAATTGCAGGCGCGGATCGTCCAGATCGAGGAACTCGAAAGGACACGTGAACGCCTGCTGTCGCGCAAGCGAGTGATCGAGGAGCTGCAGGCCAGCCGTTCCCAGACGGTTGAGCTTCTGGACAAGCTGGCGAAGTCCATCCCCGTCGGCGTGACCCTGCAGTCGGTTAGCCAGCAGGGCTCGGATCTGCGACTGCAGGGCTGGAGCCAGTCCAACGCCAGGGTGTCCGCCTACCTGCAGAGCCTCGACGCGAATGATCTCTTCCTGCTGCCGGACCTTAACGTTGTGCGCGCCAGCGACAGGCCGGTCAATCCCATCGAACCCTATGAATTCACCATCGAGGTCAAACTTCGCCCGGCCATCCGGGACGAGGAGGACGAGTTTGGCGCCTACCCGGTGGAAGGAGGGGCCGGCTGATGTTGGACGATTTCCGAAATCTCGATTTCACGGACCTCGGCAGTGCGCCGACGTCGGTCCGATACACGCTGTTGTCCCTGTTGCTGATCGTTTTGATCGTTATCGGCTATTTCCTCATGATCAGCGACAAGTGGGATGAACTCACTCGCGTCAGGGCGGAGGAAAACACGCTGAAACTGGACTTCCAGGCCAAGCAGCAGAAGGCCGCCAATCTCGAGGTCTATCAGCAGCAGCTTGCCGAGATGCAGGACCTGCTGCAGACCATGTTCAGGCAGCTGCCCAGCCGGACAGAGATGGACAAGTTGCTGGTCGACGTGTCCCAGACCGCGCTGGCTGCGGGCATCGACGTTCAGCTCTTCGAGCCCATGAACGAGGAGCCGAAAGATTTCTATGCGGAACGTCCGATCAGCATCCGCATGATGGGGGACTACCACCAGTTCGGCGATTTCGTCAGCGGCGTGGCGTCTCTGCCACGGGTGGTGATCCTGACCATGCACGACATCTCCCTGCGCGTGGCCAGCGAAAGTGCCGGGGACGGCCGGCTGATCCTGGAAGGCCAGGTGAAGACCTACCGGTACATCGACGAGGATGAAGCCAGAGCGACGGACGTGGCGGCAAGTGTGGAGGCCGGGCCATGAGACCAGTCAGCAGAATCAAGGCATTCCTGGTCGCGGCATCGGCGGCCCTGGCACTGACCGCCTGCGGCAACGACATGCAGGAACTCGATCAGTACATCGCCGGTGTGCATGCCACCCCGGCGCAGCCCATACCACCCATCCCGCCCGTCAAGACCTACACACCTTACGTGTACGAGGGTTTGACCGGCCGGGACCCGTTCCGCTCCTCGACCAGCGAGGGCAGTGACGAGGTCATACCGACCGGCGACAGCAGCGGACCCCGTCCGGACACGGCGCGGGCAAGGGAATACCTGGAGCAATTCGAACTCGACACCCTGTCCATGGTGGGCACCTTCGCCAAGGAAGGTAATTTCTGGGGACTGGTGCGCGATCCCGACGGCGTGGTGCACCGCGTGGAGGAAGGCCAGTACATGGGCAAGAACCATGGAAAGATAACGAATATTCGCGATACCGAACTGCGGCTCAGCGAGCTCATTACCGATGGAATGGGTGGCTGGCTGGCCCGCGATGCCCAGATGGCGTTGGAAGGATCACTGGATGGAGGCTAGATAAAGGGAGCGCAAGCAATGCGACATCTCGAGGGAAAGGCCATGTTTACCGACAACGAAATGATGACTCAATTACAGACTGCCGGAAAGCGGGGGCGGATTATGGATAACTGGATTTTCGGCATGCGCATGAGCTTGTGCCTTGCATTGGCATTCCTGCCGGCCATGGGGGCATGGGCCGAAACCGAGGTTACGGCTGCCAGTTACAGCAGGGGCAGCGGCGGTGACGTGGTCATCACCCTGTCCACGACCGGCGACACGCCGAGCGTGAGCGTGTTCGCGACGGAGAGCCCGGCGCGGATCGTCCTGGACCTGGCCGATACGAGCACCTCGGTGGATTCCTCTCCCGTGTCCGTGGGCCTCGGCGCGGTGCAGAGTTTCACGACGCTGAGCGCGGGCGGCAGGACCCGGGTGCTGGTCGACCTCTCCCGGCCTGTGGCTTACGACTATTCCGCGGATGCGGGACAGGTCAGCCTGACAATCGCAGGTGGCAGCGCCGCGATGGCGGGAGCGACTTCCGCCCGCAGCGGTGACTTCACCGTGCGCAACGTCGATTTTCGCCGCGGAGAAGAGGGTCAAAGCCGGATCATCGTCGGCCTGGACGGGGAGAACGCAAGCGTGGCGGTCAACGCCGGCATGGGCACACTGGAGGTGGACCTGTTCAACGCCAACCTGCCCGACAGCCTGAATGAAACCCTGGACGTGGTCGATTTCGCCACGCCGGTTCAGACGATCGACGTCAGCCAGCGCGGTGACGCAGTGCGGCTGACCATGGCGGTATCCGGCATGTTCGAACACCTGGCCTTCCAATCAGGAGATGACGTCATCATCGAGGTTTCGAGCGTCGTGGAAGAAGTCGAAGATCGTTACGAGATTCCCTTATATGGTGAGAGGGTCTACGAGGGTTCACGCGTGACCTTCAATTTCCAGGACATACCGGTGCGCTCCGTGCTGCAGCTGATCGCCGACGTTTCGGACCTGAACATCGTGGTGGCCGACAACGTGACCGGCAACCTGACCCTGCGCCTGACCAACGTGCCCTGGGACCAGGCCCTGGACATCGTGCTGGACGCCAGGAACCTGGACAAGCGTGAAAACGGCAACGTGATCTGGATCGCGCCGACCACCGATATCGCGGCCCGCGAGCAGCAACTGCTCCAGGCCATGCAGGACCGCAGGGAACTCGAGCCCCTGCAGACGGTGCTGATCGGCGTCAACTACGCCACCGCGGCCAGCCTGCAGGAACTCATCCTGAACTCTTCCGAGGGTGACATGGCCGAAGAAGGCCTCCTGTCGGAGCGGGGGTCGGTGACCATCGACGAGCGGACCAACACCCTGCTGGTGACCGATACCGCGGACCGCATCGCGGAGATCCAGCGGCTGGTGGCGGACCTCGACCGGCCCGTGCGCCAGGTGCAGATCGAGTCGCGCATCGTCGTGGCCAGCAGCGACTTCAGCCATGAACTGGGCGTGAAGCTCGGGATCACGGGCGCGCACGTCGACAGCGACTTCAACAATATCCTGGCCATCGGTGGCAACAGCGCGGCCGCCGACCTGATTCAGCCGGCGACCGACCCCAGGGATGACTTCCCGGTGCTCGACATCCCGGATATCGAGCAGCGCTACAACGTCAACCTGCCAGTGGCGAGTTCCAATGCCGGTACGCTCGGCATTTCGTTCTTCACGGGCGACTGGCTGCTGGACCTCGAACTTTCAGCCCTGGAGGCCGAAGGCGAGGGCGAGGTGATCTCGACCCCGAGAATCATCACGGCCAACCAGCACGAGGCCTTCATCCAGCAGGGCGTGGAGATCCCGTACGAGCAGGCCTCCTCTTCAGGTGCAACCAACGTGCAGTTCAAGGAGGCCGTGCTGGAACTCAGGGCCACGCCGCTGATCACGCCGGATAACCGGATCCAGCTCGAACTCGAAGTAAAGCAGGATACCGTGGGCGAGATCTTCCAGACCGGACGGGGCGGCAGCGTGCCGTCGATCGATACCCGTGAACTGCAGACCAGCGTGCTGGTCAACAACGGGGAGACGGTCGTGCTGGGCGGCATTTTCCAGGACGAGTCCACACGGTCCGAGGACAAGGTTCCGTACCTGAGCAGCATTCCGGGACTGGGGAACCTGTTCCGCCGCCGCGCCAACGAAAACAAGAAGCGCGAACTGCTGATCTTCGTCACCCCGACCATCGTGGAGGAGCGGCCGGTCGTCAACTGACCCGGCAGCAAGGACCCATTCAACGTGCCCGGGTTCGTCCCGGGCACATTCGTAATTGATGACCGGACTTCCATTCGCACCCGCATCCGATCGCAACAAGGGCCCCATCCTGGACGCGCTCCTGGACCGGCTGCCCGATGCCGGGCGACTGCTGGAGATCGGCTCGGGCACCGGCCAGCACGCCGTGTACATGGCGCCGCGGTTCCCGGCACTGGTCTGGCAGACATCGGACCGGGCAGGGGAACTGGCCGGCCTGGCCGCACGGCTTGGCGCCGAGGGCGGGCCAAACCTGCCGCCACCCCTGTGTCTCGACGTGCTCACCGACGCCTGGCCCGTCGGGGCCTTTGACGCCGCGTATTCGGCCAACACATCGCATATCATGTCCTGGGTGGAAGTCCGCGCCATGTTCGGCGGCCTGGGCCGGGCCCTGTCCGGCGGCGCGCCTTTCTGCCTGTATGGCCCCTTCAACAGGAACGGAGGTTACACGGCGCCCAGCAACGCGGAGTTCGACAGGTCCCTGCGCGCCCGCAACCCGGACATGGGCCTGCGGGACCTGGGTGACCTTGAAAGGCTGGGAAGAGACCATCAGTTGGCGCTCGAGGAGATACTGGATCTGCCTGTGAACAACATGCTGCTGACATTCCGAAGGGCGGGCACGTGACGGCTGGCGAAGCGGTCGATTACGCCCTCCTGGCCGCACAGGCCGAGGCCCTGTTATCCGGGCAAGGACATCGCATCGCCAATGCCGCCAATCTCAGTGCCCTGGTCTACCAGGCACTGCCCGACGTCAACTGGGTGGGATTCTACTTCCTGGAAGGAGACTCGCTGGTGCTGGGCCCGTTCCAGGGCAAGCCCGCCTGCGTCAGCATTCCCCTCGGCAACGGCGTCTGCGGTGCGGCCGCGGCGACGCTGCAGACGCAGCGCGTGCCCGACGTGCACGCGTTTCCCGGCCACATCGTCTGTGATGCGGACTCGCGGTCGGAAATCGTGGTGCCGCTCATCGTCGACGGCTCGCTGGTCGGCGTGCTGGACATCGACAGCCCGTCGCTCGACCGCTTCAGCGAAGACGACCAG
>JABAHR010004685.1_pt3 | contig 23264 bp, 20 predicted proteins | sample 7062101 | NCBI WGS metagenome assembly JABAHR01 (sample SAMN14534553, study PRJNA622989) | marine sediment metagenome | biome: marine biome [ENVO:00000428]; feature: marine pelagic biome [ENVO:01000023]; material: deep marine sediment [ENVO:00002113] | place: India: Gulf of Kutch | collected...
GCGCGTCGAGGCCCTGCACGAGTCCAACCCGATGCTGGGCACCCGCGGCGTGCGGCTGGGTCTGCAGATACCCGGCCTTTACCAGATGCAGGTACACGCCATCTTCGATGCGGCCTGCCGTTGTGCCAGGGACGGGGTGGACGTGCACCCCGAAGTGATGATTCCGCTGATCTCGCATGTGCGGGAGCTTTCCATGCTGATGGACCCGCTCAAGCACGAGGCGGAAATGGTCATGGAGGAACACGGCATCCGGGTGCCGCACCTGTTCGGCACCATGATCGAGATTCCCCGGGCCGCCCTGACGGCCGGGGAGATCGCCGGGGTCGCCGAGTTCTTCTCGTTCGGCACCAACGACCTGACGCAGACGACCTACGGCATCTCCCGCGACGACGCGGAAACGGGGTTCCTGGTGCATTACCTGCAGACCGGCGTGCTCAAGGACAATCCCTTCGATACCATCGACGTGAACGGCGTGGGCCGCCTGATGCGTTTCGCCGTCCAGGAGGGCCGGGCGGCCCGGCCTGAGCTCAAGGTCGGCGTATGCGGAGAGCACGGCGGCGATCCGCGCAGCATCCACCTGTGCCAGGACATCGGCCTGGACTACGTGTCCTGCTCACCGTTCCGGGTGCCGATCGCACGCCTCACGGCGGCGCACGCGGCCCTCAAGGCGAAAACCTGAACGGATCGTTGACCCAACAGGGAATCCCGGACCGGCCCCGGGATTCCCCGCCGGTCCCGGCGTGGGACAAGGCGTTGCTTTCATGCGATTTTCAGCACCCCGAGACGGGCATCGAAACAGCGATTACGGTATCCTTACGGGCTGCAATCGAAGTATTCCAAGGACATCCCCGAGGACAACCATCATGAGATTTGAATTCCCGCTGGCATTGGCGGCGGTGCTGGTCATATCGGCCTCCGCATGCTCGAAAAACGAACCCGAAACCGTTACACAATCCGCAGACGCCGGCGCTGACCCGGTTGCGGAGGCGCCGGACATGGCGCCGAATCCGTTCCTGGAGGAAAGTGAACTGTACTTCAGCTTCCCACGCTTCGACCGGATTGCCGACGAGCATTACGCCCCGGCCTTCGAGCTCGGCATGGCCGAGCACATGGCCGAAATCGAGGCCATCGCAGGCCAGGAAGAGGCGCCGACGCTCGACAATACCGTGATTCCGCTGGAGCGTTCCGGAGCCATGCTGGACCGCGTGTCGCGGGTGTTCTTCGCCATGGCCTCGGCCCATACCAACGACGTGATCGAGGAGGTCCGTAGCGAAATGGCGCCCAAGCTGTCGGCACACCGTGACCGCATCCTGCTCAACGAGGACCTGTTCGCCCGCGTCAAGGCCCTGTACGACCAGCGCGACAGCATGGAGCTCGATCCCGAGTCCTACCGGCTCATCGGCGAGTATTACAAGGACTTCGTGCGCGCCGGCGCCCTCCTGTCCGGCGAGGACAAGGAAACGCTGAAGGCGCTCAATGCCGAGCTGGCCTCGCGCCAGACCAGCTTCTCCCAAAACGTGCTCAACGAGGTCAACGAACTCGCCATCGTGGTGGACAGCGTCGAGGAACTGGCCGGGCTCTCGGAAGAGGCCATCGCGGCGGCGAAACTGGCGGCCGAGGAGCGCGAGATGCCGGGCAAGTATGTGCTGCCCCTGCTCAACACCAGCGGACAGCCTTCATTGTCGTCCCTGGAAAACCGCGCCCTGCGCCAACGCATTCATGAGACCTCGTTGTCCCGCGGCAGCCGCGGCGGCGAATTCGACAACCGCGAGAACCTGACCCGGATCGCGCGGATCCGCGCCGAGCGCGCCCAACTGCTGGGCTACGAGGACCACGCCCACTACGGCCTCGAGCGCACCACCGCCGGAACGCGGGAGGCGGTCAACGAACGCCTCGCGAGCCTGGCCCCGGCGGCCGTCGCCAACGCGCGCCGCGAAGAGGCCGACCTGCAGGACATGGTCGATTCCGAGGGTGGGAATTTCGAGCTCGCTTCCTGGGACTGGGACTACTACACCGAGAAGGTGCGCAAGGCCCGTTACGATTTCGACGCCTCGCAACTTCGCCCCTATTTCGAACTGGACAGCGTGTTGAACAACGGCGTCTTCTTCGCCGCGGAGAAAGTCTACGGCCTGACCTTCAAGGAGCGCACGGACGAGTTCCCGGTCTACCAGGAGGACGTGCGCGTGTGGGAGGTCTTCGACGCCGACGGCTCCACGCTGGCCATGTTCATCGGCGATTTCTACGCCCGCTCCTCCAAGCGCGGCGGCGCCTGGATGAACGCCTACGTGTCGCAGTCGAACCTGCTGGGCACCCGGCCCGTGGTGGCCAACCACCAGAACATCCCGAAGCCGCCGGAAGGCGAACCGACCCTGATGACCTGGGACGAGGTGACGACCATGTTCCACGAGTTCGGGCACGCGCTGCACGGCATGTTCTCGAACGTGAACTACCCGTATTTCGCAGGCACCTCCGTGCCGCGTGACTTCGTCGAATACCCCTCGCAGGTCAACGAGATGTGGGCCGACTGGCCGGAGGTACTGGCCAATTACGCGGTGCACCACGAGACCGGAGAGCCGATGCCGACGGAACTTCTGGACAAGGTGATGGCCACGCAGAAGTTCAACCAGGGTTTCGCGACCACCGAATACCTCGCGGCCTCGCTGCTCGACCAGGCGTGGCACCAGCTCGAGCCGGGCGAGGTACCGGACGCGGATGGCCTGCTCGAATTCGAGGCGAAGGCCTTGAAGGAAGCCGGCGTGGCCATGGACACCGTGCCGCCGCGCTACCGCAGCACCTACTTCTCGCACATCATCGGCGGCTACTCGGCCGGCTACTACTCCTACATCTGGAGCGAGGTGCTGGATGCCGATTCCGTCGAGTGGTTCAAGGAGAACGGCGGCCTGAAGCGTGAGAATGGCGACCACTTCCGCCGCACCCTGCTGTCCCGCGGCGGCGCCGAGGACGCCATGACCCTGTTCGAGAACTTCCGCGGCGCGCCGCCCGACATCCAGCCCTTGCTGGTCCGGCGCGGCCTGGACCAACCCTCGGCCGAATAGGCCTCCCTGGGCCCGCCCCCCGGGCGGGCCCGGATCCATCCACTGAAGATGACCGGGAGCAGGNNCCTGAAGCTTGGATTTCTTGCCCCTCATTCTCGGCATCGCCGGGCTGCTGATCGGAACGGAGCTGACCATCGGCGGCGCGCTGGCCATCGCCCGGAAGTACCACCTGTCGGAGTTCTTCGTCGGCCTGATCGTTTTGTCCATCGGCAGCGACCTGCCGGAACTCGCAGTCGCCATCGACGCCGGCATCAAGACCCTGGGGGGGCAGGATGCCTCCGGCGTGGTGGTGGGCAGCGCCATCGGCAGCGTCATCGCGCAGATCGGGTTCGTGCTGGGCGCCGCCGGGCTGCTCAGCTTCATGACCCTGCCGCGGCGGTTCATCTTCAAGCATGGAACGGTGCTGCTGAGCGCCACGGTGCTCCTGTACCTGATGGCCCGTGACGGCAATGAAATCACCCGGGTGGAAGGCCTGACGCTGATCATCTTCTACATCGTGTACCTGGTGATCCTGCTGTCACGCGAGCGGGTGCCGCCCGAAACGCCGGCCACGGTCACGGAGGACGCAACATGGCCCTGGGTCAGGCTGCTCGTGGGCCTGGTGATGGTCATCGGCAGTTCCGAGCTTACCGTCTCCTCGGTGGTCGAGCTGGCGCGCGACCTCGAGATCAGCGAGGCGGTCATATCCGTGCTCATCATCGGCCTGGGCACCAGCCTGCCCGAACTGTCCATCTCGCTGGCCGCGATCATCAAGAAACGGGTGCACCTCTCGGTGGGCAACATCATCGGCAGCAATATCTTCGACACGCTGGTCCCGATCAGCGCGGCCGCCCTCATCACGCCGGTGGCCTTCGATCCGGCCATCCAGGCGGATCTTGTCTACGCTTTTGTGCTGACCACCGTCGTGCTGTTCCTGTTCGCCCGCACCCGCGGGCTGCAGAAGCCGGAGGCGAGCCTCGTCCTGGCCATCTACATCGCTTACGTGATCTGGAAGATCACGCAGCTCTGACTTTCCGGGAAAGGAAGCGGCCGCCGCGACGGCCGGACGCTCAGACGCGCGCCTCGAGAAGTATTTCCAGCCGCCCGTCCGGCAGCAGCCATCCGCGCCCGATGTGGAAACAGTCGAAAGCCGCGTTGAGTTCCTCGTGGGAGTGCGGATAGTAATCCAGTTGCGCCCTGCGGCCGGGCCGGATGCTCAGGGTATCCGGCTGCACGATGCCGTACTGCTGGTTGCGCAATGGCGTTTCCACGCTCAGGACGCTGAAGCCGTGTCCCCGGGTCCCGGGGTGCAGGTAGGGCCGCAGCGCGGCGCCGAAGGCGCGCAGGGCCGGGCGGTTCAGGTAGTTGAGAAAATCCCAGAACAGGCAGACGTCGATCAGGGTCCCGACCGGGAAGCCCAGGATATCCCTGAAGGCGTCCTTCAGCTCCTGCTCTTCGAGTTCGGACTGTTGTTCCCGGACCAGCTCCTCTTCGTAAAGATCCATGATGTGCAGCCTGGACCTGAACTGGCCGAGGAAACGCACGGTTTCCGCGGTCGCGGGACCGGCGTCGAAAACCGAAAGGCGCCGGGATTCCTGCTGACCGTCGAACAGCGTCGGGAAGAGCTTGCTCGACTGCGTGACCGCCCGCGACGCAGGCGCGGCGCCAGGCATTTGCCTGACGACCGTGTTCAACGCCGCCTCACCACGGCGCTGCGGGAACCTCCGGCCGGAAGCTCCCGCTGCAAGCAGGATACCGGTTTCACTTCGACGTGAAGCCTGGTTCCTTGCCCGCTGCCTCGTCCTGCGGAGTGGTCACCACGGGTTTCTTGGCTGGCAACGGCAGTTCCGCTACCGCGGACTCCGCCGGGTTGATGTCGATGCTCCCCTTGAACAGCGCACCGTCCTCGAGCATGACGCGCGGTGCCGTGATGTTGCCGCGCACGTTGCCTGATTTCGAAATGACGACCTTTTCCTTGCCGTCGATATCGCCTTTCAGTTCGCCGTCGATCTTGACCAGCTTCGCGGTCACGTCCGCATTGACGCGGCCCTTTTCGCCGACCACGACCTGGCTGGTTTCGAGGACGATGGTGCCCTCGACCTTGCCCTCGACCACGAGGTTCTCGGTCCCGGTGATGTCACCGGTGACCTTGATGCCCGGGCCGATCAGGGCCGACTTGCCCATGGATGCGGCAACTGCCGCGCTGCTTGCGGGACGCTCTTTTTCGTTCACTGCCGGGGTGCCTCCCTGGTTACTGTCTTTGCGCTTGTCAAACATTCGAATTTCCAGAAATCTTTCGAAGAGGGCCGATAATCCTACCAAGAATTGCGCCCGAATCGTAACTATTTTGTTGCTGAAACAGCCTTCAAGCGCACATTGGGGAGAAAAAGGTTCGGATTAACGGCCAAACCGGTGATTAACGCCGCCTGCTCAGCACTGCGCGCAAGATCATCACCAGGATCATGCCGGTCAGGACGGCAGGAAAAACAATGCTCGCCGGACTCACCGGCCAGGTCCCGCTGCGACGCCGGTCGCCGCTGATCCCCGGAACGCTCCACAGGTCGCCGCTGCCGCCGCCGACCTTCAGCTGGGCCTTCATACCCTTTTCCATGTGCTGTGCGAGATCGCAGTGCACCAGGTAGGTCACCTCGTCGCTTGGCACGATGAAGGTCCCCGTCCGGGTTTCTCCGCCCGCGGCCTCCAGGTGAAACATGCCGCCCGGGTACAGGTAACGCGGCAAGCCGTGCACCATCCACTGGTGGCGGACGTCGTCCTCGTTGACGAATGTCACGGTCACCCGGCTGCATGGCTCCACCTCCAGCTCGGCCGTGTCGTAGGCGAAAGTGTGCCCGGGACGGGCGTGACCGGAACCGGCGCGCACCTCGAAGCGGTGATCCCGGCTCACCTCGCTGCAGTCGCGCGGCAGTATCGAGTCGTTGGCGTTCATGACCATGCCGGTTTCATCCACTTCCATGTGGTGGCCGGCATGGCCGGTGACATGATCCGAGTGGTCCTGCGCCAACGCGCCGCCCGGCAGCGCCAGGGTTGCGCCAACGCAAAACGCGGCGATGACTGCCGCGGCCCTCACCCGGTCTTCCGGCGCCTGGTGCGGGACCACAGCAGCACCAGGAATGCGCCCGAAAACAGCCCGAACAGGACCGGCCGGACCAGCCGCCGCCAGTCGGCCGCGACCTCGGAGAACAGTCCCGGCGCGTATCGCTCCCAGACCGGGACCTGCTTGCGGTAATAAGCCTCCGTGAAATAGGGGTCCCAGCCCACGCCCGAGGTCCGGGGCCAACCGTCGGCACGGAGATAGTCCTCGTAAACGATGGCGCTGATGTGCCCGCCGGGACCGATGCCGTCCGTGGTGACCGCCTTGCTGCCGTGGTCGTGGAACAGCCAGATGCCGTCACCAAAGGAACCCAGGCCGTCGTTGGTCGTACTCAGTTCCAGGTCCAGGCGCTGCGCCGTGGCGATCCAGACCACGTCGCGCGTCACGCGCGCGCCTGGTGGCTGGGACACACCGTCGCGGTGCGTGACCGTCATGGTGTGGCCGTGCGTGTGCAGGGCGATGCCTTCGCGCCCGCCGTTCACAACCCGCAGCTTGATGCGCTCACCGGGGCGAACCACGACCAGGGATTCGCGGAAGGTGTACGGGAAGGAACGTCCGTTCAGCATGAAGAAATCGCTGCTCGCCTCGGTGACGTCGTAATCCCGGTGCATCGACTGCGTGATGCGTCGCGGGTCGTTGCTCTGCCGGATGCGCTGCTCCAGCTCGCGGTCGGCGTCGGTGTAATGGAGGTCGTATTCGCGATCGTAGGCCTCGCGTACCGCCCGTGAAGGCACGCGCACCTGGCCGGCGCCCACGTTCAGGGTCTGCAGCCAGTTGTCCGGCCTGTTTTCCTCGATGATGAACAGGCCCTGCAACCCCATCATGACGTGCACGTGCGGCTGTACGTGGCAATGGTAGAACTTGGTGCCTGCCTGCCGCGGCTCCAGCTCATAGGTCCTCGAACCGCCCGGCATGACCGGCAACTCGCTGGCGATCGGAACCCCGTCATTGCCTTCCCCGGACGCGTCACGGAACGGGTGGTCGCTGCCGTGCAGGTGCAGCGTGTGCGGCATGTAATGGCTGTTTTCCAGCGTGATGCGCACGCGGTCGCCCTGCTCCACGCGGATGGCCGGCGAGGGAACGCGCAGCAAGGGCTGGGCGCGCGGCGATTCGAAAGTCTCGGTAGACATGCCGGCGTGCTTCGGTGAGAACACCCAGAAACCGGGCATCACGCCGGGCGCCACCGGGTAACGGGTCACGGGTTCGGCCGAGTCGGGCGAGCCCCCGTTGAGTTCCGCGACCTCCAGGCGGACGTGAATCTCGTCCGGGTCGCCGTCGCCGTCCAGGTCGCGCCCCTTGACCACCGCGTCGGGCGTCAGCCCGCTGGCCATCAGGGTACCGCGGCCGACGTTGTTGGTGCCGCGCACGAAAGCCGCCACGGCCCATGGGTTGTCCGCCTCGCAGGTTTGCGCAGCGCGTACTTCCACGCCCTCGATGGTCCGCGCCACGCGCCAGTCGTCCAGCGTTTCCGGGCAGAAGGGCTCGGCCTCCGATGCGGCCGTTTCCACGGATGCCGGCGGCGGGCGGTATGCGCCCGGCCCCAGCCAGCGGTCCAGTCGCTCCCGGACGGGCTCCGGGTACCACTGGCCCGGGAACGACAGCAGGGCGCCGGCCAGCGCCAGGCCCAGCCACCAGCCGCTGCGACGCTCAGCCATCTCGGCGCGCCTTCCCGGACCTGCGGGCGCGCAGGCGGGCCGGGCCTCCACTCGAGATCCAGTAGTGCAACTGGACGGCGGCGAGCAGGAGCAGCAACCATGGCCAATAGCCCCAGCCGCGACCACCGACGTGGAAGCCGAACACCGCCTGGTATCGGCGGTCGAGGGTCGGATGCCGCGTGGTCACGATGCCGATGTACCAGCCCCGCTCGGCGAATTCATGCTCGACCGTGAACGAGGCATCCGGGCTGACGGAGGGCGGCTGGTAGAACACCGTCACGGCCTCGAGGTCGTCGATAACCCGCACGTCGTCCCAGCTTGCATAAACGGTCCGGCCGACGACGTCCCGGATGACGCGAAAGTCCACCGGCACGCGGCGCAGGCTGTCGTGCAGGTAGTCCATCACGAACACCGTCCGGGCCGCGTCGGGAACGTCTTCGCAGAATTCCTCGCTGGCCCGCGTTTCCGGCTGGTAGATGGTGAAATGAGCACGGAATACCCCGATTTCGATGATGCACAGGTCCTCGTCAGCGACCACGCCGCCGTGCGCCCGGCCCTGGGCCGGCCAGCCCGCCAGCGCGCCGGCCAACAGGGCCGGGAACAGGAATGGTGAGATCCTGGAATGCATTCGATCGAAACGGCCGAAAATTTCAATGAGGGTGGATACTAATGCCATCCCGGTTGATCCGCCAGATTCCCGTGCGCCCGGCGCTCGGGTAAACTCTGCCGCGCCGCACCTCGATCGACCGGGAATGAACATGAAAACACCGAAGTCCGGAACGCAACTCGTCGCATTGGCCTTCACGGCGTTCCTGCTGCAAGCCTGCAGCGAGCCGGTCGCCTGGCGAGGCACCGACGTGTCGGGAATCCTCCCCGACCTAGAGTTCACCCTGACCGGCAGCGACGGTCTGGAGACCGGCGCGGACGCGTTCCACGGGAAGGCGACGCTGCTGTACTTCGGGTTCACCAGTTGCCCCGGGGTCTGCCCGACGACCCTGAACCATGTATCCGTCGCCCTGGACGCCCTGGGTGGGCCGGCCCGGAACGTCCACGTGCTGCTGGTCTCGGTCGATCCGAAACGCGACACGCCCGAGGTCATGCGGAAATACACGGCGGGCTACGGCCCCTGGCTGCACGGCCTGACGGGGAGCGAGGCCGACCTGCGGGCCGTCAATAACGCCTACAAGGTCGATTTCCTCGCCCAGGAGCCCGATGCACAGGGTCATTACGAAGTCGCGCACAGCAACCGGCTGTTCGGTTTCGATGCGCAAGGGCGATGCCGGGTCCTCATGCCCAATTCCGCCAATACCGACGCCATGGTGGCGGACCTGACGCAACTGCTGTCCGTATCCGGGCTGGCAGACTGAGCCGGGCCCGGGCGGCCCTTTAATCGGCATTCAACCGCCCCCATTGATTCTGCAATCGTAACCCGGAGCCGCGAACCATGATGCGCATATTCCTGTTCCTTGCGACCAACGCCGCCGTGCTGGTGCTGATCAGCGTGGTATTCCAGCTGCTCGGCATCGAGGGCATCCTGGCCGAGAACGGAGTCGACCTGAACCTTCAGGCGCTGCTGGTGATGTCCGCCGTCATCGGATTCGGCGGCTCGTTCATCTCGCTGGCCCTGTCCAAGTTCATGGCGAAGCGATCGATGGGCGTGCAGGTCATCGGACAGCCACGCAGCGACACCGAGCGCTGGCTGCTGGATACCGTGCAGCGCCAGGCCGAGCGGGCCGGTATCGGCATGCCGGAAGTCGGTGTCTTCCGCTCACCGGATCCGAACGCCTTCGCCACGGGCATGCGGCGCAACGACGCACTGGTAGCCGTCAGTACCGGGCTGCTCGAGAAAATGCAGCCGCGGGAAGTCGAGGCCGTGCTCGCCCACGAGGTCAGCCACGTGGCCAATGGCGACATGGTGACGCTGGGCCTGGTCCAGGGGGTGGTCAATACATTCGTGATCTTCCTCTCCCGCGTGATCGGCCACGTGGTGGACCGGGTGGTGTTCAAGACCGAGCGCGGCTACGGACCCGCCTATTTCATCACCTCGATACTCGCGCAGGTCCTGCTCTCCATCCTGGCCACCATGATCGTCATGTGGTTCTCGCGGCGCCGTGAATTTCGCGCCGACGCCGGGGGCGCCGAGCTGGCCGGGAATGAGAACATGATCGGCGCCCTGCAAGCCCTGCAACGCGTGCACCAGCCGCAGGACCTGCCGGGCGAATTTGCGGCCTTCGGCATTTCGGGCGGACCCGGCGCGGGGCTCAGGCGGCTGTTCATGAGCCACCCGCCGCTGGGCGAACGGATCCTGGCCCTCCAGTCCCGAAACTGAGACAAGCGCCAGACCCGGCGCGCGGCCATGACCGATGACCGATCCAATCGGCAGGCATGTGTGCTATGGTTTTGCCGTTTTCGTCCCGGTGACCATCGAATGAAGTCCGGGAATCATGCTGAAGCGGAGGCTTTTCCATGGCGTGCAAGGTGACGTTTTCCATTCTCAGCGAGGGCCAGCAGGGCAATATCGGGGATGACTGGAAGTACTCGATCGAGGCCAAGGTGTTCAACCAGGGCCTGAAGGGCAAGGGCTCCATCGAGGTACCCAAGCATACGCTGGGCAGCGGCATGACCCAGGAACCGCCCGGACCCCCGGCCCCGATAGAGATCGATGCCGGCGAAGGCGGCGCCGAACTCATGGTGCGGCTCACCCTCAAGGCCACGGAAGTGGACCTGTTCAAGAGCGACTGCGGCGAGGTCCAGGTCAATTTCCACATGCCGTCCCCGGCGCCGGGCGAAGCGCCCATAACCAAGGACACCGAGGTCTCCGTGGGCGTGCGGGAGTCCCCGGGGCTGATGGACGAAACCGCTGTTTTCACCCTGAAGGTGCGACTGGTCGCCCGCTGCGACTGATGACCCGGGCTGATGACCACACGTTCCCGTGCGGGTCCGTGCCCTCCCTCTGTGCTAGTCTATTGGGGCTCTACCAAGAATCCATTCATTCCAATAATAGAGGGAGAACATAATGGATACAGCCAAAATCATTCGCCTCGTGGCGTTGCTTGTCGCAGTAGTCGCCGCATTTGCGACCATCCCCTACATCGACCTGATCATGGTGATCGTCGGCCTTGCGCTGGGTTTCATGACGGTTCCCGAAGAGCGTCGGTTGATCTACATGGTCACGGCCGTCACGCTGACCACGGTGGCGGGCGCACTGGGGCCCATCCCGGGCGTTGGCGACTATCTCACTGCCATCCTGGGCAACCTGAGCGCAATCGTGAATGCCGGCGCCATCGCCGTCATCATGATGATCGTGAAGGATCGGTTGACGGAATAACCTGGCTCGTTTCCCATGATAAAAAGGCCCGCATGACGCGGGCCTTTTTTTGCCCGGGGCGCCCCGGTCAGGGCTCCACGACCGTGTCGGCCCCCATGCCGGGGCCGTAGACCAGGGCATTGAGCAACAGGCGGTTCGTCGCCAGGGCCGCGCCGCGGAAGACCGGCTCGGAGGCGAACAGGATGATCTGGCCGTGACCCTTCGACTCGCGCGTCAGCCACGCCGAATTGGCGATGCGCTGGGCGGCCTCGGGCCATACCAGCCCGCTCATGCGCAGCAACACTTCCTTGCCGGCCGGCACCGTGGACCAGCCCAGCCGCGTGGCCTCCGTGGCGCTGCCGGAGTCCTGCAAGACGCCCAGGCGAACCACCGCCCGTGACCTGTCGTCCGACATCAGCACCGGCGCCGAACCGAACAATACCGGAAGCGTCTCCCCGGTCCCGAATGTCAGCCAGTGCTTCTGGTCAGCATAGCCGGCCAGCATGGCGCCCTGCGGCATGAACAGGGCCTGCCAGGCGTCACGCTTCTTCATTTCTTCCTCGGTCGGCCCATTGGCTTTCCCGGGGAATGGATAATCGACCTCGGCCGGCACCGAGTGGGCACGCACGGCCGCCGCGTTACTCAGCGTGTCCTCCCGCGAAAGCCACTCGCGCTGCAGCGACACGTCGTACTTGTCCATCTCCGCGAAGCTGTCCTGGATACGGCGCACGTTGCTGATGCCGCCTTCGGCGCCGGTCAGGGCCGGTATCGAGCCCTGGACCGCGATCAGGGTGCCGCCGGCCTCGACCCACTTGCCGATGGCGCCTATCTCGGTCTCGGACAGGTCCCGGAACCAGCGATGCGGCAGGACCAGCACGTTGTACCGGCGCAGGTCGTTGAATCCCAGGGTCGCCTGGTTTAGGTGCGAATGCCGGATGCCCAGGTGCGTATCGATGCTGTTCCAGATCGAGCCGAAACTGTAGGGGGAGACCCCGCCGCGGCTGAGCACGGCGATTTGCGGGCGTTCCAGCAACACGAAATGCCGGCCGCCAATATCGGGGAGGTCGCCCTCCCCCAGCCCTGCGGTCACGCCGTGCGCGGTGACTGACATTTCGCCGGCCACCTCGGCAATGACCCCGGACAGGTCCCCGTCGAAATTCCGGTTGTCGTTGACCGCGACCATCACCGAGCCCCGGGAAAAGGCCCGTCCGTCGAGTTCGGTGCGCTTGTCGATCGCCCGCACTTCCACGCCCCGTTCCATCAGGCGCGCTGCGAATCCGACCGAGGCGTCGGACTCGCCGTCAGCAATCCACGCGATCGGCTCGGGCGATCCGGACAACGCCGCGGGTCGATCCCCCGCCGCATAGGCCGACAGGCCGCTGGTGAGCCGGGCGGGGACCCGCAGGGTCTCGAGTCCGTACATCATCTCCAGGTTCCAGGCCGTGGTGTCGTACATTGTTCCGCGGCCCCGGTGCAGCAACTCCTGGCGCTCCTTGAGAAGCGTCTCGTCGCTGATGAAGGCGTCGAACTCGAGGATGGCCGAAATCAGCCGGGCCTCGGGCTGGCGGTTCGGGATCACGAGGGAGCCCACCGGCACCAGCGCGGAGGAACGGGTGCGGCCGTACATGTCCGTGGCGTTGCGCACCGTGATGTCCCGGTCCGCCACGAACAGTTCGAAATCCTGGGCCAGCATGCGGTCCACGAAGGCATCCCACCGGCTGCTGTTACCCGTTGGCAGCACGACCCACGACACGTCGGCATAGGGGCTGTCGGCCGAGGTGACGTAGCGCCGGTCGGCGAGGAAATCCCGATACATGTCTTTCGAATGGCGCGCCAGCGACTGCAGGTTGGCCATGGTGCTGACCAGCTGGTGGTGCACCGCCTCGCGGTAGGTCAGTACGCTGCCCTCGGGGCGCCGCACGCCATCCTCGTTGATGCTGGCCTGCTCGTAGAGGATGAACAGGCTGCCGCGGTACATCGCATAGCTGGAGTAGACAGGCGAGAGGTTATCGTTCCATTCGCCCGTGTAGTAAGGCCAGGCGTGCCGGTCGAAGGCGTCTGCCTGTTCGCGGGCGAACTGCAGGCCCCACTGCCTCACCGAGTCGGCGATATTGCGGTTGACCGGCTCGCGCGAGGGGGAGAAAAGATAGGTGTCCTGCGCGCCCATCTCGTGGCCGTCCACGATGACCTGGGGATGCCAGTCGTTGATGACACGAACCCGCCCGCGGGTTTCCGGGTGCACCAGGAAGTAGAAATCGCGGTTCAGGTCGAAAAAGTAGTGGTTCGTGCGCCCGCCCGGCCAGTACTCGGCGTGCAGCAGCGACTGGTCGTCCACGTTGGGCGCCGCGCCGCGGTGCTGCTCGAGCATGCGTGAGAACCGCGCGCGGCCGTCCGGGTTCATGGACGGGTCGATGAAGATGATGGTTTTTTCCAGCAGGTCCCCGACGGAGTCCAGTTTCGACGCCACGAGGTGATAAATGGCCGCCAGCGCCGCATCCGCCCCCGACGATTCGTTGCCGTGGATGGAGTAAGCCATCCAGGCGGTAGCCGGCAGGTCCGCTATGATGCCGTCCGCCTCCGCGTCGGAGAGCCCCGCCGGGTCCGCCAGGCGCGCTATCCCCGCCTTGACCTCGTCCAGCCTGGCCAGGTTGTCAGGCGAGGAGACCATCACGTAGTAGAGCGGCCGGTCTTCGTGGCTGCGGGCGTACTCCACAGCGATCACCCGATCGCTGGCCGCGCTCCAGGCCTGGACCGCGGCTACGATCTGCTCCGGTGTCGCGGCGCGTTGCCCCACCGGGAATCCGAGCAATGACTCCGGGGTCGGGATGGCCGGGTCGTACGACTCTCCGAGCACGGATCCGTAGTCCATGTCCGGGAACGGCGTCGGTCCGGGTGCCGCGAGTGCGCCCGTCATCGCGTAACATGCCAGGAATGCGGCCAGCACGGCCCGGTTTGAACGGTTCATCAATCTCACTCCCTGTATTCCCTGGTGCCCGGATGGGCGTCGCTGCGGCGCATTATGGCATTTATCGTGGCCACCGGTTTGGGATATGCTGCGGCCAGGGCGGCAATGCTGTGAACCGGGACGTGACCAGGCTGAAGACCAACGACATCCTCGAAGGCGTGCGCTACGAGATCCGGGGTGAACTCGCGCATCGGGCGGGTGAACTGGAGCGCATGGGCTATGAAATAGTCCAGCTGAACATCGGCAACCCGGGGCTGTTCGGATACCGCACGCCCGAGACCATGCGGCTGGCCATGATAGAGAACCTCGGCTCCAGCGAGGCCTACTGTCACCAGAAGGGGATTTTCCCCGCCCGTGAGGCCGTGGTCATGCAGCAGCAGGACCGGGGCATCATGGACGTTACGGCGGAAGACGTGTTCATCGGCAACGGCGTGAGCGAACTGATCGACCTCGTGCTCCGCGCCCTGCTGTGCGACGGTGACGAGGTGCTGGTGCCCAGCCCGGATTACCCCCTGTGGAGCGCCTCGGTGGCGCTCAATCGCGGCCGGCCGGTTTTTTACGGCTGCCGGCCAGAAAACGGTTTCCAGCCTGACCCCGAAGAAATCGAGGCCCTGCTGACCCCGAGCACCCGGGCCATCGTGCTGATCAATCCCAACAATCCCACCGGCGCCGTGTATTCCCTCGAGACCCTGCAGGCCGTGGCCGGACTGGCCGAGCGGCACGGCCTGGTCGTCTTCAGCGATGAGATCTACGACTCGATGCTGTACGAGGATGCAGTCCACCACCCCATGGCCACCCTGGTCGGGGATACACTCTGCGTGAGCTTCAGCGGCCTGTCCAAGATCTACCGGGCCTGCGGCTACCGGGTCGGCTGGGCGGTGTTTTCCGGTGACCGGAAACGGGCGGCCGACTACATGCACGCCGTCGAACTGCTGGCCTCGCTGCGCCTGTGCTCGAACGTGCCAGGCCAGTGGGCGGTGCAGACCGCACTGGGCGGTTACCAGAGCATCTCCAAACTCACCGCGCCGGGCGGGCGCTTGTACGAGTCGCGCCAGGCCGTCATGGACGGGGTCGAGGCCAGCAAGTACCTGGAACTGCAAAAGCCCATGGGCGCGATGTATGCATTTCCCAGGATCAGGCAGGACGTGATCGGCGAACTGGACGACCGGCGCTTCGCCCTGGAACTGCTGGAGAAAAAGCACGTCCTGATCGCCCCGGGCAGCAGTTTCAACGTGCCCTACTCGGACCATTTCCGGACCACCACGCTGCCCCACCCCGACCGGTACGCGACCGTGTTCGAGCGCATCGAGGACCTGCTGGACTCGATGGCCTGACCAAGGCCGCGAGGCGGCGCTTTCGTCCGGTCCCGTGCTGCGGGACTTGATATATGAAGATTTGCTAATATATAGGGATAATCATTTCCCCGGCAGGCCCCGCGCAGGGCCACGGAGCGTTTCCATGCAAATCCAGGTTCATCCCAAGCTGCCAGCCGTCATCCTGGTGCTGACGTTCACCGCGGGCGCCCTGCCCGCAGCGGGACAGCCAGCCCCGCTGGACAGTTACGTGGTCTCGTACGAGGCAGTCGCGCGCGAGCGCATGTACGACGGCACCGTGGAGGCGGTGCACCAGGCCACGGTGTCGGCTCAGACCACCGGGCGCATCGCGGAAGTGCGTTACGACGTGGACGATTACGTTGAAGCGGGCGCTGCATTGATGCGGTTCACCGACGTCGAGCAGCAGACCTCCGTCCGCCGGGCCGAGGCGCAACTGGCCGAGGCGAGGGCCTTGCTGGTGGAGGCCGAGGAGGCCCATTCACGCGCCGAGAACCTCCGGGAGCGCGGCCTCGGCTCACAACGCGACCTGGACGGGGCGCTGGCCGGCCGGGATTCAGCCAGGGCCCGCGTGGCGGCGGCGGAGTCCGCGGTCGTTGCAGCGCGCCAGGAACTTGAATACACGGTGGTCAGGGCGCCCTATTCCGGCATCGTCACGCAACGGCACGTGGAGGCCGGCGAGTCCGTCAGCCGCGGGCAGCCATTGATGTCCGGCCTGTCGCTGGAACGCCTGAGGGTGAGCGTGGACGTGCCCCAGCAGGTCGCGATGCTGCTGCGGCCGGATCCCGTGGCCGAGGTGCTGACCGGCGAGGGGCGGGTCACGCCCGCGGACATCACGTTCTTTCCCGTTGCGGATCCGGTCACGAACACCTTCCGCCTGCGATTGGATCTCCCGGACGGCCAGTTCGGGCTGTATCCCGGCATGTTCGTGAAGGTCGCCTTCCACGTCGGCATGCAGGAGCGACTGCTCGTCCCGGTCACGTCGCTGGTTCAGCGCAGCGAGGTCACGGCGGTCTACGTGCTGACCGCTGAAGGCGTGCGGCTCCGGCAGGTCCGGACCGGTGGCGCCTTCGGCGAACGCATCGAGGTGCTCGCCGGCCTGCGCGAAGGCGACCGGGTCGCCCTGGATCCGGTACAGGCCGGTATTCGCGCCAAGTCATCGGGAGGTTCGCAGCCGTGACCGAACGGCTGGGGCTGTCCGGCCGCATCGCCAAGCGGTTCCAGGACAATGAACTCACGCCGCTGCTGGCGCTGGCGGCGCTGCTGCTGGGCCTGTTCGCGGTGGTCGTGACGCCGCGCGAGGAAGAGCCGCAGATCGACGTCACCTTCGCCAACGTGTTCGTGCCCTACCCCGGCGCCTCCAGCCTCGAGGTGGAAAGCCAGGTCGCCGTGCCCATGGAGCAAGTGCTGGCGGAAATCGAGGACGTCGAGCACGTGTACTCCGTTTCCAGGCCGGGCGGCGCGGTGTTGACGGTCCAGTTCGAGGTCGGCGAGGACCGTACGGAGTCCCTGGTCCGCCTGTACAACGCCATCTATTCCAACCAGGACTGGCGCCCCGCGAATCTCGGCGTCCTGCCGCCGCTGGTCAAGCCCAAGGGTATCGACGACGTCCCCATCGTCACGATCACGTTGTGGACGCACGACGAGTCCCGTGGCGGCCTCGAACTGCTGCACGTCGCCCGTGCGCTGGAAGCCGAACTGAAACGGGTGCCGGGCACCCGTGACGTTTACACCATCGGTGGCGCGCCGGACATCGTGCACGTGGAACTCGATCCGCAGCGGGTGGCTGGATTCGGCCTGACCCTGGACGACCTGCGTGAAGCGCTGGCCGCCGGGAACGCCGTGCGTCACGCCGGAGCCCTCGTGTCGCGCGGTGTCGAGATCCCCGTGCAGGCCGGCCGGTTCCTGTCCGGCAGCAACGACGTGGCTGGCCTGGTGGTCGGCGTTTTCGACGGCCGGCCGGTGTTCCTCGAGGACATCGCGACGGTGAGTTCGGGCAGTGACCAGCCCGACCGGTACGCCTGGTACGCGACCGGGCCCGCCGCGGAGCAAACCGGTGGGCAGGCCGTGCCCCATGCTCCGGCCGTCACCATATCGGTGGCCAAGAAACCCGGAACCAACGCCACGCGCATCGCCGACGCGGTGATCGACCGCCTCGATCAGCTGCAGGCCACCCACATCCCGGCGGGCGTGGAAGCAAGCGTCACACGGAATTACGGTCAAACGGCGGGCGACAAGGCGATGAAGCTGATCCAGAAACTGGCCTTCGCCACCGCCTCGGTCATCCTGCTGGTGCTGTTCACGCTGGGCCGGCGGGAAGCCGCCATCGTGGGCGCCGCGGTCGTCGTCACGCTGACCGTGACCCTGTTCGGATCATGGGCCTGGGGCTTCACGATCAACCGGGTTTCGCTGTTCGCCCTGATCTTCTCGATCGGCATCCTGGTGGACGACGCCATCGTGGTGGTGGAAAACATCCACCGGCACCGCGGCCTGAAGCCCGGCCCCCTGGCGTCACTCATCCCCGGCGCCGTGGACGAGGTCGGAGGGCCGACCATCCTGGCCACTTTCACCGTGATCGCGGCCCTGCTGCCCATGGCATTCGTCACTGGCCTGATGGGTCCGTACATGAGCCCCATACCGATCAATGCAAGCATGGGCATGCTCTTCTCCCTGGCCATCGCCCTGGTGCTGACGCCATGGATGAGCAACCGGCTGCTGGGGGATGCCCCGACGCACGCGGCCGGGGGTGAATCGCGGCGGCTGCACTCGATCTTCGAGCGCCTGATGCGTCCCTTCCTGAAGGGGCGCGACGGGCGCAGATCGCGCCTGGTGCTGTATGGCGGTCTGGTTGCGCTGATCGGCCTGGCCGTTGCGCTGGTCGGCTTCCAGGCCGTGGTGCTGAAGATGCTGCCGTTCGACAACAAGTCCGAGTTCCAGGTCGTGGTCGACATGCCCGAAGGCACGCCGGTCGAAGCCACCGCGGCGTTGCTCGACGACCTGGCGGCCGTGATTGAGACGGTTCCGGAAGTTACCGACTACCAGGCCTACGCCGGAACCGCGGCGCCGATCAACTTCAACGGCCTGGTGCGCCAGTACTACCTGCGCTCCGGCGGCAACGTGGGCGACATCCAGGTCAACCTCCTCGACAGGAAGTACCGTGACCGATCCAGCCACGAGATCGCCTCGGCCGCCAGGCCGGCGCTGGCGGCCATGGGTGAGGCCCGCGGCGCCTCGGTGAAGGTGGTGGAGGTGCCACCCGGTCCGCCGGTCATGGCGCCCATCGTGGCCGAGATCTATGGCCCCGACTACGAGCGCCAGAAAAGCCTGGGACAAGAGCTGGAAATCATGTTCCGCTCAACCCCCGATATCGTCGATATCGACAGCAGCGTGGAATCCGATGCCCGGCGCTACGTGATCGATGTCGACCGTCAGCGGGCGGCCCTGCTGGGCGTATCGCAGGCGCAGGTCGCCAGCGCGATCTCACTGGCCCTCGGCGGCGAGGACGTGACCTACGTGCACCGGGCCCGCGAAAAGGAACCGATCCCGGTCCGGCTGGAGGTCCCGGCAGCATCCAAGTCGGAGGTCGAGGCCCTGATGGCGCTGGAGGTCCGAAGCCGGGACGGCGCGCCGGTGCCGATCTCGGAGTTCGCCCGGGCACGCCTGCAGGCCTGGGATGACGCCATCATCCACAAGGACCTCCTGCCGGTGGTTTTCGCCACGGGCGACATGGCCGGCGAAACCGACAGCCCCCTGTACGGCATGTTCGCACTGTCCGGCCGGATCGGAGAGACCGAATTCGAGGGCGGCGGGATCGAGCAGCGCTACATCAGCCAGCCGGACAACCCCTACTACTTCTCACTCAAGTGGGACGGCGAATGGCAGATCACCTACGAGACCTTCCGCGACATGGGCATCGCCTACGCGGTGGGCCTGGTGCTCATCTACCTGCTGGTGGTCGCCCAGTTCCGCTCCTACCTGATGCCGCTGATCATCATGGCGCCGATCCCGCTGACGGTGATCGGCGTCATGCCGGGCCACGCCCTGCTCGGTGCGCAGTTCACCGCCACGTCCATGATCGGCATGATCGCCCTGGCCGGCATCATCGTGCGCAACTCCATCCTGCTGGTGGATTTCGTGCAACAGGAACTGGACGCCGGCGCGGGACTGGAGGAAGCGGTGATCGGGGCCGCTGCGGTGCGCGCCAAACCCATCGTGCTGACCGCGGTGGCAGCCATGATGGGCGCCTTCTTCATCCTCGACGACCCGATTTTCAACGGCCTGGCGATCTCGCTGGTCTTCGGCATCCTGGTATCGACCCTGCTCACCCTGGTGGTCATCCCGGTGCTTTTTTACAGCTATGCACTCGGATCGCGGGCGCCGGCCGAAAAGCACTTAACTGCCCCAGATCAACTTGGCGGCGAGTGATTGTGCCAACATTCGTCACGGATCGTTCGGAGCCGAGCAATGAAAACACCCGCCAAGAGCACTTTTGAAATCATCCTGGTCATTACCATCGTCATCGCGTTCGCCGCAGTGCCGTTGCTGGCGCGGGCCGGGGAAGAGCCGCCGCGCGGCCCGGTGCCGTTCGCCGAATTCGACGCCGACGGAGACGGATTCGTCAGCGAGGAGGAATTCAACACCACCCGAGCGGCGCACATGGCCGCCATGGCCGAGGCCGGCCGCAAATTGAAAGGCGCGGCGACCGCGCCCGCATTCGCGGACCTGGACGGCGACGGCGACGGGAAACTCAGCGAGAAAGAACTGCAGGCCGGCCACAAGGCACACATGAAGGCCATGCACGCGGAACATGGGCATGGCAAGGCCGGGCATGGCAAGGGCAAACACCACTGCAGGAAGTGCCAGAAGAAAATGAAGCAGAAGAAGGAAATGGCCGGGCACGCGCACGGCAAAATGCCCACCTTTGAAGACATCGACACGGACGGCGACGGCAGCATCAGCCCCGGGGAATTTGCCGCCCACCAGGCCGAGCACCATGGAAAGGCCGGGGACAAGTAGGCGATAAACCATCCGGAAGATCAACCGGGAAATCGCGGCGGGTCCATTCCCGCCGCTTTTTTTTGGAGACACGCCGCACGCGGCGCGGCGAAACCGCTAGGATATGCACTGGCAGCACACCTGAAAGAATACCGGACGTGTCGAAGCTGAAGCGCTACCTCGAAGACCCCTTCCTGAAGTCCCTGTATGACGACATCCGCCGTGCCGGGCCCGTGCGCTCGATCTCGGTCGACATCACCCACAAGTGCAACCTGCGCTGCACGGGCTGCTATTTCTTTTCCGAGAGAATGGACCGGGCGGGGGGCGCGGCTGGAAAAGACGCGTTCGGAGATTTCATCCGGGCCGAGCGCGACCGTGGCACCAATTTCGTCACCATCGTCGGCGGCGAACCGGCGCTGGTGCCGGACCGCCTGCGGGCCCTGCACGCGAATTTTCGCGTCAACGTGGCGACCAACGGGCTGATCCGGATCCCCCGGGAAGGCCTGGAGGGCATGCCGATCGGCATCGCGGTGTGGGGCGACCACGACACCGACGCGCAGTTGAGGGGAAACGGGCGACGCGATTACTTCTCCGCCGCGCTGGAAAACTACCGGGGCGACCCGAGGGCTTTCTGGTACTACACCGTGGCGCCGGGCTGCGCCCACGAGATCGAGTCCGTGGTCGGGCAGTGCGTGGCGAACGGACAGCCGGTGCTGTTCAATTACTACAGCGACGTCGACGAGCGCGGAGGCATCCTGGGCTACCGGCAGGGCTTCGATGCGGTCCGGGCCGGAATCGACCGCATGATCGAACGGTACCCGGAGCATGTCTTCACGACGCGCTACTTCAATCGCGTGGTCACGACCGGGAGCCTGTTCGATCAACGCTGGGGATTCGATGTTTGCACCAACCTGTCGAACAACCACCCGGGCAACAGGGAGCGCCTGGCCAACGGCGAACCGGGCAATCCGCACTTTCGCGCCTACAACGCGGATTTTTCAACCACCCGGCGCTGCTGCACCGGCACGCAGCGGGATTGCGCGTCCTGCTTCGACACCTGGGAGCATTTCTCCTGGATCATGCTGCACATGCGCAAACACCTGGGCACGCGTGCGGATTTCGTCAACTGGCTGACCACCATGTACGTCTTCTACCTGGTCAACCGTCTCGTCGACTACGAGACCGGCATGCAGCGCCTGCCGGAAATCCATGCCCTCCTCGCCGAACGTCCAGGCGGCGACGCCGCCTGGACATTGGACAAGCGAGTCGGAATCAGTTCCTGAACGGCATCGCGAGGATGATGCGGACCGGGCCGGTGACCGGCTACTGAACCGCCATGTCGATCGTGAAGCGCATCCTTACCGTGCCCAGGTAATTGCACCAGCGGTCGGTCTCGTGACCGCAATACAGTTCGCCACTGTTGGAGCAGACCGAGGCGGTCATGTCGCCCGGCGTCAGCAGATGGACTCCATCCACAAGATCGTACGTCCCGGTGGTGACGGTGTATCCGTCGGGCGTTCCATCCGCGGGATCGGCGTCCGGCCAGACGTAGACGTTCACATCGGAGGTCAATGCCTGCGGATTGTCGTTGCACAAGACGCCCTGAAGGCTGTCGCCTGCCACCACGGTATTGGCGAGGTTGATCTTCCAGTCATTGGCCTGCTCGTTGATCTGCAGGGCCATCGGGTAAACCGTATCGGGCGCAAGCAACTGGATGTCCGTCTGGTAATAAGGCGGAACCTTGTAGGGCCTCACCGCGATGCGCAGGTGCTCCAGTATCCCGGCCTGGAAAATGCTGTCCGGGAGGCTCGTGTCATCCACTAAATCCCGGCTCAAGGCGAGGTCCATCCAACGCGATGCGGGAGAATTCTTGCCCTTGGTCTTGCCCTGGAAAGCCGAAAAGACGAGCCCCGACAGGTTGACCTTGCCGACTTCCCCGGTTCTGCACACGACGTTTTCCTCGCCATGGATGTAAATGGAGCCGTCATCCAACAGAGTATCTCCGTCGTTGCCCGCAATGATGCAGTCCAATGGAATCGACTGCTTGTCATCGCCACCATCGGAGCAGCTCGGGTGGCCGGGGCAGCTTGGCTTGGCAAAAGCCAGGGCGCTGAACAGCATCGGCAGTGCGACAAGAACACAACGGATTGCATTGCTTCGCAAATGTCGCCAGATGCGGCATTGAGGTGTTGGGCGTTGTTTGCTCATGATCTGTACCTCGTTAAATCTCCAGTCACTCCCCTGCGATTTGACGCCCCTGTCGCAATCATCCCTGTTGCTTATCGGTCTTTCCTCCGGTGCGCCAGGGCGGTCCAATCCCGTTAATGCACGAGTCCGACCGTATCAACAAATTGAAATCTAAGCAATTGATATACATGGTTTTTCCGCTACTGTCACATATTGTCACTTATTGTCTTATCCGCGACCGATCCTTGCCGGTCGAGCGCCCGCTGGGCTAGACTCAGGGGACCTCCGTCAGGTGCGTTTCCCCGTGTCATTTGACCCGAAATTCAGTGGGCAGGACGGCGATCGGCTCAACGGCTGGAAGGAAATCGCGGCGTATCTGGGCAAGGACGTCCGTACCGCCTATCGCTGGTCCAAGCATGAAGGCATGCCGGTATATCGCCACGCCGGCAGCAAGCGGGGCGCGGTCTACGCCTATCGCTCGGAAATCGATGCGTGGATCCACGCGGACCGGTCACCGCCCCCAAAACCTGGCCGGAACACGATGCTCGCCGGAATTGCGGCCACGCTGGCCCTGGGCGCCATCGTAACTGCAGCAATATTCTGGCCCGGGGCAACCCCGGAGAATGACCACGAAGCCGCGCAGGCTCCGACCTGGGTACTCATCGGTAACATTGAAA
>JABAHR010002878.1_pt2 | contig 23239 bp, 20 predicted proteins | sample 7062101 | NCBI WGS metagenome assembly JABAHR01 (sample SAMN14534553, study PRJNA622989) | marine sediment metagenome | biome: marine biome [ENVO:00000428]; feature: marine pelagic biome [ENVO:01000023]; material: deep marine sediment [ENVO:00002113] | place: India: Gulf of Kutch | collected...
CCCTTCACGATCTGGATGCGGTCGAGGTTGGCGCCACCCGGCTCCTTGAGCGCCACCACCATAAAGCTTGGGGCGGACGCTTCCGAAGCCGCCGTCAGCTCACCACCCATGGGAACCCCCTTGGCGTATCCGATCCCGCCCAGATCCTCGGCCTCCAGGTCAGCCGATTCGTATTCCCAACCGCCGAAGAACCGGACGCGCAGGCGTGGGCCGGTGGTCGCATAGACTTCCCGCCGCCGCATGGCGGCTACGATGGCTTCGCGCGTGTTCTCTTCCGCCCACACGGCCGCCATGCCGGAAGCGGACATGGTCCACCCCCGGGAACCGCCGGTGATCAGGGTGTTGATCTTGGTTTCCGGCGTGGAGTCCGTCGCCATCTTGCCCCAGAAGTTGTCCTCCTCTGCGGTGGACAGGCCCGTATGCGCGTCGGTTGAGCCGATCAACCCGAACTGGTAGGGGTTCACCCCTGTCTCTGCCCCCAGCTCCAGGCCCGTCTTGAGCGCCGAGCGGACGTAGTCACCCGCTTGGGCCTGGTACTGACCCGGCTGCTGCTCGATGTAGAAGCTGTACTCCTCGAAGTCGGCGAACTCGTCGTTCGGGGAGAGTAACGGGTGGGTCTCGGAATCTCCTTTGATCTGGGTAGCTTCCACGACGGGCTCCCAGCGCATCCGGTTGATGGCGTAAGCCGCATCCACGGGGCCTCCCCGCAGGGTTTCCCGCGGGAACATCCAGCCCTTCGAGATGTTCGAGTTGTGGGGGATGGCGATGAACGAAGCCGAGGTCTCCTCGCTCGTCTTCTCCAGCCACGCCCACAGATCGTCGGGGTAAGGGCTCTCCAGGGAACTGAAGGGCTGAAACGTCTTGGCCGTCTGCGCGTCCGCGTCCGTGACCACGATCCGGTGCAGGTTGGCGCCGCCCGGGATGGAGCTCCATTCCCAGCCGATCAGGCTGGTGAACTTGCCCGGCTCGTAGTGGGCGTCAGCCACATCGACGATCTCGTGCCAGGCATTGCGGATCGTCTCGGGCGAGACCGGCAGCTGCTGTGCCTGGGCCTGGCCGAAGGTGGCGGCGACCTCACGGGGATCTTTCGAACTCGCGGGCAACAGCGAGCGGAACAGGGGGGCGCCCTCGCGGTTGTCGATGGCTTCGCGCAGTTCTCGCAGACGGTACCAGCCGACGATCTGGGCGATGAAGCCGGCGTCCTCCAGATCCAGGCCGTTCCGGTAGACGTGTCGGATACCGCCGATGAACTCCGCGTGGTCCGAAACCACCAGGAAATCCAGCGGCTGACCGAGCTGCACCCGTGCACGATTGTAGGGGTGAATGACCGGTTCTCCCTTGGCGAACCGATAGGCGGTGTCAGGGTCGGCGGTGAGGTTGTTGTTCAGAAACGCATCAAACGAGTACGAAGTGTGAAGGTGGGTGTCGCCCCAGAGCAGCTGTTTCGCATTGGCGAGACCCGGGGTGCAGAGCAGCGCGACCAGCGCTAGAAGGGCAGATGTCAGGGTGATCGAGTTGTGATGCATTGGCGCGGTCTCTCCTCGGGGCGTAAGCGAGCTCGGCTGGCGGCGGATTATCGGCCAGCGGGATCGACGTTGTCGAACCTGCGTGGCCGCTCAGTCCCGCCGGATGACCATCACCTCGTAGCGGCCGTCGGGCCCGATGAAACTGGACCCCACCCAGCTGGTGATGCTGACGATCAGCGCGCCGAAGAGCGCGGCAAAAAAGCCACTGACGTGAAAACTGTCCAGCAGGGCAGCGACGAGGCCGAACATGGCCGCGTTTACGACCAGCAGAAACCCGCCCAGGGAGATCAGTGTCAGCGGCAGGGTGAGAATGACGGCAACTGGGCGGATGATGGCGTTCACGATTCCCAGCAGGATCGCAGCCCAGATCATTGTGCCCGTGCTCTCGATATGCACACCGGGGATCAGGCTGGCGGCCGCCCAGAGCCCGAGAGCGGTGATAAGCGTTCTGAGAACGAAGCCGATCATGGCGTTATTCTGCGCCCCATGGGCTTGAAGGGCCAGTCGCTCCTCAGGCTTGACCAGTCTGCCGGGCGGAGGGTTTGGGCAAGGCCTCGAAAGCAAACATCCCCACCACGAAACCCGGCAAAAAGGCCAGCGCCCTGGGGTCGAGGGTCAGGGCCCCGACGATGGCGGGACCCGGACAGTAGCCGGCCAGCCCCCAGCCGATCCCGAACACGATGGCACCAAGGATGAGTCTTCCGTCGATGTCGCGCCGCGTCGGCGCATGGAATTCGCTGTCGAGCAGCGGGGCGGCCCGCGATCCGGCGAGCCGGTAGCCCATGGTCGTGACCGCCACGGCCGCGGCCATGACGACAAGCAGCGAGGCGTTCCAGCCCGAGCCCAGAATGAGGAATGAAAGCACGACGGTGGGATCGGCCATACCGGATATGCTCAGCCCCAGCCCGAATACCGTCCCTGCCAGCAGGGCTGCGAACGGCCCGATCATGTCCCGTGGACCAGGGTGGCCGTCAGCATGCCAATGCCGACGAAGATGACGGTTGCTGCGAGGGAACGTCTGGAAAGTCGTGCGATTCCGCAAACGCCGTGGCCGCTGGTGCAACCCGATCCCAGGCGTGTGCCGAAACCCACCATCAGGCCGCCCAGGGCCAGGAGTATGGTGCCGTCCAGGTCGAGCTCCGGAATCGACTCGGGCTGCCGGACGCTTTGACCCAGCCAGCCGCCAACGCCCAGCCCGACCACGAACAGAATTGGCCAGAGACTTTGTCGCGGTCGGGTCAGCGCCTGGGCGGCGATCCCGCTGATTCCTGCGACGCGGCCCAGAGTTACCCAGAGCCATACGGCCGCCGCGCCGATGAGAAGCCCGCCGATGATTGCGTTCGTCACGATTGCGCGGTCGGTTGCGAAACGGTCGGCGATCTTGCCACGAAGCGTGCCGCCTGCAAAGTTTCGGCGCGGGCCAATTACCCATGGCGTCCTCGTCCGGCTCGGTTAAAATTCCGCGCCTTTGGTCAGGGATTTCGTTAGCAATGGAAGACGTCTACATCGTTGAAGCCGTCCGCAGCCCCATCGGCAAGCGCGGCAAGGGGCTGGCCGGCCTGATGCCGGCCGATCTGCTTGGCGCCGTGCAGAAGGCAGCGCTGGAACGCAGCGGCATCGCGCCGGAAAAGGTCGGGCAGGTGGTGGGCGGCTGCGTGTCCCAGGTGGGGGAGCAATCCTTCAACATCGCTCGAATCGCATGGCTGTCTCAGGGGTTACCCGAGGAGGTGGCAGCCACCACCGTCGATTCCCAGTGCGGTTCCAGCCAGCAGGCCACGTCCCTGGGCGCGGCCATGGTGGCCTCCGGGATGGAGAACGTGGTCATGTGCTGCGGCGTGGAAATGATGACCCGCGTCCCGCTGGGCTCGAACATGAAGGACGGCGTCCCCATGGGCGCTAGCTACATGGAGCACTACCAGCCGACGAGCCAGTTCCAGGGTGCTGCCATGATCGCCGAAGAATATCAGCTTACCCGGGCGGACACGGACGCTTTCGGGCTCAAGAGCCAGCAGAATGCCGCTCGTGCGTGGCAGGAAGGACGATTCGATCGCGAGATCGTGCCCGTCGAAGCGCCCGTGCTGGACGAAGCCGGGCAGCCCACCGACGAGACCCGCATCATCGAGCGCGACGAGGGCCCCCGCGAGACGACGCTGGAAGGGCTGCAGAGCCTGGAGCCGGTGCCTGGCCAGCCGATTCACACGGCGGGGACCAGCTCCCAGGTCTCCGATGGCGCGGCCGTGGTGATTCTTGCCAACCGCAAGGCGGTGGACGAGCTGCGGCTCACGCCGCGTGCGCGAATCGTGGCGACCACCCTGGTGGGCGTGGATCCGGTGACCATGCTCAAGGGGCCGATCCCCGCCTCACGCAAGGTTCTCGACCAGGCCGGCCTCTCGGTTGACGACGTCGACGTCTTCGAGGTCAACGAAGCGTTCGCATCGGTGGTGCTGGCCTGGCAGAAGGAACTCGATCCGGATCCCGAGCGCGTCAACCCCAACGGCGGGGCTATCGCCTTGGGACACCCCACCGGCTCGACCGGAGCGCGGCTGATCACCACCGCTGTGCACGAGTTGGAGAGAAGCGGCGGGCGCTATGGGCTCATCGCCATGTGCTGCGGCGGCGGGCTCGGCACCGGGACCATCATCGAGCGTCTTTGACGTCTAAATCGACGCTTACAGAGCGTTACCGGTCACCCGGCCGGCCATGCGCTGTGCCGCCTGTTCCATGTGGGTCAGGTAGAAGCTCGACTTGTTCAGGTCATAAGCCGTCAGGTTCACGCCGCGGATCAGAAACCGCTCCGTGGATCCGTCGTCTGCCGTGTCCACGTCGATGACGTTGATGCAGCAGTTGTCCTGCTCGATGGACGTCCTCGCGCTCCAGGGAATGCCGATGATGTGGTTGAGGAGCATGCGGTTGACCGCGCCGTGGAGCACGAGCAGCAGGGCTTGCCAGGAGTGGTCGGCCACGATCGCATCGAAGGCCGGGTTGACCCGGGCGGCGAAATCGACGAAGCGCTCACCACCCAGGAACTGCGCTTCAGGGTGATCGGCTCCGGACCAGGGGTTGGCGACCATCGCGAGCCAAGCCCTCATGTCTTCTTGAGCAACGGGACCTTTCGCGCCCCGAATCTCCTCCAACGCGGGCTCGATCTCGAGCTCGGGATGATCCCGATAGGCCAGGATGTGCTTGGCGGTCTCCACGGTGCGGGGCAGACCGGAACAAACCGCCCGGTCGAAGTCCACGCTCGCCAGCACGGCGGCCTGCTTGCGGGCCTGAATTCTGCCCGTCGGTGTCAGCGCGACTTTGCGGACGTCGGCAGCGACGTTGCCTTCGTCATCGAGGTAGGCAGCCTCGGCATGCCTGAGCAGGTAGATCCGGCGGCGGTTCGGCTCTTCAAACATCGTCTTCGAGCGGCGGAAGATCAGCGTACTCGGGATCACGCCCCTCCGCCTTCGCCTTGAAGTACTCGGCCATCTCGCCGCCCTGGGTGACGGCGCCCATCCACAGCTGCTGGTAGGCCAGCGCGTCCTGCACGTCATGATCCCGAGCGTAGTTGAGCAGATGCTTGGTGCTGGTCACCGCCAGAGGCGATTTGCTGGCGATCTCGGCCGCGATGGCGCCCACGGCTTTATGCATCTGCTCCTGGGTATCGTAGACGGCGTTGACCAGTCCGCAGGACAGGGCCTCCTCTGCGTACATGCGGCGGCCCGTGTAGGCGAGCTCCCGCATGAGGCCATCGGGGATCAGCCCTGGCAGCCGCTGGAGCGTGCCCACGTCTGCTGCCATGCCGATATTGATCTCCTGGATGCAGAAAAACGCATCGGCCGTGCAATAGCGGGCGTCGCAAGCGGCCACCAGATCCACGCCACCGCCGACGCATCCCCCCTGAACGGCAGCCAGGATGGGCATGCGAGCCGTTTCGAAGCCGGTGAACACGCCCTGCATACGGTCGATGTGGCGGCGAGCGGCTTCGCCCGCGCGGCCGCGATCCAGGTCGCGACGGGCGGAGCTGGAAAAGACGGAAAGATCCATGCCGGCGCTGAAGTGCTTGCCCGTGGACGCCAGGATCAGGGCTCGAACGTCCCCCCTTCCGTCGAGCTCCTGAAGTGCCAACGGCAGCTCGCGCCAGAAGGCCAGGGGCATGCGGTTGTACTCCTCCGGCTGGTTGAGCTCAATTCGGCCCACCCCGGCCTCGGCCGAGACGTTCATTCGTGTGTAGGTCATGACGGTCCCGTTCCAGCGAATCGGCCATGTTACCGATTCTGCCCGCAGGCCGACACCAACAGATGGCGCACAACGCCATTGCCACCGCTGCGCAAGCCGCTGATAATCCGCTGCGTGTCGGGCAACAGATAAGGAGGTGATCAGTGTATCTATCTGCAACTCATGCAGAGGAGGGGCTGGTCTCCTGATCGGCTTCTCGGGAACGGGCCCCTTATTCGGGGCCCGTTTTTTTTGGGTCCGGAACGGACGTATGTTCAAGGATGGGGCTTTCTGGGAGACTCGCTCGATCAGCGGGGATCAGACTCGGGGGGAAGGATGCTGACATTCGCGGATCCGTTGCGGCGGGCCGTTCAGGTGGCCGCTGAAGAGACGGCCGTCATCCACGACGGCGCGAGGTACAGCTACGCCGAGTTCAACCGCCGCTGTGGCCAACTGGTTGCGGTTCTGCGCGAGCTCGGGATTCAGCACGGCGACCGGGTGGCGATCCTGGCGGGCAACTGCAACCAGTATCTGGAAACCTATGTCGGCGTGCCTGCGGGCGGCATGGTAGTGGTGCCGCTCAATACCCGTCACGCCCAGCCGGAGCTGGAGTACGCGTTGAAGGATTCCGGCGCCCGCGTGCTGCTGACCGACCGTGATCCGGGGGCGCTTGCCGCCGCCGTCGACCAAGTGATCAGCATCCCCGATGCTTACGAGTCGCATCTCGCCCATGCCGAGCCGGCGTCGCTCGGAGAGGGCGTGAACGAGACGGATCTGGCCGGCCTTTTCTACACCGGGGGCACCACGGGTCTGTCTAAGGGCGTGATGCTCACTCATCGGAACCTGATCGCCAACACGTTCAACTGGCTGGCTTGCGCGCCGCATTACCCGTCCGATCGCACGCTCATCATGGCGCCGCTGTTTCACGCGGCGGGCTCAAACGGCGTTCTTGGCGCCATCTGGAATGGTGGATGCCAGGTCACCCTGGGCGCCTTCGACCCGGCGGCGGCCCTCGATCTGATAGAAACCCATGGCATCACCGAAACGCTGGGGGTGCCGACCATGCTGGCCGCCATCGCTGAGGAGCAGCATGCCCGACCGCGCAGGACGGACACCCTGCGGCTCATTGCCCACGGCGGTTCTCCCATTGCCACCGAGGTGATCCGCCGCACCATGAGCGCGTTTCCCACCGCGTCCATGATGGAGGTGTACGGCGCGACCGAGCTCTCTCCTCTCGCGACCGTGCTGGTCGGAGAGGAGAAGCTGGTCGATGACCCAAGGGCGCGCTCGTGCGGGCAGGCGCTGATCGGCAACGAGATCCACATACTCAACCCCGCCGGTCATCGGGTGGACTCGGGGGAGGTGGGCGAGGTCGTCGTGCGCGGCCCCAACGTCATGGAAGGCTACTGGAACAAGGCCGAGCAGACCGCGGCCGTGCTCAAGGACGGCTGTTACTGGACCGGCGACCTCGGTTACATGGACGACGGGGGATATCTCTTCCTCGTCGACCGCAGCAAGGACATGATCGTCTCTGGGGGCGAGAACGTTTACTGCACGGAGGTGGAGGAGGTGCTCTATCAGCATCCTGCCGTCCTGGAAGCGGCCGCTTTCGGCGTGCCGGACGAGAAGTGGGGCGAAGCGGTTCATGCGGTGGTGGTACTCAGAGATGAGTTCGCCGAGCTCGACCCGTCCGAGATCATCGACTTCTGCCGTGAGCACATCGCTGGTTACAAGGTGCCCAAAGCGATCGACGTCCGTGCTGAGCCGCTGCCTAAATCGGGGCCTGGCAAGGTGCTGAAGCGGGAGCTCCGGGCCCCCTTCTGGGAAGGTCAGGACCGCGGCGTGCACTGACGCTCGCGGGGCGGGAGACCGCCACGCACATTGAGAACCTCCGTTTCCCGATGGCCGCTGCGCCGCGGGTTGTGCCATGACGACCGTGCTCGTAGAGTCAGATGGTCACTGACGAAGTTGGAGCAAGCTGCATGGCGGAATCGGGCATCGATGCTTCCAGCATCGAAGAACTGCGAGCCAGCGTACGCGGGGTCGTGCTTTGTGATGGTGAGTCGGGGTACGACGAGGCGCGCAGCGTATGGAACGGCATGACGGAGCGGCGTCCCGCTGCCGTTCTGCAGTGCCGCGGCGTCGGTGACGTCATGGCGGGCGTAAACTTCGCTCGCGAGCAGGGTCTACCGCTGGCGGTGAAAGGCGGCGGTCACAACGTCGCGGGCAAAGGCGTCTGCGACGACGGCTTGACCCTCGACATGTCGCTCATGAAGTCGGTACGCGTGGATCCCGACGCTCGCCGCGCCCGCGCGGAGGCCGGCGCGCTGTGGCGGGATTTCGACTACGAGGCGCAGACGTTTGGCCTCACCACGACGGGCGGCGTCGTCTCCAGCACCGGTGTGGCCGGTCTGACCCTCGGTGGTGGCATCGGTTATCTGACCCGGACCTATGGGCTCGCCTGCGACAACCTGCTGTCCGCTGACGTGGTCATCGCGGACGGCCGGATGGTTCAGGCAAGCGAGAACGAGAATGCGGATCTGCTGTGGGCGCTGCGGGGCGGCGGCGGCAACTTTGGTGTGGTCACCTCGCTCGAGTTTCAGCTGCACCCGGTGGGCCCGGATGTCGCCGCCGCGGTCGTGTTCTACTCCCTGGCCGAAGGCGCGGAAGTGCTGGGCCGTTATCGGGCATACGCCGAGGTCGCGCCGGACGAGGTTGCCTGCTATGCCATGATCGTCCGGGGGCCTGCCGACCTTCCGGCGGACTATGCAGGGCAGCCGGTGCTGGCGATCATCGGGTGCTACTCGGGTGCGGTGGACGAAGGCCTCGGCGAGCTGGCGCCGGTGGGATCATTCGCCACGCCCATCGCGTCCACGATCGAGAGCACGTCCTACAGAGCCATGCAGCAGATGTTCGATCCCGGCAGCCCGCATGGTGCGCGTTACTACTGGAAATCTCACTACCTGTCCGGATTGCCCGACGAGTTTCTGGAAGCAGTGCTTCGGTTTGCCGGGGACATGCCCGGTGCCTACACCGCTATCGGCATCGAACCGCTTGGCGGGGCGATGGGGCAGGTCGACCCCTCAGGTACCGCTTACCCCCATCGCTTGTTCCCTTTCAACCTGGGGATCTGGTCCGGCTGGGAGAACGCATCAGAGGACGCTGCGGTCATTGCCTGGACCAGGGACTTCTTCGAGGCCGCAGCGCCATTCGGCGCGGGGGCCTACGTGAACTACCTGGACGGAGACGAAGGGGGGCGGGTTGACGAGGCTTATGGCGGGAACTACGAGCGCTTGCGCGACGTGAAGCGCAAGTGGGACCCGGACAACCTCTTCCGGGTCAACCAGAATATCGCGCCGTAGGCACGATCAGCGAGGGTTAGCAGCAGGATCTTCGTCCAGGCCCGATCTGACGGACCGGGCTCGGACGTCAGCCATCAATCCTGGCTTACGTCCTTGGATGCCTCGCGCTTCGCAGACCGGGCCTCGGCCCGGCCCCACAGCACGCCGACCTCATCGCCGAGGTCGGTTCCCAGAATCTTCTCCAGCAGCTCGCCGTACTTCGCTTCGTTGTCGATCGTTTGCTTTTCCAACCGACCGTCTTCCACATGGAACCAGGTCGTGTCTCTCAGCGCATCGAACCCGCTCGGCCGCCGTCGGCTTGCGATGGCAAACTCCACGAACGGTGAGGATGGGTCTGTCTGCAGGAAGCGACACATATCCTGAAAGTGGAACAGCGTGCGCGGAGTCGTGGAGAAGTCGAAGGTGCGAGCCAGTCCGTGGACATGATTGTGAAAGCGCCACCATTCAGAATCGAGCTGCTCCAGCCTGAACTCCAAAGGTCCCTCCCGCCATGATCGTGCCTCGAGTGGGAACGGCTCCAGCGGGCCGTCCGCCAGACCGACGTCGACGACCCAGGTGCGGTCCAGGTCGACGAGCCCGACGAGGTGGTTGCCCTCGACCACGCTGCCCATCTCGTCGCGCCCCACCGCGCCGCTTACTCGGCGTGTGCTGAAGCCGATTTCCCCAAGAGCCCGGGTGAGTAGCCCGTTCATCTCGTAGCACCAGCCGCCGCGGCGGCGCTCCACGATCTTCGCGAAGATGTCGGACTCGTCGAGCGTGTTTTCGCGGCCGAGCTGTATCTCCAGATTCTCGTAGGGAATCGCGGTGATGTGAGCGCGATGAATGGCCGCGAGCGTAGCGAGATCGGTAGTCAGGGGGCCTTCGTGGCCGATCCGATCCAGATAGTCGTCTAGCATGTGTTTTGATGGGGACGCATATGGGGCGGCCAACCTAGCATGCGGGCCCGGCTGTAGCCAGGTCCGCTCAGAGGGGGCGCCTTGGCCGAACCGGGGCTTTGGCCGCGGCGCTGCAATCCGAGCAGGGATTGTACTAGTATCGAGCGGTCGTAGAGGGGAGATTGAACGAGTGTCGCAAGCCACGCCGGTGAACCTGACGGCCCGGTACCCGGATCTCGATAACGGGCCGGTCCGAACGGACATCTACTGGCAGCCCGAGATCTTCGACCAGGAGATCGAGCGTATCTTCAGGCCAACGTGGCACTGCGTTGGCCGGGAGGAGGAAGTTGCGCAAACCGGTGAGTTCTTCGTCAAGGAGCTGCCGACTTTCGAGCTCTCGGTCATCGTCGTTCGGAGCGAGGACGGCGCCGTGCGGGCCTTCCTCAATGCGTGTCCCCATCGTGGCAACCAGGTCGAGCTGACGGCCTGCGGACGCCGCAGCGCGTTCACCTGCAAGTTTCACGCTTGGAGCTATGACCTCGAGGGCCGGTTGAAGTCCGTTCCGGACGAAGCGGGCTTTCCCACCCTCGACAAGGCTGCGATCGGGCTGACCGAGTTTCCCTGCGATACCTGGCAGGGGTTCATATTCGTCAATCTCGAAGACAATCCGGCCGCAAGCCTGGCCGACTATCTCGGAGAGCAGGGCGCCGATCTGGAGGGATATCCTTTCGACCAGGGCACGGCACGCTTTCAGTTCGCCGGCGAGGTGGAGACCAATTGGAAGTTCCTGGTGGACTCCTTCTGCGAGACCTACCACGTCCCGTTTCTGCACCGGCGAACCATCCACAGCACCATGGCCGGTCCGGACAATCCCCACGGCCGGGTCGTGGACGTGCGTCTGAAGGGCGATCACCGGACCACGTCGGTTTGGGGCAATCGCGCCTATGAACCCAAGTCCGTTCAGGGCATGGCATTGACCCACACCCCGGGAGTATCGATCACCAGCGCGGGGGCCGACACGGTCGAGCTGCCCAGGGGGCTGAATCAGACCCGTTCGCCCAACTGGTCCATCGACGTCACCGTTTTCTTCCCCGGTTTCGTCTGCGTCATCGGCGCAGGCATGTACTTCACTCACCAGATGTGGCCCCTGGCCGCCAATCGGACCCGTTGGGAGATGACCGGGTATCTGCGTCCGGCGGGAAGCGCCGCGGAGCGGTTTGGCCAGGAGCACGCCATGGTGGAGCTGCGCGACGCGGTGCTCGAGGATGCCAACACGCTCGAGCGCATGCAGCGCAACGTCGCCACTGGTCTCATCAGGCATTTCCACTTTCACGATCACGAGCTTTCGCTGCGATATCAGCACTACACAGTATGCAAGTACCTCGGGATTCAGCCGTGACCGTCGACGCGCAACGATTGCCCGACGGCTTCGCCGTGCTGGAACCATATTGCGACCGATGGTGCCTGCCGGACTCCGGATCCCGGAACCAGGCGCGCATCGAAGCGGCCATGGATGACATTCGCGACTTCTACGACGCGATGATTCCGCTGGCGGGCCCCGCGCTCGACCACCTCAGCGGTTATCAGCTCGGGGATCTGGAAGCGGGTGAGGCCAATCTGCTCAGGCTGCTGCTGTCTCTGGCGGAAGTCGGTCCCGCGGTGGAGTGGTTCGGGCAGCCGCGGGTGATCGACGGATACCCGGAAAGCAAGTTTCCCCTCGTCCTGGCTCTCGATGATCTGGCGGCGCAGCGGTAGTCGGCACCACCCCGGATGCGTCCGGCGGCCGTCTCGTCCGGCCCGTCGGGTGCTGCTCGTTTGCCTGCTGCTGGCCGCGGCGCTTGCTGCTGCGGCCGAGTCCGCTCACGCCGATGAGGCCCGACGCGGGGAGGCGCTCTACGGCGAGCACTGCGCAAGCTGCCATCTGCTATCGCTGAGAGGATCTGCTCACGGTGCCGCGCTGCGGGGCCGGGGTTTCGAAACGCGCTGGCAGGGTCGGTCGACATCCGAGCTGGTGCGCTACAACCAGGCGAACATGCCGCCGGGTGAGTCCTCTTCGCTTCGCGACGACGAGCATGTCGCCATCGTCGCGTATCTTCTGGAGGCGAACGGCTGGCTGGAAGGCATGGCGCCGCTCGACGTCTCCACCCCGCGGCGAATAGGTGGTGGCGCGGACCCTGAGCCTGATTCGGGTGAGGCCCTTGATTCGTGGGGCGAGGCGTCGAGCATCGATGCCATTGCCCGCAGCCGCTCCGCGTTCGCTAACCGGACGGTGGACGCCTACGTGCCGGTCACCGACGCGATGCTCGCCAGCCCACCGGCTGGCGACTGGCTCAGCTGGCGCCGCACCCTGAACGGGCAGGGTTACAGCCCGCTCGGCGCGATCAACCGTAAAACCGTCGGCAAGCTGAAGCTGGCGTGGGTGCTCGCCATGCGCGACGGCAGCAACCAGGTCACGCCGCTCGTGCACGACGGCGTCATGTACCTCACGCACCCGCGCAACCTCATCCAGGCCGTGGACGCCGCGTCGGGGGACGTGATCTGGGAGTACGCGTACGAATACCCGGAGGCTGCGCGGACCCTTGGCGGGCCCGTGCGTAACATCGCGATATACGGCGACAAGCTGTTCATGGCGACCTACGACGCCGCTTTGGTGGCCGTGGACGCGCGCACCGGAGAGCAGGTCTGGCGTGCGGTAAAGGCCGACTATAGAAAGGGATACACGCACACGAGCGGCCCTATTGTCGGCGATGGCGTCGTTCTGAGCGGCATCAACGGGTGTGAACGTTACAAGGAGGATGGCTGCTTCGTCACCGGGCACGATGCCGACACCGGCCGAGAGCTGTGGCGAACGTCCACCATCGCGCTGCCCGGGGACGCCAACGACGCCAGCTGGGGTGGGCTGGAACCGGCCTTCCGGGCGGGCGGCGATACCTGGATTGCCGGCAGCTACGACCCGGAGCTCAAGCTCTTCTTCATCGGCACCTCCCAGGCCAAGCCCTGGGTGGCGGCCAGCCGGGGAATGACGGTTGCAGACGCCGCGCTCTACACCAACTCCACGCTGGCCATCGACCCGCGCACCGGGAAGATTGTCTGGTACTTTCAGCACGTTCCCGGAGAAACCATCGACATGGAGGTGGGACTGGAGCGCGTGCTAGTCGATGTTGACGGCAAGAGGCTCTTGTTCACTGTTGGCAAGGACGGAGTTCTGTGGAAGCTTGATCGGGCGACCGGGCAGTACATGGCGCATGTGGAAACCATCGAGCAGAACATCTTCGAGCACATCGATCATCAGACCGGTCGGGTGCGCTATCGCGACGACATCCGTGCCGCCGGGGTCGGCGATACGTTCAGCGCCTGTCCGGGCATCTACGGCGGCCACAACTGGCAGGCCATGGCCTACAGCCCCGAAACGCGCAGCCTCGTCATTCCCCTGCACCGGCTCTGCGCGGACATGGTGGGGCGGGCCGTTGAGCCGGAGCTGGGAGAAGGCGGGTTTGGCGGCGACTCCCGCTCCTACGAGATGCCTGGCAGCAATGGCAACCTCGGCCGACTGGTTGCGGTCGATGCCGCCTCCCTTGAGGAGCGCTGGGCTTTCGAGCAGCGGGCGATGTTCATGACCGGAGCGCTGACCACGGCAGGCGGGCTCGTGTTCATCGGAGACCTGGATCGCTACGTCAAGGCGTTCGACCTTGGCGACGGAAGCCTCTTGTGGCAGGCGCGGCTGGGTGCTCCCACTCACGGGTACCCCATCACCTATCTGGCAGGAGGCCGACAGTACCTGGCAGTGCCGACCGGGATGGGCGTCTTCCGGGCGCTCACGGCGGTGATCAGCCCGGACATTTACCAGCCGGCCAATGGTCAGGCGTTGTATGTCTTCGAGCTGCCCGAGTGAGCTCAACCGTGGCGCGCTTGCCGCGACGGGGGGGCGGCTTGGTGCGGGCGTGTTGAGCATGGGGTGTTAGCGAGCGTGGAGGACGCCGGCATCGATCTCGGCACCATGGTCCTTGGCCTGCTGGGGGGGCTGGCGATCTTCCTGTTCGGGTTGGACCAGCTCACCGACATGCTCAAGGCTACCGCCGGCGCCCGTATGGGTGACCTGCTGGCCAAGATGACGACCAACCGGTTCAAGGGCGTGGTCGCCGGCGGTGTGACCACGGCGGTGATTCAATCGTCGTCCGTGACCACGGTGCTCGCTGTCGGCTTCGTGTCCTCGGGCTTGATGTCCCTGCAGCAGTCGATCGGCGTCATCATGGGTGCAGAGATTGGCACGACGATCACTGCGCAGATCATTGCCTTCAAGGTCACCGAGTACGCGCTGGTTGCGGTCGTGGTGGGGTTCGCCATGCAGACGTTCTTCGAGAACGATCTGATCAAGCGCTACGGGACGATGGTGTTTGGCCTGGGCCTGGTTTTCTTCGGCATGTTTTTGATGGGCGATGCCACTCGGCCGCTGCGGGACTATCCTCCGTTCGTCGACGTATTGGCGCAGATGGACAACCGGGTGCTCACGGTTCTTCTGAGCGCGGGGTTTACGGCCCTGATTCAGAGCTCGTCGGCGACGACGGGTGTGATTATCGTGCTCGGCAGCCAAGGGCTCATTTCCCTCGAGCAGGGCATCGCGCTGGTTTTCGGCGCCAACATCGGTACGTGCGTCACGGCGCTGCTCGCTTCCATCGGCAAGAGGCATCGCGGGCTCCAGGTCGCGCTGGTACACGTCACTTTCAACGTGGCAGGAGTGCTGATGTGGTTCGCCTTCATCGACGAGCTCGCGTCGGTCTCGCGCTGGCTTTCGCCTGCCGCCCCGGATCTGACCGGCCCGGATCGTCTCGCTGCGGAGATTCCCCGGCAGATCGCCAACGCGCATACGCTGTTCAACCTGGCAAACACGGTGATCTTCATCTGGTTCGCCGGGGCCTTAGCCTGGTTCGTCACCCGGGTGGTGCCGGAAAAGCGCGCGTCCGGCTCGGGCATCTTCGAGCCACGCTATCTGGATGCGGCTCTGGTTCAGACCCCGGCCCTCGCCCTGGATGCGGCGCGAAGGGAGATCGTGAGGATGGGCGATCATCTCGTGCCGATGATCCGACGCTGCGGGTCCGCGGCGCTTCGCGGATCCCATGCAGATCTGGCCCGGATCCGCGAGCTGCATGGAGAGGTGGACGGGCTCCACGCCGAGATCGTGCGCTTTCTGGGACGCGTTTCCCGGCAAGAGCTCTCGCCGCGGGACTCGGTCGAGCTCCACGAGTATCTGAACATCGCGACGCTCTACGAAAGTATAGGGGACATCGTCGAGACGGAGCTCCTGCGGGTTGGCGGCGAACGTATCCGACGTAATGTGCGGGTCAGTCCCGATACGGAGAACGTCCTGAGCGAGCTCGCGGATAAGATCGTCTGGGCGCTGGAAACGGCCACCCGTGCCGTGGACCTGGAGGATGCCTCCCAGGCCGGGGAGGTGGTTGCTGCCAAGGAATCGGTCAACCAGATTGCCGAGGAGGTGGGCGGCCGTCTGATGGCGCGGCTCGTTGCCGAAGAGCCTCACCGAACCTCGACCTATCGGCTCGAAAGTCAGCTGATCGAGCACTACAAGCGGATCTACTACCTGTCTAAACGCATTGCCAAGCTGGTTGCCTCGGCTGACTCGGCGAGCGGTGAAGATGAAGCCGAAGCCGTGATCGCCTGACGCCGGCGCCCAACGGTCCCGGTCGCTGTCCAGGCAGGCCTCTGGCAGTGACGCCGTGCTGGTCGCGATCGGCGTTGATCCGCGGCCCTCGGTCTCTGACAATGGGGACAGCAGAGAGGGTCGCGCTATGGATCATCTTTTCGAAGGCCTGAAGGTGGTGGACGCCGCCTCGTTTCTGGCCGGGCCAGGGGCCGGCACAGTCATGTCGGACTTCGGTGCGGACGTGATCAAGGTCGAGCCGCTTCACGGCGATGGCTACCGCACGCTCAAGGGCAACTACCCCGTCGACTACAACTGGCAGCTCACCTCGCGCAACAAGCGAAGCATCGCCCTGGACCTGAATCAGGACGAAGGTCGCGAAGTGCTTCGAACCCTCATGGCGGATGCGGACGTGGTGCTGGTCAACTACATCGGCGAGCAGCTGGAAAGGTTCGGTCTCGCCTATGAGGCGGTGCGGCAGCACAATCCCAGGATCGTATACGCCCACCTCACGGGGTACGGGACCGAGGGCCCGGATGCCGGAAAGCGTGGTTTCGACTCCACGGCCTGGTGGGCCCGCACGGGAATGATGGATCTGGTCCGGGATCCGGGGCAGGCGCCGCTGATCGGCGTGCCCGGTTTTGGTGACCACTCCAGCGCCATGTCGTTGTTCGGGGCGATCATGATGGGCCTCTACCGCCGCGAGCGTACCGGCGAGGGCAGCTACGTATCCACCTCACTGGTCGCGAACGGGGTCTGGGCGAACGGCATGCAGCTGCAGGGCGTCATCGCCGGCATCGATCTCGGCGCCATCCGGCAGGAGAAGGGGTGGACCAACCCCTTCACCTCCGTCTACGGCTCCAGCGACGGCCGCTACGTGCTGCTGACGGTGACGAACCAGGCCCGCGAGTGGCCTCAGCTGTGCAAGGCGCTCGGTCACGAGGAGTGGCTCGAGGACGATCGGTTCGCCGACTTTCGGACACTCTTCCGCAATCGGGTCGAACTCATCCGGTTGATCGGCGAGGCCACCGCAACCATGACGCTGGCGGAGCTCACCGGGGCTTTGGATGCCAACGCGATTACCTATGGGGTCGTCAGCCAGATGGCCGAGGTGGTGGACGACCCGCACCTGCGGGCTGCGGGCATCGTCGTCGACACGGGTTCCCCCGACGAGAGCTACGCGTCGACAATCTCCAACCCCATCAACATGGCCCAGGCCCCCAAGCGTTCTCACGGGCGGGCGCCCGAGATCGGCGAGCACTCTCAAGAGATTCTCCGGGAGCACGGTTTCAGCGAAGAGCAGATCGTCGAGCTGGAACAGCGCGGCGTCATCGGTCAGCACGCCGAGTGACTGAAGCCCGATGCTGAGCCGGGAGCAGGTCCGCTCTGCGGCCGTTGAACTCGACACGGCCGAGCGCGACCGGCGCCAGATCCGGCCCACGTCGGTCACTTACCAGGGCATGACTGTCGACGATGCGTACGCGGTCCAGCAGGCCTGGTTAGAGCTGAAGATCGACTCCGGCCGACAGATCGTCGGGCGCAAGGTGGGGCTTACGTCACGGGCCATGCAGGAGGCGATGCGGATCAACGAGCCGGACTTCGGCACGCTCCTGGACGACATGATGTTCGAGGAAGGCGCGAGCCTGGAGGCCGAGGCCTTCCTGGACCCGCGCATCGAAGTGGAGCTCGCTTTCGTCCTCGGACAGACCCTGGACGGTGCTGAGGTCGGGCTGGACGACGTCCTGGCGGCGACCGACTACGTGACGCCGGCGCTGGAGATCATCGCTGCGCGCAGCTTCCGGGTGGATCCCGAAACCGGGTCGCCAAGGACGGTGGTGGACACCATCGCGGACAACGCGGCCAACGCCGGCGTGATCGTCGGCGGGCGGCGGGTGCGGCCCGATGAGCTGGACTTGCGCTGGGTATCGGCGTTGTTGTACCGCAACGGGATCATCGAAGAGACCGGCGTGGCTGCGGGCGTGCTGGATCATCCTGCCAACGGCGTTGTCTGGCTCGCCCGAAAGTTCGCCGAGCACGGGGTGGCCCTGGAGCGCGGGCAGATCGTGCTGGCCGGGTCCTTCACCCGGCCGGTCGCCGTTTGTGCTGGTGACCAGTTTCGGGTGGATTACGGGCCGCTGGGCGAGATCAGCTGCTGCTTCGATTGAGCAACCCGACACGGAATCTATGAGCCTGGGGGTAGACGGGGCTATGGATGCGCGGTTAGGCGGGCGTCCGACCGGGAGGGAAAATCGAACGGCATGCGCAGAAGCCGCCAGGCGCCAAGCGTTTCCGGATGCTCGTGGGAGTCGAGCCCGACCGGGACCAGCGGATCGCCGCAGGACCTTTTCCGGTAGCTCCTGAAGGCTCGGTCCCAGAACGAGAATATGGACCCGAAGTTGCTGTGCTGGTCGTCCGGTTCCCGCGAGTGATGAATCCGGTGCATGGCGGGGGTTACGATGGCGTAGCGCAGCGCGTAGTCCAGACCTTCGGGGAGACGCGCGTTTGCATGAGTGAAGAAGTTCATTAGATAGGCCAGCGCGCCTCGCAGGAGCAGGACCTCGGGCCCGATGCCGACAACCATGACCAGGGCGATCAACATCAGCTGGGACAGTAACGCCTCTGCGGGATGGAAGCGCCACGCCGTGGAGACGTCGAAGTCACCATCGCAGTGGTGCACCTGGTGGATTCGCCAGCACCAGTCGAAGCTGTGCATCGCCTTGTGAAAGCCCCACTGGCAGCCGTCTAAAATGAGCAGCGTCAGAAGGAACGTGAACCCGGCGGGTAGTTCGCTCAGGGCGAGCAGGCCGCCGCTCGTTGCGTCCAGATCGAACGAAACCACAGCCGCCAGAATAAACCCGAGTCCGGCGGTGACGAGTTGGCTCGTGAATCCAATTGAAAAATTCCGCCACCAGCGCAGCACGACAGATTGCTGCGGCGCTCGCCCCGGCGCCAGGGTTTCCAGCAGAACGATCAGCAGAAACGATCCTATGACGACCGTGACGTAGTTGCTGCTGATCCAGTCGGCCAGCGCGCTCAGCACTCTGTTTCGCTCAGCTTAGTACGGCCTGTCGTCACCAGAGTGACCAGTGCCCGGTGGCCAGCACGTAAGCAGAAAGCAGCGCGTTGGTGACCGCGTGCGCTACCACGGCGTCGGCGACGCGGCCGCGGTGATAGCGGATGAGACCGTAAGCGAGCCCGGCAATGGCGCCGGCCAGCCAGGCGCCGTGAAGCAGGCCGAACACCACGGAAGAGACGACCAGGGCCAGCCAGGAGAAAGGTAACCGATCGGCCGGGCCGACCCCGCCCGGCGTCAGCCTTGCCATCAGGTAGCCGCGAAAGGCCAGCTCCTCCGCGATGGGAACGGTCAACGCTGAGCCGACGAAGCGCATTACGATCCACATCGCGGCCAGCCAGGACGGGGCGTTGCCGATGGCGCCGCCGACCACTGAATCCTGTGCCGAGTCCGTTGGAACCAACGCGAGCCAAACCAAGAACACCAGAAATCCTCCGCCCACAGCGACCCAGGACACCGGGGTCCAGACGAAACGACAATGGCGCCATACCAACGCCAAGACGGCGCCGACGATGACGACGCGCAGCGGGTACAGCCAGTCCATGTCGGCGGTAAAGGCGAGGGTCAGTAGCGTCGATCCCAGCAGCGCGACGAGGGGTAGCAGGTAAGCAACATTCGCGTTCATTCGATCCGTGGCTGCGATCGACTGCCTTGGTACGGGAGTGTCCGCGCGGAAAAAAGAAATGCGGTAGGCGCCAGCAAGCAGGCCGACGGCGACCAGGACGAAGCTGATCCAGCCCGCCTGGCTGTGAAAGCCTCCCACGGCGATCTCGGGCGACAGCTCGTGGCCGATGCCGATGAGCAGAGCGATCCGGATGGCGTTGAAACTCCAGATCGCGGCGATACCAATGGGGAACAGCATCAGTGCATGAGGGAAGCGGAAGTCGGCCCTGAACAGGGACAGGACGAAGGCCGTGAACACCACGACCAGCCCGATGCCTTCGTAGCCTGAGCAGGCTGTGTCGATGGAGACGCGGAAGGTGTCGGTACCGAGTATGCGCAGGACTGGATCCGCGTAGATGTTTGAATACATCAGGCCGAGCAGCTCGGCGCTGACGGCAAAGGTCAGGTCGCTCAGCGGCTCCCACAGCTGCTGCGAGGCCATGCCGATTGTCAGGCTTGCAATGGCGACGGCGCCGGCCATAAACGTGGCGCTCGTTTCCTGACGTGCAAACCCCATCCAAATCGGGATGCGGGCGACCAATCGCAGCGCCAACCCGGCGACCAGCAGCGCGAGCGCAAGCCACAGGGCGGGTAACCATGCGGGAGGGAGGCCGGCATCGGCCCCGAAGATCCCATCAGTCGCCAGGAGGAACGCGCCGAAAGCCCCGAGCTGGGGCAGCACGCGCAGGAAGAGGCTTCGGATCGAGATCGGGGATAGCGCCCCGTAGTAGGTCTTCAGCCGGGGACCCACGGCCAGCAGCATGGCAACGATGAAGGCGACGAGGGCCTTCAGCGCGTAACCGGCGTAGTTGAGGGCGGCAGGACTGAAACTCATCGATCAATCGTGTTGAACATGCCAATTCTCCGCCCCACTGCGCCAGCCAATCCGGTGGAAGGGTAGAATTGCTTGGTGTTTTTTAAGGGGGAGGCTTGGCGTGCGACTTGAGGACAAGGGTCTGCTGCGGACGGGGGCTTTTGTGGCCGGAGCGTGGACGGCGGCAGACGGCGGCGAAACGTTCGACGTTCGAAATCCGGCAACCGGGGAGCTGGTCGCCGCGGTGGCCCGTTGCGGCGCTGCGGAGACCCGCCGGGCCATCGAGGCAGCGGAGAGTGCTCAGGTGGACTGGCGTGCGAGGACGGCCAAGGAACGGGCGGGGGTGCTGCGCAGGCTCTACGAGTTGATGATGCTCCATCAGGAGGATCTCGCTCGGATACTCACCGCCGAGATGGGCAAGCCCATCGCGGAAGCGCGCGGCGAGATCGCTTACGGCGCGAGCTACCTGGAGTGGTTTGCCGAGGAAGCCAAGCGCATATACGGGGACACCATTCCGGGCCCGGCACCGGACAAGCGCATCGTCACCATCAAGCAGCCGGTAGGCGTGGTCGGCTGCATCACCCCATGGAACTTTCCCAACGCCATGCTGGCCCGCAAGATCGGACCCGCCCTTGCCGCCGGCTGCGCGGTGGTGTGCAAGCCGGCAACCGCAACGCCGCTGTCGGCCCTGGCCATAGCAGAGTTGAGCGCACGCGCCGGCGTCCCGGCGGGTGTTCTGAACGTAGTGGCCGGAAGCACCCGGGAGATCGGCGGCGAGATCACCGGGAGCCCTAAAGTTCGCAAGCTGACCTTCACCGGATCCACTGCCGTGGGCAAGGCGCTCATCGAGGCGTGTGCGGCCACGGTCAAGCGCACTTCCATGGAGTTGGGGGGCAACGCGCCCTTCATCGTCTTCGACGACGCGGATCTGGATGCCGCCGTGGCGGGCGCCATCGCATCCAAGTACCGCAACGCGGGCCAGACGTGTGTGTGCGCCAACCGCCTGCTCGTCCAGGCAGGCGTATACGAGGAGTTTGCCCAGAGGCTCTCTGCAGCGGTGGCGGAGTTCCGGTTGGGCGACGGGGCAGAGGAGACCACTACCATGGGTCCCCTCATCGATTTGGATGCAGCCAACGACGTGCTGGCAATGATCGACGACGCAATCGCCAACGGTGCCCGCGCGGTTGTCGGCGGGGAGCGCGCTGCCCAGGGGGGCTCCTTCATCCAGCCAACCGTTCTCACGGGCGTGACCCCGCGCATGCGGGTATTTCGCGAAGAGATCTTCGGGCCGGTGGCGCCGCTCATCAGGTTCGAGACCGAGGAAGAAGCAATCCGGCTCGCCAACGACACCGAGTTCGGGCTTGCCTCCTATTTCTACGCGCGGGACGTGGGGCGGATCTGGCGCGTCGCCGAAGGACTCGACTACGGTATCGTCGGGATCAACGAGGGCATCGTCTCCAACGAGATGGCGCCTTTCGGCGGGGTCAAGGAGTCAGGCAACGGCCGGGAAGGATCCAAGTACGGGATGGACGATTACCTGGAGATCAAATATCTCTGCATGGGCGGGATCTAGCGGGGCCGCGCGGCGATGCTTTTTTACGAGAAGAGCAGGCATCGACCCGTTAGCTTGGGCCCATACCCGCTGGAGACCTTGCCGCGGGATCCGGCCCAGGCCGAGATCGAGCTGCGCCTGCCACTGGTCCGGCAAGCGCCTCTGGAGGAGTCGGCCTCTGATCTTGGTACCGCCGCCGGGCGCTACCTCTCACTCTTCTTGGATTTTCGCGACGGCGACGTGGCCGCCCAACGCGCGCCCGTCCCCGACGACGTTGAACTTCGTGCGGAAGACATCAAAGGCCTCGCGTACTTCTTCGACGCCGATCATGTGGGTATCTGCGAGCTTCCATCGGGCGCCCGATTGATTGAGTCCGATGCCCTGGGCCACGGCATCGCCATCGTGCTGCTCGTCCGGCATGGACGGACGCCTGAAGCCGACAACCTCGCGCGGGATTGGATTGCCGGCGCCGAGCACGACGTGTCCGAGCTCAGGGCCGCGGAAATTGCCGTCACCGTGGCCGGGTACATCCGGCAGCTCGGCTACCCGGCGACCGCGCACGTCCAGCGGGCCACCACCGTCGACCTGGATCGGCTGGCCGTGCTTGCCGGGGTGGCCGTGCGCAGAGACGGCGCCATCTGCTCGCCGTATTTCGAGGACGCGCTCGCGGTCGCCGTCGTTACCACCGACTACGCCCTGGCTGTCGATGCGCCTCTCGCGCCTGATCAGGGCAAAGCGCTGGGCCGCCGGTACCACCGAGGTCAGAACGGCGCGGTCTCGGGAAGAGAGCGGCGCCGGCGGGAACGCCGCGCGTCCCACTTAAGCCGCTACCCGATGGAGCAGGTCCGCCGGGTAGAGCGTCCGACCACGCTGATCATGGACGAAGAGGTTCCCCGTGTCCCGAAGCGGGCGAACTTCTTTGCGCGGGCGGCCTTTGGCGACCTCGGGGAGAAGTCCCAGCGCGAGGTCAAGCGTTTCGCCTACAAGCATCCCTCCACGGCGGGAACCATGCAGCTCATCAGGAGCATGGTGTCGCTCCAGGATGGAGAGATAGCGGATGACCCCGCGGGGTTTAGGGACCCGAGCGCCAACGCCCGGGCGCTGAAGTCGCTCGGCTACCACCTGGGTGCGGATCTCATCGGCATCTGCGAGATCCCGACCTATGCCTGGTACTCCCATCAGGTAGATGGAACACCCATCGAGCCCTACCACCGCTTTGCCGTGGTAATGCTCATCGACCAGGGCTTCGACACCATGGAGGGCGCCAGCGGCGACGACTGGATATCCGGCGCGCAGTCCATGCGGGGCTACGTTCGCGGTGCGGAAATCGCCGGGGTGATGGCCGAGTTCCTGCGCGCCAAAGGGGTGTCCGCGCGTGCCCAGACCAATTCGGACAGCGACGTTCTGCACATCCCACTGATCCTGTGGGCCGGGCTCGGTGAGCTCAGCCGCATCGGCGAGCTGGTGCTGAATCCCTTCGTCGGGCCGCGCTTCAAGTCGGTGGTGCTGACCACCGAC
>JABAHR010002537.1_pt4 | contig 23221 bp, 14 predicted proteins | sample 7062101 | NCBI WGS metagenome assembly JABAHR01 (sample SAMN14534553, study PRJNA622989) | marine sediment metagenome | biome: marine biome [ENVO:00000428]; feature: marine pelagic biome [ENVO:01000023]; material: deep marine sediment [ENVO:00002113] | place: India: Gulf of Kutch | collected...
CCGGCCTGATAACCCGAATTGAGGATTCCGGGTTGTTAACGGGGCCGGACCCAAACAGAAAGATAACAAACAGGTGTGTGGGACTGTTACCAATCCGGTCTATTGCCATTAACAATCCACATTCACGCAGGACCAAGCACAAGGAGTAACGACAATGAGCACAAAGGACTTTATCAGGCACCCCATAACCGCCGCGATACTTGCAGCCGGTATGCTGCCGGGTATCGCTGCGTCCGACGTGGTTGATGCAGAGGTCAAGTTCGACCCCACTGCCAGCGGCAACCACACCATCATGGACATCAACGAGTTCGACTGGCAGTCATCGGGTGATGCGGTCATCGAGGACCAGTTGCCGGCACCGGCCGTGGCCAACGGCGTCGAGGTCAACACCTTCTCGGCATGGGCGGCCGGCGCGGTCGTCGGTGATGCGGTGGCATTCAACGTCCACGTTCATGCCCGGCTGAACGATTTCCTCAACAACGACGGCAACAGCATCGCACCGGATACCCTGTCCAAGGATGGCGCAAGCTGCGCCGCCGGCAGTGACTGCTTCGAGGTCACGGCCGCGGCATCGTTGCTGGAAACAGCCACCCTGGTGGGAGCGGGAACCATCCTGATCACCAGCGCATCCGGAAACTATGCCTACTACCTGGACACAGCGCCGAACTCGGACGTGTCCTCGGGAGCGGGATTCAACGACGGCATCGCCTTCCTGAATGGCAATATCGGCTTCGAGTTCATCGTCGGCACCTTCACGCAGAATGTCGGGGGTGACAGCCTGTTCGACAACACCGTGACCGCCCAGAACACGGATATCATCGATGTGCAGAACGGGGGCAACCTCTCGCTGGCCGGAACCAGCTACGACATCCTGCTGAGCCCGCCCGGGACATTCGATGCCGTGGTCGGAGTGGGCGGTAGCATCGGCCTGCTGCCATATACCGTGCAGGTGGCGGACCTGGTCATCAAGGGCGACGCCAATAGCGAGTTCACTGCCATCGAGGACGAGGTGCTGGGCGCCTGCCGCATGACCGGTGGCGGTGTGGACGTCGAGGGCACGGCCATCGACGGCACCCTTGCTGAAGCTTCGGATGGCGGCGACCGCAGCACCTTCGGCGGCCAGCTCGGCGCCCCGAGCGCCACCCAGCCACAGCCGTTCGGCCACTGGACCCATCACCAGCAGAAGGGACCAAGCGGCAGCTTCCAGTTCCACGTCGGCACTGCCAGCGCACCGCCGGAGACCCGGATCGTCGAGATCACCTGCTTCGACGAGGGCTTCTGTAACCCGGCCCGCCCGGCCTATTTCAAGCAGCTGGACTGGAAGGGCGTCGGCACCTTTGCCAACGTGAAGGGAGCGCTCAGCAGCCAGGTCGTCACGCAGAACCACAAGAACTACACCCTGCACTGCATCGAGGGCCACTTCGAGGACATCGGTGAGCCGGGACCGGGCGGCAAGCAGCCGAAGAGCAACCAGTGCAACCACGTGCCGCGCACGCTGATCAGCGAAGGCAGTGACTGCACCGACTGCCCGGATATCTACCAGATGCAGATCTACGACCGGGCCGACTGCAACGATCCCGACAAGCAGGTGATCTACTCCTGGGGCTGGCCGGATGGCGGGTTCATCGGCCACGGCAACATCCAGATCCACCCGGAGGTTGGCCAGCAGCCGCCGAAGTAACCGACTGTTACCGGTACACGGAAAGAGGGGCGAGTCATCGCCCCTCTTTTTTTACCTGTATGTCGGCCGGGATGGACCGGGACGCAGGCATGCTGGCTGTGCCTGACCGGCACGCCGGGCGCGATGCGCGCAACGACGCTATTCCACCTCACTCTTCGGATCAGCCGCCCGGACGAGCCTGGCGGGAACTCCGCCCCAGACCTCGCCGGCACCGATCTCGGTACCCTTTTTTACCACGGCACCGGTCGCCACCAGTGCGCCGTCACCGATGGTGACACCGGCCAGCACCACACTGTGAGCACCGATGGTGACATTGCTGCCGATCCTGACCGGGTAATGGGCCAACCGGTCATTCTCGATAACGTGCGGCACGATCAGCGCATATTGGCCGATCAGTGTGTTGTCACCGATCTCGATAAAGGGCGGATCGAGGATGATCCCCGAACTGTAGGTGTTCGCGCCCAGGTGCGCGCCCAGCGCCTGGTAAACCAGCCGCATCAGCGGCACCGGCATGAATCCGCTGCGCATCAGCGGGTAGAACAGGATCAGGTAGAACAGCAGATACACGTGGTAACTGAACTCCGCGCGGCTGTCCGGGTCGACCACACCGGCCTCGAAAGGAAACAGCCGCAGGAACAACCGGTACAGGACGATCGCGTAGATATACAGAAACAGGATGCCGACCAGCACCAGCACGATACCGCGGAAATCACCCAGTGGCAGACTGCCGAACAGGATGGCGGTGGTGAACACACTCGCCCCCAGCGCGACGAGGAACAGCATCATGAATACCGCGATCTGTCCGAACCTGATCTTGCGCATGGCTGGATACCTCCAGGCTGTAACAATCGTCCGGCCTATGCAGCAGCCGCGCCGGCTCCCCTGTCGATCACTTCCGCGACCAGCGTACGGAAGCGCTGCGCTGCATGATACCTGGAAAACATATCGGCCAGCCCTGCTGCAGCCTGTACATACGATTCGCTTCCGGTCATCTGCCCGACCGTGTCCCGCAGTGCCTGAACACTGGCCTGGCTCTGGCGCATCATCCTGCCTGCCCCGGCCCCGACGATGGCCTGCATGTTGAGCTGCTGATCCATGTTGCTGGTGATGCCCAGCACCGGTACACCGGCCACCAGCGCCTGCTGGGCGGTCAGGCTGCCGCCATTGCAGATCACCAGGCTGGAGCGCGCGGCGGCCTGTTCTCCCGGCAGGTAGTCTGCCATGAATACGTTACCGGGAACCTGTGCAGGGCAGGCGCGTCCGGCAGTCGCTGCAATCACAGTCACCGGCAACCCGGCAAGCGCCTCAAAAACCACGGGCAACAATTCGCTATTACCGGAACTGCCCAGCGTAATATATACCAACGGCCTGTCATCAGGGAGACTGTCCCACCATGACGGTAGATCACATGCCGGCGACCAGAGTATCGCACCGAGATAGCGGTGGTTGTCCGGCAGGCCATAGGTCGGGAACAGTTCGGGGATGTCGCCGTAGACCGTGTAGTCGGCGTCGGTATATACCCTTCTCAGGTCATATCCCAGGGCGGGTTGCCCGTACTCACGCCGGACCCTGTTCAGTGGTATGGCGTGATAGGCAAAAGCCGCCGGGCGCACCAGGCTGAAAACGGCGCCCGCAATTTTCAGCCCGAACAGCCTGTTTACCGGCAGTTCCGGCAACGGGAAGCGCTGCCTCGCGAAGGGGCTCCAGTAGGCACTGGTAATGGCGATGTAGGGTATACCAAGCACTCTTGCGCTGACAGAGAGTGACAAACGGAAATCACCAATGACAAGCCCCGGCCGTGTTCTGCGTAACAGGTCAAGATCTGCCTCGACGTATTGCCGCAGGGTCTTGATATCGTAAAGCGGTCGCCCCTTTGCGAGATTCCCGATGAACTGCTCACTGCTGATCGAGGATATCGGTTCTATGCTGAATCGCGATGTATCGATTATCTGCTGGAATCTGGGATCGCAGGCAAAGGTGATGGTGTAACTGTGCCCGTCGAGACCGGATGCGAGGGCGAGAGGCCTGGCAACATGGGCCAGCGTCACGGCTTCCGCGACAAACAGTACGGAGTGCTTCACTGCCGGGTCGGAAGCGCTGCCGTGCATCAGCTTACCCTGTTAATCCGAATGCCGGCTGCCACCATGCTCGCGGTCAACTCCGCCAATGTATATTCAGCCTCCCAGTTTTCCCAGCAGCTCCCTGGCCTGTTCCTTTTCCGGGAAGTTTTTATCAGCTGACAGCAGTTGTTGCAGCACGCTGCGCGCCTCCGCGCGGCTGCCGGTCTCCGCCAGTGCCTGTGCATAATGGTAGCTGATGGCAGCGGAATCAGGTGCCTTGCCGGATGCCTCCTGTAACAGCCGCACGGCACGCTTCGCATCGCCCTGCTGCATCAGGATCACACCCAGCGTGTCCATGACCGGTGGCAGACCGGGGGCCAGCTGGTAGCTCTTCTCGGCATATTCCAGCGCCTTTTCCGGGTCGTCGTCGCGCAGCAGCCAGGCAAGGCTGTTCAGCACGAGCGGGTTGTCGGGCAGTTTGCCGGTAAGCCCGGACAATACGGCCTTTGCCTCATCCGTCCGCTTTAGAATCAGCAGGACATTGGCAAGACTGGCCTGTACCCGGGTATCGTCCGGGTTCCCTGCCAACCAGTCGCGCAGGGTTGCCACGCTGGCGTCGGGATCACCGCTCTGCAATTGCGCATTGGCAAGGTCCAGCACGGCCTGCCTGCCCGGGTTGCGTTTCATGACTTCCGCAAACAGCTCGGCTGCTTCAGAATGACGCTTCTGCTGCATGGCAAGCAGCCCCTGCAGGGTCAGTATATTGGTATCGTCGGGATAGGACTGGTGCAGTTCGTTGAGCAGCGGTTCCGCCTGTTGCGTGTTGTTCTCGGCCAGCAACAGGCCTGCCATGGCAATCCTGGCCTTCTGATGTTCAGGATTGATCTTCAGCGCCGTGTCCAGCGCAGCGCGCATCCCTTTCGTGTCCTGCTGCATATTGTAAGCCATCGCCAGGAAATAATGGCCGTCAGCCACACTGGGATAGCTGTCGACAACCTTGCGGAAGCTGACCTCCGCGTTTTCGGCCTCGCCCAGCGCCATCTGGGCCTCGCCGTAGGCGATCAGCCACAGGGGGTGATCGCTGTATTCCGGCTCCACGGCATCCAGCAGCTCCAGCGAACGTTCCGGCTGACCATTGACCAGGTAGAACTTGGCAAGGTGCAGGCGGGGCTTGAGCGCCTTGGGAATATTTGCCACGGACTTCTCCAGCCAGTCCCGCACAGCCCCGACATGTCCTTCACGTGACTCGATCTCTGCCAGGTGCAGGTAGGCCTGCAGGTGGTCCGGGTGATGCTCGATCACCGACTTGCACAGTTTGCGCGCAGCATCGTAATCACCCGCCTTCATCTCAAGCGCAACAAGATTGAGTGATGCTGCCGGTTCACCGGGCTCGATCTCCAGCGCATTCCGGTAGGCGGTCCTTGCACCCGCCTCGTCACCGGCACGGGACAGGGTCAGACCTTTCAGGTTGAGTATCGATGGTGTGTCGCCCTGTTCACTGCGCGCCTTCTCCAGCGCCTGCAGGGCCTGATCATAATTACCGGCAAGTATCAGCCCTAACACCAGTGCCTCTCCTGCGCGTTTGCTGTCCGCGGGGCCGGCAACCACATCATTCAGCAACTCGAGGCCACGCACCTCCTCTCCGATCGAGATCAGGCCGAGGCCCAGCCGCAGCTTGCTCTCGGCAAGATCCGGTTGCAGGGCGACGGCGTCCTCCAGGTAGCTGAGCCCCTGCTTGCGATCACCCCGTGCCATGTACAGCTCGCTGGCAATGCGGAGTGCAACCGGGTCATTCGGATTTCGCTGCAGGACCGGCATGAGTATTTTTTCCGCGTCCGTATATCTCCCGACCTGGATATACTGGGCAGCCAGTATCTTGCGTGCCGACATGTGGTCGGGATGTTTCGAAATGACCCGCTGCAGCTGATAGGCGGCCTGTTCGGCGTTGCCCAGCTCGAAATGCGCAGCACCGAGAAAATACATGGCCGGGACGTAGCCATCCACCACGCTCAGTGTCTTCTCGAAGGACAGCTGCGCCTGCTTGAAGCGCTGCTGCCGGAATTCCAGGACACCCTGGACATAGGATATATAGGGGACGAGCTGCCCGCCTTCCCGCAAGGCCTGGATATCGCGCGATGCACCGTCGAAATCCTTCAGCTGTGCCCTGATCAGGGCCCGCTTGGTCAGGGTATCCAGGTCATACGGGTTTGCCTCAAGCGCAGTGCCATAGGACTGCTCTGCCTGTTCCAGGTTGCCGGCCAGTGACTCCAGATCACCCTTCAGCTGCCAGGCCGGCGCATGGTCCGGCGCATTTTCCAGCACGCCGTCCACCAGTTCGCGTGACTCATCGAACCTGTACCGCACGAAGGCGAGCCGCGCCATGCCGGTCGCTCCCTCGATGGAAGCCGGCACGATAGCGAGCGCCGCGCTGAAATCGGTTTCCGCCTTGCCAGGCTCCCTGTTCCCGATGTACGCCTCGCCGCGCAGGGCGTGCAGTCTTGCCCTGTCCTGCTCAGGCAGATCGACGGGGATCACGATCACCCCGACGGCCTCTTCATATTTTTTCTGCAGCAGGAGCGAGCGGGCCAGGCTTTCGATCACCTGACCCTCCGGCATACCCAGTTCAATAGCCTGGCGCAACTCCTTTTCAGCATCCGGTCCTTTATTCAGTGTCAGGTAGGTATTACCCAGCAGCAGCCGCGCCTCCACATTATCCGGGCTTGCCCTGAGTGCGTTCTTGAGCTCGATAACGGCTGCATTATGCTCTCCCTTCTCACTGTAATCCTTTGCCTGCTGTACATAGCGGAGGCTGTCGCCCGCAGGATCTCTTTCACACCCATAGGCTGCAAGCAGACTTCCAAGCACCAATAGCATCGAGATCTTCTTCATGACACAGATGATATCTTTCATGTCGGATTTTTCCTGTAGTGAGCGCCCTGATATGCGCCTATCATGGCATAGTCCATGCATTCATGCATATACACCCGTTACCTGGCAGACCTTCATGGCCTGGCAGGCGGCAGCTGAGACGACCATGATTATCCTGGTATCAGGAACCGGGACGTTCTGACTCAAGCTTGTAGCGCTTGAGCAATGCATACAATGTCGGTCGCGTGATGCCCAGCAACTGCGCTGCCTGCGAAACGTTCCCTCCGGATTGATTCAGAGCCCGCAGCAACGCGCTGCATTCAGCCTTCTCCCTGACCTCTCTCAGGTTCAGGGGGAAAGTCCCGGATCCACCGGCAACCGGGATCTCGAGATCCTGTGCAGTGATCTGCTTTCCCTCCGACATGATGACGGCACGCTTGATCCGGTTGGCAAGCTCCCTGACATTACCGGTCCAGTGGTAGGCATCAATGGCATCTGTTGCATCCTTGCTGAGCGTGAGTTGCCCCTTGTTATGCTGGCTCGCTTCCTGGCCGAGGAAATAATTAGCCAGTACGACTGCCTCCCCTTCCCGTTCTCTCAGGGCCGGTATACGGATACTGATCTCGCTGATCCTGTAGTACAGGTCCTCCCTGAAGTCACCGTTCTTTATCAGCACCGCAAGGTCCTGGTGTGTTGCCGACACTACCCGTACATCGACCGGTATTTCTTCCCGCCCACCGACACGCACGACCACTCTTTCCTGCAGGAACCGGAGTAATTTTGCCTGCAGGGGCAAGGGCAAATCACCCACTTCATCCAGAAACAGGGTGCCACCGTTTGCGTACTCTATGTTCCCCGGCGTCTGTTTTGCCGCACCCGTGAAGGCGCCTTTCTCATAGCCGAACAGTTCGCTCTCCAGCAGGGTGTCCGGTATGGCGGCACAGTTGATTGCGACAAAACGCTGTTCTGCCCTCGGACTCAGCTTATGCAACGCCCTGGCAAGCAATTCCTTGCCGGTCCCGCTCTCCCCCAGCAGCAGGGTTGTTGCATCCGTGGGAGCAACCTTCTCGATCGTCTGGCAGACCTCCAGCATCTGCGGACTTGTTGCAATGATGCCTGACATGGGCTCCCGGATTTCCTGGCGGGAAAGCTCCCTGTTCTCCTGCTCCAGCTCGAACAGGGTATAGGCACGGTCGACGATTACACCGAGCAATTCGGGGTCAACCGGCTTCTGGAAGAACAGCCACGCCCCCAGGCCAATGGCACGTACTGCGTTCTCGTGATCATCGTTTCCGGTCACGACGATCACCTTGATATTTGGCGCCAGGCTCATTATTTCCTGTAGCGTGGCAAGCCCTTCACTGGCACTGCCCGGATCCGGCGGCAAACCAAGGTCAAGCGTAATGACCTGGGGTTCATGTCGCCGCAACTGCGCAATGGCACTCTTGCGATCCCTGGCAACAGCCACGTCGAAATCACTGAATGCCCAGCGCAGCGCCTTCTGCAGGCCCGGATCATCCTCGACAACCAGCAACCTTTTATTCTGTTCGCTCAACCCGCTGACTCCATCTGCGTGCCTGAGTACCCGCCCGGCTGCACTGTATCAGCCAGCGGCAACTGTATCGATATTCGCGTACCTTTTCCCGGTTCACTGTCCACGCGCACCTCGCCACCCAGACCCTGTACATATTCACGGCATTCATAGGCACCGATCCCCATGCCGGTGTCACCCTTGGTCGTATCGAAGGGGCGGAACAGGCGTTCACGTACAAATGCCGCATCCATCCCGCACCCGTCATCCTCGACCACGATATCGGCAGTACCCGCGCCGGACTCAAGGCTGACCCTTACCATGCCGTCATCACCTGTAGCATCCTGCGCATTCCTGATCGATCAGGTTTTCCAGCACAGAAGTCATGCGATCACGATCCATGGTTACACTGACTTCCCTGGCGTCAGTGCTGAATAGCGGGACAGGACTGCCACCTGAGCAGTTGCTGACGGCTTCGCCGATCACCTCGACGAGGTTGGTGTTTACGCTCCTGTCTACGGAAAGCCCGGTACGCATGAGCTGCATGAGACGCTGCATCTTGTTCACCGAGTGCTGCATGATTTCAATCGCATCATCGATGAACTCGGGATTGTGCTTGTGTTTGGCTGCATTGCCGACCAGCAATGACTGCTGGGCAATCAGGTTCTTGATGTCATGCAGGATGAAGGCGGAAAGACGATGGAAGCCCTCGAACTGGCGCGCTTCTGCCAGCGCTTCCACGGCCTGCAACTGTGCGAGGTAGCCTGCCGCCTGGGAAGCAGCCGTCTTCAGAAGATCGCGCAACTCCCAGTTGAACGGTACCTGTGCACGCGGCTGGGAAATGACAACAAAACCAAGCAGCTCCCCCTGGTCAAGTAACGGTACCAGCAGCCATGCACGCGGCAATTCGTGCAACCACTCCGGCAGCTCGAGCGGCATGTACAGCTCCGGATCCGTGCGGTACTCCTCGAGGTTGATTACCCAGGCACGCTCTTCCAGATTCAGTACCAGTGCATCATCAGCCGCTATAACATTGCTCGCCCCACCCGAAACACCCCAGTGCGAGATCTGCTCCAGGCAGCCATCCTTGCGACGCAGCCACAGCATGCCGCCCGGGCTGTCCACAACATCGGCGATTGCCCGCACCACGCACTCGTGCGGAAGTGATTCCTGCTTGCAAAGTGACAGGGCTTTCGTGAAATTCAGCCACTGTTCACGGTAGTCATAACGGTGCCTGAAAAAGTGCTTGCCGAGAAATACTCTCAGGCGCGCGCGCATCTGTCCTGAAAACAGCAGGGCAAACAGAACCAACAGCGATCCGAACAGGAAAACTACCTGGATAACGCTCCCCCATTGTCCTCCATATGCCTTTATGTAGTAACCGGCTGCCGCCATCAGGAACAGGTAGGTGCCCGCAGCAAGCAGGGTCGCTGTATGAAAGACCAGTTTCGGTGAAAGAAATACGCTTAACGACCAGTGCGGATTGCGCGCAACAGAAATGCCGATCAGCGGAGCAGCCAGTGCATAAACAGCACCGCGCGCACTCCAGAGCGACATATCAAGCTGTTTGAACAGGAGCCCCTGGGCATACATGAAGAAATCGTACGCGAACAGGCTGCCGATGCCGAGACACAGGTACTTGATACCCCAGCGCTGCTCCCTGCGCGTGTTTCGATACAGGTTCTCTACCAGGAACAGCCCGACTACGGCCAGCAACACATACCCGAAGAAGCTGACCTCTACAGCTCTCTCCATCTGCAGCAGCCGGCCCGCGATAAACGGAATAACCAGAAGAACCAGTGCAAGGCCGTAAACAAGTATCGCAAGACTGCGGACGCTGGCCGACCTGCCACTCCGTGCATAGCGGAGCATCCCGAGCATGAAGGCGATCCAGACAACCAGGTGCAGCGTTTCCGCTGTCTGCACCAGCATGCCGGCTGTAGTCTCCCAGCCACCTGACCAGGCGGCGAGGATTGCCGCCCAGAGTGCAGTGAAGCCGACCGCGAGCACCAGCAGGCCACCCAGCAGTCTCCCCCGCCAGCCTGTGAGCAGCAGCAGGGTAAAGACAACATACGCTGTTGCCGAAAGCGCGTAGCTGATTACGCCGACATCTGCCACCAGCTAAACCCGGAAACAGTCCGCAGGTGAAGTGCCGGACATGATCACCGACAATACACAAACCATTATCGCTTCCGTCCTTAAACTGTTTCCGGTTTCCTGCCTGCTCAGTGAGCGCCCTTACCCATCAAGACAACTTCAACCGTCCGCAGGAAAATCACCAGGTCCATGAACAAACTGCAGTTCTTCGTATAATACAAATCATACTGGAGTTTTTCGAAGGCATCCTCTGCATTACTGCCATACTCATAACGAATCTGTGCCCAGCCAGTCAATCCCGGCCGCATCCTGTGACGCTCGCGATAATAGGGATATTGCTCTTCCAGCGCCTTGACGAATTCCGGCCGCTCGGGGCGTGGCCCGACAAAACTCATGTCGCCCTTGATAACATTGAACAGTTGCGGCAGCTCGTCCAGCCTGACCTTGCGGATAAGGGCACCAATCCGGGTCACACGCGCATCTTTTTTGCTGGCCCACTGCGCAACACCATCCTTCTCGGCATCGACGCTCATACTCCTGAATTTGTAGATCCTGAACTCCCTGCCATTGAGACCGACCCGCGTCTGGCTATAGAAAATTGGCCCGCGGCCACCACTTTCTAGCCAGATAGCGCCCATTATGATCAGTATGAAAGGCAGAAAGACCGGCAACAGCAGCAGGCTGAAGAAGATATCCATGATGCGTTTTAGCGCCAGTGACACGTTGTTGACACGGAACCCGTCCGACAGGAACAGCCAGCTGGGACTTACGAGACCCAGCCTGACCTTGCCTGTCTCACGCTCGAAAAACGTCAGCATATCGACAACCGTGACTCCATCCATCTTGCAATCCAGGATTTCATGGACCGGGAGAGATTTGCGCCGGTCATCGACTGCGAGCACGATCTCGTCAATCTGGTTCTCACTGACCAGGTCCTTCAGGGGACGATCGGTGTGGATTACGCGCTTGTCGTCAATGGCATCGTGATCCCTGCTCATGTGTACATAGCCGACAATTTCGATACCCTGCATGGATGGCGTGCCTTCGATATTCCTTATTTCGCAGGCATTTTTGCCCGCTCCCAGCACCAGTACGCGCCGCTTGAAAACAGAGGAATCAACAATGCTGAAAAAAACCAGCCGTACGACAATGACGCCCAGCAGCGAAAACAGGAACGACAGCAATGCCGGTCCACGCCATACTGACAATTCAGGGGCAACATAGAAAATGAAACTGAGCGGGAACACAGCGAGCGAGAAACTGATCAGAACGCGCAGGAACATCGCAGTCCGCCCTTCCCAGGTCCAGGATGCGCGGTCATAGAGGCCCAGCCCGACCATGCAGGTCATCATGACCAGGGAGAAGACGATGCTTTTCGACCACAGGGGGCCGATGTAAGCGGTTACGGCAGCGGCGTCCTCACCCAGAAAGCGGATAAAAACGGCAGCATGAAAAGACAGCATGAACACAACTGCCTCGGCCAGGCCAAGCAGGATAAACGGTAGCGGGATGTAATGACGAAAGATGCGGTACGTGGCCATGAAACATCTTTACCCGCATCAGTACTGCCCGGGTGCCCCGGATATCGCAATCAGCTTGATAACACCGCGCTCATTCATCTCTGACCATCCATGCATGAAATTATTATTTTCTTAAAATCTTATATAAGGTTCAGGACGATACGTTCTTGCGAGGAATCAGTCAATAAATTGTCATTGGAATGAACAGATTCTCCCATCTCCCGCCGTTGCCCCCGTAACTTCCCAAAAAACCCGTCCAGAACAGGCATCCCGCTGGCCTGTCAACGATTGCCCGCGATCAACCTGGCATGAAGCCTCACGTCAATGAACCGCCAGTACACGCGGGATGACCGGCTCCAGAGTCAGATATGACTGAGAATCATGCGCTTACCCTGTATACATTGTTATCGTTTGTTATGTGATATTTCTTAAGTTAGCCGAAAGAAGCGTTGTTTGCATGGCAGGCATCCGGGGGCAGGCGAGCAAAACCGGACCCGTCCGCTGCTACTTGACGGNNGAGTGTCAGGATATTTAACAACTGTATGATAAACCCGCTCGAGACCATCCCTTTGTTATTGTTTTCAATATATTATTTTTGTTATGGCATCGATCTTGCGAAACGATTTGACAGGGACACCCAGATCCCGCACGGATAGATGACAGAGAGATGAGCGCACAGCCAGTCAGCAAGACAGCCACTGTCCAGCCGATCTCCGGCAGTGATGCTCATGTCCGCGCGCGAAGGCGTACTCGCAGTTCACGCACCGCCTATCGCTACGAATCCAGGATCAGAAGGTACCGGTACATGCTAACCGGTCTGGTCGTGCTGTTTCTTGTCTCCTTCCTGTTTGCCTGGCTCTACATCAACAGGGTCTCGGCTGAACAGCAACAGGCGCTTCTGGACTTCCGCAAGCAGGAAATTGCGCTACAGGCCGCCAACGGTGAACTGGAAAAGATCAGGAACGAACTGGATACCCTGGTTCGTGACCGGATCCCGGGATTACTGCCACTGAAATACGACGAAGCCATCACCATCGACAACGACTACGTACGCAACATTATCTTCACACTGGTGAAGAACGGCAAAAAGAGCACCTACGAATACCGGCTCGTCATGCAAAACAATACCCTGTCCGTTATCCGGCCGGTTGTGGAAATCCTGCTTTTCAATGAAATCGGTATCCAGATAGGCGTAACCCAGGTCGAGCAGATGGATGCAACAGGCGGAGCTGAACGAAGCGCCCTGGATCCCGGAGAGGTGCGCTCCTATACCGCTTCCATCAACCTGATACGGAATGAAGAACCGCGCTACTTCCTGCTTGCCATCTCCGAGGCGAGCCGCGCATCTGCCGAGACGTTGCGAAGACAACTGGGCGATGTAGTCTCCCGGTAGCGGAGCGGCTCAGTTATCGAGCCTGTTACGCAACACCCTGGCTTTATCCACTTCCGCGAACGTTTTCCCCGAGGCAAGTAACCGGTCGAGTTCCTGCCTGGCCTCCGCCATGTTTCCTGCCCGGTATTGTGCAACAGCCACATGATAGTGGATATCAGGAATATGAGGTGCCCTGGCGCGCGCCTTCTGCAGCAACTCCAGGCCTCTCTTCGTATCACCGTTCTCCACCAGCAGCCAGCCCAGCGTGTCGATGACATCCGCGCTATCCGGTGCCAGCTCATAGGCGCGCTCGGCATACTGAACACCCTCGGGCCTGCCTCTTTCATGGTATAGCCAGGCCAGGTTGTTCAGCGCTGTAACATGATCCGCATCGAACTCGAGTATCTTGCTGTACTCGCCAATGGCAGCATCCTGCTGCCCGATGGCATGCAGGGCCGTAGCGAGCATTTCGCGGGTTTGCATGTCGCCGGGATGCTTCGAGAGCCATGCCCTGAGTGTGCCGCAGGCAGACTCCCGGTCACCGGCGCGGTATTGTGACTGAAACAGCTTGTGTACCAGCTGCGCACTGCCGGACTTGTCAGCGGCAAGTGCGTAGGCAGCGGCTGCCTGGCTGTATGCCTGCTGCGAGAAGAAGACATCGCCCTCCAGCTCGAAACCGTACGCTGCTTCGGGATACCTTTTCTTCAGGTCTTCGCTGGCGGCGACTGCGGCCGTGAAATTCCTTTCACTGATATCCAGCCGGCCCAGCGCAACCCGGGCATCCGGGTAATCCGCGCCGAGCGCCAGCGCCTGTTCAAGGCCGGTCCTTGCCGCACCGGGGTCGCCCAGCTTCAGCTGCAGCAGGGCCATCTGGTATCGATCACCCGACGAGTCCGGCGCCAGCTGGACCAGCGAGCGGAAAGTGGACAGCGCCGCCTTTTCCTCACCTGCCTTCAGCTGTGCAGCGGCCAGTGCCCGCAGCACCTGCGGGTCGCGCGGACGGGTGATGGCCAGCTTGCGTGCCACATCCAGTGCCTTGTGATGGTTGCCCTGCCCCTGATAATGTCCGATCAGCATGAGTGCCGGCCTGATTGCTTCCGGGTGATGCTGATGGGCCTGTCTTAGCCAGTCCCCGGCCTGTTCCGTCTTGCCTTCATGGCGGGCCAGCGCAGCCAGGCCCAGCAGTGCCTGCTGGTGGTCTGCATCATACGAGAGCACCTTCCGGTATCGACCTGCTGCTGCGGCAGGATCATTTGCCAGCAGGTCCAGCTGGGCCAGGTTGATGAGTGCCGGCAGGAAATCCGGCTGCATGGCCAGCGCTGCCTCATAGGCCAGCCGTGCAGCCTTGTGGTCACCCTTGCCATACAGGGCAGCCCCCTTCAGGTTGTCCGGTACCGGGCTGTCCGGCATCCCGTCCGCCAGCGCCTCGACGGCAACAAGCGCCTTGTCGAAATCCCGCTTGTGCAGATAGGCAAGCACCAGCAACAGGTCGGGCTGTAACAGGCCCTGGTCGAGGGTGACTGCCGTCTGCAGCTTGCCGATCCCCTGCTCTTCGTCCCCCAGCGAGAGATATCCGATTGCCAGCTGCGTGTGCAGGTCAGCCGAATCCGGGGCAAGCGCAACAGCCCTTTCCAGGTAGTCAAACCCCTCGGCAGCATTGCCCTCGCCCAGCTGGGCACTGCCCAGCAGCGAGAGTAACTGCACATCATCGGCCGCTGATTCCAGTGCCGCCTCCAGCACCTCAATGGCATCAGCCGGCTTCCCGAGCTTGTGCAAGATCACCGCCAACAGCTTGGCAGCCTGCCCGTTGCCGGGCCTTTGGTGTACGTACTGGCGCAATTGCTGCACCGACTGGTTCAGCTTGCCCTGCTGATAGTTAATGGTACCGGCAAGCAGCAGGCTCGCGGCATGGCCGGGCGCCTGCCGCAGTGCATGATCGACCGATTCCAGCGCCTTGCCGGCCTCGTGCTGCTGGTACAGGGCAAGCGCCCTGACATAATGCACCATGAAGTGCTGCGGATACCTTGCCAGCAATTGCTCCATGTCAAGCTGTGCATCCAGGTAACGACCCTGCATGATGAGACTCATGGCCTTGCCCAGGCGGGCAGCCACATGCATTGAATCGATTTCAACTGCTCGCTGGAAAGCGGAGAGCGCCTGTTCCTGCTTGCCCGCTTGCCGGAACAGCTCACCCTTGACAACCCAGGCATCCACCACCCGTGCGTCAAGTGCGATGGCCCGGTCGGCAAGATCGGCTGCACGTGCCGTATCCCTGTTCCGAAACGCGACACGCGCCTTGCCGGCCAGTGCGTCGGCGGAATCCGGCTGCAACTCCAGCACCCGGCTGAACTGCTCGTCCGCCCTCTGAAAATCGTGTTTTTCGAGATAGGCCCTGCCATGCAGCAGCAGGATCCCGGCCCTGAGTCCGGGCGGATCACCTTCCCCTGGCGTGATCACCTGCAGCAGACTGTCCGGATCACCGGTCATCAGGTANNTCATCAGGTACGCCTGGCCGAGCGGCACCAGTAGCACCCCGCGCGCCATTCCCAGTTCACGTGCCCTGTCCAGCTCCTTCAGTGCCGAGGGACCGTCCCCCAGCTGGAGATACGCCCTGCCCAGCAACAGGCGGGCCGCGGCGTTCTCAGGGTCGGCGCGCAGCGAATTCTTCAGCTGGATGACAGCGGCTTTGTATTCGCCCCGGTCGTAATACGCCTGCGCATCGTCCAGGTACTCGTCCGCATCCACCGCCATGCAGGCAAGCGGCCACACCAGGCATACCATGGCCAGCCATCCGGATAGTGCCCTGCCGTCCCGCGATTTCGCTGTCACGATTCGATTCCTGCGTGTTGCTTACCGATATGAACGGGCATCCCGTGTCTCCCTCGCTTGTTCATGCGACCTTGCTGGTTTCCCGGCACACCGTTTGAGCCTGTGGCACGGGCTGTTGCGCATCATGACGCACAACAGGATAACGGTGGCACTGGCGCTGTCTTGACCCCGAAGTTTCCCTCTCCCGGGCCATTCATACCCCCCAACAGCCTGTAAACAGTCACTTTTTTATACAAGCACTGCTGTACCGGCCAGGCCGGAGAAACTGTTCCGGCGTGGGTCACACAACACGATAGCCATGGGAGGCTGTATATTGTATCTAACTGAATTATCTATATTTTATCTGTAGCCTGGCGGGAGACTCCCGCAGCGAGACGCCGGAACGGCTGTCTTGGCGAAGACAGATCAGACTGTCACCTGTCAGTATTGTTTACAGCACAACCAGGGGCGGACCGCTAGTAAAATTATAACTCTATGTAATTATTGATAAATGTCAGGTTGGCACAATCATTGCGTATTTTAGTCAAAGTTTTGACGTATTCATGGAAGAGCTTGTTAAACAATAACTAGACATTGCAATAACAATCAATAAGGACATTGACGATGAAACATCCAAACCTTTGCGCCAGCGCACTGTTGCTAACCAGTGCCGTACTGGCAACGACCGCATCCGCACTGCCTTCCCTGCAACTGGGTCCCGATTGCGACCCCGCAGGAACCTCAGGCTGCGGTGACTGGAATTACGTCGGGGGAGGCGATGACACCTGGTACTACAGCGGTTCACAGCCCTTTACGCTGAACGCCTATGCCAATGCCACCGGTGCAGATGGCGGCAACGGCGATTACGCCTGGGCGACGGAACCGGATCCCGACCAGTACGCCTATCTCGTGGTGGCAGCGGTACCGGATCTCGGCGACATCGGCGATATCTTCGATGTCTCGATCTCGGGCGCGACACTGATTGCATCGGGGTACGGGGCACCGCCCGTGGAGGATCCGAACAGCCTCGCCCCCCACGATATCTTCGACACCTACTTCGAGGTCTATGAATTCCAGTTCGATGGGCCGCTCACCACCATTGAAAACACACAACCACCGGGCGGCGACCCCGGTGCGGGCTACGTGGAATCTTTCACTATTTCGTGGACAGACCTGACGGGTGGCGAGATTGCCGGAATACATTTCGATCTGTTTACCGTGGCCAGCGGCCAGTATTCACCGGGTGGACTGGATGACAGGAAACTGGTCCAGGCATTTGCCCCCTTCTCGCATGACGCACAGAGCCTGCCTCCGGGCACTCCGCCTCCGCCCCCGCCTCCCACCGGCGGCGTTCCGGAACCCGGAATCCTGGCCTTGTTTGGTACCGGCATGCTTGGCATGGCAATCATGCGCAGGCGCCGCAGGCAGGTCTAGCGGCCAGACAAGCGGCCAGCTGCAGTCCGGCAAGCGGCAATACACAGAAAAAGGCCACCTTATGGTGGCCTTTTTTCATCCCTCAATATTCCCCTGGAAGGGTCACCTGCTTTTCCTGGTGCTGCCACTGGTCGAAACCGTGATGCTGGTTTCAGCAGATTTACCGCTCGCATCTTTCGCGAGCGTCCGGATCGTGTGGCTGCCGGCATCTACCTTGCGCGTGTTCCAGTTACAGTTCAGTGTTCCAGTATCAACGCCCGAGCACAGCAACCCGCCGTCAATGTATACAGACAACTCTGTCACACCGACGTCGTCACTCGCAGCAACACGGATCCTGACCCTGCCGCTGACCGTACTGCCGTCGGCCGGTTCGATAATAGTAACGACAGGCGGCGCGGCATCCACGCTATCTGCCTGATTTTCGACCTGCACTGTCACGCCCGGAGAGATCCCGGCATTACCGGCGGAGTCATATGCATAGGCTGTCAGGGTTGCGAGACCATCCGCCACACCGGCGCTATCCCAGCTGAACTGATAGGGCGTCGTCCTGTCCGTGCCGATCACCTGGCCATTCACGTGCACCGCCACCTCGGTCACACCGGTGTCATCCCAGGCGTCTACGTCCACCAGCACCGTCCCGCTGACAGTCTGGCTGGTGCCGGGTGAAAGTATCGTCACGCCGGGTGCCTGGTTGTCACCGGGCGTAGTGCCGCCCACCATCTGCACCGCGGCACCGGCATCGACACGCCCGTGGCCGAATTCCGGGTCCCAGCCACTGGCCCCCAGGTCAACCGCGCTGTCCTCCAGCACGGCCTCGATTTCATCGGTTGTCAGGGCCGGGTTGGCGGCCATGATCAGGGCGATCACCCCTGCCGTGGCCGGGCTCGCGAAAGAGGTGCCCGAGGTATTTGCATAACCGCCGTTCTGGTAGGTCGTGTAGATACCGCTGCCCGGAGCGGCTACATCGATGTTGTTCCCGTAATTGGAAAAGCTGGCCCGGGTATCGGAACTCGTGGTTGCCGAAACAGTGATCATGTAGGGATTGTCACTGAAACCGCCATCGACATTCGAGTTGCCGGCAGCATGCACAAGCAAGCCACCTTTACTGCGCAGGTACTGGGCCGCGTCATTCAGCAGGAACGAACCAACGGCAATGTCATAGCTGATATTGACGACATCGGCACCTTGATCAGCCGCCCACAGAATGCCCGCGGCCAGCGCGCTCCACTCTGCCACCCCGTCACTGCGGTTGGTGACCCGGACCGGCATGATGCTGGCGTCCCAGGCAATCGAGGAAACACCCAGGGCATTGTTGCTGGTCGCAGCAGCCACGCCGGCCACACTGGTGCCGTGCCACATGACAGGCGAGGTGTCGCCGTTGTCACTGGCCGTGTTCCAGCCCGGCACCAGCTTACCGGCCAGGTCCGGGTGACTGGACTCCACGCCGGTATCCAGTATGGCGATTATCACGCCCGATCCGGTAGCAATATCCCAGGCAGCAGGACCCTGGATTTTCGGCAGGTGCCACTGGCGCGAATAGCCCGGGTCATCCGGAGTAATTGCACTGAGTTCCACCAGCATATCCTTTTCCGCGTAGTCGATATGCGGGTTGTTGGAGAGCGCCTTGATGACCGCGTCCTCCGCCTTGGGCGGCACTTCGACAATATGGGCATTGATCTGCTGCAGCTTGCTGACAGAGCGTCCCTGTGCCTTGCCCAGGATTTTTTCGAGCTGGGCATCCGGCAGGCCCGCCTTGCCCTTGACAATGATTTTCCCCTCCGCAAATCCTGCTGGCGAGGCGGCATGGCTACTGGTAACGCACAGGCTGATAACAAGCGCCAAAAGCAGTTCAGATCTTTTAATGACTGACATTCCCGGTTTGCCTCTCGTAGTTGCTTGTATTTCGATGGAATCCATCGCTGATGCCGACACAGCCCTGCTCCATCCTTCCAGAACCTTGCAGTGCCGAAAGCCGCCGTTTTGCCTGCTGCGTTTGCGCGCGCATCCGGCTGTTGACGCTGTGTTGCAGCAGCTTAACCGCCGGGGCGGCCAGACTTTGTGATGCCCCTCGCAATTACAAAACCCGATTTGCCAGGGACTGGCCTGACTACCCGGGAAAACGCAGCACAGCGTCAAATGTCCAGCGTTAGCAAGCAATACTGATGCCAGACACACAACTAACTGATATTATTAGTAATTTATAGCTAATAAAGGGAAGGCCCGGTGTCAGTTGTCGCCAGACAGCGACGGTCTTCCAGGTGCGAACGACTAGTTGCTGATCTGCATGGACATTTCGATGTCGTCATTCAATGACACCGCTGGGCCGGACCGGACTGCCACCTGCTGCGAGACGACTGTTGAGCGCCTGGCCGACCTGCACGTGCGGGAGGGTGGTTACCAAAACCGGAGATGAACAGGACAAGGCCACGCCATCCGGAAACGGACGCGGGAAGACAGGAAGTGGTTTTGCTGCAGCGAAACCTAGTCCAGGCCCAGCGACTCGTCCTGGTCCTCGTGCTCGCGGCGGTGCTCGGCCGCGCGTGCATGCTGCAGCGTCTCCAGCAACCGGGCATGTTCCTGCTCTGCCATCCCGCTGCGCAGGTAATGCTCGATATCCTCGTAGACCGCCTCCAGGTCCAGGTTGCGGCCATGGAAATACAGGAAACAGCGCGCCAGGCGACCCACCTCCGTGTTGTCACTGGCAAGGTCTCCAGCGAGTTCCACGACGTTCCTGATCTCCTCTTTATCGGGTTTAGTCATTTAATCACCCCATTACCCTCTAAAGGTCAGCTCACAACAAACCAGGCTTCCGCACCGCTTCACGGGTACCCGTTCCTTGACCATCCGGGTCGGAATACCCGCTAGCGTACAATAATCCGGTACATCAATCACGACAACCGCGCTGGCTTCGATCCTGGCACGGTCTCCTGTCTTCACAGTCCGCTTCAGCGGCCCGTGCAAGCCGCACTCTGTTGCGCACTATTTCCCGAAAACCTAGGACCACCCCTAGCCCCGGGTGGGGTAAAACCCGGTTATCTGCGCCCCATACCCTGCAATACACTCAATACTGTAATCCATACCTCAAACAATGATCAGGGGGACGACCCATGTTTTTAAAGAAAAAAACGTTGCTCGCAGTAGCGATGTCCAGTGTTTTTGCACTGAGCTCCACCGCCATTGCAAGCAAACATGGCCACGATGATGACGATAATGACGATGATGACGTCGAGGCAGAAATCACCTTCATCCATACCGGTGATTTCCACGGTGATTACCACCCGCACACCAATGCTCGCGGCGACGCAGCCGGCAGCCTGGAAGGTGGTATGGCACGCGCTGTGACCGTCATTAATGAAATACGTGAAGACGAAGATAACGTGATTCACGTACACACCGGCGACACCATTCATGGTAGCGGTGAAGCCTCTATCACCAAGGGTATGAACATGGTCCGCATGGTTGACCAGCTGGGTATCGACGTATCCACGCCGGGTAACTGGGAATGGGCCTACACCCCGTATCGTTACATGCAGTTCTTTGGTGTACATGACAAGAAGAAGAATGGAACCAACCTGGACATCGTTGCGGACGAGGACTTTGATGTAAATGCACCGAAAGCGGTCAAGTACAAAAAAGATTCACCCTATGCAGAAGACAACATAGGTGATGTACCCACGTTCGGCACCCCTTTCCGCGAAGTCAAGTATGTAGAAAGCTACAATGAAGACGGTACACCCAACATGGCCACCGGTTACAACCGCTGGGGTATGGTTGCCGCCAATGCTTACCGCAACGGCACCTGGAGACTCGACCACGGTACCGTGGAAAAAGGCACCGGCATGAACATGACGCCTCCGTACCGTATTATCGAAAAAGACGGTATCAAGATCGGCTTCATCGGCTGTACCACCAACCGCGGTCCACAGGTGGTGAGTTCAACCATTACCACCGGCGTGACCTTCTCCGGCTGTAAAGGTGACATCAAGTTCCCGCAGAACCGCCCGATCGACTGGGATGACCTCAGTTACTCGCACGGCGGCACCAAGGCCAACCCGGGTGGCCAGACGAAAGGCAATCCTGCCAGCGCCGGCGTTCAGGCCGCTAACCGCGACTCTGCTAAAGAAGCGGCAGATGATGCAGCGGCCAAACCCTTCGAGCCACTGGGTTGGGACAACATGCCGCACTGGGGCGGTATCTACGGCTACCAGGTCGTCAGTGAAATCGAGAAATGGACCAACCACCTGCGTGAAGTTGAAGGTGTAGACCTGGTTGCCGTGATGTCTGAAGCCGGTATCGCGGAAAACATCTATGCGGCCGAAAACCTGGTCGGCATGGACAACGGTCCCGACCTGTACTTCTCTTCTGACATGCACGAAGAAACCAACTTCCCGGTTGTTGTGACCGACCCGCGCGGCAAGAAGGTCATCATCACCGAGAACCCGGAAGATATCGCGCAGGTCAGCGTACTTAAGGTTGAAGTCAAGAACGGCAGGATAGTCAAGTGGGAATTCGAGGGCATCGACATCGATGAAAGCATTGAAGAAGATGCTGACATGGAAGACCTGGCTCACCAGATCGACCAGGAAATTGCTGACAAGATCGCCGCAGGTGATGCCTCGAATCCATACAACAATAACGTGATCCTCAATCAACTGGATGAGGTGGTCGGCCAGACCAGCAACATCGTGCTGGAACGTAACCGCTTCAGCACGGAATGGGATCCTGTCAACAAGATCATGCCGGGCGTGATCGAGGGTACCGGCCATGCGCTGGTCACCGACATGTTCCGTAAACTGACGGGTGCCGATGTCGGTGGTTTACGCGGTTTCCGCTACACCAACAGCGTGCTGGACGGCGATGACATCGATTATGCATCGATGTACCACATGTTCCCGATCGGTGCGCAGGTTGCGGTTGCCGCAATCCCGACCACCCCTGCTTCCGAAAAGGCGCTGCCTACCGTGCAGTACTATGACGTCAGTCAGGGTTGTAACACTGCCATTGACTCCAACTGTAACGGTGTTGTGCTGTTCGACCAGGCCGACAACAAGCGTCACTTTGTCGGCTTCCCGCGCAGCCTGCAGCAGGAAATGGAACTGGGTATGAACTCAAGCCATAACCCGAACGTGCCTGCCTGGGGCGGCGGCTGGTCCTGGCAGTACTCCGGCATTACCTGGGATTCACAGCCGGCCGGTGAGCAGTTCGCCAGGTTTGGTCAGAAGGAAAGCGCGCGCATCAGCAACATCGTGCTTTACGATAATGCCAATCCTGCAAAGAATGGCCCGATTGATCAATCAGCCGGTGCCAAGGTGACCTACGCTTCCTACTACTACCATGCGGACTCGAACCGCATTAACCGTAACCAGATCGTAACCCAGGGTTCCTGTACCAAGAATGGTTATGCCTGGCCTGCGCAAAGGACCAAGTGTGCGGCCGAGCTGGGTGGTATCCGTATCCTGACCAAGACGGCTGGCGGTGACTATGTCATGGCTGACGGTGTTGAGTACGATGCGGGCATCGCCAGCGGTGATCTGCAGGTACTGGATGCGACTGAAGCCCTGGGCCGTTACATCAGCGCGGCTTCCATCGATGTATTCGACTGGGACGGCGGCGCCAAGGGTGCCTTGCTGCATACCGTTGCAGGCCTGAACGGTACGTTCGAGGGTAATGACTTTGTCTACCCGCGTGCGAACCTGATCGATGCAAACGGTAACCCCGGCAATGACCTGACCGACTGTGCGATCGAGTTTGGCTCACCCTGCATCCAGCCGTTCCGCGGTGCAGAAGCCGGCCTGGGCATCAACACCAGCCTGCCTGGCGGTTACATCAAGGGTACGGCTGACACTCCTG
>JABAHR010004167.1_pt2 | contig 23156 bp, 23 predicted proteins | sample 7062101 | NCBI WGS metagenome assembly JABAHR01 (sample SAMN14534553, study PRJNA622989) | marine sediment metagenome | biome: marine biome [ENVO:00000428]; feature: marine pelagic biome [ENVO:01000023]; material: deep marine sediment [ENVO:00002113] | place: India: Gulf of Kutch | collected...
GTCTGCATGTCGGCGAGCTTCTTCTGCACCAACTGGTTCGCGGCCAGGGGCCGCCCGAACTGCCGGCGCTCGAGCACGTAGCGGCGCGCCGCATGCCAGCAGAACTCTGCCGCGCCGAGGCTTCCCCAGGAGATGCCGTAACGCGCGCGATTGAGACAGCCGAAAGGACCTTTCAGGCCGGCGACATTGGGCAGGAGGTTCTCCTGGGGGACGAACACGCCGTCCATGACGATCTCGCCGGTGACCGACGCGCGCAGAGAGAACTTCCCCTCGATCTTGGGGGTAGTGAGCCCGGGCATGCCGCGCTCGAGGAGGAAGCCGCGGATGAGGTCATCGTCGCATTTGGCCCACACGACGAAGAGGTCCGCCACCGGAGAGTGCGTGATCCACATCTTGGAGCCCGAGAGCGCGTAGCCGCCGTCCACCGCGCGCGCACGGCTCTTCATGCCGCCGGGGTCGGAGCCGTGATCCGGCTCCGTCAGGCCGAAGCAGCCGACGATCTCGCCGGTGGCGAGCCTCGGCAGGTACTTCTGCCGCTGCTCCTCGGTGCCGTACGCGAATATCGGGTACATCACCAGGCTCGACTGCACGCTCATCGACGAGCGGTAGCTCGAGTCCACGCGCTCAATCTCGCGCGCTATGAGCCCGTAGCACACGTAGTTCAAGCCCGCGCAACCGTAGCCTTCCATCGTCGACCCGAGCATGCCGAGCTCGCCCATCTCGCTCAGGACGTCGCGATCGAAGCGCTCGTGGCGGTTGGCTTCGAGGATGCGCGGCATGAGCTTGTCCTGCGCGTACTTGTGCGCGGTGTCGCGCACCAGCCGCTCGTCCTCGGACAACTGCTCCCCGAGCAGCAGGGCATCGTCCCACCGGAACTCGGGTCGTGTCTTCGTCAGCATGCACTCACTCCTGCAACCGCGCACGCGGCGCCGGGCTGCGGCCGCCCCGTTCGCTCGATCGGCACCTCCGCGATCATAGCCCTATTCGATGCAAACCAGAACACCGCGCCGCGGCCGCCGGCGCGCCGCGCAGCGTCGATGCGCCCGGCCCCGGCGCCGCGAGGGCGGAAAGTGGTCGCTCGAGCCGCTCGCTCCGACACGCGCCCTCCAGTCGGTGTAGAATGCCGGCGACGCCGAAACACCCCTGCTTCCACACGCGAGAGCTGCGACCGCGCGAGATGAAACACTTAAACGTACCCGAGGTCGGCGCGCCCGACCCCGATGCCAAGAACTCCCCCATCGTCGACTACGAGCTCGAGGAGGGCGAATTCCTCGACATCGAGGCGGACGCCGTCGTGTGCTACTTCAACAACGTGGAGTACGGGGTCGGGGACTACGTCTGCTCCGGCAACGAGCTGCTGTGCTGTGAGAAGGGCGGCGTCTGGTCGCGCAAGGGCTCCTGCTACGAGTAGTCCGCCGGCGATGCTTCGGCCGGACTACCAGGGCGGCAGCATCGTCAATCTGATGGCCTCCGTCGCCGCCGCCTTCGGCGACGCGTCGGCGGCCTATGCGCCGCTGCGGGAACTGCCGCCGCAGACCCTGAGCGCGACGCGCAACGTGGTGCTGCTGGTCATAGACGGCCTCGGCCACGAGTTCCTGGCCCGCGAGCCGCTGTGCCGCTGCATGCACGCCCATCTGCGCGGCGCGATCACGTCGGTGTTCCCGCCGACGACGACGACGGCCATCACCACCTTCCTCACCGGCGCGGCCCCGCAGCAGCACGGCCTGACGGGCTGGTTCACTCGCTTCGCGGAGGCGGGCGGCGTGGTCACCACCCTGAGGCTCACGCCGCGCGACAACGACACGCCGCTCAGCGAAGGCGGCTTCGACGTCAAGCGCCTGTTCGCCGCCTCGCCCCTGTTCACCCGTCTGGCGGCCCGCTGCTTCGTCGTCACTCCGCGGCACATTGCCAATTCGGCGTTCAATCGCATCCACAGCGCAGGCGCCGAGATACGTTCCTATCGCACGCTGGCGCAGTTGTTCGGCACCGTGGCCGAGATCGTGCGCACGGGCCGCACGCGCCGGTATGTCTACGCCTACTGGCCCGAGCTCGATCACATCGGGCACGAGCGCGGCATCGAGAGCCGCCGCGCCCGCGCGCATCTGCTGGAGCTCGATGTGGCGCTCGAGCGCTTTCTCGGCGCCGTGCGCGGCACCGACACCACCGTGATCGTCACCGGGGACCACGGCATGGTCGATTGCGGGCCGCGGCGCTGCGTCAACCTCGAAGACCATCCCCGGCTTGCTGAGACCCTGGCGATGCCGCTGTGCGGGGACAGCCGCACCGCCTACTGCTACGTCCATCCACGCTACCGCGACGGCTTCGCCGAGCGGGTGCGCGAGGAACTCGCCGACGCCGCCGTGACCGTGCCCAGCGACGATCTGCTGCGGCAGGGCTACTTCGGTCTGGGAGAGCCCCACCCTGGGCTGGCCGAACGCATCGGCGACTTCGCGCTGCTCATGGGTGACCGGCGCAGCATCAAGGACTGGCTCCCGTGCGAGCAGCGCTATGTGCACATCGGCGCGCATGGCGGACTGAGCAGCGCGGAGCTGTTCGTGCCGCTGATCCTCGCCCGCGCCTGAGCCGTGCGCGTGCGCCGCCCGCCCGCCGGCCCCACGGGCCTGTTCCGCCCCGATCTCATCGCGCTTCTGCGCGACCGCCCGATGTCGCTGCGCGAGGCGGCGGAGGCGACGCGCAGCGTGCCCAAGGACGTGGAGGCGGCGCTGCGCCACCTCGCTCGCAGCCTCAAGCGCTCCGATTACCGCCTAGTGGTCGAACCGGCCCGCTGCCGCGGGTGCGGCTTCACCTTCAGCGAGGACAAGCTCGCCAAGCCCGGCCGGTGCCCGCTCTGCCGGCAAACCCGGGTCCACGCCCCGCGCGTGCGCATCGAGAGCCGCCGCCCGCGGTGAGCACCGCCGCGGCGGCGTGGCACCGTGCGGGCCGTTTGCACTTGAACCGCGCGAGGCTGCCCAAGTACCCTACGCGCCTCCCTGCCGCCGCCCGCGCGGGCGGCGGTGCTCGCATCCCGACCGCAAAGACGCCGACCATGTCCCGCGCCGAAGAGCACACCGCAGCCCGGTCGCCGGGCCGCCGCGGCTGCGCCGCTTCGAGCGCGCCGCCGCGGCGGTCGGGGCGCGTGCTGGTGCGCGCCGGGGAGCGCTGACGGCATGGAGTTTTTCTCCGTCGCGGAGCTCAGCGCCTTCGTCCAGGTGATCGTGGTCGACCTGGTGCTGGCGGGGGACAACGCCATCGTCGTCGGCCTGGTGGCCGCCGGCCTGCCGCCGGAGAAGCGCCCGCGCGTGATCTTCTTCGGCATCATCGCGGCGACCCTCATGCGTGTCGGCTTCGCCCTGGTGACGGTCCAGCTGCTGCAGATCATCGGGCTGATGCTGGCCGGCGGTCTGCTGCTGCTGTGGGTGAGCTGGAAGCTGTGGCGCGAGCTGCGCGCCCAGGGCAAAGAGGGCGCCGCCGGTGTCGAGGCGCAAGCGGCGGACGGCCCCAGACAGTACAAGACGACCCGTCAGGCCGTCGTGCAGATCGCCATCGCCGACCTGTCCATGTCGCTCGACAACGTCCTCGCTGTCGCCGGCGTGGCCCGCGACCACACCTGGGTTCTCGTCTTCGGTCTCGCTCTTTCCGTCGCCTTCATGGGCGCGGCCGCCTCGATCATTGCCAAGCTGCTCACGCGTCACCACTGGATCGCTTACGTCGGCCTGGCCATCATCTTCTACGTGGCCTGTGCCATGATCTGGGAAGGTACGATGAACGTGATCGCCGCCGCGAATCGACTCCCCTGAGGAGGAGCCGCGCCGCGGCTCAGGCCGGCGCGGCGCCGGCCGCCCGCAAAAGCGCATGCACCCTTTCGGCGCTGGCGGCGAAAGGCCCCACCCCCTCGAGCTTCAGCGTCGCCGTCGCTGCGGCGAAACGCCCGGCTGCATCGAAATCCTGCTGGTGGGTGCGGCTGTGCAGGTAGCCGGCCATGTAAGTGTCGCCGCAGCCGGTGGCGTCCACATGCACGTGCGGCGGGTAGGCGGGGATGTGGTGCGTGCGCCCGGCAACACGGATAAGTGAGCCCTGCTCCGCCAGCGTCACGATCACCTCGCGCGAACCGAACGCGGCCAGCCTGCGCGCCGCGCGCTCGGGGTCGGTCTCGCCGGTGAGGATTTCCGCCTCCTCGCGCGCGGCCTTGAGCACGTCGATGGCCTCGAGCGCGGAGGTCTTGCCCGGCCAGTCCTGCAGGCGCACGGACCCGTCGGCGGCCGCGACCCGCAGCAGGCCCTGCACGTCGAGGGCCACGCATTGCGCCGCCGCCGACGCCGCCGCCAGGAATTCGAGGGACATCTCGTCGCGCGTCAGGGGCCCGAGATGCAGCACGGCCCCCTCGGCGGGCCCGAGGTCGGCCGCCGAGAACGGCTCGGCCACGGCGAGCACGCGGCAGTCGCGCTCACCGTCCGGCGCATAGGAAAGCTCGAACTCGGTCGTCGCCGAGGCATCACGCCAGAGCACTTTCACGCCCGCGCGGCGCAGCAGCGGCTCGACGGCGGGCCTGTCGGCGGCCGCGCCGCGGGTAATGGCAACGGCGTCGCTGCCCAGGCGGGCCGCGGCCACCGCGGCGTAGTAGGCGCTGCCCCCCGTCGCCCGCACGTCCGGCATTTCCGGGCGGCGAATGATATCCTTGGTAATGTGCCCGAGCACGCAGATCAGCGCCATCGATCCCTCGCAGCCACGCGCACATTGTCAAGACGGTCAACCGATGCGTGCATTGAATTAATCGCCTGCGGGGAAACCCGGCAACGATAACACCATGAAGCAGCCGGCTGAAAAAAGAACCTTCCGCGGCAAGGGCGAGGGGGCTACCGCCCGGCCCGCCGTGTTCACCCTGCTGCGCTTTCCGCGGGGCAACCAGAGAGACGGGTCGCGGCGTCAGCACACGACGCCCGAGGCGCGCGGCAAAGCGGCCTACGACGCCCGCCTCCAGGCGCTGCGCGATCGCATCCACACGCTCATCGTCGGCGGCCTGACGCCCCTTGCCGAGTGGCTCGCGCGACGCGGGCTGTCCCCCAACATCGTTACCGTTGCCGGCCTCGCCGTCAACGTGGTCGTCGCCGCGCTCATCGTCGCGGGCGCGCTCGTGCCCGCCGGCGTGCTGTGGCTTTTCGCGGGGCTGCTCGACCTGCTCGACGGCACCGCCGCCCGCACGGCCCAGCGGGCGACGTCCTTCGGCGGCTTTCTCGATTCGACCTGCGACCGCGTATCGGAAGGCCTGGTTTTCGTCGCCATCGTCTATCACTTCGCCGCCGAGGGCGCCGCCACGCACGCCGCCCTCACCACGGCGGCACTGCTCGGCTCGCTGCTGATCAGCTACACCCGCGCGCGCGCCGAGGCGCTCGGCGCCGAGTGCAAGGTCGGCATCGCCACGCGCGCCGAACGGGTCATCCTCCTCGCCATCGGGCTGTGCTTCGGCCTGCTGCCGCTCGCCATCGGCATCATGGTCGCCATAACGCTGTTCACCTTCGGGCAGCGCGTGTGGCACACCTACACGCAGCTCAAGGACGCCGGCGACGCCTAGGCGCTAGGCGCAGTTCCCCGCGGGTCCCGGTGCCTGCGGCGCGTCAGTAGCCGAGCCGCCGGTCGACGACGTGCCTCAGCGCCTCACCGCGCTCGAGGCGACGGATGTTCGCCGCCACCGCCGCCGCCGCGCTCTCCGGGGCCGTGAGGCTCGCCGCGTGGGGCGTCACGGCCACCGCGGGATGCTCCCAGAAGGGGTGCTGCGACGGCAGCGGCTCGTGCGCGAACACGTCCAGGGCGGCGCCGGCGAGGCGACCGCTGTCCAGCGCCGCGAGCAGGGCCTCCTCGTCGACGAGCGCGCCGCGGGAGGCGTTGATGAGGCAGGCCCCGGGCGGCAGCTCGCCGAGGCGCGCGGCGTCGAGCAGGCCTTCGGTGGCGGGCGTCAGCGGCAGCAGGCAGACGAGAATCTCCGCTCGGCGCAGGAACGCCGTCAGCGCGTCCCCGCCGTGGAAGCAATCGACCCCCGGCAGCGACCTCGCCGTGCGGCTCCAGCCGGCCACCGTGAAGTCGAGGTCCGCCAGCCTGCGGGCAACGTCGCCGCCGAGTGCACCAAGGCCCATGATCCCCACGCAGCGCTCGCCGGCCGGCACCTGCGGCAGCGGCCGCCACTCGTGACGCTGCTGCTGGCGCCGGTACTCGTCCATGCGCCGGTGAAAACGCAGCACGTGATAGAGCACGAACTGCGACATGCCCTCGGTGAGCGCCGGCTCGACCATGCGCACGACGGGGACATCCGCCGGCAGGCCCGCGTGGGTCAGCAGCCTGTCGACGCCCGCGCCCATGCAGAATATCGCCTTCAAGGCGGTGAGCTCGTCGAAAAAATTTTCCGCGGGAGCCCACACGAGCGCGTACTCGACCGCCCGCGGATCGCCGAGCTGTGGCCAGACGCACACCTCGGTCTCGGGCAGATGCTCAGCGAAGGCGCGCTTCCAGCCGTCCGTGTCCTCTTCACGGGTGGCGAGCAGAAGCGTCACGTCCGGCCGCCCTCGGCCNNCCGCGGGGCGCCGCGGGCACGGCGCTGCGGCATCAGAACCGGCGCGGCGTCCGCCATGCTCGCTGTGCCGCGGCCCCGCCGCCTAGCGCGTCGCCGGCAGCCGCGCGGCGGCCTTGTCCGCCCGACCGGCCCGCTGGCGATTCAGCTGCGGTGACAGCCGCAGCTCGCTCCAGCCTATGGCCCGCGTGACGAGGAAGTTGATCGTCAGGTAGATGCCGCCGGCGATGACGAAGATCTCGATGGGAGAGAACGTCGCGGCGATGATCTTCTTGGCGATGCCGGTCACCTCGAGAATGGTGATGGTGCTCGCCAGCGACGTCGACTTCACCATCAGGATGATCTCGTTGCCGTAGGCCGGCAGGGCCTGGCGTATGGCCAGCGGAAAGACCACCCGCCGGTACAACGCCAACGCGGACATTCCCACCGCGCGTCCCGCCTCGATCTGCCCGTGCGGCACCGACTGGATGCCGCCGCGGATGATCTCGCTGGTGTACGCCCCCGTGTTCATCGTCAGCGCCAGGATGGCGCAGAAGTACGGCTCGCGCAGGAATGTCCACAGGCCGACGTCCTCGAAGAACGCCCGGAACTGGCCCGAGCCGTAGTAGATGAGGTAGATCTGCACCAGCAGGGGCGTGCTGCGAAAGACGTAGACGTAGCCGTAGGCGATCCGCGACGCCAGCGCCCGGCGTGACAGCCGCAGTTGAGCGAGCAGGACCGCCAGCACGAAACCGATGGCGAGCGACGACGACACCAGCGTCAAGGTGTCCGGAATACCCGCCACGATCTGCGGGAAGCTCTCCCGCATCAGCTCGAAGTTCACTCAGCCGTACCTCACGCCCCGGTTCGCCCAGCTCTCGGCCCGGTTGAAGCCCCGATTCGAGATCGAGGTGAGACCGAGATACAGCGCGCCGGCGACGAGATAGAAGGTGAACGGCTCCTTGGTGGAGCCCGAGGCGACAGCGGCCTGGCGCATGATCTCCACCAGCCCGATCACGGAGATGAGCGACGTCTCCTTGAGCGTCAACTGCCACACGTTGCCAAGCCCGGGAAGCGCGAGCCGCGCCACCTGGGGAAGGAGCACGCGCCAGAAACGCTGCGCCACGCTCATGCCGACGGCCTTGGCCGCTTCGATCTGTCCCGCCGGCACGGCCAGCACCGCGCCGCGGATCACCTCCGTGTTGTAGGCGCCGGCACTGACACCGATGCACACCATCCCGGTTACGAACAGCGGCGGATCGATGTAGCCCTCGTAGCCGAAGATGCCCGCCGCCACGGTGCGCAGCAGCGTGCCGCCGCCGAAGAAGACGAGGTAGATGATCAGCAGCTCCGGCACGCCCCGCACCACCGTGGTGTAGCCTTCGGCAACGCCGCGCAGCACGGCCAGGCGTGACAGCTTGAACGACGCGAACACGGTGCCGATGACGATGCCGAGGGCGTAGGCGCACACGGCCACGGCCATGGTCATCAGCGCCCCGCGCAGCATCTCGTCGCCCCAGCCGGAATCGCCGTAGGCCAGCAGGGTGAAGTCCATCGCGCCCCCAGAGGCGAGAGGCGCTCGGGGGTGCCCGCCGGGATCCGCCCGGGAGCACCCGCCGAGCGAAAGGGTTGCGGACTACTCCTTCACGGAGGCGTCGAAGCCGAACCACTGCACGGCCAGCTTGCTCAGAGTGCCGTCGGCGATGGCCTCGTTGATCGCCTTTGAGAACATGTCGGCCAGAGCCTGGTCCTTCTGGCGGATGCCGGCGCCCACGCCCGCGCCGAAGGGGCCCCCGGTCAAGCCGGGCCCGACCAGCACCATGCCCTTGCCCTTGTCGGACTCCAGCAACGGCACCCAGTAGCTGAGCGCGGCCAGGGCGGCGTCGACGCGGCCGGCCTCGAGATCGAGATCGAGGTTCTCCTGCGTGTCGTAGGTGCGCACCTCGACGTCTTCGCCGAGGTACTGGCGCAGGAAATTCTCGTGCGTGGTGGCGGTCTGGACGCCGATGGTCTTGCCCTTGAACTCTTCGACGACGGCGGCGATGGCCGCTTTCTCGTCGGCGGAGACGTCGTCGAGCGTCACAATGTCGAGGCCCGTCTTGAAAGACGCCGACGGACTCCCTGTGAGGACGACGAACTTGGCCGGCGTAGCGGCATAGGAACGCGAGAACGTGATCACCTTCTTACGCTCATCGGTGATCGACATGCCCGCCATGATGGCGTCGTACTTGCCCGCCTGCAGCGCGGGGATGATCCCGTCCCAGGCCTGGGCGACGATTTCGCACTCGGCGTTCATGCGCTTGCACAGATCCTGCGCAAGGTCGAGCTCGAAGCCCACGAGCTGCCCTGAAGCGTCGGTGAAGTTCCACGGTGCGTACGCCCCCTCCGTGGCGATGCGGATCTTGCTCCAGTCGGCGGCATTCGCCGCCCCCACGCCGAGCACGCCGGCCAGGGCGAAAGCAACAAAGCTGACTCTTTTCACGATTGCTGTCCTCCATACTTGTAACGGGTTGACACTGCGGAAACCTCCGAGCGATGCGGGGCTTCCCGCGGGACCTTACGGCCCCACCTCCACAGAGCACGAGCGGCGCCGGGTTGCGCCACAATAGCGCCAAACCCGTCGCTCGCCCTCCCTGCCCTTCTATGCGCGGGCGAGGCGGATGCGGACGCTCAACTAAAGAGTGCTCGCCAGAAACTGCCGACACCGCTCCGAGCTCGGGTGACCGAACAAGGCCTCGGGCGTGTTCTGCTCCTCGATGCGGCCGTCGTGCAGGAACACCACCTCGGAGGAGACCTCGCGTGCAAACCCCATCTCGTGGGTGACCACGATCATGGTACGCCCCTCCTCGGCGAGATCGCGCATCACCTTGAGCACTTCGCCCACCAGCTCCGGGTCGAGCGCCGACGTCGGCTCGTCGAACAGCATCACCTGCGGCTGCATGGCGAGCGCGCGCGCGATGGCGACGCGCTGCTGCTGACCCCCCGAGAGCTCACTCGGATAGGCGTCGTGCTTCTCCGCGATGCCGACCTTCGCCAGCAGGGCCATGGCGCGCTCACGGGCCTGATCGCGAGGCTCCCTGAGAACGGTGACCGGACCCTCCATGACGTTCTGCAACGCGGTCATGTGCGTCCACAGGTTGAAGCTCTGAAAGACCATGCCCAGCCGCGCGCGCAATCGCTCGATCTGTCTGTGATCGGCGATCACGGCGCGTCCCGCGCGGTCCCGGCGTACCACCACCTCTTCGCCCCCGAGCACGATGCGCCCCGAGTCCGGCGTCTCGAGAAAGTTGATGCAGCGAAGGAACGTGCTCTTGCCCGAGCCGCTGCTGCCGATGATGGAGATGACGTCGTGGTTGTTGGCCGTCAGCGAAACCCCGCTCAGCACCTGCAGCGCGCCGAAGCTCTTGTAGAGATCTTCGACGACCAGGGCGGGGGCCGCCGCGCGCGCGGCGCCTGTTGCTTGCGGAGTCATAACATTGCAAAGGTATTCACTCCGACGGCGGCACGCAACCGCCGCGGCCCGCCGGGGCGGCGCAACGCCGCGGCCGTTTGGCGTAGAATCCCCGCTCTTACCCGGCAACTGTCACATGACGCAGGACAGCGAAGGCCTCTCCGCCACGGCGGCACTCACGCGCGAGCTCGTGCGGCGCCCCTCGATCACGCCGCACGACGCCGGCTGCCAGGACGTCCTCGAGCAGCGCCTGCGCGCCATCGGCTTCGACGTCGAGCGCCTTGCCTTCGGCGAGGTGGCGAATTTCTGGGCACGGCGAGGCCGCGGCGGACCGCTGTTCGCGTTCGCGGGGCACACCGACGTGGTGCCGGTGGGGCCCGAGGCCGACTGGTCCGCTGCGCCCTTCGCGGCGACGATCCGCGACGGGCTGCTCTACGGGCGCGGCGCCGCGGACATGAAGGGCAGCCTGGCCGCCATGGTCACCGCCTGCGAGCGCTTCGTCGCGAGAAGGCCGGACCACGACGGCTCCATCGCGTTTCTCGTGACCAGCGACGAGGAAGGCGACGCGGTCGACGGCACGCGCCGGGTAATGGCACACCTGCAGGCGCGCGGCGAGACCATCGACTGGTGTCTCGTGGGCGAGCCCTCGAGCGACACGGCGCTCGGCGACACCGTCAAGAACGGCCGGCGCGGCTCGCTTACGGGCAATCTGCGGGTGCACGGCAAGGCCGGCCACGTCGCCTACCCTCACCTCGCGGACAACCCCATCCATCGCGCCGCGGCGCTGATCGACGCGCTGTGCTCGTTGCACTGGGACGAAGGCAACGATGATTTTCCGCCGACGACGTTTCAGGTCTCCAACCTGACCGCCGGCACCGGCGTGGGCAACGTCATCCCCGCCTACGCCGACATCCTGTTCAACTTCCGTTTCTCGCCCGAATCTTCCGCGCACACGCTCGAGAAGCGGGTAGAAGAGCTGTGCCGGCGGCACGACCTCGACTACCGTCTCGAATGGACCCTGTTCGGCGAGCCCTTCCGCACGCCACGCGGGCGGCTGCTGAGCGCGGTCCGCGCGGCCATTCGCGAGGTCACCCGCCGGGAAACCCGACTGTCCACCGCCGGCGGCACCTCCGACGGGCGCTTCATCGCCCCGGGCGGGGCCCAGGTCGTCGAGCTCGGGCCCGTCAACGCCAGCATTCACAAAGTCGACGAACACGTGTCGCTCGCCGACCTCGAGCAGCTCTCGCTCATCTACGAGCGGGTTCTCGACGAGCTCTTGACCGCCTAGCACGCAACCCTGGAATTTGCAGCTCATCCCGACTAAGGTAGCCGTGCGCTCCGACCCCATCGTAAAGAGATTGCCATGACCGCACACGGCGCCCCATCGCAGCAGCCCGGATCGACGACCGAATCCCTGGTGGCGACGGGGCTGCGATGCTACGTGCCGAACTACAAGCCGCGGGGCATGATCATCGACCGCGGCAAGGGCTCGCGCGTCTGGGATCTCGACGGCAACGAGTACATCGATCTCGGCACGGGGATCAGCGTCAACTCCCTCGGTCATGCCCACCCGGTGCTGCTGGAGGCGCTCGAAGCGCAGAGCCGCAAGCTCTGGCACACGAGCAACATCTATTTCACCGAGCCGACAGTGCGGCTCGCCGAGGAGCTGGTGCAGGCGACCTTTGCCGAGCGCGTGTTCTTCTGCAATTCGGGCGCGGAGGCGACCGAGGCCGCGATCAAGCTGGCGCGAAAATACTCGAGCCTGCGCAGCGCCCCGGAAAAGCGCGAGATCATCACCTTCGAAGGCTCGTTTCACGGACGCACGCTGGCCGCGGTGACCGCGACGGCGCAGCCCAAGTATCACGAAGGCTTCGAGCCGCTGCCCGGCGGCTTCCGCTACTGCCCTTTCAACGACTTCGGCGCCGTCGAGGCCATGATGTCGGCGAACACCTGTGCCGTGCTGGTGGAGCCGATTCAGGGCGAGGGTGGCATCACCGCGGCCGCGCCCGGCTTTCTCGCACACCTGCGCGCGCTCTGCGACCGCCACGGGGCCCTGCTCATGCTCGACGAGGTCCAGAGCGGTATGGGCCGCACGGGGAGGCTCTTCGCGCACGAGTGGGACCAGATCGTGCCCGACGTCATGACCGTCGCCAAGGCGCTCGGCGGCGGTCTGCCGATCGGCGCCATGCTGGCCCGCGAGGACGTCGCCACCGCCCTGGAGCTCGGCACCCACGGCTCGACGTTCGGCGGCAACCCGGTGGCGTGCGCGGTGGCCCGCGCGGCGCTCGCCGAGATCCGTTCGCCGGCGCTTCTCGCCAATGTGCGCGCACGCGGGCAGGAGCTCATGCAGCGGCTCGAGCGCATCGGCGACGACACCGGCATGCTGCGCGAGGTGCGGGGCCGCGGCTTGATGATCGGCGCGCAGCTCGCCGACACGTTCGCCGGCCAGGCGGGCGACATCATGGAGCGGTGCCGTCGCCACGGCGTCCTCGTTCTCCAGGCCGGCCCGGACGTGCTGCGCTTTCTGCCGCCACTCAACCTCACGGCGGGCGATCTCGGCGCCGGCGTCGAGCGGGTGGCAGCGGCGATGCGGGCCCACGCTCGCGAAGCGCAGGCCCAGGCCTAGGACGAACGACTCCGGTGCGCCTCGTCCGCGGTGAGCAGGGTCCACTCGACCAACTGCTTGATGACCCTGCCGAGGGCGAGGTCGAAGGCGGTGACGATGGACTTCATGCCGCTGCCCGGCGCGCTCTGCATGCTCTCGAAGCTCTGTGACGCGACGATCACCTGCCGCGGCTGCTTGACGATCTTCGCGTTGATGCGCACCCGTACGCGGGCATTGCTCGAATCGCCGAAGTATTCGGCCTGAAACTCTCTGAGCTCGGTCTTCAGGTTGAAGTCCGATCTGAGCCCGATCGCCTGACGACTCACGGCCACGATGCTTGCCGTGTTCTCGAAGCTCTCGACGAGCAGCGTCTGGATCATCTTAGGCGCCCGCTCCGTCCAGCGTGACTCGGCGAAGTACCTGAGCTCCGTGGGCGTCGGGCGCAGCGCGATGTGGGTAGTGTCGAGCCCGCCGGCGGCCAGCGGCTCCTCGATGACGAGCTGCCAGNNGATCGGGCGCGGGTCCCGCCACGGGTAGCAGACCGCCACATCCGACCAACGCCGCTGCCAGCACGAGCACGTATGCCTTGTTCATCGTCTCCCCTCGTCCCGGCCCTACTCCGGCCTGAAGTCGGTGCCCTGGTCACGGAAGAAGAAACGGGCGCCCTGGGCCTCGACGCGCTCCGTTACACGCGACAGCCCCGCGACCAGCAGGCGCGCCTCGGTGAGAAAGCGGGCGAACTCGTTGAGTCCGTCAGAGGTGAACTCCCGCAGCGGCTCCTTGTTCTCGGCGAGCAACTCGTTGGCTTGTACCGCGAGGGCATCGAAGCGCCGGGTGGCCGAGCGAAGGTCCGCGACGAGCGCGGTGACGTCGTTCGCCATCAGCGCGTCGGCGTTGCTCAGCAGTCCGTCGGCCTTGCTGGTGAGTGCGTTGATCGAAGCTGCCGTGGCGGCGATGTCGCCGCTCGCGCGTTCGATCGAGTCGATGATGCTCTCGAGCTGCGGGCGGGTCTCGCTAACCGTCTCGGTCAATACCTTGACGTTCTGCAGAATGTCGCCGAACGCGACCCGGTTGTCGGCGTTGGCGAGATCCGCCAGCCGGACCGTGAGCTCGCGCACCTGAGCGATCAGTTCGGGGATGCCCTGCAGCAGCTGCTCGAAATCCGAAGGCTGAGACGGAATCACCGGGAGCTCCTGTCCCTCGCGGGCCACGAGCCGCGGGCTGGCAGCGCTCGCCCCCTCGACATTGATGAAGGCAACGCCGGTAATGCCGAATATCTTGAGCGTGGCCTCGTCGCCCTCGCGGATGACGACTCCGGGGTCGATCTCGATACGCACGGCGGCACGGCGCGGGTCGTCTTCCTTGACGCGAATGTCCACGACCTTTCCCACCTTGATACCGCGGTAGCGGACCTCTCCGCCCACCGTCAACCCGGTGACCGACTCCTCGAAAAAGACGTCGTAATAGGCGCTCGCCCCGCTCACCTCGACGCGGGCGAGCCAGATGACGAACACGAAGACGGCGACGACGACCACCAGAACGAAGCTGCCGATCAGCAGATGGTTGGCTCGCGTTTCCACCGTTATCCTCGGCCAGTCGCCACCAGCGCGCCCCGGGCGCGCGGTCCGCGGAAATACTCCTGCACCCACGGGTGCTCCACCTGCAACATATCCGCCATCGTCCCCGTGATCAATACGCGCCGTTCGGCCAGCACCGCAATGCGGTCGCACACGGTGCACAAGCTGTCGAGGTCATGGGTCACCATCATCACCGTCAGGCCCAGCGCCCCGCGCAGCTCGTCCACCAGCCGGTCCATGCCGGCGGCGCCGATGGGGTCCAGACCCGCGGTGGGCTCGTCGAGGAAAACGATGTCGGGATCGAGCGCCAGCGCACGCGCCATGCCGGCGCGCTTGCGCATGCCGCCCGAGAGCTCCGAGGGAAACTTGGCGCCCGCCTGCGGCGGCAGGCCCACCATGCCGATCTTGAGCGAGGCGATCTCGTCCATGAGCCTCTGCGGCAGATCGAGGTGTTCGCGCAGGGGCACCTGTATGTTCTGCGCCACCGTCAGGGAGCTGAACAGCGCACCGTCCTGGAAGGCCACGCCCCAGCGCCGCTCGCACGCGCGCCGCTCCCGCTCGGGCAATCCCGCCAGGTCTGTGCCGAACACCTCGACCGTGCCGGCCACCGGCCGCAGCAGCCCCACGATCGTGCGCAGCAGCACCGACTTACCGGTGCCCGAGCCGCCCACCACCCCCAGCACCTCTCCGCGCCGCACGTCCAGGTCGAGATTCTCGTGCACCACGTGAGCGCCGAAGCGGGTCGACAGGGACCGCACCCGGATGATGACCTCGCCGTCGTCGTCGCCGCTCGCTCTCATACCCTGATCGCCGTCGTCATCGTCGTCACCGTCCTCTTCGTCAGCCGATCGTAGCGAACGCCGTCGTCCCCGGCACGCTCACCCGCCGGCGAGCCCGAGTCCTTCATCCCCCGGCCCAGCCGGCGCTAGATGCCGATGACACCGAAGAACACCGAGAACATGGCATCGGCGATGATCACCAGGAAGATCGCCTCCACCACCGAGCGCGTCGTGCGCCGGCCGACCGACTCCGCGCTGCCGGACACCTGCAGGCCCTCGAAACAACCGACGATCGCCACCAGCGCGCCGAACACGGGCGCCTTGACGATGCCGACCCAGAACGTCCACAGCCCGACCGTGTCGTTGAGCCGCGCGAGAAAGGCTTCGGGCGGGATGTCCAGCGCCACCCAGCACATGATCCCCCCGCCAAGCAGTCCCATCATGTCCGCGAGAAACGCCAGCAGCGGCAGCGTGACGACGAGAGCAAACACGCGCGGCAGCACCAGCACCTCCAGCGGATCGAGACCGATGGTGCGCATGGCGTCGATCTCCTCGCGCACGTTCATGGAGCCGATCTGGGCGGTGAAGGCGCTGCCCGAGCGGCCTGCGACGATGATCGCAGTCAACAGAATGCCGAGCTCGCGCAGCACCGAGATGGAGACGAGATCGACGGTGAAGATCTCGGCGCCGAACTGGCGCAGCTGCAGCGCCCCCTGATACGCCAGCACAATGCCGATCAGGAACGACAGCAGGCTCACGATCGGCACCGCGTTGAGCCCCACCTGCTCCATGTGGAAAAGCGTCGATGTCAGACGCAGGCGCGCCGGTCGCAGTAACGTGCGCAGAAAGACCACGCACACGCTGCCCAGGAAGGCGACGAGATCGCCGGCCGTCACCAGCGCCTGCAGGGTGTTGGCGCCGACGGACTCGACCGTCTGCAGCACCACGCTGCGGCGGGGCGGGGCTGTACGACCGGGGCGGTAGCTGCGCGAGACGCTCTTCAGCAAGGTGGCGAAGTGCGGGCTCACTCCGGTCAAGCGCACGGCCACCCCCTGCGCGCGCAGAGACCGCACCGCGCGCACCAGCAGCCACGCGCCGGCGGTGTCCAGCCTGCTGATGGCGGAGATGTCGAATACCGCCTCGCGCACGCCTTCCACGGGGAGCGCGGCGAGCTCGCGCTCGAGCACGGCGGCTTTTTCCACCGTCCACAGCCCATCGGCGGCCACCGCGAGCTGCTGCGTCGACCTGGCCGTGACCGTGAGTGCCGCCTCGTGCGTCATAGCGGCTCAGCCCCCGTCGGCGGTGGCGGCCCGGCTCGTCGGCGGGCCGAACGGCTCGGTGCGCCGCCCGCGGCAGCGTCGACGCGGCCGCGACCGATCCGTAACGGCAGAGCGAGGCATTTTCTTCTTCACACTCCGCGTCGACCGGGCGATGCGCTTGAGGGGCGCCTCAGCGGTGCCGCTGCGCAGCGAGGCCAGGCGCAAGATTACGAAATCGTAATGTTTCCTTCACGTCCCGGTAAGGCGCGTCCGCACAGACTTATACCGCGAGATCGAGCGTCGTCCGTCACACGGCACGGCGCTTCGCATTCGATCAACCGATGCTGACACAGCAGGAGTTTTCCCATGCGCACCCATATTTTGCAAGCTCGCGGCCTGCCCGCGAAGAAGACCGTCGCCATCGCGGTCGCCGCCGCCCTGATCGGCGCGGCGGCCGTGTCGCAGCTCTCGGCGCCCGCCGTCGCCACGACGATTGCGGGCGAGACGGGGGCGGCGACGGCCTCGAACGGACTCCCCGGCAGTTTCGCCGACGTGGTCGAGAAAGTCCGCCCGGCGGTGGTCAACATCTCGACGTCGGGATCGATGGACGCGGCGCAGCACATGCCCGATCCCGAGTTCCGCTTCCCGCCCGGATCGCAGTTCGACGAGTTCTTCAAGCGCTTCTTCGACGAGCGGATGCCCTCTCCGGAGCGTTCGCGGCCGAAGCTCGAGGCCCTTGGATCCGGCTTCATCATCGATCCGGCGGGATACGTGGTGACCAACCGGCATGTGGTCGACGCCGCTGAGGAGATCACCGTAATCCTGCAGGACGGCACCCGGCTCGAGGCAAACCTGGTCGGAGCCGATGCCAAGACCGACCTCGCGCTGCTGAGGGTCGACGCCGCACAACCCCTGCCCTATGTCGATTTCGGCGATTCCGACAGCGCCCGCGTCGGCGATTGGGTGATTGCCATCGGCAATCCGTTCGGCCTGGGCGGCAGCACGACCACGGGCATCATCTCGGCGCGCGGTCGGGACATCAATGCCGGACCACTGGACGACTTCCTGCAGATCGACGCTCCCATCAACCGAGGCAATTCCGGTGGGCCGCTGTTCGACACCCAGGGAAAGGTCATCGGCGTCAACACGGCCATCTTCTCGCCCAACGGCGGTAACGTCGGCATCGGCTTTGCCATTCCGGCCGCCATGGCGTCCGACGTCGTCGCCGAGATTCGCGAAAAGGGCTACGTCGAGCGGGGCTGGCTGGGCGTGCGGATCCAGCCGGTCACCGACGAAATCGCCGAGAGCCTGGGCATGGGTGCGACGTCCGGCGCGCTCGTGGCCGACGTGCTCACCGGCAGTCCCGCGGAGGCGGCCGGTCTGCGGGCGGGCGACGTCATCACGGGCTACGACGGCGAGGCCGTCGGCCGCGTGCGGGATCTGCCGCGGATGGTGGCGGCCACCGATCCCGGCACGGAAGTCGCGATGGAGGTCTATCGCGACGGCGATAAGCGCTCGTTGGGAGTCACCGTCGGCAACAGCGATGACGAGCGGCGGGTCGTCGCCGACGCTCGTGACGAGCCGCAAGGCCGCCGGGGCGAGCTCGGTCTGGCGCTGGCAGAGCTGACTCCGCAGGCGCGCCACAGCCACGGTATCGGCGCCGACACCACGGGCGTGTTGATCACGGACGTGGGCGCAGGCAGCCCGGCGGCTGCCAAGGGCCTGCGGGCGGGCGACGTGATTCGCATGGTCAATCAGACGCCGGTGGCGCACCCGGGCGAGGTCGCGGACGAGGTCGCCAGAGCCAAGCATGAGAAGCGCAAGGCGGTTCTCATGCTGATCGAGCGTGAAGGCCGCGATCGGTTCGTCGCGCTGAGCTTCGCCTAGGCCTGCCTCTGCGCTCGGGGCGCCGTCACGACGGTGCCCCGAGCGTTTTTCTCAGCAGAACGTCGACTTGCTTGGCACGCTAGCGTGCCGATGCGACCATACAGAGCACGGACCCGCCCGCGATCATGCACATCCTGCTCATAGAGGACGACGCCGATACCGCCGCCTACGTCACCCGTGGGCTGTCCGAGGCGGGACACGTCATCGACGCGATCGACAACGGCCACGAGGGCCTCGGCATGGCGGCGACCGAGAGCTACGACGTCATGATCGTGGACCGGATGCTGCCGGGCATGGACGGCTTGTCGATCATTCGCGAGCTCCGCGAACGCGACATCACGACGCCGGCGCTGATTCTGAGCGCACTGGGCGAGGTCGACGACCGCGTTCGCGGCCTCCAGGCGGGAGGCGACGATTACCTCACCAAGCCCTTCGCCTTCGCCGAGCTGCTCGCGAGGCTTCAGGCGCTCGTTCGACGGCGCGACCACCAACCGGCGGCCACGAGCCTGCACGTGGGCGACCTCAGCATGGACCTGCTCACCCGCGAAGCGCAGCGCGGCAACCACAAGATCGAGCTGCAACCGCGCGAGTTCAGGCTGCTGGAGTACCTCATGCGCCACAGCGGTCAGGTCGTCACCCGTACCATGCTGCTCGAGAACGTGTGGGACTACCACTTCGATCCCCAGACGAACGTGATCGACGTGCACATCAGCCGGCTGCGCTCCAAGATCGACAAGGGCTTCGAACACCCCCTGCTGCACACCGTCCGCGGCGCCGGCTACATGCTGCGCGAGCCGCACTGACGATCGCGCCTGCCGTCGCAGCGCGTACCCCCTCGAGACGCGACCTTGCTGCTGCGCAGCTCCACGTTCCGTCTGGCCCTGGTCTACGTGGCGTTCTTCAGTACGTCCGCGCTGGGCCTCATGGGGTTCATCTACTGGTTCACCGCCGGCTACATGGCGCGCCAGACCGACGCCACCATCGAGGCCGAGATACGCGGTCTCGCGGAACGCTACGACATCGCCGGCCTCGATGGGCTGAGCCGTCTCATCGCCGAGCGCGTGGCCCGGCAGCAACCGACGGGCTCCTCGCTCTACCTGCTCACCGACCGCCGAGCACGCCCGCTGGTAGGCAACCTCAGTCGCTGGCCGGACGTCACCGCCGACGAGGAGGGCTGGCTCAACTTCCGCCTCGAGGGCTACGGCCCCGCCGGCGACGACTTGCACCCGGCGCGCGCCCGGCCCTTTCTGCTGCGCGGCGGATTTCGTCTGCTCGTCGGCCGCGATGTTCAGGAGCTCGAAGCGGTGCGCCGGCTGACGCTGAGGACGCTCGCCTGGGGCCTTGCCGTCACCTTGGTCCTCGGGCTCGTCGGCGGCACGCTGATGGCGCGCGGCATGATGCGCCGCATCGAGACGATCAACGCCACCAGCCGCGACATCATGTCCGGCGATCTCTCCCGACGCATACCCACGCGCGGCAGCGGCGACGAGCTCGATCGGCTGGCCGAGAGCCTCAATGCCATGCTCGATCGTATTCAGTCGCTGATGGAAGGGGTACGACAGGTTTCCGATAACATCGCGCACGACCTGCGCACCCCGCTCGCCCGGCTGCGCAACCGGCTGGAGACGGCCGCGCTGCCCGAGACGGACCCGCAGGCGAGCCGTGCGGCTCTGGAGAGCGCTCTGGCAGAGGCCGACGCGCTGCTGGCGACGTTCAACGCGCTGCTGCGCATCGCCCGCATCGAGGCGCGGGAACGCCGCGCCGCCTTTACCGAGGTAGACCTCGGCGAGCTCATCGGCGACGTCGGCGAGCTCTACGAGCCGCTTGCCGAAGACAAGCGGCAGAGCCTGCTCACCGACAGCACCGCCGCCGTCGTCACCGGCGACCGCGACCTGCTGTTCCAGGCCCTGGCCAATCTGCTCGACAACGCCATCAAGTACACGCCCGCGGGCGGCACCATCCGTGTCAGCCTGAGCACGGCGGGCGACGCCGTCGAGCTCACGGTGGCCGACGACGGTCCCGGCATCCCGGAGGCGTTTCGCGAGCGGGTCCTGCAGCGGTTCTTCCGTGTCGATCCGAGCCGGCCGAGCGGCGGCAGCGGGCTCGGCCTGAGCCTCGTCGCAGCCGTCGCGGATCTACACGGGGCGACGCTGCGCCTCGACGACATGCAGCCGGGATTGAAGGTCACGCTGCGCTTCACGGCGCCGCGGGCCGCGTGACGTCCGCCGCGCTTGCGTGCGCTGCCGCGCCCGCAGCGCCCCTCGGTGCACATCGCGCCGCGGTTCCGCCATAATGGGCGCGAGGATTCGCGCACGGCGTGCGGCATCCATCGGCCGGATCCGCCCCACGTCGTGATTGCGGCGCGCCGCGGGCCGCCGCCTGCGCCGCCACGACGGCGGCGTCGCGTGCCATCGCGCGCAAGAGACAATCGAGACCGTGGACGTTGCCTTAGTTCTGATCATCGTCACGATGGTGCTGCTGCTCGCCATCTCCCGCGCGGCGGAGCGCGCCGCCGCCCGGCAGGATCCGGTGCGGGCGCGAGCACGACGCGCGGCGGCGGAGGCGGACGTGATTGCCAGAACCGAGAGCTCACTTAAGCTGTTCCGCCGCGAGCTGGACCCGGCCAAACTCGAGCGCGGCAAGGAGCGTTACACGGAATACTACTGCGGCTACATCGACGCCATGGCGGCGACGCTGGCGCGTCGCAGCGCCGTCGAATACTCCGAGCGGGTGCGCGCGCCGGTGCTGCGGGAGGTGAGCCGACTGTGCGGCAGCGGCGGGGAGGACGCCGAGGAAGGAGGACGGCTGCTGCCGGCGATTCTGCTCTCGGCCTACGCCAAGGCAGGCGTCGACGACGGGCGCGCGGACGCCGACAAGGCCCTGGAACCGGGATTCCAAGGCCCTTACTGGGAAAACCTGGAGGCCTATTTTCTCACCTGACCCGCGCCGACGGTCGGCCTGCGGGCGTGCCCGGGGCGAGGGCTCAGCTCAGGTGCTCGAGCAGCGACTCGACGAACTTCTCGCAACGCTCGACCTGCGAGATCTCGATGAACTCGTTGGGCTTGTGTGCCTGGGAAATACTCCCCGGCCCGCAGACGACGGCCGGAATGCCGATCTCCTCGAACAGACCCGCCTCCGTGCCGAAGCTGACCTTGCCGGTGTCGGAGACGTCGGCGAGTTCCTTCGCCAGCTCGACGACCGCGGAGTCGTCGGCACCCATCAGGCCGGGGATCTCGGAGATCTCCTCCCAGGAAAATCCCGCCTCGGGGAACACGGCGCGCATCTCCGGCAGCAGCTGCCGCTCGGCGAACTCGCGCACCTCCTGCATCAGAGCACGCGGGTCGACCTCGGGAAGGTGGCGAAACTCGAACTCGAAGGCGCACTGCTTGGGGACGATGTTGAGCGCGGTGCCGCCCTGGATCACCCCGGTGTGCACCGTGGTGTAGGGGGGCTCGAACTCGTTGTCGAAAGGCCCGCCGTCGCGGAAACGCCGCGCCATCGCCTTGAGGTAGGCGACGATCTCCGCCGCCGCCTCCACCGCGTTGACGCCCCGGTGCGCGAGCCCCGAATGGCACTCGAGCCCGTGCACGAGGCAGCGCTGGCTCAACTTGCCCTTGTGCGCGCGCACGACCTTCATCTGCGTCGGCTCGCCGATGATGCAGGCCGTGGGTTTGACGGGACGTCTCGCCAGCTCGTCCAGCAGCCCCCTGACGCCGACGCAACCGATCTCCTCGTCGTAGGAGAAGGCGAAGTGGACCGGGGTTTCGAGGTTGCGGCGCAGGATCTCCGGTGCGAAGGCCAGACACACGGCGATGAAGCTCTTCATGTCGGTGGTGCCGCGGCCGTAGAAACGCCCGTCGCGCTGGAGAAGATCGTAGGGATCTGATTCCCAGCTCTGACCGTCCACGGGCACCACGTCAGTGTGACCGGACAGCACGACGCCACCGCGGTCCGTCGGGCCGAGGGTCGCGAACAGGTTTGCCTTGCGCCCTTGCTTGTCGTAGACCAGCTCGGAGGCGACTCCCAGCGCATCGAGACGACCGCGCACGAACTCGATCAGCTCGAGATTCGAGTTGCGGCTCGTGGTGTCGAATCCCACCAGCTGCTCAATCAAGGACACCGTTTCCGTGTGCGTCGTACCCATGTCTGCGACTCGTCTCTCACTTTTACCTCGGCGTATTGTATAAGAACAGCGTCTTGTCACGACAAATCCTGGGGGCCCGGCTCCCGCCGGCCGGCGTCGCGGGTACAATGCCACGAGCGGCGCATAGCGCGCGAAGCCCGTACACGGCGCGTGAGTGCCGAGCGGCCCGGCGCGAGTCCGCCGCCGACAGAGGATCGCCCACAGTGAGCGAGAACGAAGCCCAGATTCCGGCAACCCGCGTGCTGATCGCCATCGCCGCCTTCGTCATCATCGTCGCGGGCATGCGCGCCGCCACCGACATCGTGGTGCCGTTCCTGCTGTCTCTGTTCATCGCCATCATCGCCNNGACCGTCGTCGTCGCCCTCATCGTCGCCATTGCCCTGCTCATGGCGGCCGTGGTGGGGTCGTCGCTGGAACAACTCTCCGAGCAGCTGCCGTTCTACAAGGCGCGGCTGCGGGAAATGACGTCCGCTGTGCTGACGTGGCTGGAGGCACATCGGGTCCCCGTCTCCCGGACCGAGGTGCTCAAGTACCTGGACCCGGCATCCGCCATCAACCTGGCCGCCGGGCTTCTCAACGGTCTCGGGGCCGTGCTCGCCAACGCGTTCCTTATTTTTCTCACCTCGATCTTCATTCTTCTGGAGACGACGGCGCTCCCCGAAAAGCTGAACGCCGCCCTGCGCCGGCCCGAGGAGCAGATGATCCGCTTTCGAGCCTTGAGCGGCAAGATCCAGCGCTACATGTCGATCAAGACGTGGCTCAGTCTGGCCACGGGGACTCTCGTGGCACTGTGGCTGTGGGTGCTGGGCGTCGATTTTCCCGTGCTCTGGGGCCTGCTCGCCTTTCTGCTGAATTACGTTCCGAACATCGGCTCCATCATCGCCGCCGTGCCGGCGGTCATGCTGGCGCTCATTCA
>JABAHR010001847.1_pt4 | contig 23144 bp, 16 predicted proteins | sample 7062101 | NCBI WGS metagenome assembly JABAHR01 (sample SAMN14534553, study PRJNA622989) | marine sediment metagenome | biome: marine biome [ENVO:00000428]; feature: marine pelagic biome [ENVO:01000023]; material: deep marine sediment [ENVO:00002113] | place: India: Gulf of Kutch | collected...
ACCTCGCCCTGCTCCGTCACGCGCAGGTAGCCGCCGACCGAGCCGGGCGGGGCGCCCGCGATGCCGTCTACCATGTTGCCGCCGCCGCGGCTGACGGTGCCGCCACGGCCGTGAAAGAACACCAGTTCCACCCCGTGTCGCCGGCCGGCTTCCACCAGCGCACTCTGGGCCTCGTGCAAGGCCCAGCGCGCGGCCGCGATGCCGCCGTCCTTGTTGCTGTCGGAATAGCCGACCATGATGACCTGGCGGCCGCCGCGATGCCGCAGGTGCTCTGCGTAGGCGGGCTCGGCCAACAGGGCGTCGAGGATTTCCACTCCCGCGGCCAGGTCGTCGATGGTCTCCAGCAACGGCGCGACATCGAGCGGCACCGCCTCGCCGTTGGCCAGGCCTGCCATGCGCGCCAGCGCCAGCACCGTCAGGACATCGTCGGGGCCCTGGGTCATGCTGACGATGAACAGCCCCACCGATGGATCCCCGAAGCGCTGCCGCCCTGCCCGAATGGCTTCGAAAACACGCAGCGTCTCGCGAGCACGCTTCGAGCGATCGGCATCGCCGGCGGCTTCCGGGGTCTCGCTGGCGGCCAGGTGCCGGGCCAGGCGCGCGGCGCGTTCTTTCGCCGGGCGCTGCATCCAGCGCTCGTCGTTCAGCAACTCGCCCATCACCTGGCGATGCAGCAGCGCATCCTGGCGGATATCGAGGGTGGCGAGGTGAAAGCCGAAGGCTTGCGCGCGCATGGCCAGCCGCCGCACTCCGAACAGCCCGGCGTGTTCACCGCGGTGGTCCGCCAGGCTATCCGCCACCAGGGCGAGGTCCCGGCTCCAGTCGTCGGGGGAGCGGTAGGCGCCCTCTGCATCGTCGGCGGTTGCCGCAAGCCGGAATGCCGCCACCTGCAGCAGGCACCGATAGGGCATGTCCCGATGTCGCTCGGGGAGTTGCTCCAGCACGGCCGGGAACCGATCCAGGTACTCCGCCAGGCGCTGGTCCAGTTCCGCGCTGAAGGCCGCCTCGCCGCGGGTCTGGCTCAGGTAACGGCCGAGGCGCCGCACCTCGGGCAGGTAGCAGCGGATGACGGCCCGCCGCTGTGCGGCCAGGGTCTCAAGGATGGTGGTGGCCGTGACGTTCGGGTTGCCATCCATGTCGCCGCCGACCCATGACCCGAAGCGAAGCAGGTTGACGCCTTGCGGGCTCGCGGCGGGCGGGTAGGACGCGGCCAGGGCCTCGTGCAACGCCTCGTAGAAGGGCGGCACGACGCGGAACAGGATGTCCGTGAGGTAGAACAGGATGCTGTCCAGTTCGTCGGCGACCGTGGGGCGCTTGTGCGGCATGGCGCGGGTCTGCCAGCCGGCGGTGACCGCATCGCGAATGCGCGCCAGCGCCTGCTCCCGTTCGCGTGGCGTCAGGTCCGGGTTCATGCGCTCGACCAGGCGCAGGATGATGGAGTATTCCTTTTCCAGCAGGCTGCGGCGCGTGGCCTCGGTCGGGTGGGCGGTCAGCACCGGCTGGATGCGCAGCGCGCCCAGCGCCGCCTGCAGGCGCTCCAGGCTCACCCCGGCATCCTGCAGCTCGGCGAAGGCGGCCCGCAGACTGCCGCGCTGGGGTACGACGGGGTCCTGGAGATACGCCCGCCGGCGTCGGATACGATGCACCTTCTCGGCCAGGTTCACCAGGCGCAGGTAGGTTGAGAAGGCCCGGATGATGAGCAGCATCCGGGACACCGGCAGGCGGGTCAGCTGCTCGTCCAGGGCCTCGCTGTGCTCCGGCTGGTCCTCCCGCCGGCGGATGGCGGCCAGGCGCACCGACTCCACCTGCTCCAGCAGTTCCGGGCCGTGCTGCTCCACCAGCACCTCGCCCAGCAATTGCCCGAGGATGCTGACATCGTCGCGCAGGGGCTGATCCTTGGCGGCAAATTCAACCTGGCGGATTTCGTTCATCGCGTTCTCATGGTCCCGTGCTGCGGCATCCCCGGCCATTTTACTGCAGGCACCGCCGGGGCTGCGTCACAGGCCGGGGCGGCAGCCGCAGTATGGGCCCGGCGGCGCGCTCGCCGCATGCGAATTTCAGTAGAATGAGAATCCGGCAGAAGGGCGGCGTGAGCGTGCCGCCCTGCCACTTGCAATCACAACGGGCCATGATCTACAGACCTCAGTCGAAACCAGGCTTGCGCCGTGGGTGCGAACGATCCGCCCGCCGGCCGGCATTTTCGCGGCGGGCGGGGCTGGCAGGAGGTCGGCATGTCTGAACCGAGGCTGCTCATCGGCGACATCGGCGGCACCAATGCCCGGTTTGCCCTGGCCAGCCCGGACGGGCCGGGTTACGAACGCGTGCTCGCCCTGCAATGTGCGGATTTCGAGACCGCCGAGCTGGCCATCGCGGCCTATCTCGAGCAGACCGGAACGACCCAGCCGGCGGTCATTTGCCTGGCCGCCGCCGGGCCGATCGTCGACCATAAGGTGCGCTTCACCAATAACCACTGGACCCTGGAGAGCGCGGCATTGGCCGAGAGCTTTGAATCCGCGCAGGTGTGCCTGATGAACGATTTCGAGGCCATCGCCTGTTCCCTGCCATTCCTGCGGGCCGAGGAGGTCACCCGGATCGGTTCGCCAGAGCCCCGGTTGCAGGGCCGGGAGCAGTTCAACGTCGCGGTGCTCGGGCCCGGGACGGGGCTGGGCTGCGCCGGGCTGATCGGGCGGGGCGGCGACATTTACCCCGTGGTTGGCGAGGGCAGCCATGTGGGCTTTGCACCGGAGAACCCATTGCAACTGGAAGTCCTGAAGCTGTTGCGGGAGCGCTTCGAGCGCGTGTCGGACGAACGCCTGCTGTCAGGGCCGGGCCTGGAAAACATCTACTGGGCCGTGCGCGGGATTCACGGCGAGCGGGGCCGGCGTACCAATGCGGCTGAAATCTTCGAGCGGGCGCTGGCCAACAGCGATCGGTTTGCCGCCGAGGCGCTGCAGCTGTTCTTCGAGGCCCTCGGACAGGTGGCCGGAAACCTGGCCCTGATGCTCGGGGCCTACGATGGCGTTTACATTGCCGGCGGCATCGTGACCCGCTATCCCGATCTCCTCAAGGCCAGCAGCTTCCGCGCGGGCTTTGAAAACAAGGGTCGTCACCGTTCGCTGATGGAGACGATTCCGACCCTGCTGGTCCTGCATCCACAGGCCGGCCTGCTGGGCGCGAGCTACCGGGCTGGCCGGATGCTGCAAGGCCTGCGGCAGCGCCGGGCTTGAGTACCGAGCGCCGCTCGGGGGCGCAGGCAGAGCCGGTCCTGCCCCGCACGCCAAAGGCCGGCGTCGGGTTGCACCTGACCTCGTTGCCCGGACCGTCCGGCATCGGCGATGTGGGAGATGCGGCGCTGGCCTTCGTGGACACGCTGGCGGCGATGCGCCTGTCGACCTGGCAATTCCTGCCGACGGGGCCCACGGCGTATGGCGATTCGCCCTATCAGCCGTTGTCTGCGTTTGCCGCCAACGAGCTGCTGGTGGGGCTGGAGCCGCTGGTGCGCATGGGCCTGCTCGAGGCGACCGAACTGGAGCCATTGGCGGAATTGCCGCGCGACGCGGTCGACTATGGGCGGGTGATCCCCGCCAAGCGGGCATTGCTGGAGCGCGCGGTGGCGCGGTTTCCCGCGCGCGCGGCGTCCGGCCTGAAGGCGGACTACGAGGATTTTCTGCACGCCAACGATACCGGGTGGCTGGCGGATTATGCGCTGTTCCGGATCCTGAAGCGCCTGCACGGCGAGCGCCCCTGGCCGGAGTGGAAGCGCCGCTACGCGCACCGCCATCGCGGCGCCCTGCGCAGGGTCGGCGCTCGCCACCAGGCGGCAATCAACCAGGTCAAGCTCATACAGTTCCTGTTTCACCAGCAATGGCTGGCGCTGCGCCGGCATGCCGCCCGGCGCGGCGTGCAGCTGTTCGGTGACCTGCCCATCTACATTGCCCTCGACAGTGCGGATGCCTGGGCGGACCGTGAGCTGCTGCGCATCGATCGGCGGGGGCGGCCGTCCCGCGTCGCCGGCGTGCCGCCGGACTATTTCAGCGCGGACGGCCAACTGTGGGGCAATCCCCTGTACGACTGGGACCGCCAGGCCGCGGATGGCTATCGCTGGTGGACCCGGCGCGTGGGGCACGCGTTGGCGATGTGCGAGAGGGTTCGCATCGACCACTTCCGTGGCTTCGAGGCGTACTGGTCAGTGCCGTTTGGCGCCGAGACCGCCCGGCAGGGGGCCTGGGAGCCAGGGCCGGGCGATGCACTGTTCGAGGCCATGGAGGCGGCGCTGGGGCGGTTGGGCATCGTGGCCGAGGACCTGGGCGTGATCACCGCGGAGGTCGATGCCCTGCGTCGGCGCCACGGCATACCGGGGATGCGAGTGCTGCAATTCGACATCGACGAACCGGATTTCGATCCGGCGCAGATCGAGCCGGACACGGTGTGTTACACCGGCACCCACGACAACGACACCACGCGCGGCTGGTACTGGGGCCATCCCGGGGACCCGCGCAGCGGGCGGGAGATTCGCGCCACGCGGGCCAATGCCCTGCGGCTGACGGGCGGGGCGCCCGCCACCATCCACCGTGACCTCATCCGGCTGGCCTTTGCCACCCCCGCCCGCCTCGCGATTGCGCCAATGCAGGACTTTCTCGGCCTGGGTCCGGAGGCGCGTTTCAATGTTCCGGGCAGCACCCACGGCAACTGGCGCTGGCGCCTGCGGGCGGGCCAGCTCACACCCGCGTTCATCGAATCGGTCGCTGGGGAGGTGGAGTCGGCCTCCCGTAGCTAGCCATTTCCGCTACACTTTGGGGCCGTAGGTCCTGCCCTTTGGAGACAACGCCATGAACAGCCTCGGCCTGGTCGATCACGGCCGCAACGTCAGCCTCCTGACGCGCCAGACGCTGGCGCTGATCCTGGCGGGGGGCAGGGGATCGCGGCTGTTCGAATTGACCACCTGGCGGGCCAAGCCGGCCGTCTACTTCGGTGGCAAAATGCGGATCATCGATTTTCCGCTTTCGAACTGCATCAACTCCGGCGTGCGCCGCATCGGCGTACTGACCCAGTACAAGGCCCATTCGCTGATTCGCCACGTGGTGCACGGCTGGTCCGGTTTCCAGGCCGGCAAGCGCGAGTTCGTCGAGATTCTGCCCGCCTCACAGCGGGTCGGCGGCGAGTGGTACCAGGGCACGGCTGATGCGGTATACCAGAACCTCGACATCATCCGCACGCACCGGCCCACGCTGGTCCTGGTTCTGGCTGGCGACCACGTGTACAAGATGGATTATGGCCCGCTGCTGGCCTGGCACGCGCAGCAGCGCGCCGACATGACGGTGTGCTGCATCGAGGTGCCGCGCGAGGAGGCGGCCGGCCAACTCGGGGTGATGACGGTCGACGAGACGGGGCGCGTGATCGCGTTCGACGAAAAACCGGAGGAGCCCGCGCCCCTGCCGGGACGCGACGATGTCTGCCTGGCGTCCATGGGCAACTACGTGTTCAACACCGACTTCCTGTACGAACAGGTCATCCAGGACGCCGACGATGCCAGCTCCGAGCATGATTTCGGCAAGAACGTGATCCCCTCGATCATCGACCGCCACCGCGTATTCGCGTACCCGTTTCGGGATCCGCAAACCGGCCTGCAGGCCTATTGGCGCGACGTGGGCACGCTGGACGCCTACTGGGAGGCCAACATGGAGCTGTGTTCGGTGTCGCCGCAACTGGATCTGTACGACCACCAGTGGCCCGTCTACACCCACCAGTACCAACTGCCGCCGGCCAAATTCGTCTTCGATCATCCGGGCCGGCGGGGCGAGGCCTTCGAATCGCTGGTTTCGGCCGGCAGCATCATCTCGGGGGCCAGCGTGCGGAAATCGCTGATCTTCTCCAACTGCAAGCTGCATTCGCACAGNNTGGTGCTGCCGGATTGCCAGGTCATGAAGCATTGCCACTTGCGCCGCACCATCGTCGATCGCGGCGCCGTGATACCCGAAGGCATGGAGATCGGCATCGACCACGCAGCCGACCGGGCCCGCGGGTTCCGGGTGACCGAGGGCGGCCGGACGCTGGTGACCCCCGACATGCTGGGCCAGGAACTCCACCACACGCGCTAGGCGAGCGAATCCGTAACGCTTGTTGGGACCGATCCGAAGCGATGACCGAGAAAGCCTCTTACATCTGGCTGGTGGCGGCCGAGAACGGCGCGTTGCCGGGCGGCAAGGTCGGCGGGGTGGGGGATGTGCTGCACCACCTGCCGCTGGCACTGGCCGAGCAGGGCCTGCGCGTGCGGGTCGTGACGCCCGCCTACGGCGTGTTGCACCGCTTGCCGGGTGCGCGCCGGCATCGGCGCGTGGCGCTGAGCTTCGGGGGCCGCCCGCGTCGCGCGGCCGTCTTCAGGCTGGGTCCGGATCGCGCGCCGGTCGAGCAGTTCGTGATCGAGCACGCATTGCTGCGGCCCCGCGGACCGGGGCGCATCTACGATGCGGACCCGCCGGGCGAGGCCTATGCGACCGACGCCGGTAAATTCGCGTTCTTCAATGCCGCCGTGGCCGCCTGGGTGGAGCAGGCCAACACCGCGCCGGATGTCCTGCACCTGCACGAGTGGCACGCCGGACTGCTGCCCGCCCTGCGCGCGCGTGCGCCCCGTAACGGCGCGCTGGCCCGTGTGCGCATGGTGTTCACGATCCACAACCTGGCATATCAGGGCATCCGCCCGCAGGCCGGGCACCGGTCATCGCTGCAGGCATGGTTTCCCGGGGCGCAGCGCCTGCGGGCTGCGCAGGCCGATCCGCGCTACCCGGATTGCGTCAATTTCATGGCGAGCGCCATCAGTGCTGCCGATGTCCTGAACACCGTCTCGCCGAGTTACGCGAGGGAGATTCTCGAGCCGCCGGACCCGCGCACCGGGGCCGGCGGCGGCGAGGGCCTGGAGTCGCTGTTACAGGCGGCGTTCGCCGCGGGCCGCTTGAGCGGCATCCTGAACGGCTGCGACTACCCGGAGCCGCCGCCGCGGCCGGTCGCCTGGCCCCGATTGCGGGCCGCGATCCGCAACGAGTCGCGACTGCTGGCGGCCAACCCTGCTGCCCGGCGGCTGCTCGAGCGCCTGGGCGCGACCCGCCCGGACCCCTTGCTGATCAGCATCGGGCGCGTGGTCGGGCAGAAGGTCGACCTGTTCCTGCAAGCCATCGACCACGATCGGTCGGCGCTGGAGGCGGTACTGGACGAGATCGCGCCGGGCGGGCTGTTCATCATGCTGGGCAGCGGCGAGCCGGGGCTGGAGCGGCGCCTGACGGACATCGCGGCGCGGCGCGATAATTTCCTGTTCCTACGCGGCTACGCCGAGGGCTTGGCCGATGCCTTGTATGCGTCCGGCGACCTGTTCCTGATGCCCAGTCGGTTCGAACCCTGCGGCATCAGCCAGATGCTGGCCATGCGCGCGGGACAGCCTTGCGTGGTGCACGCCGTGGGCGGGTTGCGCGACACGGTCACCGAGGGGGCGACCGGCTTCTGCTTCGAGGGCGGGGGCCCCGGGCGGCAGGCCAGGGCCTTCGTTGCCGCCGTGCGGCGCGCGTTGGCCCTGCGCCACGACAGGCCCGCCCAGTGGCAGGCCCTGCGTGAGGCCGCCCGCGCCGAGCGTTTTACCTGGGCGCGTTCGGCCGCCGCCTACATCGAGCAGTTATACCGCGATGGCGAGCAGCGACGCTAAGGCACCGGCTCGCGATTGGGAGGCCCTGGCCGCGGGTCAGCACGCCGACCCGTTCGCGGTGCTCGGGCTGCACCGTGTGGGCCGGCAGCGGATCGTGCGCACCCTGCAGCCGGGCGCCTGCGCCGTGCGGCTGCTGGACCGCGGCGGGGCGGCGATCGCCGACCTCGAGCGCGTTCACCCGGGCGGCGTGTTCGAGGCGGTGATGCCGGCTCGCAAGCGTTACTACCGCCTGCGGATCGAATACCCCGACGGCAGCGCGCAGGAGCTGGAAGACCCGTACCGGTTCCCATCCGTGCTGGGCGACCTCGACCGCTACTTGCTCAGCGAGGGCTCGCACCAGGAAATTTATCGCACGTTGGGCGCTCATCCTCGCCGCCTGCTGGGCGTGCGTGGCACCTGTTTCGCGGTGTGGGCGCCGAATGCCCGGCGGGTCAGCGTGGTGGGCGATTTCAATGGCTGGGATGGACGGCGGCATGCGATGCGCCTGCATCCCGGTAGCGGCGTGTGGGAGCTGTTCATTCCCGGCGTCGGGGCGGGCGCCTTGTACAAGTTCGAGCTGCTGGACCGGGCGGGCAACCTCTTGCCGCTCAAGGCCGACCCGCTGGCGCAGTATTGCGAGCCTCCACCCGGCAATGCCAGCGTCGTGTGGCGCAGCCGCTACCGCTGGCGGGATGCGACCTGGATGAGTGGTCGATCGGCGAATGCCGCCCTGGCGAGCCCGGTGAGCATCTACGAGCTGCACCTCGGCTCCTGGCGCAGGGCGCGCGACGGCGGGCGCTACCTGGGCTACCGCGAACTGGCCCGGCAGCTGGTCGCCTACCTGCGCGACCTGCGGTTCACGCACGTGGAATTGCTGCCGGTGATGGAACACCCCTTCGACGGGTCCTGGGGATACCAGCCCATCGGCATGTACGCACCCACCCAGCGCTTCGGTAATCCGGACGACCTGCGCTACCTGGTCGACGCGCTGCATCGCGCCGGCATCGGGGTGATCCTCGACTGGGTGCCGGCCCACTTCCCGCGCGACCCGCACGGCCTGGGCCGCTTCGATGGGACCGCCCTGTACGAGCACGAGGACCCGCGCCGCGGCGAGCACGTCGATTGGGGCACGTTGATTTTCAACTATGGCCGGCGCGAGGTCGCCAACTACCTGATCGGCAGTGCGCTGTACTGGATCGACGAGTTTCACGTCGACGCCCTGCGGGTGGACGCGGTGGCTTCGATGCTCTATCTCGACTACTCGCGCGAGCCGGGCGAATGGGTGCCCAACGAGTTCGGCGGCAATGAGAACCTCGAGGCCGTGGACTTCCTGCGCCGGCTCAACCAGGCCGTGCATGCCCGCGGTGCGGCGTGCTACGCGGAGGAATCCACCGCCTGGCCGGGCGTATCCCGGCCGGTGGAAGCCGGCGGGCTGGGATTCACCTTCAAGTGGAACATGGGCTGGATGAACGACACGCTGGCCTACATGCGCGAGGAGCCGGTGCACCGCAAGCACCACCACGACAAGATGACCTTCGGCCTGATCTATGCGTTCAGCGAGAACTTCGTGCTGCCGCTGTCCCACGACGAAGTGGTGCACGGCAAGGGTTCGCTGCTGGGGCGCATGCCGGGAGACGATTGGCAGCGCTTTGCCAACCTGCGCGCCTATCTCGGTTTCATGTACGGGCATCCCGGCAAGAAACTGTTGTTCATGGGTGGTGAATGGGCGCAGCTCCGCGAATGGGACCATGACCGCGCCCTCGACTGGCACCTGCTCGATGACGACCGGCACCGAGGCGTGCAGGCGCTGGTGCGGGACCTCAACCGGCTGTACCGGGCATATCCGGCGCTGTTCGAATGCGACTTCGACCCCGAGGGCTTCGAGTGGCTGGAGGCCGGCGACCGGGACCACAGTGTGTTTGCCTGGTTGCGCCGATCATCAGACGGTCGTGCGATGATGTGCATCAGTCATTTCACACCGGTCGTGCGGGATGGCTACCGCCTCGGGGTGCCGGCAGCAGCGGATTACCAGGTGGTGCTGAACACCGACGCCGGGGGCTACGGCGGCAGCGATGCGCCGTGCGGGGCGGTGTTCAGCGCGGAACCGGTCCCTTCGCATGGCCGTGCGCAATCAGTTGTACTAAGCTTGCCACCGCTGGCCACCCTGTTCCTGGCGCAGACGCCATGACCGGGCCGCTCGCACGTGGGAGACGCGCTTGACCGCCATGACCGACGACCACAGCACGCTCGGTAACCTGGAGTTGTTGCCGCCCGGCGCACTGGGCATGGATGCGGACGCCATCCTGGCCGATCTCACCCACTATTTCTGCCATACCCTCGGGCGGCGCACGCTGCGGTTCGACGCGCCATTCCTGTACCAGGCGCTCGCGCTGACCGTCCGCGATCGCCTGATGGAACGCTGGAACGAGACCAATATCGCTCTGGAGCGAAACGGCAGCCGGCGGGCCCACTATCTGTCCCTGGAGTACCTGATGGGCCGGTTGCTGCGCAACGCCCTGCTCAGCATCGATATCGAGGACCGCGCCGCCTGCGCCCTCGAGCGCATCGGCGTCGCCATGGAGGAGGTGCAGGGGCTGGAACATGACACGGGGCTGGGCAACGGCGGCCTGGGGCGGTTGGCCGCCTGTTTCCTCGACAGTTGCGCGACCCTGGCCTTGCCGGTGACGGGTTACGGCATCCGGTACCAGTACGGGATGTTTCACCAGCGCATCAGCGATGGCTACCAGGTGGAGGAGCCCGACCCCTGGTTGCGTGACGTGTTTCCCTGGGAAATAGAGCGCATCGACCTGGCGCGCACCATCAAGTACGGTGGCCGTACGGCCGTGCACGAGGAGCGTGACGGGCGAACGCGCCACGAGTGGGTGGACACCCACGACGTGTTGGCCGTTCCCTATGACGTCCCGATACCGGGCTACCGCAACGGCGTCGTCAACACGCTGCGCCTGTGGTCCGCGGCGGCGACCGACGCGTTCGACCTCGAGGAGTTCAATGCCGGCAGTTACTCGGAGGCGGTGGCGGCCAAGAACGAGGCGGAAAACATCTCCATGGTGCTGTACCCCAACACCGCCACCGAGAGCGGCCACGAACTGCGCCTCAAGCAGCAGTATTTCCTGGCCTCCGCGAGCCTGCAGGACATCCTGGCGGACTGGTCGCGGCGCCGGGGTGGCGATTTCAGCGGCTTCGCGGCGGACAACTGCTTTCAGCTCAACGACACCCACCCGGCGATCGCGGTACCGGAGCTGATGCGCCTGTTGATGGACGAACATGGGCTCGGTTGGGATGCGGCCTGGGCGGTGACCCGCGAGAGCATGGCCTACACCAACCACACGCTGTTGCCGGAGGCGCTCGAGACCTGGCCGGTGGCCATGTTCCGGCGCCTGTTGCCGAGGGTCCTGGAGATCATTTTCGAGATCAACGCCAGGCTGCTGGCCGAGGTCAGCCTGGCCTGGCCGGGCGACAACGAGCGACTGGCGCGGATGTCGATCATCGAGGAGGGGCCCGAGCCGCTGGTGCGCATGGCCTACCTGGCCATCGCCGGCAGTTTCTCCGTGAACGGCGTGGCGGAGCTCCACTCCAACCTCCTGCGCCACGGCCTGTTCCGGGATTTCGCCGAGCTGTGGCCGGAAAAATTCAACAACAAGACCAACGGTGTGACCCAGCGCCGCTGGCTGGCGGCCTGCAACCCGCCGCTGAGTGGCCTTATCAGCGAACGGATCGGCCCCGGCTGGGCCACCGAGCTGTCCCGGCTTGCCGAGCTCGCCGAACACGCCGGTGATGCATCGTTCCAGGCGGCCTGGCGCGAGGCGCGCGCGGCCAACAAGGGGCGGCTGGCGGCCGGCATCGAGCAGCGCGCGGGCGTGGCCCTGGATCCGGAAATGCTGTTCGACGTCCAGGTCAAGCGCATTCACGAATACAAGCGCCAGCTGCTCAACGTGCTGCACGCCATCCACCTGTATGACCAGATTCGCCGGGGCGATGGGGAGCACCGCGTGCCGCGCGCACTGATCATCGGCGGCAAGGCGGCACCCGGCTACGTCATGGCCAAGAACATCATCAAGTTCATCAACAACGTGGCGGGCGTCATCAACTCGGACCCGGCCATGGCGGGCCGCCTGCAAATGGTGTTTTATCCGGATTACAACGTCTCGGCGATGGAACTGATCTGTCCGGCTGCGGACCTGTCCGAGCAGATTTCCACCGCCGGCAAGGAAGCCTCGGGCACCGGCAACATGAAGTTCATGATGAACGGCGCGGTGACCATCGGCACGCTGGACGGCGCCAATGTCGAAATCCGCGAGGCGGTCGGCGACGAAAATTTCTTCCTGTTTGGCCTGAATGTGGAGGAGGTGGAAGCCGCGCGGGCCGCGTACGACCCGGCCGCGATCGTTGCGGCCGATGCCGATTTCGAGCGCGTCATGCAACTGCTCGGCAGCGGCCATTTCAACCGGCTGGAGCCGGGGGTGCTCGACCCGATCATCCATGCGGTGCTGAACCCGGCCGACCCGTGGATGACGGCGGCCGATTTTCGCAGTTACATCGATGCCCAGGCCCGCGTCGACGAGGCGTTTCGCGATGCCGGCCGCTGGACCCGGATGAGTATCCTCAACACCGCGCACTCGGGGCGCTTTTCGAGCGACCGCACCATCGAGGATTACAACCGGGACATCTGGCGATTGCAGGCGGTGCCGCTGGCCGGGCCATGATCCGCCCAGGCAGCACCGCGCCGCTCGGTGCCACCTTCGACGGCGAGGGGGTCAATTTCGCCGTCTATTCCGGCGGCGCCGAGCGCGTGGATCTGTGCCTGTTCGATGCGCGGCTGCGGGCCGGCCCCGTCCATTCCCTGCCTGCCTGCGAAGACGGGGTGTGGCATGGGTACCTGCCGGGTTGCCGACCCGGGCAGGCTTACGGATATCGCGTGCATGGCCGCTATGCGCCTGAGCAGGGGCTGCGATTCAATGCCGCCAAGCTGCTGATCGACCCGTACGCGAGAGCGCTTGCCGGGCGCTTCCGCTGGTCTCCCGCCGTGCACGACTATGATCCCGGGCAGCCCGGTTTCCGCGTGGGCGTGGCCGACAGCGCGCCGGATGTGCCCAAGAGCGTGGTGAGCGGCCCGATCGAAGCGGCGGCCAGCGTACGCCCTGCGGTGCCGTGGAGCGAAACCATCATCTACGAGGCGAACGTGCGCGGGTTCACCATGCGCCATCCGGATCTTCCCGACGCCGAGCGCGGTCGCTTCGCGGGCCTGAAGAACGGCGCGGTGCTCGCATACCTCAGGTCGCTGGGCATCACCGCGATCGAACTGATGCCGGTGCACGCGCAAATCGATGAGCGCTTTCTGGCGCAACGTGGCCTGCGCAACCTGTGGGGCTACAACTCCATCAACTATTTCACCCCGGCCGCGCGCCTCGCGCGCGGCGACGCCACCCGCGAATTCCGGGACATGGTGGACGCCATCCACGATGCCGGCCTCGAGGTCCTGCTGGACGTGGCATTCAACCATACCGGCGAGGGCGACACGCACGGGCCCACGCTGAGTTTCCGTGGCCTCGACAACCTGTGTTATTACCGTACCGACCCGGATGCGCCCGCGAGTTATGAAAATCACAGTGGTTGCGGGAACACGCTGAACATGGATCATCCGCGCGTCCGGGCGCTGGTGCGGGACAGCCTCTGCTATTGGCACCGTGACATGGGCGTCGACGGCTTCCGCTTCGACCTGGCCACGGTGCTGGGTCGCGGCGCGGCGGGCTTCGATGCCGACCACCCGATGCTGCGATGCATCCGGGACGAACCACGCCTGCAGGGGGTCAAGCTGATCGCCGAGCCCTGGGACGTCGGACCCGACGGTTACCGGCTGGGTGGGTTCCCGCCGCCCTGGGTGGAGTGGAACGACCGCTACCGGGACTCGGTCCGGCGTTTCTGGCGGGGCGATGAAGGGCAGTTGGGGGAGTTCGCGCGGCGCGTTCACGGTTCGGCGGACCTGTTCGAACACCCTGGCCGTGCGCCCGCCGCGTCGGTCAATTTCATCACCGCGCACGACGGCTTCACCCTGGCCGACCTGGTGAGTTACGAGCGTCGCCATAACCGGGCCAACGGGCAGGGCAACCGGGACGGGCATGCGCACAATTTCAGCTGCAACCATGGCGTCGAAGGGCCTTCCGACGACCCGGAAATCCAGGCTCTGCGGCGGCGGCAACGCTTGAACATGCTGGCCACGCTGCTGTTGTCGCCGGGCACGCCAATGCTGCTGGCGGGTGATGAATTTGGCAACACTCAACAGGGCAACAACAATGCCTATGCCCAGGATAACGACACCGGGTGGCTCGACTGGAGCGGCCTCGGGCGGGATCCGGATTTCCTGCATGCGGTGCGATGCCTGGTCCGGCTGCGCAGGGATACGCCGCTGTTCAGGCCCCCGCACTTTCTCCACGGGCGCCGGCCCGGGCGGGCCGGCCCGGCGGAGATCGAGTGGCTGCATCCGGGCGGCGAGGGGATGGACGCCGCCCAGTGGCAGGCCGGCCAGGCGCTCGCTCTGCTGCTGACCCGCGCCGCGGTGGCGCCGGAGTGGGAAGGCCCACCGGCCGCGGCGCTGTTGTGCAATGCGGAACGAACGCCAATGCGCTTCAGACTGCCGGGGATGCCATGGCCGGGCGCCTGGCGGCTGGTTTTTGCCAGCGGCGAGGCGCGGAGCCTCGATACCGGCGCCGACTGGCTCCTGCCGCCATCCAGCGTGGCGTGCGCCTTGTGGTTGGATAAGCCCCCGCCCCGCTGACGCACGCGGCCGGCATCGGGCCTGGCGGCCAGGGACTCGCCATTCCCACGCCAAACGCCGACAATGAGCCCATGGAAGCGTTGCTACCGGTCATCCTGATTCTGGCGGGTTTCTACGTGGGCTGGAACATCGGCGCCAATGATGCCGCCAACTGCATCGGCACCACGGTCGGCGCGCAGATCATCTCGTATCGCAAGGCGGTGGTCATCATGGCGTTGTTCGTGGTGCTCGGCGGGGTGTTGCAGGGGCACCACGTGATGAAAACCGTTGGCAAGGGCATCGTGATCTCCGATGTGCAGGCCTGGGAGCAGGAGCACGGCGAACCGCCGCCGGCCACTTTCCAGTCGTGGTTTCCCGACAACCGCCTGCCCGATCGGGCGATCCTGGTGGCGCTGCTGTCGGCCGGACTGTTCGTGACGCTGGCCACGTTCTCGAGCGTCCCGGTTTCTACCTCGCAGGCCATCGTGGGCGGGGTGGCCGGCACCGGCATCGGCATCGTCGGCATGCAGGCTGCCTATTTCAAGCTGGGGGTGCTGCTGAAGATTTTCGGCGCCTGGGTGATCAGCCCGGCGCTCACCCTGGTCTTGGCGTTCCTGGTGTACCAGGGACTGGGGCTGCTGTTGCGCAGGACCACCGCCGTGTACTGGTCGCAGCTCATGGCGATAGCGGTGGTGGGGTCGTCCGCTTACGTGTCCTATTCGCTCGGCGCCAATGACGTCGGCAACGCCATCGGCCCGCTGCTGAGCAAGTATCCCGACAAGGGGGCCTGGCTGGCGCTGCTGGGCGGGTTGGCCATGGCCCTCGGCGCGATCACCTTCGGGTCGCGGGTCACGCACACCGTGGGCAAGAGCATTACCCCGCTGGATTACCCCGGCGCGCTGGCGGCCCAGCTGTCGGCTGCTTTCGGCGTGCACCTGTTCTCGATGGCCGGGATTCCCGTATCGACCTCGCAGGCGGTCGTGGGCGGCGTGATCGGCGTTGGCTTGACCAAGGGCATGCGCGCGGTCAGCCGCAGGAAGATCACCACGATCTTCCTCGGTTGGGTGATCACGCCGTTGTGCGCGGCGATCTTTGCGGCCCTGTTATACCGCCTGCTTGCGTGAAGCGTCGATACTGATCAATGATGGAGTGAGTCGCCATGTTGATATTCAAGAAAGAAAAGCAGGCCAGGAAACTGGTGCTGGAGCATTTCGCCAAGGCGCACGAGTGCCTGATCGAGACGCACAAGGTCGTGGAACAGTTCCTGGCCGGAGACCTCGACACCGCGCGGCAAACCGCCGCGGGCGTGGTGTTGCTGGAAAGCGAGGCGGACGTGCTCAAGCGCGAGGTCCGGGAGGTGCTGTTCTCCGGCGCTTTCCTGCCCAACATCCGCTCCGACGTCTGCCGGCTCGTGGAGCGCGTCGACACCATCGCCGACAAGGGGGAGTCGGCCAGCCGATTCATCGTCAACCAGTCCCCGCGGGTGCCCGACGCGTTCCACGCCGAGCTGCTGGAAGTCTCGGCCAAGTGCGTGAGTTGCTTCGCCGAGCTGCGCAAGGCGCTGAAATGTTTCTTCAAGCCCAAAGGGCAGATCGATGATCTGCATGTCCACGCCAGCCGGGTGGGCGACATCGAATCCGAGGTCGACGTGCTGGAAGCCCGGCTGACGGTGGAAATCTTCGCGTCCGGGCTCGAGGTGGGCGAGAAGATTCACCTCGCGCAGATGCTCAGGCATGTCGTGAAGATCGCTGATTCGGCGGAGGATGCAGCGGATGAGCTGGAGTTCGCCGTGCTGCGCTCGGTGGTCTAGCGGCCGGTCTTTTCCTCCAGCGCATCGCACACCGCCCTCAGCACCTTGATCCGCGCATAGGGCTTGTCATTGCCCTCCACGAGGATCCACGGCGTGTCCTGCCGGGCGGTGTTCTGGATCATGTGGTGGGCCGCCAGTTCGTACTGGTCCCACTTCTCGCGATTGCGCCAATCCTCGTCGGTCAGCTTCCACTGCTTGTGCGGGGTTGACTCCCGGGCCCGGAAGCGGCGCAGCTGCTCGTCCTCGCTGATGTGAATCCAGAACTTCAGCAGCACGATGCCGTGCTCGACCAGCTCCTGCTCGAAGTTGTTGATCTCCGACCATGCGCGGCGCCACTCCAGGTCGTTGGCAAAACCCTCGATGCGTTCCACCAATACGCGCCCATACCAGCTGCGGTCGAAGATGGTCAGGCGCCCGGCGCGCGGCAGGCAGCGCCAGAACCGCCACAGGTAATGGTGCGCCAGCTCCTCGTCGGTCGGCGCCGAGAACGGGTAAACCTTGTAGGTGTGTGCCTCCAGTGGATCGGTGAGGTGCCGGATGGCGCCGCTCTTGCCGGCCGCGTCGGGCCCCTCGAACACCAGTATGGTGGTCAGCCGTTGGCGCACGGCTTGCTGGTGCAGCGTGCTCAGGCGGGCCTGCAAGGTCTCGAGCTGGCCCTGGTAGCGGTGCTTGTCGAGCGTGAGTGACAGATTCAGGCCCTGCATGATGGTGGCGGGGCTGCCGTCCTTGTCGCGGGCCGCCGGGACGGCCAGGTCGCGCCGCTCCTGTTCGATTTCCGCGGCGTATTTGCGGCGAATTTGGTGCTGGCTGAGGTGCCGCTCCAGGGACTCCGCCAGGACGTTGCCGACCCGTATGCTGCGGAAATGGTAGTCCGTGCCCTCGACGATCTCCCAGGGCGCCTGGCCGGTATTGGTATACGCGATGAGGTGCTCGGCGGCGTCCACGAAGCGGTCGTACAACTCCAGGTGGGTCCAGTCCTCGGGCGAGATACGCCAGTTCTGCAGGGGGTCTTCGGCCAGTTTCTCCAGGCGCTCGCGCTGGACATCGCGGCTGATGTGCATCCAGAACTTGGTGATCAGCGCGCCGTCATCAGCGAGCATCTTTTCGAAGGCCTTGATCTGCGCCAGCTGGTGGTTGAACGCCTCCAGCGTGCTCTCGCCATAGACGTATTCGAGCAGGGGACGGGAGTAGCGCCCGCTGAGGAAGATGCCGATGGTGCCCCGGGCGGGCAGATCGCGCCAGAAACGCCAGCGCCGCGGTCGCTCGCGCTCCTCGTCGGACGGCTCGGAGTAGGCGTGGGTCTCGATCCAGCGATTGTCCATCCATTTGTTGAGCAGGTTGGTGGAGGTGCCCTTGCCGGCGCCCCGCACTCCGGCGAAATCGATCAGGAGGGCGGATTCGCCCGCGCGGCGCAAGTCCTGCTGCAGCGCCAGCAAACGTTCCCGCAGCTGCAGCTCGCTGCGTTTGAACGCATTCTTCGAGAGCGTCTGTCCCAGTTCAGCGGTTTGAAACATGCCCGGCACCGGCGATCCCCTGCGAGCTTCGACCTGCGGCTCGAACCGGCGCTAACCATAGCACAGGGTGGGGCCCGCGACGTGCTCTGGATCAGCCGGTGGCAACCCGTGTTCCGGCCGTGCCAGCATCGGGGTGCATCGTGTTAGCATGGGCCGGCGCCGGCACTCGGCAGCGGGGTGGAGTGATTTGAAGACGTTCGTCATCAACGCGCAGGAGAAAACGCGGGTGCCTTTCCTGCGCGGCATCCTGACCCGCGCCCTGCTGGATGCCGGCCTCACTTTCGACGACGCGTTCGCGCTGGCCACGTCGGTGCGCAATGACCTGGCCGATATGGGGGAGGTTTCCAACGACGAGCTGCGCCGCCGGGTCCTGGAGAAGCTGCGAGAACACGGCGATGACAGCGTCGTGAAGCTTTACCGGTCGCCGTCGGCGGGTCCGGCCCGGATTCTGGTGCGCGGCCAATCCGGAAACGTCAGCGCTTTCTCCCGGGGCCGTCACGAGCGCTTCCTGCAGGCCAGCGGCATTCGCGATGCGCGTGCCGAACGCATCACCGCGATGATCTATGACCAGTTGCTGGCCCATGGCGTGCAGTCCATCGATACCGATGAACTGGGCTTGCTGACCTGGCTCTGCCTGGCCCAGGAGGTTGGCAAGAAGGCCGCCCGGCGCTACCTCGTGTGGTCGGATTTTCAGCGTGAAGAATCCCCTCTGCTGGTGTTGATCGGCGGTGCCGTCGGCAGCGGCAAGAGTTCGATCGCCACCGAGATTGCCCATCGCCTGGAAATCGTGCGCACGCAGTCCACCGACATCCTGCGCGAAGTCATGCGCATGATGGTGCCGGAGCGCCTGTTGCCCGTGCTGCACCAGTCCTCGTTCGAAGCCTGGCGTAAGTTGCCGGCCCGCGGCGGACAGGCGCAGAATTCCGACCAGTTGGTGGCCGAGGGCTTTCGCAGCCAGGCGGAACTGCTATCGGTTCCCTGCGAGGCCGTGTTGCAGCGGGCGGTGCGGGAGAGCGTCGCCATTATCCTGGAGGGCGTCCATGTGCTGCCGGGCCTGATCCGGCGATTGCCCGCGGACAGCAACGCGGTGGCCGTGCACGTGACCCTGGCCGTGTTGAGGCCCGATGAACTGAAATCCCGTCTGCGTGGGCGCAGTCGGCGCGAACCCAGGCGGCATGTGAAGCGTTACCTCGATAACTTCAATTCCATCTGGCAGCTGCAGTCCTACCTGCTGTCCGAGGCCGATCGGGAGGATGCGGCGATCATCACCAACGACGAGCGCGAAACGACCGTGTACCGGGTGATCGCCGCCATCAACGAGGAACTGGCGCGGCGCTTCGATTCCGATCCCGCCGAAGTGTTCGAGGGCGCGATCAGGCGCCTGGGGAAGAAGGCCCTGGAGCGGCATTGGCAGGAACTCGTGCCGCGGCTGACTCGCTGATGCACGCATTGGTGTTGATCATCGACGGCCTCGGGGATCTGCCCGTTACCGCGCTTGGAAAACGGACCCCACTGGAGGCTGCGGCGACGCCCAACCTCGATCGGCTGGCCAACGCGGGCTCCTGTGGCCTCGTGGACCCGATCGGTGGCGGTGAACTGCCAAGCACCAATTCCGGCGCCGGCATGCTGCTTGGACTGGCCCCGGAGCAGGCCGGCTGGCTGCAGCGTGGGCCGGTGGAAGCGGCTGGCCTGGGGCTGCCCATGAGAGACGGCGACATGGCGCTGCGCGCGAATTTCGCGACCCTGGCCGGCGGCGCCGACAACTGCGTGGTGCTGGACCGACGCGCAGGCCGGATCCGGCAGGGTGCGGCCGAACTCGCGGCCGGCTTCGCAGACGTGGACCTCGGCCACGGGGTATCGGCGGCGCTGCACCCGACCGAACAGCACCGCGCCGCCCTGGTGCTGTCCGGTCCGGGCCTGGATGCCGACATCACCGACACCGACCCTGGTGACGTGGCGCTACCCGTACCCTTGCTGCCCAGCCGTGGCCGTCATCCCGGCGCAGAGTTCACCGCCGGTCGCCTGAATGCATTCATCCGGCTGGCGCATGAGCAGCTGAAGGACCATGCCATCAACCGCGAGCGCGCGGTGCGGGGCCTGCCGCCGGCCAACGGGCTGATAACCCGCGGGGCGGGCCTGGTGCGGCGCTTCGACAACCACATCGTGCGTGCAGGTTTGCGGGCCGCCGTGGTCACGGGCTGCAACACGGTGCGCGGGCTGGGGCGCCTGTTCGGGTTCGCGACACCTGCCGATCCGCGTTTCACCGGCGACATCGACACCGATCTGGATGCCAAGCTACGCACGGCGCTGGATACACTGCCCGCGCATGATCTGGTGTTCGTGCACATCAAGGCGCCGGACGTCTGTGCGCACGATCGCCAGCCGGGACTCAAACGCGACTTCCTCGAGCGCCTGGACACCGCGCTGTCCGTGGTCGTGGGCCGTGAATTGCTGCTCGCCGTGGCAGCCGACCATACCACCGACAGCAACACGGGCTTCCACACCGCGGACCCTGTGCCCGCGTTGATCTGTTCCGCGCGGGCGACCGCCGTGGCGGACGGGGGCGGTTTCAGCGAACGGGCCTGCCGTAACGGTTCCATGCCGCGCCAGACCGGGGCGGAATTCATCCGTCGGGTACTGGCCCGCATGCACCCATGAACGGACCGTGGAAGTGGATCTTTCGCGTTGGAGTGTTCGGCGCGTAAGGGGCTCGGCAGAGCGCTCGTCCGGGATCGGGCACTTCAACCGCCGGTTGTCACAATACTGTCACACTTTGCCCTTAGCTTATGCATGCCAGCTCATGCATCAGGAGATCTCCATGTCCAACCGCTTCCTTCCGAATGTGTTTTTGGCCGCCCTTGCCGGCGCCGGCTTGCTGGCCTGCGGCGGCGGCCAGCAACGCGAAGTGATTCAGAACAAGGGCTCGGACACGCTGGTCAACGTCGCGCAGGCGTGGGCCGAGGCCTACCAGGCCGTCGACCCCTCCGTGGTGGTAGCGGTCAGCGGCGGCGGCTCGGGTACCGGCATTGCGGCCATGATCAACGGTACGGTCGACATTGCCAACTCCAGCCGGACCATGAAAGACCGCGAACTCGACCTCGCCCGACAGACCGGCCAGGATCCCCGCGAGCACGTGGTGGGTTACGACGCGCTGGCAGTGTATCTGCATGCCGCCAACCCGGCGGGTGAACTGAGCATCGCGCAACTGGCGGAAATTTACGGCGACGGCGGAAGCTACACCCACTGGACCGATCTGGGCGTCGAGGTTCCCGGTTGCCAGGATCAGGAAATCGTGGTGGTCAGCCGGCAGAACAATTCCGGCACCTATGCCTACTTCCGCGAGACGGTACTGGGCAAAAGGGGCGATTTCCGCCTCGGCACGCGGGACATGCACGGCTCCAAGGACGTAGTCGACCTGGTCGAAAAGACGCCCTGTGCCATTGGCTACAGCGGCTTGGCCTATGCCACGGATCACGTCCAGATGGCCTGCATCATCAAGCCGGAGGGCGAGGGTTGCGTTACACCCACGGTGGCCACGGCCAGTGACGGCAGTTATCCCATCGCCCGTCCGCTGCTCATGTACACCAACGGTGAGCCGTCCGGCAAGGTGGGCGAATACCTGAACTGGATCAAGAGCGATGCCGGCCAGTGCATTATCCTTGCCAAGGGATACGCGCCGGCGCGGCAGGTGACCTGCGGCTAGGTTTACGCTCGGCAGCCGGCCGCGTAACATGCCCCTGTCTCCGGAAGTGGAGGCACGGGCAGCCGAGCGTTTGTTGCGCCAGCGGTTCTGCCCCATACCGATAAATGGGCCGGCCGCCGTCGACCGGGCGTCGTTCCCGGCCGTATCCATGGGGCTGAGCGGAGTTCCAACCATGAGCCATTACGAAGAACGCCTGGAAGCCGACCTGCTGCATATTCGCGACTGGGTCTGGTCGATGGGCGAGGACGTTGAGCAGGCTTTGCGTGACGCCAAGAAAGTTCTGTTCATCCACGACCAGCGCCTGGCCTACGCCACCGTGTTGCGCGACCACCCCATCAACCGGGAGTCGCGCGAGTGCGACCGCCTGTGCCACGCTTTCATTGCCCGCCACCTGCCCAGCGCCGGCCACCTGCGAGAGATGGCGTCCACCATCCGCGTCAATGTCGCGTTGGAACGCATCGGCGATTACGCGGTGACCATCTGCCGTGAGGCGATGCAGCTCGACGGCCCGGTGCCCGAGCAGTTCGCAGGCGACATCGATACCCTGGCGGACGAGGCCCTGGACATCCTCACCCGGTCGCGCGAGGCGTTTCGGGACAACAACGCGGAACAGGCGATCGCCGCCATGCAGGCGGTGAAACGCATTCGCGCCAGGATGGATGGTATTTACGAAGCCCTGTTTGCGGCCGACGAGCGCATGGACGGGCGCACGATGATGGCGGTGTTCGTCATACTCAACCTGTTCAAACGCACGGCCGACCAGGCCAAGAATATCTGCGACCAGACGGTGTACTCGGTGCGCGGGGTGCGCAAACTGCCCAAGGTGCATCGCGTGCTCTTTCTCGACCGTCCGGGCGCCGGCCTGGGCCAGCTGGCGGTCGCCATCGGCCACAAGCTGTACCCGGAAACGGGCCTGTTCAAGTGCGCGACGCCGGGACGCTCGGACCTGGTGTCGGGCCATCTCAAGGACTTCCTCGACAGCACGGGCCTGCCCGCGGACGATCTCGAGACCGAGCCGCTGGAGGCCATCCGCCACGACATTGCCGATTTTGACCTGGTCATCAGCCTGCAGGGTCATTTTGGCGATCACATCGGGCGCCTGCCGTTTCACACCTCGGGCCTGGACTGGGATCTGGGCGAGGTGGAGGGGGCCGACCTGGCGGCCCACTACCGCTATCTGCGCCAGATGCTCACGGAGCTGGTGACCATGTTGGCTGGCGAACATGCCAGCTGATCCGGTGGGGGCCAGTAAGCCGCGAGCGCTTCAGGCCGCCGACCCGGCGGCCGATTTCGACCGCCTGAATCGCGACTGGTACATCGACAAGGCGGTGCAGATCGCGGTGTTCATTGGCGGCATCTCGGCGATCGTGTTCATCATCGGCATCTTCGTTTTCATCAGCAAGGAGGGCTTCGGCTTCCTGCTGGGTGAGTTCAGTTTCAAGGAGTTTTTCCTGTCGCCCAACTGGCGGCCGACCTCGGAGGGCAACCCCACCTACGGCATCCTGGCGCTGATCGCGGGCACCGCCAGCGTCACCGGGCTGGCGATGCTGGTGGCCATCCCGTTTTCCCTCGGGGCCGCGATGTTCATCGCCGAGTTCGCGAGCGGCAAGACCCGCGAGTATCTGAAGGTGACCGTGGAATTGCTGGCCGCCATCCCCTCGGTGGTGTGGGGCTTC